>Ga0308159_1004152_pt1 | contig 13541 bp, 10 predicted proteins | sample PhyCR1_FD_201040 | JGI IMG/M metagenome (GOLD analysis project Ga0308159, IMG submission 201040) | Phyllosphere microbial communities from UC Gill Tract Community Farm, Albany, California, United States - DLSLC.R1 | ecosystem: Host-associated > Plants > Phyllosphere > Unclassified | place: USA... | reverse complement strand
GGCTGCCTGCACCGGTCTTCTGGTGCAACACCACGACGCCGCGCAACTGGCGGATCATGTCGTGGACCGCGTCCAGGCCGACGCCCCGCCCGGAAATTTCGGTGACCTTCTCGCGCAGGCTGAAGCCCGGCAGAAACAGGAAGGTCAGCAGTTCCTCTTCACTCAACTGCGCGGCGGTATCGGCCGGAGACAGCTGGCGCTTGATGATGTTGGCGCGCAGCTTTTCCAGATCAACGCCGCCGCCATCGTCGATCAGTTCCACCACCAGTTGACCGGCCTGATGCGAGGCTCTGAGTATGATCAACCCGTCGGCGGATTTGCCAGCGGCGAGGCGACGCTCGGGCATTTCGATACCGTGGTCCACCGCGTTGCGCAGCAAATGAGTCAGCGGGGCTTCGAGTTTTTCCAGTACGTCGCGATCGACCTGGGTTTTTTCGCCCTCGATCTCCAGCCGCACCTGCTTGCCCAGCTCACGGCCAAGGTCACGAACCATGCGCGCCTGACCGCTGAGCACATCGGCGAACGGCCGCATGCGGCAGGCCAGCGCGGTGTCATACAGGGACTGGGCGCGCTGACTGGACATCCAGCCAAACTCGTCCAGCTCGGCTGTCTGATGAATCAGCATTTGCTGGGCTTCGGCCAGCAGGCGACGGGCTTCGTCCAGCGCCTTTTGCGCTTCCGGCTGCAGACCGGCTTCACCAAAAGTCGTCTCAAGATCATCCAAGGCGCGGCTGCTGCTGCCCTGAATGCGTTTGAGGCGCTGCATGTTGGCCAGATACGGCTTGATGCGCTGGCTCTCGACCAGGGATTTACTCGACAGATCCAGCAGGCTGTTCAGCCGCTCGGCCGTCACCCGCAACACTCGCTCGCCACCTTCAGTTGCCCGGCGGTTCTGCCTGGGAGTCGAAGGTGCAGCGGCCTGCGCCGGGCTAGATGTTTCAACCTCTGGCGCGGCTTCGGCCAACGCAGCTTGAGCGACAAGTTCCTGAACCGAAAGCAGTGGCTCGGGGCCTGACGAAACGGGTTGGGTCAGCGCCATGGCACTGGCCAGCAAGGCGTCATCTGCCGAAGGCGTCGGCACGGCCGCACTACGCAAAGCCCCAGCGCCTTGGCTCAGCAAGGTATTCATGCGTTCGACGTAGCCGTCGATGTCCGCTTGCCCGATGTCGCTGACACCCGGCGTCGCAATGCGCATCAGAAAGTCAGTGCCTTGCAGCAAGGCGTCGATATGCTCCGGCTGCAAGTACAGCCGCCCTTCCTGAGCGCTGACCAGGCAGTCTTCCATCACATGGGAAACGCTGACGCCAAAATCCACCCCGACAATCCGCGCCGCGCCCTTGAGCGAGTGCGCAGCACGCATGCAGGCTTCCAGGTACTCGGCCTGAGTCGGATCACGCTCCAGTGCCAGCAAGCCGCTGCTCAAGACCTGAGTCTGGGCTTCGGCCTCAAGCGTGAAGAGTTCGAACAACGAAGCGTCGCGCATTTGATCAGGGGTCATGAAAGGCTCCGATTGATCGCCGACAGCAGTTGTTCTTCATCGAGCAGGCGCAGGCTGTAGTCTTTCCACTGCAACACACCGCGCGTGAACCGGGCGTTGGCATGGGTACCGGAAATGGACGCGGAGTCCAGCAACTGCTCGTCGATGGCGTGGATGCCGTGAACCTCATCCACCGGCACCACCACCGGCCCGCCCTGCGCCGCAACGATCAACATGCGCGGCATGATGCGGCTCGATGGGGCCACGGCTGCCGTAGGATCAAGGCCCAGCAAATCAACCATCGACAGGCAGGCCACCAACGCGCCCCGCACATTGGCCACGCCCAGCAATGCCCGGGAGCGCTGATGCGGCAGCGAATGGATGGTCTGCAACGGAGCGATTTCCACCAGACAGCGGGTCGGCAAGCCAAGCCACTCTTCACCCAGACGGAACACCAGAATCGAACGGGTGCTGACTTCGATCTGAGCATCGGCCCCTTGCAGGTAATCCTGATCATTGCGGGTCAGGGCGTAGCGGTCGAGCAGGCTCGTCGCAGCAGCCGAGTACACCGGGCAATTGCGACAATGAATATGTTCTTCGAGCAACGGGCACGAGCGGTCACCGTGGATGCCGATGCGGTTCCAGCAATCATCGATGGCTTGCGCGTCTTCGTGAACGAAGCTCGAATAGCTTTGAATAGTGCTCATCGATTACTTCCCTGCTTGTTCACGTTACGCGCCGCACGCTCGGTCAGACGCCGCGCACCCACACTGTCGCCCTGAGCGGTGAGCAAGGCGGCGAGTTGCGCCAGGGTTTCCGGGTGCTGCGGCTGCAAGTACAGCGCCTTGCGGTAGAAGCCCTGGGCCTGAGCGATATTGCCCTCGACTTCGCTGAGCAACCCCAGCCAATAGAAGACCTGCGCCACCGGCTCATATCGCTGCAAGTAGCGCTCGCAGGCGGCTCGGGCTTCGCTGCTTTTACCCTGGTTGGCAAAACTGGCAATGGTCGCCAGCAAGGCTGCCATGTCGTCTTTGCCGGGTGCAGCAGGCGGTGTTCTCGGTAGCGTTGGCGAGGCGCTTTGCTGAGCACCGGTCTGGAAAGACGCTGAAGAACGCGGTGCCGGGGAGCGCAGTGTCGATCTCGACCCGGCCGGGGCAGCAGGTGAATTGCGCGGCGCGTTCATGGCTGGCGCTGGCGGCGGCGCGACAACTTCGGCCGGCGCTGTGTAATGACTGAAGGCAAACGTCTGGGGCAGGCCAATGGAACGCATGCCCATGCGGGTCAGCAAGCTGCCCTCTGCCGGGCCTATGAACAGGATGCCGTCTTCCCGGGTCAGGCGTTTGAGCACTTCGAAAACGTGTTTTTGCGTCGGCTGATCAAAGTAGATCAGCAGATTGCGACAGAACACAAAGTCGTAGGCAGTCTGGTTCAACAAGGCCGGATCGAGCAGGTTGCCAGCACGAAAATTGATCTGCTCGCGCACTCGCTCCTGCAACATGAAGCCATCTTCGACCGGGTTGAAATGCCGCTCGCGGTACGCAATGTCGCCGCCGCGAAACGAGTTCTTGCCATACACCCCACGTTGCGCCCGCTGGATGGAAATCGGGCTGATGTCCATGGCATCGATGGTGAACTGCTGCGCCGGAATACTGGCATCAAACAAGGCCATGGCGATGGAATACGGCTCCTCGCCCGTGGAGCACGGCAAGCTGAGGATACGAATGGGCCGCGCGCCCTTGAGCGCTTTCAGGCGTTCCTGAGCCAGGTTGCTCAGCGAGGCAAACGACTCCGGATAGCGAAAAAACCAGGTCTCGGGGACGATCACCGCCTCGATCAATGCCTGCTGTTCGACGCCAGAGCTTTGTAGAAGACTCCAGTAAGCATCGCCGTCCACCGAGTCAGTGGCCGTGCATCGCTGACGCAGTGCGCGCTCGATGATTGCTTCACCCACCGACGCCACATCAAGGCCGATACGGTCCTTGAGAAAACTGAAGAAGCGCGCCTGATTATTCATGGCCCTCCTCCAACAACTCGATGTGAGCCGGGGGCACCGGGAACAACAGCTGGCGGACCGGATCAGTGAGCAGATCCTGAACGCGTACCCATTGGATCAGGCCGGATTTGTCTTCCCGGATCGGCCCCAGATACGCCGCAAAGGCGTCGTTATCCAGGCCGTACTCTTTGAACTCGCTGGGTGCACATCGCAAGGTATCGGTGGCTTGCTCGATAATCAGCCCGAGCAATTGGCTCGGCCGCTCGGCACTGACCCGGTAATGCACCAGCACCAACCGCGTGCTGGTGCGCACCTGAGCGCTTTCGCCGAAGGTCAGCGCGGCCAGGTCGATCACCGGGATCATGACCTCCCGATGCACGAACACCCCGGCAACCCAGCGCGGCGCATGGGCGATGGCCTTGAGTTGCAGGCGCGGCAGCACTTCGGCGATTTCCACCGCTTCGAGGGCATAGCGCTCGTCGCCGATGCGAAACAGCAAAAACAGTTTGTGCTTCTCTGCCACCGAAGAACTGCCGCGATTGGCCGAATGCTCACTCATGGCGCGTTCTCAGACCTTGAAGCGCGAAACGCCGCTGCGCAGCCCGACCGCCACCTGACTCAATTCGTCGATAGCGAAGCTGGCCTGACGCAAGGATTCCACGGTCTGGCTGCTGGCATCGCCTAATTGCACCAGCGCCTGATTGATCTGCTCGGCACCAGTGGCCTGAGCCTGCATGCCCTCGTTGACCATCAATACCCGTGGCGCCAGCGCCTGCACCTGATGAATGATCTGGGTCAGTTGCTCGCCGACCTGAGTCACCTCGAACATGCCGCGGCGTACTTCTTCGGAGAACTTGTCCATGCCCATCACGCCTGCGGACACCGCCGATTGAATCTCGCGAACCATCTGCTCGATGTCGTAAGTCGCAACAGCGGTCTGATCCGCCAGACGACGCACTTCGGTGGCAACCACAGCAAAACCACGGCCATACTCACCGGCTTTCTCCGCCTCGATGGCGGCGTTGAGGGACAACAGGTTGGTCTGGTCGGCGACCTTGACGATGGTCACCACCACCTGATTGATGTTGCCAGCCTTCTCATTGAGGATGGCCAGCTTGGCGTTCACCAGATCCGCCGCGCCCATGACTTGATGCATGGTGTCTTCCATGCGCGCTAGGCCCTGCTGACCGGACCCGGCCAGAATCGAAGCCTGATCCGCAGCATTGGTCACTTCGGTCATGGTCCGCACCAGGTCTCGGGACGTGGCGGCGATTTCACGGGAAGTCGCGCCAATCTCGGTGGTGGTGGCGGCGGTTTCAGTGGCCGTAGCTTGTTGTTGCTTGGAGGTGGCGGCAATTTCCGTGACCGACGTGGTCACCTGGACGGATGAGCGCTGGGCCTGGGAAACCAGGCCGGTCAGCTCGGTCATCATGTCGTTGAAGCCGGTTTCCACCGCGTTGAACTCGTCCTTGCGATCCAGGTTCAGGCGTCGGCTAAGGTCACCGGTGCGCATTACTTCCAGAATGCTCACGATGCGCTGCATCGGCGACATGATCGAGCGCATCAGCAGGAAGCCGCAGATGCCAGCCGCGATGACTGCAACAATGAACGACACGAACATGCTGATCTTGGCCGCGCTAACCGCCGTAACGATGTTATTGGTGGCGTCGTCAGCGACCTTCTTGTTGGCGACAATAATGTCATTGAGCTGCTTGCGCCCCTGAGACCAGACAGGACGCGCCTGATCGTAAAACTCGGCACGGGCCTGGGCGTAGTTGCCACGCTGATAGCTCGTGTGCACCTCACCCAACATGCGGCTGTAGTTCTCACGGAGCTTTTCAAAACCGGCGATATTTGCGCGATCGACTTCATCGAAGACCGTTCTGCGATAGTTATCAACCTGTTCTTGAAGACGGTTCTCGAAATCCTGGAACTGATCCTTTTCCGCGGCGGTGAGCGCGCGACCTTCGCCTTCGCCGATCAACTCGAGGGTACGGATATAACTCTCGCCCCAGGCACTGCGCAGCAAAGTGCTGTAATAAACGCCCGGCAAAGCATCGACACGCACCTGCTCTTCGCTGGATTCGATCGACAACAAGCGGGAAAACGACACGACCACCATCAACAACATGATCGCGATGATTACAGCGAAACTCGCCAGAATGCGTTGGCGCAAGGTCCAGTTCTTCACGGTCAGCCCTCAAGAGTTCAACCCGAACTTGGCGCCGGGTTCAAGAAGCGGACCGACAAACGGCCCAAAGCGGCCTGAGTATAGCCCAGCCTCTTACGAACTAAGGGGGTTGTTTCCAAGATAAATAAAGACGAATCCTGCCGACCTTTGAGAACAGTCCTACATGCCTGGGTATATCCGAATGGATGGGCGTGTTCGCGCGGGGATTGCGGGTGGGTGTTTGGGGTTTATGAAGGACTTGGAGAGTTGAACTGTGGGAGATTCTATCTTGGCCTGCAATGCATAACAGTTGTGGGACCGGCTTTAGCCGGGAAGACGGCATTTCTGGCGACGCATATGCAGCGCATGCCCTGGCCTCTTCCCGGCTAAAGCCGGTCCCACATAGAGACGCGGTCGTCTGTATGCGGTGCCGTTCTTCGCGACCAAGCCTCGCTCCCACAGGTTTGGTGATCGTCTGCTACGCCTGCGCCTGACGCACCTGAATCTCCAGCTCGGCCTTCAGCGCTGGCGGGAGTTTGAGCTGGCGGGCCAGTTCGTCCAGGTAGGCGCGCTCCATGAAGTGTTCTTCGTCCACTAGCATGACGCTGGCGATGTACATTTCGGCGGCGATTTCCGGCGTGGTCGCGGCGCGGGCGACTTCGGCAGGGTCCAGCGGTTTGTTCAATTCGGCATGCAGCCAGTGCTGCAATTCCTGGTCGCCGGTGATCTTGGTGAATTCACCTTCAATCAGGCTGCGCTCGCGCTCATCCACATGACCATCGGACTTGGCAGCGGCCACCAGCGCACGCAGGATGGCCTGGCTGTGAACTTCAACCTGCTCGGGCGGCAAACGGTCGATGGTTTGAGGTTCTGACTGCGGCGCAGACGCCTGATTGGCCTGCCAATTGCCATACGCCTTGTAAGCCAGCACACCCAGAGCCGCCAAACCACCGTAAGTCAGCACCTTGCCGCCAACCTTGCGTGCGCCCTTGTTGCCGATCAACAGGCCCATGGCGCCGGAGGCGAGTGCGCCACCGCCTGCACCGGATAACAGACTGCCCAGCCCACCGCCGCTCGCTCCGCCCAGCAAACCCGCCAGACCGCCCGCAGCAGAAGATTTTTTGTCCCCCGATCGCCCCGCCGATCCGCCCGCCTTGTTTTGCAACATGTCCTGGCCGGATTTGAGAAGTTGGTCGAGTAAGCCACGCGTATTCATGGGAAGCCTCATAGAAGTTGTCAGACAATTCTGTGACAGCAGATTAAGGCGAAGTATGCCTGCGCTGGCGGCTGGTTGTGCTTCTGGATGTTGCAACAACCCCGGCGCTGCTGCACATTGTGGGAACTCCAATAAGCTCTTTCGCGATGCCGCTTCACCGTCGTTTTGCTTCAGCTGTTGATAACTGCCCCGACCATAACTAAAGAAGAGGGATTTTCATGTCAGCACACAAAACCGCACTCCTGAGCGCAATCATTACCGGCCTGTTCGCCAGCGCCAGCCTGCAGGCCGCCGATTTGCTCAAGATGGTCGGCGACGGCGAAGGCCAGCTGGATATCGTGGCCTGGCCCGGTTACATCGAACGCGGCGAAAGCGATAAAGCCTATGACTGGGTTACTGGTTTCGAGCAGGAAACCGGCTGCAAGGTCAACGTCAAAACAGCGGCCACCTCCGACGAAATGGTCAGCTTGATGACCAAGGGCGGTTACGACCTGGTGACCGCATCCGGCGATGCGTCGCTGCGTCTGATCGCTGGCAAGCGTGTCCAGCCCATCAACCCCGAGCTGATCTCCAACTGGCGCAACATTGATCCGCGCCTCATGAACGGCCCGTGGTACGTGGTTGACCGGCAGACCTACGGCACGCCTTACCAATGGGGGCCGAACGTGCTGATGTACAACACCGAGGTGTTCAAAGTCCCGCCGATCAGCTGGAGCGTGGTTTTCGAAGCTCAGGACCTGCCGGACGGCAAGCCGAACAAAGGCCGGGTCCAGGCTTACGACGGTCCGATCTATATTGCCGATGCTGCGCTTTATCTGAAGTCAGCCAAGCCAGAGTTGGGCATCGTCGACCCTTATCAGTTGACTGAAACTCAATACGCCGCCGTGCTTGATCTGCTGCGCAAACAACAGCCGCTGATCCACCGCTACTGGCATGACGCAACGGTGCAGATGAGCGACGTGAAGAACGAAGGCGTCGCGGCTTCCAGCTCCTGGGGCTACATGGTCAATGGCCTGCAAGCCGACAAGCAGCCTGTGGCCTCGACCATCCCCAAAGAAGGCGCCACCGGCTGGGCCGACACCACCATGCTGCACGCCGAGGCCAAACACCCCAACTGTGCCTATAAGTGGATGAACTGGTCGCTGCAACCCAAGGTTCAGGGTGACATCGCCGCCTGGTTCGGCTCTTTGCCGGCCGTGCCGGAGGCTTGCAAAGCCAGCGACCTGCTCGGCCCACAAGGCTGCGCCACCAACGGCTTTGATCAGTTCGAGCACATCGCCTTCTGGAAAACCCCGCAAGCCGAGGGTGGCAAGTACGTGCCCTATAGCCGCTGGACCCAGGATTACATTGCGATTATGGGTGGCAGGTAGAAGCGTCGAATACCTGCGAACGTGGGACCGGCTTTAGCCGGGAAGAGGCCGGTCCATCCGCCGCATGTATATCGTCAATGATGACGCCTTCCCGGCTAAAGCCGGTCCCACATAGACCGCATTCTCAAATAGGGTTTTTCCATGCCCCTTGCAGTCCAGTTCACCCATGTGTCCCGGCAATTTGGCGAGGTGAAGGCCGTTGACCGGGTGTCTATCGAGATCGAAGACGGTGAGTTTTTTTCCATGCTCGGGCCGTCGGGTTCGGGCAAGACCACCTGCCTGCGATTGATCGCAGGATTCGAGCAACCCAACGAGGGCACGATCCATATCCACGGCGAAGACGCCACGGGCCTGCCGCCTTATCAGCGGGACGTGAACACCGTTTTCCAGGATTACGCCCTGTTCCCGCACATGAATGTCCGGGACAACGTCGCCTATGGTTTGAAAGTCAAAGGGGTCGGTAAACAAGAACGTTATAGCCGCGCCGATGAAGCTCTGGCGATGGTTGCTCTGGACGGCTACGGTGAACGCAAGCCGGTGCAGCTGTCCGGCGGGCAACGGCAACGGGTGGCACTGGCCAGGGCTTTGGTCAACCGCCCACGGGTGTTGTTGCTGGATGAACCACTGGGCGCGCTGGACCTCAAACTGCGTGAGCAGATGCAAGGCGAATTGAAAAAACTCCAGCGCCAGTTGGGCATCACCTTCATCTTTGTCACCCATGATCAGACTGAAGCCTTGTCCATGTCTGATCGCGTCGCGGTGTTCAACAAAGGTCGCATCGAACAGGTCGACACCCCTCGCAATCTGTACATGAAACCGGCCACCCGTTTTGTCGCCGAGTTCGTCGGTACTTCAAACGTGGTGCACGGTGATCTCGCTCAACAGTTGAGCGGCAGCCCGCAAGCGTTTTCGATTCGCCCGGAACACATTCGCTTCGCCCACGGCCCGCTGGGCAGCGATGAAGTTGAAATCAGTGGCCTACTGCAAGACATCCAGTATCAAGGCAGCGCAACACGCTATGAGCTGACCCTGGACAACGGCCAGAACCTGAGCGTCAGCCAGCCCAATACCGACTGGCAGGATGACAGCTCGCGTCATCAGACCGGCCAGCGACTGGAGGCGCGCTGGTCACGCCAGGCCATGGTGATGCTACAGAGCGCGCCGCCGAGCGAAGCGCCATGAGCCAGAGCCTCGTCGAACCGGCGACGCAGGCGCGCCGCTCAACGATGCGGCGGATCTCGACGCTCTTGTACACACGGCCGAATCTGTACCTGTCGATGCTATTGATCCCGCCGCTGATCTGGTTCGGCGCGGTGTACCTCGGTTCGTTGCTCGCCCTGTTATGGCAGGGTTTCTACACCTTCGATGATTTCAGCATGACGGTCACGCCGGAGCTGACCCTGGCCAATTTCCGCGCCCTGTTGCAGCCCGCCAATTTCGATGTCATCAAGCGCACGCTGGTGATGGCGATTGCCGTGTCGATCGCCACCGGCGTCATCGCCTTCCCCATCGCCTATTACATGGCGCGCTACACAACGGGCAAAACCAAAGCGTTTTTCTATATCGCGGTGATGTTGCCGATGTGGGCCAGTTACATCGTCAAAGCCTATGCCTGGACGTTGCTGCTGGCCAAAGGCGGCGTGGCCCAGTGGTTTATACAGAAGCTCGGCCTGGAACCGGTTCTGCAGTTCATCCTTGGCATCCCTGGCGTCGGCGGCAGCACGTTATCGACGTCGTATCTAGGGCGCTTTCTGGTCTTCGTCTATATCTGGCTGCCGTTCATGATTCTGCCGATCCAGGCCTCGCTGGAACGACTGCCGCCTTCGTTGCTGCAAGCGTCGGCCGATCTCGGGGCGCGTCCACGCCAGACCTTCATGCAGGTGATTTTGCCGCTGTCGATTCCCGGCATCGCAGCCGGTTCTATCTTCACCTTTTCCCTGACCCTGGGGGATTTCATCGTGCCGCAATTAATCGGTCCACCTGGCTACTTCATCGGCAGCATGGTCTACGCCCAGCAAGGCGCCATCGGCAATTTGCCCATGGCGGCAGCGTTCACCTTGGTACCCATCGTGCTGATCGCGACTTATCTATCAATCGTCAGACGTCTGGGGGCATTCGATGCGCTCTAAGCCTGTGCCTCATTCGGAGCGAGCCCCCGTCGGTTTGAAAATTGCCGCGTGGGGCGGATTGGTGTTTCTGCATTTCCCGATCCTGATCATCTTCATGTACGCCTTCAACACTCAGGACGCCGCATTCAGCTTCCCGCCCCAGGGGTTCACGCTGAAGTGGTTGAGCGTGGCCTTCTCCCGGCCGGATGTGCTGGAAGCGATCCAGCTCTCGCTGAAGATCGCCTTCATCGCAACGCTGATCGCCATGCTGCTGGGAACCCTGGCCTCACTGGCGCTGTATCGCCGCGCCTTCTTTGGCAAAGACGTGATCTCCCTAGTGCTGATCCTGCCCATCGCCCTGCCCGGCATCATCACCGGCCTGGCATTACTGGCAGCGTTCAAGACCCTGGGCATCGAGCCGGGCATGTTCACCATCATCGTTGGCCATGCCACGTTTTGTGTGGTGATCGTCTTCAACAACGTCATCGCTCGCCTGCGCCGCACGTCCCAGAGTCTGATTGAAGCCTCCATGGATCTGGGCGCCGATGGCTGGCAAACCTTTCGCTACATCATCCTGCCCAATCTCGGCTCGGCGCTACTGGCTGGCGGCATGCTGGCGTTTGCTTTGTCGTTCGATGAAATCATCGTCACTACCTTTACCGCCGGACACGAACGCACGCTGCCGATCTGGTTGCTCAACCAGCTCAGCCGTCCTCGGGAGGTGCCGGTCACCAACGTGGTCGTCATGCTGGTGATGCTGGTCACCATGCTGCCGATCCTCGGCGCGTACTACCTGACACGCGGCGGTGAAAACGTGGCCGGAAGTGGCGGAAAATAAATGCAGTTCAAAAGGAGAAGAGCATGCAAACCAAACTGTTGATCAATGGCCAGTTAGTCAAAGGCGAAGGTCCGGTGCAGGCTGTATTCAACCCGGCATTGGGTCGTGTGCTGGCGGAAATTAACGAAGCCAGCGAAGCTCAGGTGGATGCTGCTGTTCGCGCCGCCGATGCCGCTTTTGAAAGCTGGTCACAGACTGCGCCCAAAGACCGTTCGCTGCTGTTGCTGAAACTGGCCGACGCCATCGAAGCCCACGCTGAAGAGTTTGCCAAGCTCGAATCGGATAACTGCGGCAAGCCCTACAGCGCGGCGTTGAATGACGAGATTCCGGCGATTGCCGACGTATTCCGCTTCTTCGCCGGGGCCAGCCGCTGCATGGGCGGTTCTGCGGCGGGTGAATACCTGCCGGGGCATACCTCGATGATCCGCCGCGACCCGATTGGCGTAATCGCCTCGATTGCGCCGTGGAATTACCCGCTGATGATGGTCGCCTGGAAGATCGCCCCGGCTTTGGCGGCAGGCAACACCGTGGTGCTCAAACCCTCGGAAATGACCCCGCTCACCGCGTTACGCCTGGTGGAGCTGGCGGCTGATATTTTCCCGGCGGGGGTGTTGAATCTGGTATTCGGGCGCGGCACGTCAGTGGGCAATGCACTGGTGACACACTCGAAGGTGCGCATGGTGTCCCTGACCGGATCCATCGCTACCGGCTCGCATATCATTTCCAGCACCGCCAACAGCGTGAAACGCATGCACATGGAGCTGGGCGGCAAGGCGCCGGTGATCATATTCGACGACGCCGACATTGACGCAGCGGTCGACGGCATTCGCACCTTTGGCTTTTATAACGCGGGGCAGGACTGCACTGCCGCCTGCCGCATCTACGCGCACAGCGACATCTACGACAGCTTTGTTGCCAAGTTGGGCGAAGCAGTCAGCACGATCAAATATGGTCTGCAGAACGACCCTGCCACCGAGATGGGCCCGCTGATCAGCGCCCATCATCGGGATCGCGTGGCGGGTTTTGTTGAGCGGGCATTGGCTAAATCGCACATTCGGTTGATCACCGGCGGTAAGACAGTTGAAGGCAATGGCTTCTTTTTTGAACCCACGGTCATTGCCGACGCTCAGCAGGATGACGAAATCGTTCGCCGTGAGGTATTCGGCCCGGTGGTCTCCGTCACCCGTTTCGACGATGAAGCGCAGGTGCTGGCGTGGGCCAACGAATCCGATTACGGCCTGGCTTCGTCGGTCTGGACCCAGGACATCGGCCGCGCCCACCGCCTGGCCGCCCGCCTGCAATACGGCTGCACCTGGGTGAATACCCATTTCATGCTGATCAGCGAAATGCCCCATGGCGGGCAGAAACTATCGGGATACGGCAAGGATATGTCGATTTACGGGCTGGAGGACTACACCACGGTCAGGCATGTGATGTTCAAGCATTGAGTTGCAAGACAAGACTGGACTTGTAGGAGCGCACCGAGGTTACGAGGCCCGCGATGGCGGTGTGTCAGACAGACCGCTATTGCTGCCTTGCGGTGCTCGTGAGCTCCCGGTTTTGCATTTTTTCAGACACACCTCAATCCTGTAGGAGCTGCCGAAGGCTGCGAACAGCGGTGTTTCTGACACACCGCTGTTCGCAGCCTTCGGCAGTTCCTACAGGGGGCGCATTTCAACGCTGATCAATCCCGCAAATCAGACTCATGAATCGGCTGATCACGATGAGTTGCCCGCTGATACTGCGCGGGCCAGGTGGCTTTGCGGCCGCCCAGGTCGTCATCGGCATGCAAGGGCCAGTAAGGATCACGCAACAGTTCGCGAGCCAGCAGGATGATGTCGGCCTGGCCGGTGCGCAGGATGTGTTCGGCCTGAGCAGGCTCGGTGATCATGCCGACGGTGCCGGTGGCCATGCCGGATTCTTTGCGCACGCGCTCGGCGAATCGGGTCTGGTAACCCGGGCCGACCGGGATTTCGGCATTGGCGGAGGTGCCGCCCGATGACACGTCAATCAGGTCGACGCCCAGGTCTTTCAGGCGACGCGCCAGCTCAACGGTTTCATCCGGGTTCCAGCCATCTTCCACCCAGTCAGTCGCGGAAACCCGCACAAACAACGGCAACTCTTCCGGCCAGACGGCGCGCACAGCCTCGGTAACTTCCAGGGTCAGGCGAATACGGTTTTCAAACGAACCACCGTATTTGTCCTGACGTTGGTTGCTCAGCGGCGAAAGGAACTGGTGCAGCAGATAGCCATGGGCGGCGTGGACTTCCACCACTTTGAAACCCGCAGTCAACGCGCGCTTGGCGGACGCGACGAACGCCCCAATGACTTCCTGAATCTGCGCCTCGGTCAATTGCACAGGCGCGGTG
>Ga0308159_1004146_pt1 | contig 13578 bp, 6 predicted proteins | sample PhyCR1_FD_201040 | JGI IMG/M metagenome (GOLD analysis project Ga0308159, IMG submission 201040) | Phyllosphere microbial communities from UC Gill Tract Community Farm, Albany, California, United States - DLSLC.R1 | ecosystem: Host-associated > Plants > Phyllosphere > Unclassified | place: USA... | reverse complement strand
CTTTGGCAGTAATCAACAGCGGTTATTACAGTTTAATGAAAACCCGTTTTGGTACAAACAAAGATAAAGCAGGTGATGTGTTCAGTGATTTATTTATCGAGAACAATCAAAATAGACTAAAAAATGCAAATAAGGAAAGCATTTGGGTTTTGCAATTCGAGTTTAATGCCATTGGCGGTGGTACCAACTCTGATGATTGGACACGAAGGGCGTGGATTCCAAATTATTCCTCAATAACAGGATTTGTTTTAGCCGATACTTTAGGCGGACGTGGTTTAGCACAACTTACACCAATGAAATGGTGGGTTGGTACTTCCGGAACAAATGCAACAGGGAATGTACCTGGTATTTTCGAAGGTTCTGATATCAGAAATTCTAACTTCAACATCAAGCGTAATTGGTATTACAATAATCCAGGCGAAACTTCTTTAGTGGGTAAAAAAGCAAATATCACCGAACAAACCTGGTTTTCTACCAAAACACTTTTTCCTGCACTTACCAAGTTTTTTTACGGAAGAGCCGAAAACCTTAGCTTAACAGGAAGTTATAAAGACAGGATGAAATTTCGCCTGGCGGAAACCTATCTGCTATTGGCCGAAGCATATTTAGGACAAAATAACCCTGCAAAAGCGGCCGATGCTATAAATGAAGTACGCAAACGTGCGGGTGCATCAGTAGTTACAGCAAATCAGGTAACAACGGATTTCTTACTCGACGAGCGAATTCGTGAATTGGTAGGAGAAGAAAGTCGACGGTTTACATTGGTGCGAACAAACAAATTGGTTGATAGGGTAAAAGCTTACAACACGGCAATTAAGGATAAGATAAATGTCAATCATGCTTTGTGGCCAATTCCACAGGCTATCATTGATGCTAACCGTGATGCGGCCTTTCCGCAAAATCCAGGATATGGCAAATAGTCTATAAGACTGAAAATCATCAATTTAAAAGTTAGAATAATGATTTTGATTATGAATAACGTTATGAAAAAAGCAAAATATTTATACAAATTAATGCCTGTGTTGATACTGGTGAGTACCTTTTTATCATGCAAAAAAGGCATTAATGATATTGAAAAAGTGCAAGAGAAAATGACGCTCAAGCCATCGTCGGCAACTATTGCGCTCGATGAAAATAATCCGGCAAAAGATATTGTTACTTTTACCTGGGAAGCTGCCAGGCCACAATCTAACGATCATCTGGTTTCTTATACCACCAAATTAGATGTGGTTGGCAATAACTTCGGTTCCTCGACCGCCATTTTAAACTATGAGGATGACGGCACTTTAAGTAGGAGCTTCACCTCGGAGCAGTTGCAAAATTGGGCCAACCAAAAATGGGGTATTCCTGCAAATAAATCTTTTACGCTCGAATTTAGAGTGGTAGCACAATGGGAGGGCGGCGCAACTTTCGAAGCACCAGAAGTTAAGACAGTTCAAATCAATGTAACACCGATAAAAACGGTTGTTTTCGATGCTGATAAGGTATTTTTGGGTGGAAGTGCAGTGCCCGGATTAAGCAAGGTAGAAATGCCTAAAACCTTAGAAAATCTAAATCAATACGCCTATGTATTAAACCTTCAACCCGGAGAATTGCAAATTCCGGTAGATTTTAACGGGGCTACAAATTATATCTCATCAGCCGATGCCAGCACAACGTTGAAAGATGGCGAAGCAATAGGAATAAAAATGCGTGAAACCGCTTTCTCCTGGAAAATAGAAACCGCTGGACAATATCGTGTTATCGTAAATATGCAAAAGGCTACGGCTACCATTTATTCTCCGGCACAAGCGCTTACGCCAAAAGTAGTAAACTGGAATGGCGATGGGGCTGTGCCGCAGGTAACTACAATAAGCGAGCTTTGGATGCACGGGGCCATTAACAGTTTTGGAACGCCAATTAAAATGGATTGTAAAGTGAGTTTGGCCGATCCTCAGATATTGGTATACACAGGCGGAAGAACCGGCAAAACCAAGTTTATTGTGTATGGTGGCACTGATAACAGCAAAAACCTGGCCTATGCGTTCAGTTGTCCGCTTACCTCGACCGGAACCCAGCAGGAGCAAACGCTTCCTCTAGGTACTGTGTCTGCATTATCGGGCGGTTCAACCAGTGCCCAACGTAATTCATACTACACTATCCCATCAGGAACAAATGTGATTGTTTTCGATTTAAGAAACATGACCATTCTTGCAGAAAAAAGATAGAAAATGGGTAAGGTCAGGGCAATTGTCCGATGTAAGATCGTGCCCTCTTTAATAAATTATTATACCGTTACGGATATGAAAAAATTAAGCAAAATGAGATTATTTTATCATCTATCGATGTTTTTATTGGTTCTCTTATTGATGGCTTGTAAAAAGAACAGTGCCGATAATGAGACCAAAGCAGCCGAAGGAACCTTGGTAAAGCCTAACTATAATAGAAGTTCTGTGTTTCGCAACCCCTTAAATGGCTGGGTGATGTATGCCGGGGGGGATAACGAAGCCTATTGGGATACTGATTTTTATGTTCCGGATTTGGGCAAAAGGGTAAAAGCATTAGATTATGCATCTGCATGTTACATTCGCACCAGCTGGACGAAGCTTAACCCAACAAATGGGGTATATGCGTGGAGAGATCCGAGTTCGCCATTAGGAAAATTAATTAAGGGAGCGGAGACAAGAGGAGTGCCCATCGCTTTTCGTATTGTTGTGGATGGACGTGATCAGGGCTTAAATACACCACAGTTTGTTTTTGATGCTGGTGCTAAATATTATTTGGAGAACAGTTCTTTTCCAACCCGTAGAACACCATATCCTCAAGATCCAATATTTAAGCAGCATTATGCTAAACTCATAGAAGAGCTGGCAAAAGATTTCAACGATCCGAAAAAAACAGCTTTTATAGATGCCTATGGATTGGGGAAATGGGGAGAAGCGCATAACGTAATTTACGAAGATCCAAATACATCCAACGGGCAAAATACCGAACGATTGAAAGAGGAGGTTTTTGATTGGGTAACCGATCTTTACACTCAAAAGTTTACCAAAGTACCTCTGGTGATTAACTATCATCGCTTAATTGGCCATCCATTAAGCTGGGGAGCTGCAAATATAAATAGCGATAAATTGCTTGTTAAAGCGATTAATAAGGGCTACAGTATTCGTCAGGATGCATTTGGAATGACTGATTACTACCAAAGCTGGGAAAAAAACTTTGCTAAAACCTGGAATTTTAAACGCCCTATAATCATGGAAGGTGGATGGATTACCACTGGCACCCACCGTTACTGGACTGATCCGAGTGGGAAATACAGAGAAGGTCATCCCGAGGATGTAAGGCAAGGTGAATTTGATGCTTCTGCAGAAGCTGCGGTAAATATGATGGATTTCCGTGCCGGGGATATCGAAAGCTGGTTTGCAAAATCGTTCTCCTTAGTTCATCGATTTGTTTCTGAAGGTGGTTACCGCTTATATCCAGACCAGGTATACCTGCCTGAAAAGATTAACAGTGGTACCGAAACTACCATTACCCATCGTTGGAGAAATATGGGTTGGGGATATTTCCCTAACAATATTCCGCAGTGGAACTATAAATATAAAGTAGCTTTTGCGCTAATCGACGCATCGAATACCGTTAAGAAAGTAATTGTTGATGATAAAAGTGAACCGTCGGCCTGGCTTAAAAACAATCCGGTTTCTTATGAGTTAAAAACTGCTGTAGGTGTTCCAGCCGGAACATATACCTGGGCGGTAGCAATTGTGGATACCACAAATGAAAACAAACCAGCCATAAAACTATCCGTTAATGGCGATATTACAACAGCAGGTTGGTTAAAATTAATGAACGTACAGGTTCAATAAAAAATCAAATTTAAATTGAGTCTTTAACATAATTTGCTAAGGACCCAATTTATCTATTTTGAAGGTAAATAGTTATGAATTAATATGGTACAGCAGATTAAACACCGACATATAATAAAAGTTAAAGGCATCTTGCTGACATTTATTTTCTCATTCTTACTTTTATTTCAACGCTCTTTCGCTCAAAAGACCGATAAATTTATGGGCGAAATTGTTAACTACGACGAAGAGGCAGTACCCAAGTATATTCTTCCAAAAGTGCTGCAAACAACAGAAGGCCGGATTGTCAAAAATAAAAATCAATGGGAGCAAATTCGTCGAGATCAGATTATTTCTCTTTTTAAACAAAATGTTTATGGTGAAACTCCACAGGATTTCGATAGTCTGAGTTTTAAATTAATTCGAAAGGTGCCAAACGCAATGGGAGGCAATGCTACGTTGAAAGAATTGAATATTAGTATTTGGAACAAAAACAAACATGTAGATATTCCCTTGGTACTATTTACACCTAATAATTCGCCAAAACCGGCTCCGGTATTTCTGCTAATTAACAACAGAAGTAAGAGAAATACCGATCCGGATAGAATAGTAAAAAGTACCTTTTGGCCTGCGGAGATGATGATCGAAAAAGGCTACGCCGTTGCAAGTTTTCAGGTAGCTGATGCAGCGCCAGATAAAAAAGATAGCTATCAACATGGTGTACTCGACCAGCTTTTTCCTGAATTGCTTCAAAGAGAAGATGGCATGAAAGCCATTGGTACATGGGCTTGGACAGCCAGTCGCGTGTTGGACTATTTCGAAACAGATAGAGACATAAATGCGAAAAAAGTAGCAATTGTGGGGCATTCTCGTGGAGGCAAAACTGCGCTTTGGGCAGCTGCGCTGGATACAAGATTTGCAATGATTTTTAGCAGTTGCTCGGGTAATTCAGGTGCTTCTCTTTCCCGAAGGCAGTATGGCGAAACAATTAGCTTAATTAATAAACAGTTTGGCTATTGGTTCGCAAATAATTATCGAAATTATAGTAACAGGGAAAAAGACTTACCTGTAGATCAACACATGTTGATTGCACTGCTTGCACCACGACCGGTTTACACCACAAATGCTACTGAAGATCGCTGGGCTGACCCTCGTGGGTCCTATCTTTCGCTGGTTAATGCACTTCCGGCATATCAATTATATAACAAGAAAACTTCGTTGTCTCCCGAGCCGCCAAAAGTAGATTTTCCAATCATTAATTCTATTATTGGTTATCATTTCAGGAGTGGAAAGCACGATTTAAATACCTACGATTGGGAAAATTTTATCCGCTTTGCCGATTATCATTATAAAGAATAGCATTCTCCTAAATAAATTCTCGCTCGGTTGGATGTATTAGGCAAAAGGAAAAATTATAGTAATTTCAAGGCAAACATTACTGCTCAATAGCTTTTAGAATATTAGAAATGCGCAAATCCGGTTTTTTATTTGTTTGTTTTGTTACCTTATTTTATAGTCATGTTTTCGGGCTTGATATTTCGCGCTACCGCTTTCATATTATGCCCGAAACTTCGTATTATGGTGGCATACAAAGTATTACTAAAGATAAGTTAGGTCGAATTTGGTACACGGGACCCGATGCTGTTTTTATGTATGATGGAAACAGCTTTTACCAGTTAAACGATCTGGCGTCAGCTAGTAATCCAAAGGTGAAGTGGGCGTATGGAACCTTGATTACCGATAAGGCTGGCGCACTTTATTTGGCCACAAATCATGGTTTGCTCAAGTTTAACTATGAAAAATTTTCTTTTGATTTAATTTTACAAGGAAAAATTCGCTCGATTTGTCAAGACAATGATGGCAAATTATACATGCTATCTAATGATCGATTGATTGTTTATAATCAAAAAAATAAAACTGTAAATAAGCAGTCATTACCTTCAATTAAGTATTTCAATAGCATCATCAGTGCAGGAGGTAAAATTTTTATTTCTCAAGAGAACCTGCTTTATAGTTTAGAACCGAAAACACTTAAGTTTAGCAAATTTGCAGATTTTATTTCACCAAGCCATGCCGTAGTTGATGCGGTAAACTACGAGGACATGTTTTATTTCCTTACTCCGAACGGCGGTATTTTTATAACTGATGTTTTTGGATCAATAAAAAAGAACATACCGGTCAATGCACGGAAAAATCAAGCAACCTTATCCAAAAAGATCTTTATTGATCAAGCAGGTATCATTTGGGTGGCCACTCAGGCGGGGTTGTTTTTATACGACCCTTTGAGAGAAATCAGCAGTATGTTGAAGATGAACCTTAATGATGCTTTTTCTTTACCCAATAATTCCATTTGGACTATTTATCGCGACCCTGATCAGGGTGCATGGATTGGTACCTATGGAGGTAAAATTGCGTATTGTTCATTAAACGATGCCTACGTGCGGTATTTTAACCCTAGTACAGGTGGTTTGAATCATCCTGTAGTGAGTGGTTTTCAGGAAGATAAACAAGGTAATATTTGGATTGGAACAGAAGGTGGAGGCCTAAATTATTGGAATAGGGATCAAGATTCGTTCCAACGGTTTATGAAATCAAATACCAATTCGCTAAATTCAAATAGTATTAAGCGGCTGCGGTTTGATAAAGACAAATCGAATTTGCTGGTTTCTGCTTTCAGTGGTGGAATTTCTTCATATAACCTATCTAACAAGACATTTACCGATCTTAATTTTCTATCGCCCATAAATAGGAAACCGCTTACCGTTTACGATTTTGTTACGGATAGCGACGGCACGTGGTGGATGACAGATCCTGATAAATCTTTCTTTTACAGACGGAAAAACCAAGCCAACGCCGAAAACGTGAGGGTCATCGGGGCGGATAATAAGCAACTAGACTTAGAGATTGAGGCCCTTTACATCGATCAGCAACAACATCTAAGGTTAATTACACATCAGGGTTTATTTGTTGTAGATAGGAATACTTTGAAGGTGGTGAAGCACTATTTTATAAAAAGCGGATCTTACGCAGCCAACCATTTATGCAGTTTTTACGAAACTTCCAATGGTGATTTATGGCTCGGTACCTCGGGCAATGGTGTAAATGTTTTAAAAAAAAATGGGCGGTATTTAAATTTCAACAGCAAAAACGGCTTTTCTCCCAAGGTAGTTTTCGGTATTTTGGAAGATGATCAATCGAAAAATATATGGCTCAGTACAAACAACGGGCTATATTATTTTGATCAGCTAACAGAAAAATTTTACAAAGCCCGGTTTTATAAAGAAAATACATGTGGTTCATTTTATATCCGCTCTGCTTTCAAAACACAAACGGGCGAAATGCTTTTTGGAGGAACAAATGGTTTTATTTTATTTGATCCGTCTTATTTAAATAAGAACCCACAAAAACCTTTGGTGTTTTTTACAGGCTTGTCCATCAACAACCAGCTGGTTAACACCCAAACGGCGAACTCGCCGTTATTAAAAGATATTTCGAGTTTAAGTAATCAGAAAACTGATCGAATTAGATTAACAAATGATCAATCAAATATAGAGATTCGATTTTCTTCTAACAGTTATTTATCGGCTGATAAAAATCAGTTCGCTTACCGAATGATAGGTTTAAGTGATAAATGGATGCTAACAAATACAGATCAGCGCTCGGTATCATTCTTTAATCTTCCCAGCGGTAACTATGTATTCGAAATAAAAGCTTCTAACAACGACGGCCTGTGGGGAACCAAAATATCGAGGCTTTATTTTCATGTTGATCCTCCGTTTTTTTTAAGTTGGTGGGCCTATTGTATTTACATATTAATTGGATTGGGCTTACTTTTTTTTGTAATCCGATATTATACCAATAAAAAAGTTTTTAAAGAGCGCTTGGCACTCGAAGAGCTTAAGGAGCAAAATTTACGCGATTTAAATCAGGCAAGAACGGAATTTTTTACCAATATTTCTCATGATTTAAAAACCCCGCTCACACTCGTACTCGAACCACTTAAGCAATTAAAACAATCACTTTTGCCAAACGATCCTTCATTAGGCTATATGCAGCATATAGAAAAAAACGTTTCCCGAATCCAGAGAATGATTAGCCAACTTTTACGCTTTCGGGAAATAGAAAGCCAGAAGATAACCTTAAATCCACAAATTGGCGATTTTATCAGCTTCGTAACTGATGTTTTTGGTCTATTTGAATTGTATGCAAACAAAAAGGAAATAGAAACCCATATCGCCACTCATCAGGATCATTTATTTGTGGCCTTTGATTATGACATTGTCGAAAAAATACTAACCAATCTGTTCTCCAACTCCATAAAATATACCACCAACAAGGGATATGTCGGCGTACGCATTTACGAAGCTACAGTTGAAGAAAAGAACAAAATTAAACACGATTCATTTAGGCCAGAGTGTGAATATATTTCAATTGAAATTTCAAATACAGGGGCTGGATTTACCGAGCAGCAAATTGCCAAACTGTTCACTTCTTTCAACCGCTTATCCTCCAATCGCCCAACATTTGAAGAAAGTTCCGGGCTCGGCCTGGCTATCGTTAAAGAGCTGGTAGAGGTAATGGATGGACAAATTTGGATGGTAAATAAAGTAAATAAAATCTCTTTCACTATTATGCTTCCATTTATTAAACAAGCTGCTACAGGCGATATGGATTGGGATGCTTATGATTATACGATTTCAGAGATCGACGATATCATCCTGGAAACCGCAGAGCCAGATAGTTCAAACAAAACCATAAAACGATCAAGCAGTATTTTACTTGTAGAAGATGACCCTGAAATGCGCAACTATCTGGAACAGCGACTATCGGAAAAGTACAATGTTTATACCGCCAACGATGGAGCTGAAGGAATTATAAAGGCAGAGAAAATATATCCTCAGTTAATCATTACTGATTTGATGATGCCTAACAGCAATGGCTTTGAAGTGTGTAGCCGTTTAAGACGGAATTTTAAAACCAGTCACATTCCAATTATCATGATTTCCGGAGTCGGCGATGATAATCAAAATAAAGTTAAGGCACTTGAGTACGGTGCAAATGTATTTATTGATAAACCTTTCGAAGTTGAATACCTGTTGCAACAAACGGAAAGCATTCTGAAAAATCAACAGGAATTGAAAGAAATGTACAGTAAAAGGTTAGTGATTGATCCTGCCAAGGTGACTATTACTTCAATGGATGAAGAGCTTTTAACTAAGGCCATGAAGTTTATTGAGTTAAATATGGCAAACCCCGATTATTCTGTAGATGCCTTTGTATCAGACATGAATACGGGCAGAACGATATTGTACCAAAAACTTCATGACATTGTAGGAATGTCAATAAAGGAGTTTATTTTAAACATCAGGTTAAAACGCAGCGCTTACCTGCTCGAGAATGCCGACTTCACAGTGGCCGAAGTGGCCTATCAAACCGGGTTTAATAATGCAAAGTATTTTAGTGTATGTTTTAGAAAGCAATTCGATTTAAGCCCATCCGAATTTAAGAAAAAACACAGCTGTGATAACCAAGGCACTTAGATGATTAGATTTCTAGCTCCGGAACAAATGTTTTACCCACTTTAATTTTCCATCTTTTGAACTTTAACTAAAATTTCTTTATTTGTAGTTAAATCGCAGTCCCTGCTTAGTGTGAATTAATCTTATTGCGATATTTTGCTTGTGAACCCGCTATGAAAAGTAACCAAACCACTATTGTCGATATTGCCAACGAACTAAAAATTTCCAAGTCTACCGTTTCAAGAGCGCTTACCGGGCATCCTTCCGTTAAAACTGAAACTAGGGCAAGGGTTTTAGAGCTCGCTGAAAAGTTAGATTATCAGCGTAACATGCTTTCTATAAGTTTGATTACGAATAAAACCAAAACCATCGGTATTGTGTTGCCAGAATTTATTACCTCATTTTTTCCTCAGGTGGTTGTTGGCGCCCAGGAAGAAGCAGCAAGACAAGGTTATAGTGTGCTTATTTCTCAATGCAATGAGAGTTATGAAACCGAAGTTGCAAACTCAAAAGTAATGCTCGCCAATCGGGTTGATGGGGTTATGGTATCGCTTACTAAAGAAACTTTAAACTACGATCATTGGAAGGCATTTATCCGAAAACGCGTTCCTGTGGTGTTTTTTAATCGCGTTTGTGAGGAAATGATGGTGCCAAAAGTAGTAGTTAATGATTACGATGCTGCATTTAAAGCTGTGGAACATCTGATCAGTATTGGCAAACGTAGAATAGCACATTTGGCCGGACCAAGTTCACTGGTCATTAGTCGTAAAAGAATGAATGGTTATCTTGACGCATTAAAAAAGCACCACATTTCCGTAGATGAAGAACTGATTATCGGATACGATTTAACCTTGAATAAAGTGAAAATGTATGTTAAACATTTGGTTGAGCTGGATAATCCGGCTGATGCCTTGTTTGCAGTAAACGATCCGACAGCGATTGAAGCGATTCAGGTTTTAAAACAATTGGGAAAACGAATTCCTGAAGATGTTGCCGTAGTGGGTTTTAGCGATAACTACGGATCAAATTTTATCGAACCCAGCCTTACCACTGTGGCGCAGCCTGTTCGAGAAATTGGCAGAAATGCTATGGAACTTCTTTTAGGCTTGATGGATAAAGATATATCAGAATGGAAACCTTTGATCAGAACGCTCGATGCAGAATTGATCATTCGTAATTCTACTGTAAAAGGCAGCTAATCTTGTCTTGCCAAAAAATCAATTTTTAATATTCCAGATCAAATTGGGAATAAAAAACACCTCATCTATTTTATTCTAAAAACATCTTTTTGGAACAAAAATCAAAATCAATAAAGGGAACGTTCCCAAGTTTCGGGAGCGTTCCCATAATATTTTAGCACTTCTCATCGCTATCGCTCACTCAAAATATAAATATCTTCGAAATCAATTACAAATCAAGAATAGGTGGCTGCCCGACCAAATACAGTTACCTAAATACTCGAAAGATATTTCATGAAAAGAGAAGAACCATCTTTAAAAAGATATTTAAATCAGCTCGATTTATCCGCTGACCTTATTGTGGGTGGCGGAGGTTTATCAGGCGTTTGCAGTGCTATAACGGCTGCCAGGCAAGGGTTAGAAGTAATTTTAGTTCAAGATCGGCCAGTGCTCGGCGGTAATTCATCAAGCGAAGTCCGCTTGTGGATTCTGGGCGCTACATCACACATGGGCAACAACAATCGTTGGGCAAGAGAAGGTGGTGTAATCGATGAACTGTTGGTAGAAAACACCTTTCGCAACCCAGAGGGAAATCCAATGATTTTGGATATGATCTTACTTGATAAGGTTACGCAAGAACCGAATATTCAGTTATTGCTTAATACCGCCATTTACGAGGTAAGTAAAAAAGACACCGATACCATCGAATCTGTTCAGGCTTTTTGCAGTCAAAATTCTACTCACTATCACCTATCTGCACCACTTTTTTGCGATGCAACGGGAGATGGTATTATAGGATTTCTCTCTGGAGCTGCATTTAGAATGGGAGCCGAGCCAAAAGACGAATTTAACGAGGGTATGGCGCCAACTGAAGAGTATGGCGAACTTTTAGGGCATTCTCTTTATTTTTATAGCAAGGATACAGGTAAGTCAGTTAAGTTTTTTCCACCCTCTTTTTCACTAAAGGATATTACCCAAATCCCTCGTTTTCGTAATTTTAATGCGAATGAATTTGGTTGCAAATTGTGGTGGGTAGAATTTGGGGGAAGGCTAGATACCGTTCACGATACCGAAAAGATTAAGTGGGAACTCTGGAAAGTGGTTTATGGTATTTGGAATCACATCAAAAACTCTGGAAGTTTCCCGGAGGCCGAAAACCTTACTTTAGAATGGGTTGGAACCATTCCGGGAAAACGTGAAAGCCGAAGGTTTGAGGGTGATTACATCATGACTCAACAGGATTTGGTAGAGCAGCGTAAACACGACGATGCTATTGCTTTCGGCGGATGGTCAATAGACTTACACCCAGCTGATGGTGTTTATAGTGAGCGCCCAGGGTGTAACCAATGGCACAGTAAAGGGATTTTTCAAATTCCCTACCGTACAATCTATAGTAAAAACATCAAGAATTTATTCCTGGCTGGCCGTATCATTAGTGTAAGTCACGTGGCTTTTGGCGCTACCCGCGTAATGGCTACTTGTGGCTACGTTGGTCAGGCTGCCGGGATGGCCGCTGCCATGTGTGTTAAAAATGGATTGCGACCAAAGGATTTACTTGCAGCAGAAAATATTAATAACTTGCAGCAGAATTTAATCAGGGAAGGGCAATTTATTCCGGAGTTTGCCTTGGCAGACGAAAATGATCTGGCACGAAAAGCAAAGTTAATTGCATCCAGCGAATACCAGTTTAATGGTTTTGACGAGGTTGATCTGTGGAAATCATTGGCAATTCCATCAGCACAAATGTTTCCTTTAAAAGCAGGTAAAATTCCATCTTTTACCATTCAAATAAATGCTTTGGCCAACACCGAAATCGATGTGGAGCTAAGAATTTCGAGCAAGAAGGGCAATTTTACTCCTGATGAAACTTTAGCGAAAAAAAAGATTACCCTTCAACAAGGAAAACAGCTTATTGAAATTGATTTTGATGTTGAAATGGTAACCGATGATTATGTTTATCTGATGTTTGCTGGTCATCCAGATATTGAAATCGGATATACCGAGAAACGTTTAACCGGAGTTTTATCAGTATTTAACTCTAAAAATAAAGCAGTTTCCAACAATGGCAAACAAGTCCCTCCTGTGGGAACGGGCGTTGATGAATTTGAATTCTGGTGTCCTCAACGCCGTCCTAATGGCCAGAATCTTGCAATTAAACTGTCTAAAACGCAAAGTGTTTTTGACGTAGAAAATTTGTTAAATGGCATTGATAGGCCTGTTTCACAACCGAATGCTTGGGCTGCCAACTTAAATGATCCAAAACCTTCCCTTAATTTGTTATGGGAAACCGCACAAGTCATCAAAAAAATTGATCTTTGGTTTGACAGCGATTTTGATCATCCAATGGAATCGGTTTTAATGACACACCCGGAAAATGTAATGCCTTTTTGCGTGAGAAATTATGTTGTTAAAAATGATAACAATGAAATCATTTTTGAACAAAAAAACAATTATCAAACGCGTAATGAAATAATTTTTGAAAAAGAAATCATCGCTAAAAATTTAACTATTGAGCTCCAGCATCCTTCAGGAAACATTCCCGCAGCGTTATTCGCTGTCCGTTGCTATGCCGATCAAAATAAGATATAATGGTAAGACTGGACTTTATTGTCATGGGCATTTTTGCCCTGTTAATTTTCGCCATCGGGCTAACATTTACCCGAGTTGGCAGTAAAAACGGTCAGGCATTTTTCGAGGCTGGCGGCGAAACACCCTGGTGGATAAACGGACTGTCGCTGTTTATCAGCTACTTCTCTGCAGGTACTTTCGTGGTTTGGGGTTCTATTGCTTACAAGTATGGGGTAGTAGCCAACGCCATTCAATTAACCATGGCCATTAGTGGCTTAATTGTAATGCTTTTTATCGCCGCTAAATGGAAGAGAACTGGTGTTGCCACAGCAGCCGAATTCATCGGTAAGCGTTTTGGCGGCAGAGAAAAGCAGTTTTATACCTACATGACTTTGCTATTAAGCCTTTTCACTACAGCTGCAGTACTTTATCCGGTTGGTAAAATGGTTCATGTCGCTACAGATTTATCGGTAAATTCCTGTATTCTAA
>Ga0308159_1004145_pt1 | contig 13582 bp, 14 predicted proteins | sample PhyCR1_FD_201040 | JGI IMG/M metagenome (GOLD analysis project Ga0308159, IMG submission 201040) | Phyllosphere microbial communities from UC Gill Tract Community Farm, Albany, California, United States - DLSLC.R1 | ecosystem: Host-associated > Plants > Phyllosphere > Unclassified | place: USA... | reverse complement strand
AACGTCCTGACCGAGGGGGCCTTCGTAGGTCTCGACCAGTGCGGGTGCTGTCATGGGATGCGATGGTCGACTATTAAACATTTAATAATTGACCGCTTGCAGATCAGGCATAGGTTGCCGCGACTGGCGGGGTATGTCCAGGCAACGAGTTGCTTCACCCTGCACAAGCTGGCCGCTAGCTGTGAAGCGTCAAGAGGTTGTTTCTCGAGACGTCGAGTCTGGCCATCGGTGCGATGCCTCCGATGCCGCTGTGAGGCCGGTGCCAGTTGTAGTGGTGCTGCCAACTTGCCAAGGCAAGCGTGCGGTGCGCTGAGTTCTGGTACGTCCAGCCATAGGCCCATTCGCGCAGCGCAGACTGGATGAAGCGCTCCGCCTTGCCGTTGGTCTGCGGCCTGTAAGGCCGCGTGAAGCGGTGCTTAATGCCGAGCTCGTCACAAGCCAAGCGGAACTGGCGTGAGCGGAACGCAGGGCCGTTGTCCGTGAGCAGACGCCGCACGGTAATCCCCAGACTGGCGTAGTAAGCCACTGCGTTGCGCAGGAACAAGATGGCTTGCTCCATCTTTTCGTCGGGATGCATTGCAGTAAATGCCAACCTGGCATGGTCGTCAATCGCCACGAACAGCGTCTCCCAGCCAGCACCCTCAACACAATCCCTGCGGTTGCCTGTGACGCGGTGGCTGGGCCGCACGATACGCCAGAGCTTCTTGGTGTCGATGTGCAGCAGGTCGCCGGGCGCGTCATGCTCGTAGCGCACCACGGGCTCGGCGGGCTGCAAGTCACTTAACTTTGACAGCCCCGCGCGTGCGAGCACACGGCTGACGGTGGACTCAGAGACGCCTACGCTGCGCGCAATGCGCGCTTGCAACATGCGCCGCTTGCGTAGCTCCACGATGAGCAATGCTTTGCCCGGCTCAATGGACCTGGGCGAGTGCGCCGGTCTGGAAGATGCATCAGCCAATGCGGCCTCGCCACTAGCGAGGTAGCGGCCAAGCCACTTGCGGGCTGTGGGCGCGGTGACGCCGTGTGCGGCTGCCGCCTGCACAGCATCAAGGCCGAGCAAAGTCATCTGTTTAACCATCTCCAGTCGCCGGGCGAAGGTAAGTCGGGCATGCTTATGGGTGTTCATCCGGTTGGTCTTCCTGAGTGGATTGGGTGTTTGGCGACTTCCAGTCTCTCAAATCCAATCCGGATGAACACCGGATACAACCTATTGGAACTTCACAGCTAGCCATTGGGCACATGCTCTGAATTGAAGCGTTCACCCCTATCTTGTGCACCGTGTTTCCGCGGGATTTCTCTGAAGCCAGCTCGATGTGGAGCTTATTAAATATTTAATAACCGCCTCTCATAGCCCCATCTGCGGCCGGCCTTGGACCGCGGCGGGAGGTTGAGGGCTAGGAGTCTGCGAGCACAAGGCCCGTTATTAAATATTTAATAATGAACCACCTGCCTGCAAGCCGCAGCCCGGTCCAGCCATGACGGCAAGCCTGGCATCAGGCTGTCAGGCGCCCTCTGCCTTCCACAGTTAGCCGGCAAGCATCTTGCGCAGCTTCAAATTCCAGCAAACACCCCTGGCTTGTGCAGTGCGCGACGCCTTCGGCCTTGCCTAGGCTGTCCGGCAAGCACCTTACGCCCGCTTCGAATTCCAGCTCACACCCCTGGCTTGTGCAGCGCTTGCTTCCATGATCCATCGGAGTCCAAGCCAACTGCAGGCTTATTAAACATTTAATAAACACGGTCTGAGCTTCCGTTCGGGGCCCTCTGTAGCTCATCGTGAGGTCATAGAGCACGGTGCTCCGCAAGCGCCTGGCTCGTTATCAAACATTTAATAATTGACCAACTGACTGCCAGCGGCAGGCCGATGCAGCTATCACGGCAAGGCTGGCAATAAGCTATCAGTTGCTCTCGGCCTGCTCCAAGCAGTTCGAAGAGCACGTTGCGCCCGCTTCCATTCCAACACCCACCCCTGCTTTGTGCGACTTACGACTTCATGATCCCTTTGAATTCGGAGCAACCGCCGGGTTATTAAATATTTAATAACTGTGCTGGGGGGCGTACAGGTCCTCTGCGACGCGTGATCCACGCCGAGATCTCGTGAGCACATCCGTGTTTTTTACGGTGGTTTTCCGATGTGCATTGCCGGAACATAGTGCCGCAGCTGCTTCCGGCACAACCTTCTCCTGGCCAAAAGCGAGGACACAGGTGTCGGATACAGCACTTCCAATCGAGAGGCGGTACCGATGCACGATGTGAGTTCTTCCGGCCACAGGCCTGGACAGTCTGGCGATCAACGCGGATGGGATGGATTGCTCCACTGTCTGGTGCAGTGCGCTGCCATCGCCTTCGTATTTGTGCCGCACCTCGCCCATGCACAAAGCATAGGCGGCACATTTGGCGGAATCACCGACTTCCTCAAAGCGATTGCGCAGCTGCTCATCTATGAGTGGGGCTACTACATCGGCATCATCACCCTGGCCATACAGGGCTACCGCTGGAAAACCGGCCGCATTGATCTCATGCAGTTGGGTGGTTGGGGATTGGGTATCGCACTGGTGTTCTTCGCCCCGAACATTGTCTCGGATCTGCGGGCGCGCTCCGGAGGAGCCATCCAATGAGCGCCGTGCAACTGCGCCACGACGATGGGGAGTTGCTCGTGGCGGCCATGACCCGGCCCACGATGATCGGTGGACTTACCCTGGGCAGTCTGGCAATGAGCTTTTACTTCCCTGGCATGGCAGCGCTTGTGACCCGTTCCTTGTGGCCGGTGGCATTGATTCCGATCTTACTCATGGCCAGCTACATCGTCTGTCTGAAGGATGTCTACCTTTTCGGCATCATGGCGGCCGCCTGCCATCTGAAGACCTGTCCCAACAAGCGGTTCTGGGGATGCCGGCGCTATGCACCTCGCTAACGCTTTGAAAACCGCATTCGGCTTATCGCTGGGAATTCCGGCGCCGCGATGGACAAGCGCCGATGACCGCGAGATGGCGGTCAGCGAGATGATCCCCTACACCGTCCACTACGACGACGAGACAGTCATCACCAAGGATGACGGGCTGATCCAGGTCATCAAGCTCGACGGGCTGTACTTCGAATCGTTGAGCGTGGAGCAGATCAAGCAATTCGAGCGGCAGCGCAATACCGTCCTGCGCTCCCTCGCCAACAGCGACCGCGGTATTTATGTTCACCTGATACGCCGCAAAGTGCATGCCTATCCAGGCGGCGAAGGCGGCACATGGCTTTCCCGACAGTTCAACAACGCGTGGAGGAAGCGCTGCGAACAGCAGGCGTTCTATGCGAACGAAATCTACATTTCGATTGTTGTGAATCGATACAGGCAAGGGGCACCGGGAGTATTGGATCGCGCCTACGCATGGTTGTCAGGCACCAAGCCCGAAGAAAACGAAATGGAGCGTTTCGAGGATCAAGCCAAGAGTCTCAACGAGGCATCGGACTTGCTGGTGAACACCCTGTCCGGGTATGGCGCCCGCAAGCTGCGCATCCAGCGCGTGCCGAACTTTGGGCACGACCCGATAGACCGAAATGCCGCGAGAGCAGCCATCGAGCATTTCGACCTGGACTGGCACTGCTTTCAGCAGGCGCACGGGGACCAGCCGGCATACGGTCGCGAAGAAGTGGTGAACCATCTTGGCGGCGACTACACCGAGATTGGCTGCTTCCTGCACTATCTAATCAATCTGGAAGACGAGCGCGTGCCAGTCATGGAGTTGACGCTCGACCGGGCACTGGCGACATCAGGCATCGACTTCAATATGGTCAGCAATACGCTGGCTGTTCGCAGGCTGGGTGGCAGCAGCGCTGCAGCGATGCTGAGCATGGCAGAGTGGCCTGCGCGCACGCCTTCGCGGATGCTGGATGAATTTCTCCGGCAGCCCGTGGAGTTCATCATCACGCAATCATTCTTTTTCACCGACCGCATCAGTGCCGAGCACGACCTGCTGCAGGAGCGCCGGCGCGTCTCAGTCAACGACCATGCAGGAGCGGCGCAAGAGGACAAGGATGAGATAACGCAGGGCTTGCAAGATCTCACACGGGGCCGTTCAGTCAATGGATTGCACCATCTGACCATGCTGGTGCATGTGCCGCAAACCACGAGATTTGGCGACGCAAAAGACAACCGCCGGCAAACCTGCGCCGACCTCGATGGAGCGATCAATCTGCTGAAGAAGGCATTCGTCAACCTGGGCGTCAAGCCTGTACGCGAATGGTTTGCCGTCGAAACTTTCTTCTGGGCGCAACTCCCGGGACAGGCGCAGCATTTCATGGGGCGGCGCGCCAAGATCAAGTCTGCCAATTTCGCCGGCTTCGCATCACTCCACAACTATGCGATGGGAAAAATCGCCGGCAATCTGTGGGGGCCGGCGCTCATGCCCTTCGAGACCAAAAGCAAGACGGCTTACTACTTCAACTTCCACCGCGAGATGGAGGGAATGGTGGCGGGGCATACGGCCATCACCGCCGATACCGGCAGCGGCAAGACCACCTTGCTGAGTGCATTGATTGCCATGGCCGACAAGGCCAGACCCCGGGTCTTCTGGTTCGACAACCGTGAAGGCGCGAAGGTATTCATGCGCGCCATGGGCGGACAGCACACCACGTTGTCGGTGCATGGCAATACGGGATGGAATCCCATGCAGTTGCCGGACACCGCGGAAAACCGCGCCTACCTGGTCGATCTGATGATGCTGATGCGCACCTGCTACGGCGGCCGGCTGACTCCGGATGACATCGAAAGGTTCAAGTGGGCCGTCCACGAGAATTACGAGCTGCCCCATGCTGATCGACGTCTGCGCAATGTGGCCTGGCGCTTTGGCCAAGGTGAGCTGGCCAAGGACATGCGCGTCTGGCATGGCGCGAATGAGCATCTGGGGGCGAACTGGGGCCTGTTCGACAACGAAGATGACAGCGTGGATCTGGGCAAATGCCGCCACTACTGCTATGAGATGCGGGAGCTCATCAAGGACGGCTCGGCCAGGCCGGAACTGGCCGTGGTGTTGAGCTACCCCTTCCATCGCATCGAGCAGTCGATGGATGGCGCTCCGTTCATCCTGGTATTGGAAGAAGGCCAGAACCTGGTCAAGCACGCATTCTGGCGCGAGAAGATCGACAGCTACATCATGCAGATCCGCCGCAAAAACGGCCTGCTGGTGTTTGTCACACCCGATGCGAAGTACCTCTTCAGCGAAACCGACTCTATCCAGAAGCAGACGGCCACCAAGATCTTCCTGCCCAACGCCGAGGCCAGGGAGGCGGACTACGTGGCGGCCTTGGGCCTGACCCCCGGCGAGTTTGAGTTCGTGCGCGATGAACCCATAGAGAACCGTACTTTCTTGATCCGGCGCGGCAATGAATCGATCCGGGCGAAATTTGATCTGTCCGGCATGACCGAGTTCGTGCCTTTGCTTTCGTCGAATGACAAGGGTGTCGCGCTTATGGAAACCATCATCCGCGAGATCGACAGCGATGACCCCGAAATCTGGGTGCCGGTTTTCATGCGGCGTTCGATGTCCGCTGATACGCACAATTTAGGGGTGAGAGTCGAAACGTCCTGATGGGCGTTATGTCTGTGCATTGAGAAGCCGAAAGGAAATCGATGATGAATAAGACAGTTTTGGGTGCTACTGCCGCGGCTTGCTTTGCTGCAGCGCTGGGCGCGTCCGCAGGAGGCATTCCGACTTTTGATACGGCACAGTTTGCGCAGATGCAGCAGCAATTCAAGCAGCTGCAGGACCAGTACAACACGCTCAAGGACCAATACGCGGCCGTCACCGGCAGCTACAGCCGTGGACAGGTCGGCCTGAACGAATCCTTGAGCTCGGCGTCTGTGGTTCCCGGTTCTTGGCAGGAGGTCGTCGCCCGGCAACAGGGGGGCGCCTTCGGAGCGAAGCAGGCAAGCTACGAAAAGATCATCAACACCTTGCCACCGGATCTGTTTGCAGATCCGCAGGCGCAGAACGCGCAGACCTACCAAATGAGCAGCGACTCCGTACGCGCTGCTCTCGCGGGCGGGGACTCTCTGTATTCGCAAGTACAGACCCACATAGGCAATCTCGCGCGCATGAGCCAGCTGGTGGACAGCACCGCCAACATCAAGGATGCGCAGGATCTGCAAAACCGCATTGCGGCGGAAAACGGGATGCTGCAAAGCGCGATCGCCAAGCTCAATGCAATGAACACCAATCTGCAGGCAAACATGGTCAACCAGCAGAACCAGGCCACCGCCGCGACACAGAGGTACTTCCGCCGCTCTGCCGAGTAGGCGCACCTGAAGCAAGCATCAACTGCAAAGGAGCATCCGCTATGGAAATTGCTGCATTTCTGCTGCCCTTGTTCATCCTGATATGGCCGCTGTGGAGGCTGGTCCGCAAGCTATGGCGCCCATTCGTGCTGTTGTTTTTCGCCGCTCTCATTTCAGGCTGCGCGGGCACATCCAACAAGTTCGACAAGTCGCCCTGCGCTTGCGAATTCGAGCTGCTCGACACCGCAAGCCATGGTGGAAAAAGCAATGCGTAGCATCTGGATCTTCCTTTCTAGCGTGGCCGCGATTGTTGCAATCGGCGGCACCGTCTACCACTTCATTCCCCGGCCCCAGACAGAATCGACACTGCCGGGCAACAGCGAACTACAGGCATTGTCTGGCGGGCGCGGTGTTCTTGTGGTTCCGGATGGCAATCCGCTGCTTGTAGCGAGCGAGCTTCAACTCGGCATGTGGATTCCAAAATACCCGATCCCGTGTGGCGAGATCGTCTTCGGCGCCGGGGATGACCCGGACGGGCATTTCTCATTTTGCGTGAGGCAGATCAGAAGCCGCGTGGCTTTCTATGCGAATCTGGAATTGAGTGAAGACAACGTGCTCGATCCCCGCGTCCGCGCGCATTGGCGCGCCACTGTGAGGCGCAGATAGCGATGGCCGCCGTGACTTTACAAGGCTTGGTGGGCGCAGCGGACGGTGTGACTGAAGCTTTCTTGTCGCACTCATACCCTGCCTTGGCGGAAGCCATCGCAACGCCGATCTACTTTGCGGCTGTGCTTTATTGGGCGCTATTCGGCTACAAGGTCTACGCCGGTTATGCCCCTGTGCAATGGAAAGACATCCTTGCGAAATGCGTGATGACCATGGCTGTATTTGGCACGCTCCATTGGGGTGGATTTGCCCATGCCATCTATGCCTCCTTTGTTTCGTTCATGGAGGGCGCCGCCGCCACCGTGATGGCTGGCAAACCCACAGCCCAGATGCTGGACGCACTTTGGACCAACGTGAATAAGGTTTCTGCACAGCTTCGTGCGGAGAGCCTGGCTCAGATTGGGATGATTCTCGATGGCTTGGCACTGTTCATTGTGAACTGCCTGCTGTTTGTGCTGGCACTGATGTACATGACGATTGCCAAGTTCGGCCTGGCCATCACGATGCTGCTGTGCCCACTGTTCATCGGTTTCCTCATGTTTCCCGAAACACGCCAATGGTTCATGAACTGGGTCAGCCAGATGCTTACCTTCTGCTTCATGTACATCTTGGTCATTGCAATTGTGCGACTGGGATTTCTTGCGTTTGGCGAATTCATTGAGATGGCGACCACGAACGCTCTGGCAAATACGTCGCAGACCGCCCAGCTCATCATTGTGGAAGGCGTGTTGATCCTTTTCATGCTGGGCGTTCGGAGCTGGGCCGCGGCGCTATCCGGCGGCGCAGCCTCCTCGACCGGCATGCTGGTCACGGTGGCTCGCATGGCGATGGGCCGGGGAGCGCGCTGATGAAGGCCGGCGCTTATACCGCCCTGGGCGACAGCGCCACACAGGCGGTGCAGCTGGGCGGTACAAACCGGCTCAAGCAGGAGCGCAACCGCGCCTATCTGTTTATCGGCCTGCTGCTGTTTGTGATCGGTGGACTCGCCAGTGCGGTGACGGTGCTGGCCAGTATCCACACCGTGATTCCTGTGGTGTCGGTGGTCGATGCCAATGGACATGTGGTCAAGCAGCAGGTAGTCAGCCGCGAGACGATCACTGGGCAGGATGCGTTTGTGCAAAGCCAGGTGTATGACTTCATCATGTACTGCAACACCTTCGATCCGGACTGGCGCCAGCGGTTCGCCGATCTCTGTCGCCTGCACTCCACCCAGGCCGTGGCTGCCTTGTACGACAAGGAAACCAGCGCCGAAAACCCCAACAACCCGTACTACCAGATCGGGCCAGGCGGCCGGCGCTATCCAAGGATCACGGGCATCACGTCGTTGGGCAAGGACGCATTTCAAGTGTCGTTCCAGTCCATTACCGAAAAATCTGGCAGTCCGCCGAAAACCGATTACTACACCGCGTTGGTTCAAAGCACCTTTACCTTCAAGCCGCTGGCCATTGGCGACCGATGGGAGAACGCACTTGGCTTCGCGACTACGGCCTATCGCAAGGATCAGGAACTCAGCCGCCAGTGAACGGCTTCACGCAGAAAGCAGCCCATGAGAATTCACGACTATCCCCTGGTTTGTGCATTTCTTGCCATTGCATCGGTTTCTCTGTTGCCGGCACATGCGGCCAAGACACCACGACCGCTGGCAGCAGACGATCGCGTGAAACAGGTTCTCTATGACCCGAACCAGGTCTATGAGATTGTCGGCACCTATGGCTATCAGACCTCGGTCGAGTTTGCCGCGGATGAAAAGGTCAAGGTCGTATCGCTCGGCGACACCATCGCCTGGCAGACCGTGCCCTACCAGAACCGACTCTTTCTCAAGCCTGTGGAGCCCAATGCAGCAACGAACCTGACGGTGCTCACGGACAAGCGCACCTACTACTTCACCCTCACCAGCGCGCGCAGGCAGGCGGGCATGACATTTCTGGTTCGGTTCGTATATCCGGGTGCCAGCGTAGCCGTAACAGCCAGCACACAGGAACCAAAGCATTCGGACAGACCTGTTGAACCAGTCTCGCGCAATTCTGATTACGCGACAGCGGGAGACAAGACGGCCATTCCCCTGCGCCGCGCCTATGACGATGGCCAGTTCACCTATTTCCTGTTCGATCAGGGCGCGGAAATTCCTGCCGTCTATACGGTGGGGCCGGATGGCTCGGAGTCCATTGTTAACACGCGGCGCGAGGGTCCCTACCTCGTTGTCGAGCGCACGGCCAGTTTGTTCACGCTGCGCAATGGCACTGCCCACCTTTGCGTACAGAACAATGCATTGCCACGCAGGCCAGGTGATCGCCTAAATTTGCACAAGGTGGGGGTGAGCTGATATGTCCAGTCCAGCGCATGACCCGCAGGAAGAGCGCGAAGCAGCGGTCCGGGAGTGGGAAAAGCAGACCCACACCTCGCTCGTGGCAAATGGTCGCAGGAAAAAACTCAGCGGCATAGCCATTGCCACTGGTGCAGCCGCTTTGCTGGTTACCGTCTGGTATGTGAAGCAAAGCGCGAGCGACCCCGTCAAGCCTGCCTCCAATCTGAGCATTCCAGAACGCAAGCCGGTACCCAAGCTCAAGGGCCAGGAGCCCGAGACCACCGCAACTCCCGCCGCGATAAGTGCGCAGCCTACCGACGACCCAATGCGGGCGCAGCGCGAACAGATGGAAATGCAGCGTCAGGAGCAGCAGCGCCGCATGCTGGAAGCCCGAATGAAGTCTGGCCTTATCGCGCCCAACACCCAGAATACGGCAGCGGCCCTGCCACCTGGAATGGACGCCCTGGAGCCTGCAACGGCCGGTGTGTTGGGCGGTGGGTCTGCCGAGCGCGGCGCGCAGGACCAGAACTCCCGGTTCGCACGTGCGGTGTCGGGCGGCGGCGTGCCGGTGAGCAAGGCCAGTCAGGTCGGACACCTTCCCTACAAGATACTTCAGGGCAAGTTGATCGAGGCCGTGCTGGAGCCCCGGGCCACCTCGGATCTTCCAGGCATGCTCTGCGCCACCGTCCAGCGCGATATTTATGGCGCACAGGAGCGCAACACACTGATCCCCTGGGGCTCGCGCATCTGCGGCGTGTACAGCGCCGACGTGCGCAAAGGCCAGGACAGGCTGTTCGTCATCTGGAACATGCTGCGCCGTCCTGATGGCGTTCAAGTGGCGCTCGACAGCGCGGGTGCCGACCAGCTTGGAACGGCCGGCATGGGAGGCCATGTCGATATGCACTTCGCACAGGTCTTTGGCATGTCTGCACTGCTTTCCATCATTGGCGCTGGCGCGTCGAATATGGGTGTCGGTTCGACCGACCAATACAACTCCGCTGCGGCTTACCGGCAGTCTGTACAGCAGGCCGCGGCGCAGACCTCGCAATCGGTGCTGCAGCCCTACCTTGCTATTCCACCCACGATCACCGTGCCACCAGGCTCGCGCATGCGCATTTACGTCAACCGAGACCTTGACTTCAGTCCCATCTACGAAGATGAGATCATGGCCGTGCAGCGCGGGGACGCCGTGGAATTCATCCAGTGAAGGCGCAGTCATGTCACAGATTGCCTCCTTCCGCTCCAAGTTATCGCTGCTGACGCATTACCTCGACGACCAACAGGTCACCGAGATCCAGATCAACCGGCCTGGCGAGCTGTGGCTGAGAAGGAAGGGGTCGTACTACGCGCAGCAGATCGCGGTACCCGGCCTGACATACGCGCTGCTGTCCTCGCTAGCGGAAGTCACAGCCTCCTTCAAGAGCCTTGAGGTCGATCGGGCTACGCCCATTTTGTCGGCCGAAATTCCGGTCAACCTGGAAGATGGCATTCCCGACTTTGAACGCGGCTCCTACCGCACCGAAATGATTCTTCCGCCCGTGGTGCCGGAGAGAACCATTGCCATGACGATCCGCAAGCAGTCGCTGGTCATGATGACCTTGCCCACCTACGCTGAGCAAGGGGCGTTTCGGTTCGTAAACAGCGACGTCGAAGCCGGCCCCTGCTCAGACCAGCGCTTGCTGGAGCTCTACAAAGCCGGGCATTGGGCCGAGTTCCTGCAATCCGCAGTGCTCGCGCGCAAGAACATCGCCATATCCGCAGGCACCTATTGCGGCAAGACCACTTGCTTGAACGCACTGGTCCAGGAGATCCCCACGTATGAGCGCATTGTCACCATCGAGGATTCCCGCGAGATCGAGCCCGCGCAACCAAACTGCGTGCGGCTGTCCTATGCCCGCCACCAGGCAACCGACCAGACCGCGGTGACCCCTGCAACGCTGCTGCGCTCATGCATGCGCCTGACGCCCGACCGCGTGATCATGGGCGAAGTCCGTGGCGCCGAAGCGGTCGAGTTCCTGGGCCTGCTGAACACTGGCCACAAGGGATCCCTGACCACCATCCACACCGATTCACCGGCAGAGATGTACGATCGCTTCGGCGAGCTGATGGATGGCCACACGTCCATGACGCGCGACCAGGTCATCGAGCGCGTCAAACGTCGCATCGACGTGGTGGTCCAGTGGAAATACACCGAGCGCGATGGGCGGTATATTTCGGAAATTCTCTATGCGGATGCGTAGCTGTATCACGGCCGTGGCCGGCCTGTTGCCATGCATTGCGGCGCTGGCCCAGCCGGCAGCGTCTCAGTCGTTTGACGAGCTCACCGCCCAGTGCGCACCCGACATCCATCCATCCACGCTCAAAGCTGTAGTGAGCACCGAGTCGTCGTGGAATCCCTACGCAATTGGCGTCGTTGGCGGCAAGCTCGAGCGCCAGCCGCGCAACTTAACCGAAGCGGTCGCCGCCGCGCAGGAACTGGAACGACAGGGCTTCAACTTCTCCCTGGGACTGGGCCAGGTGAACCGCCATAACCTGGCGAAGCACGGTGAAACCTATGCCACCGTGTTCGAGTCGTGCCGCAATCTCAAGGTCGGCGGCGCCATTCTCAAAGACTGCTTTCAGCGCGCGAAGAAAACCATTGCCGATGAGCAAAGTGCCTTGAGGGCGGCTTTCAGTTGCTACTTCTCTGGGAATTTCATGCGAGGATTCCGCCCGGACAGTGCTGGCAAGCCAAGCTATGTGCAAAAAGTCGTCGCCAATGCCACCGCCCTGGCGCCGCCGGTACCGATGGTCCCAGCAATCGAGCCACAGAGCTCCGACGGCGTTGTGACTACTCGGGCCTCAGTTCCGCCGGCTGAGCGCACGAAGCAAGCCGAGACGCCTTCCCAATGGGTGATATTTGCCGTGAGCGCAACACAAAGCGATCTATCGGAGGTTCAGCTGCGCGAGGCCGCGGCAAATGAATCGACCGTCAAGGTTCGACTCGTGACCCCAACCCCTGTTGTGGCCCATTCTGCTTCTGTGGAACAGGCTCCACTGAAGGGTAAGCCACTGGCGCGGCAGCTTGAAGCTGCAAACAGCGATCAACAGGTAGCGCCATTTGTCCAGTTTGTCCATTGACAGGCGCTTGTGGTGAGAACGAGCCATTCAGGAGAAACGCCATGAGAACACTTCTGGTCGCGGCACTCTTTACCAGTGCTGCAGCGTCTGTATATGCGTCGGATTACGGCTGCAAGGTGCTGCTTTGCCTCTCCAATCCAGCGTCAAATGGCGGCCCTAAAGGTGTCGCCGAGTGCGTCCCACCGATCAATCAGCTTTTTCACGATCTGCGCAAAGGCAGGCCGTTTCCAAGCTGCGATATCGTCGACGGCAATGATGGGTCGAGCTACGCGAGAGTAGTCTTTGCCCCATATGATCCTTGTCCCGCACCATTACAACCAGCCCTTCGTGGCTCCTATGTGATGCAAGGTAACCAAATCGTGCACACCGACAACGCACACAGAGGCGGCCGCCGATACAAGGCAGAAGGCCAGCCGCAGATATCTGAACCACCGGGACGCGACAGCGAGAGCCTGGGTTCTCGCGCCTGTGTTGGAAAACCAGTAAGCTCGTTTAACGTGGGAAGCACTGACGACACTTATTCGGTGGTGGTATTCGATCAGGTTGTCTGGCAACTAGCGAAAAATCCTCAAGCCATTGATGTTTTTATTAATAACGTGTTACTGCAGCGCGTGCGTTGGTAGGCAATTGCCGATGTGGGGGCCGTGCGATGCATAATTCTGCGACGAAACTAGTCTGTGGTAATTAACTTGCCGCGTCACCCCGAGTAGCCGACTGCTTTAGGCTGTGAGCGGTCGGTCGCTGGACGGCAGACTTGATGGGAAAGCGCGACAAAACTGAGGTACCCATCAGCGGTCGTTCGTGTCGGTAACCAAGCGACCTAAAGCAGATAGTCAAGAAAATAACGTCTGAATTAATCCGCGCCACGAAGGAATTTTTATGCCTGCCTGCTTGAAAAAATGAAAGAACTTGGCATAGAAGGTCTAGTACTCGATTTGACCTCTAGAACGTCAATACGATAACCGCATTCGCTCATTGCGCCCATTGGAAGTTCGATGTAGCTACCGGGGCCTTGCCCAATTGGTTGGGGGCCAAACCCCTCCCATGTTCTATGGAGCATGCGGAGCTCGTTCTCGATGCCATAGTCGCAGCCTGAAAGGTAGAAAGAGCAGAGTCGTGATATACCCTTCAGAATGAATTCTCGCCCGTGATTTTGTCGAACGATGTTGACAAGATCAGAGATTAACGGAATCGGCGTGTTGGTTTTTGCTTCATATTTTATTCTGCGGAAA
>Ga0308159_1004144_pt1 | contig 13583 bp, 10 predicted proteins | sample PhyCR1_FD_201040 | JGI IMG/M metagenome (GOLD analysis project Ga0308159, IMG submission 201040) | Phyllosphere microbial communities from UC Gill Tract Community Farm, Albany, California, United States - DLSLC.R1 | ecosystem: Host-associated > Plants > Phyllosphere > Unclassified | place: USA... | reverse complement strand
ACCGCCTCAAGGGCGCGATGAGCGACACCGGCATCGTCACGCCGATGGTGACCACCAACCTCTTCTCGGCCCCCGTCTTCAAGGACGGCGGCTTCACCTCGAACGACCGCCAGGTGCGTCGTTTCGCGCTGCGCAAGGTGCTGCGCAACCTCGACCTCGCGGCCGAGCTCGGCGCGAAGACCTTCGTCATGTGGGGCGGCCGCGAGGGCGCCGAGTACGACTCCGCGAAAGACATCCGCCAGGCGCTCGAGCGCTACCGCGAGGCCGTCAACCTGCTCGGGGACTACGTCACCGACAAGGGCTACGACATCCGATTCGCCATCGAGCCCAAGCCCAACGAGCCCCGCGGCGACATCCTGCTGCCCACGCTCGGCCACGCGATCGCGTTCATCGACTCGCTCGAGCGCCCCGAGCTCGTGGGCCTGAACCCCGAGGTCGGCCACGAGCAGATGGCGGGCCTGAACTTCGCCGCCGGCATCGCCCAGGCGCTGTACCACGGCAAGCTCTTCCACATCGACCTCAACGGTCAGCGCGGGATCAAGTACGACCAGGACCTCGTGTTCGGTCACGGCGACCTGCACAACGCCTTCGCTCTCGTCGATCTGCTCGAGAACGGCGGCCCCGGCGGCGTGCCCGCGTACGACGGGCCCCGTCACTTCGACTACAAGCCCTCGCGCACCGAGGACGAGACCGGTGTCTGGGACTCCGTGTCGGCCAACATGAACACCTACCTGCTGCTCAAGGAGCGCGCCGCGGCGTTCCGCGCCGACCCCGAGGTGCAGGAGGCGCTCGAGGTCGCCAAGGTCGCCGAACTCGCCCAGCCGACGCTGAACGACGGCGAGACCTACGACGACTTCCTCGCCGACCGCTCGGCCTACGAGGACTTCGACGCCGACGCGTACCTCGGCGGCAAGGGCTTCGGCTTCGTGCGCCTGCAGCAGCTCGCCACCGAGCACCTGCTCGGCGCGCGCTGAGTCGGATGGGGTCCGGATGCCTCGGCATCCGGGCCCTCTTTCCGTCGAGTGTCCAAGACATTCCGCATCGCGCTGGTGCGAGACGGTGTGTCGTGGACACTGAACGGGAGGCCGCACTGCCGCGGCGAGAACAAGAGGAGTGAGCATGGCGCTCGTCATGGGAGTCGACTCGTCGACGCAGTCGTGCAAGGTCGTCGTCGTCGACGCCGGGACCGGGAAGCTCGTGCGCGAGGGCCGCGCGTCGCATCCCGCCGGCACGTCGGTCGACCCCGAGGCCTGGTGGAGCGCGCTGCAGGATGCCATCGCCCAGGCCGGCGGTCTCGACGACGTCGCCGCGGTGTCGATCGCGGGCCAGCAGCACGGCATGGTGGTGCTCGACGCCGAGGGCACCGTGATCCGCGACGCCCTGCTCTGGAACGACACCCGGTCGGCGCAGGCCGCGCGCGACCTCATCGCCGAGGTGGGGGCCGAGGACTACGCCGAGCGCACCGGAGCCGTGCCGGTCGCCTCTTTCACCGGCACCAAGCTCCGCTGGTTGCGCGACGCCGAGCCCGACAACGCCGCGCGCGTCGCAGCCGTCGCCCTGCCCCACGACTGGCTCACCTGGCGTCTGCGCGGGTTCGGCCCGGGCAACGCTGTTCTCGAGGAGCTCGTCACCGACCGGTCCGACGCCTCGGGTACCGCCTACTGGGGCGCCGACGGCTACGACCTCGACCTGTTCCGCCGCGCCCTGGGGCACGACGCCGTCCTGCCGCGCGTGCTCGGCGCGTGGGAGAGCGCGGGGACGCTGCCCGGCGGCGCCCTCGTCGGCCCCGGCGCGGGAGACAACGCCGGCGCAGCGCTCGGCCTCGGCGCCGGCGTGGGCGACGTGGTCGTCTCGCTCGGCACCTCGGGCACGGTGTTCGCCGTCACCGACACCCCCGCCCGCGACGCGACCGGCGCGGTGGCCGGATTCGCCGACGCCACGGGACGCTTCCTGCCGCTGGTGGCCACCCTCAACGCCGCGCGGGTGCTCGACGCCTTCGCAGGACTCCTCGGCGTGACCCACGACGAGCTCGGGGCCCTCGCCCTCGAGGCCGAGCCCGGTGCGGGCGGCGTGGTGCTCGTGCCGTGGTTCGAGGGCGAACGCACCCCCAACCTTCCGCACGCGCAGGCATCGCTGACCGGTCTGACCCTGGCATCCACGAACCGCCCGAACTTCGCGCGCGCCGCGATCGAGGGCATGCTGAGCGGTCTCGCCGTGGGGCTCGAGGCGATCCAGGCGCAGGGCGTCGAGGTGCGCCGCGTTCTGCTCATCGGCGGTGCCGCCGCAAACGAGGGGGTGGCGCGTATCGCCGCGCAGGTGTTCGACGCCGAGATCGTCGTCCCCGCCGCGGGAGAGTACGTCGCGCTCGGAGCGGCCCGCCAGGCCGCGGGCGTGCTGGCGGGCGGGCCCGTCGACTGGGCGGTCGCGATGACCCGCACGGTCGATCCCGACCACCGACCCCGGATCCGCGAGCGCTACGACGTGATCGCCGCACTCCGCGCCTCCGAACAGTAGATTTCTCGCCCGTGAGCGGGCCAGAGTGGGACCGGGTCCGTCGACGTCTTGTAAGGGGGGCGTCGGCGGACTCTCGCCTGCGGGAGCGCTCCCGCGGGGTCCACGGTCTGGCGCTCGCCCCGGCCGAGGCCTACCGTGCGCGCATGACTCGCATCCACCTGCACGCGCCCACCTTCTCGCGCGACATCGAGATCGACGCGGTCGACGATCTCATCGAGGCCGAGGGGCTGACCTGGGCACGCGAGGGCGACGTCGACGGGGTGCCGCGATACGTTCCGGCCGCAGCCGGCTGAGAGAGGGGGGACGCCGGTGCCCGGGGTCATCGCGCCATCGCACTCCCCCGGGCGCGGTCGGCCGAGGGGGTTGCGCGCCACTACTGTGAGGGACCATGAGCGGCGACGTCGGGGGCAAGCGCATCGGCGTGCGCGAGGTCGCCGCCGCCGCGGGGGTCTCGACGCAGACCGTCTCGCGCGTGCTCAACGGCTACGCGGGCATCCGCGAGACCACGCGCGAGCGCGTGCTCGCCGCGGTCGCCGAGCTCGACTACCGCGTCAACAACGCCGCGCGAGCGCTGGGCACGAGCTTGACGCGCACCGTCGGGGTCGTGGCATCCGATGCCGTGCTCCACGGGCCCTCGGCGGGCATCGCCGCTCTGGAGCGGGCGGCGCGGACGCGCGGGCGGTGGATCTCGACGGCGTACACCGACTCCGACGACCCCGCCGACATCGACGCCGCGGTGCGGCACCTGCTCGATCAGGGGGTCGACGGCATCGTGCTGGTCGCGGCGCACGGAGCCACTCCGCTCGAGGGGTACGACGTGCCCATCGTGCCGCTGTACGGCGAGTCCGGGGCTCGCCAACGCGACGCCGCCGCCCTCGTCGTCACCCACCTCGCCGGCCTCGGCCATCGCCGGATCGTCGAGGTCGCCGGCCCCTCCGACTGGCGCGAGGCCCTCGCCCGAACGGCGGGGGTGGCGGACGCCGTCGCCCGCCTCGATCTCGCCCTCATCGGTCGGGCGGAGGGGGACTGGAGCGCGGCATCCGGTTTCGCCCTCGCCGGCGCGGTCGCCGACCACGTGCGAGACGGGGCCACGGCCGTCGCCGTCGCGAACGACCAGATGGCCCTCGGGCTCATCGCGGGGCTCACCGCTCGAGGGCTCGCGGTACCCGCCGATGTGTCGATCGCGGGGTTCGACGACAATCCGGATGCCGCGTTCTACACCCCCGCGCTCACGACCGTCCGCCTCGACGTCGAGGGCGAGGCCGAGCACGCGGTCGCGGCCGTGCTCGGCGACGCCTCGGCGTCTCCGGCGGCGCCGGTGCTGGTGGTGCGCGACTCGACGGCCCCGCCGCACTGAGGGTTTCCCGGTCGAGATGACCGTCTGTCGTCGAGATGACCGGCCTTTCGCCCCCATCGCGGGTCGTCTCGGCGATCGCGCGTGAACTCGGCACGGGTCAGCCGGGCCGCCGGCATCCGCCCCTCGCGAAGACGCGATGTTACCGGTAACATCGAACCCGGCCCCACCCGAACCCGTCGAAGGAGACACGCGTGTCCGATGCCGCCACGTTCGCGCCCGAGGTGCAGGAGGCGATCGACGCCGTCCGCGCCGATGTCGCGAAGCTGCACGCTGAGCTCGTGCGCTACAACCTCATCGTCTGGACCGGCGGCAACGTCTCGGGTCGCGTGCCCGGTGCCGACCTGTTCGTCATCAAGCCCTCGGGCGTCTCGTACGACGACCTGGCTCCCGAGAACATGATCCTCTGCGACCTCGACGGCAACGCGATCCCCGGCACGCCCGGATCCGAGCGCAGCCCCTCGAGCGACACCGCGGCGCACGCCTACGTGTACCGGAACATGCCCGAGGTCGGCGGGGTCGTGCACACGCACTCCACCTACGGCGTCGCCTGGGCCGCTCGCGGCGAAGAGATCCCCTGCGTCATCACCGCGATGGCCGACGAGTTCGGCGGACCGATCCCCGTCGGCCCGTTCGCGATCATCGGCGACGACTCGATCGGCCGCGGCATCGTCGAGACCCTGCGCGGACACCGCTCGCGCGGCGTGATCATGCAGAACCACGGTCCCTTCACGATCGGCACGAACGCGAAGGACGCCGTCAAGGCCGCCGTCATGCTCGAAGACGTCGCCCGCACCGTGCACATCGCGCGCGAGGCGGGTCCGCTCATCCCGATCCCGCAGGACAAGATCGACGCCCTCTACAACCGCTACCAGAACGTCTACGGACAGAGCACGGACGACCGCCGATGAACGCGCAGACCCCCGAGACCGCGGCATCCGTCGCCGCCATCGCCGACGGCCGGGCCAGCCTCGGCATCGAACTCGGCTCGACCCGCATCAAGGCATGCCTCATCGGCCCCGACGCCGAGGTGCTCGCCACCGGCTCCCACGAATGGGAGAACGTCTACGCCGACAAGCTCTGGACCTACTCGCTGGATGCCGTGTGGTCGGGCCTGCAGGCCGCCTACGCCGCACTGGTCGCCGACGTGCAGCAGCGCTTCGGCGTCACCCCCGAGCGCTACGCCGCGATGGGTGTCTCGGCGATGATGCACGGTTACCTCGCTTTCGACGCCGACGGTGAGCTGCTGGCGCCTTTCCGTACGTGGCGCAACACCAACACCGGTGTCGCCGCGGCCGAGCTCACCGAGCTGCTGGGTGTGAACATCCCGCTCCGCTGGTCGATCGCGCACCTGCACCAGGCGGTCGTCGACGCCGAGCCTCACGTGCCCGAGATCCGCTTCCTCACCACCCTCGCGGGGTACGTGCACTGGAAGCTGAGCGGCGAGAAGGTGCTCGGTGTGGGCGATGCCTCGGGCATGTTCCCGATCGACTCCGCCACCCGCGACTACGACGCCGAGCTCGTCGCGCGCTATGACGCGCTCGCCGCGGGCCGGGTGCCCGCGCTGAACGACCTGCTGCCGCGCGTGCTCGTGGCCGGCACCGCCGCCGGCGCGCTGACGGGCGAGGGAGCGGCCCTGCTCGATCCGAGCGGGACGCTGCGCCCCGGCATCCCGTTCGCTCCTCCCGAGGGCGACGCGGGCACCGGCATGGTCGCGACCTGCGCCGTGGCTCCCCGCACCGGAAACGTCAGCGCCGGCACGAGCATCTTCGCGATGGTCGTGCTCGAGCGCCCGCTCACCGAGGTGCACCACGAGCTCGACCTCGTCACGACCCCCGCGGGAGATGCGGTCGCGATGGTGCACTGCAACAACGGTGCGAGCGAGCTGGCCGCGTGGGCGAACATGTTCACCGCGTTCGCCGCCGCCGCCGGCACCCCGGTGACCCCGGATGCCACCTACGCGGCGCTCTTCGACGCGGCGTTGACCGGCGAGGCCGACGCCGGCGGACTGCTGGCCTACAACCACCTCGCCGGTGAGCCCATCGCGGGTCTCGACGAGGGGCGACCGCTCGTCGTGCGCACCCCCGACAGCCGCCTGACGCTGCCGAACTTCATGCGCGCGCAGCTGTACGGCGTGTTCGGCACCCTCGCGCTCGGCATGGACGTGCTCCACGGCGAGGGCGTGCAGCTCGACAAGATGTACGCGCACGGCGGCATGTTCCGCACGGCCGGCGTCGCCCAGCGGTTCCTCGCCGCCGCCCTCGACGCACCCGTCGCGGTCGCCGAGACGGCGTCCGAGGGCGGGGCGTGGGGCATGGCCGTGCTGGCCGCCTACGTCGCCGACGACTCCGGCCGCGATCTCGACCAGTGGCTGCGCGAGACGGTGTTCGCCACCGCCCCGATCGTCACCGCCGACCCCGAGCCCGCCGACGTGTCCGGTTTCTCGTCCTACCTCGACCGTTACCGCGCAGGCCTCGCCGTCGAGGCCGCCGCCGTGGCATCCCTCTGAAAACGACAGGAAGAAACATGACGCGCACGAAGCTCAAGAACGACCTCGACGGCTACGAGGTCTGGTTCGTCACCGGCAGCCAGAACCTCTACGGCGAAGAGACGCTCACGCAGGTCGCCGAGCAGTCCCAGGCCGTCGTCGAGGGCCTGAACGGCCTGCCCGTGAAAGTCGTCTGGAAGCCCGTGCTGAAGGACTCCGACAGCATCCGCCGCATGGCCCTCGAGATCAACGGCCGCGACGACGTCATCGGCGTCATCGCCTGGATGCACACCTTCAGCCCCGCGAAGATGTGGATCGCCGGTCTCGACGCCCTGCAGAAGCCGCTGCTGCACCTGCACACGCAGGCCAACGTCGAGCTGCCGTGGAACGACATCGACTTCGACTTCATGAACCTCAACCAGGCCGCGCACGGCGACCGCGAGTTCGGTTACATCCAGACGCGCCTCGGCGTCTCGCGCAAGACGGTCGTCGGCCACGTGTCGAATCCCGCCGTGCGTCAGCAGATCGAGGACTGGGAGCGCGCCGCCGCCGGGTGGACCGCCGCCCGCACCCTCAAGCTCGCGCGCTTCGGCGACAACATGCGCTTCGTCGCCGTCACCGAGGGCGACAAGACCGAGGCCGAGCTGCGCTTCGGCGTGCAGGTCAACACGTGGGGCGTCAACGAGCTCGTCGAGGCGGTGGAGAAGGCATCGGATGCCGACATCGACGCCCTCGTGCAGGAGTACGTCGACAGCTACGACGTCGTCGACGAACTGCTCCCCGGTGGCGCGCGGCACCAGTCGCTGCGCGACGGCGCGGCGATCGAGCTGGGCCTGCGCTCGTTCCTCGAGGAGGGCGGCTTCGGCGCCTTCACCACCTCGTTCGAAGACCTCGGCGCGCTGAAGCAGCTGCCCGGTCTCGCGGTGCAGCGCCTCATGGCCGAGGGCTACGGCTTCGGCGCCGAGGGCGACTGGAAGACCGCGATCCTCGTGCGCGTCGCCAACGTCATGGGCGCGGGCCTGCCCGGTGGCGCCTCGCTCATGGAGGACTACACCTACGACCTCGTCCCCGGCAACGAGCGCATCCTCGGGGCGCACATGCTCGAGGTCTCGCCCTCGCTCACCACCAAGAAGCCGCGCCTCGAGATCCACGAGCTCGGCATCGGCGGCAAGGACGACCCCGTGCGCCTGGTCTTCACCGCCGACGCCGGCCCCGCGTTGGTCGTCGCGATGAGCGACATGCGCGACCGCTTCCGCCTGGTGGCCAACGTCGTCGAGAACGTCGACGCCCCCGACCTGCCGAAGCTCCCCGTGGGCCGCGCGGTGTGGAAGCCCGCGCCCGACTTCGCGACCTCGGCCGGCTGCTGGCTCGCCGCCGGCGCCGCCCACCACACCGTCATGACGACGGCCGTGGGCATCGAGGTGTTCCGCGACTTCGCCGAGATCGCCAAGACCGAGCTCGTCGTGATCGACGACGACACCACGGTCCGTGGTTTCCAGAGTGAGCTGCGCTGGAACCAGGCGTACTACCGCCTGGCCCAGGGCCTGTAAGACCCGTCACCCCGGGCGCCGCACTGCCCCGGGGTGACGCGGCGCGTGCGCCTCCCGTTCGCTCGGGACGCGCCCCGCTCGCCGAGGTGCCCCTTACCGCCTCGGCGAGCGGACCGTGCCCCGGATCCGTGGTGGCGGTGGGCCGCCCCGGGTCCGGGGCACCCCTGCGTCTGCGGGGTGCCCGGTCGCTCAGGACGGCGGCGTCGGCGCGAACGGTGCCAGGGCCCTGAATCGACAGGAGCATCTCGTGCGGCCAGGAGTCGCCGGGGAGGGGGTGAGCGGACTGTACGCCTCCCTGGTGACGGTGTCGTCGGCGGTTGTCGCCACCCTGGCCGGAAGGCGAAAAAGCCGCGGCGGCTCAGGGGCGCCGCACGAGCAGGGTGCCGCCGATGAGCTCCGCGTTCTCTTCCGTGAGGTCCTGCGGCGCTGACGCGAACTCGACCTTCACGGCGCCGATGGTCAGCGACATGCTGCCGCCCCCGCAGCTGCTCGTATACGACGTCGCGGAATCAGCCGCCCGAACGACGATGCAGACGTGCCGTGCGCCGTCGTGCGCGGCCCAGTAGTGGTCGCCGCCGGAGTCCTCGCCGACGTAGCGGCTGGTGCTCGCGTCCCAGAGCGGCATGATGTCGTCGGGCAGGCGGTCCTCCGGCGTCTGCTCGCGGGAGAAGATCGCGTCGTGCTCGGCCGATCCCCCGAGGGTGGGCCCGCCGCTCGTGCACCCCGCGAGCAGCGCTACCGTGACGGCGAGGAGAGCGGCGGCAGTGCGACGGCGTCTCATCACCCCACGGTAGGGAAGCTGCCCTCCGGGGGCAAGGATCTGCGGGTGGGGGCGTCGTTCGCTGGCGGGGGCCGCGTGAACCTCCAACCCAGACGGAGCCGGAGCGAGGCCCTACAGCCGCTGCCCCAGCGCCCACAGTCGGTCGGCGCGCCCCGAGATCGCCTCCGACAGGGCGAACGCCTGCGAGTCGGTGAGGGATGCCACGTAGTCCACGATTCCGCGCGACCGCGCGAGCTTCTCGGCCTCGGCGTCCGAGGGGCGACCCTCGGCGGGGAGGGACGCGTACTGCTCGCGGGCCAGGGCGATGAGCTCGCGCAGCCGCCGAGGAGTACGGGCACGGTCGAGGTCGTCGTCGAGCCACTCGCCCAGCGCGCGGACCGACCGGGCCAGGATGCGGCTCATCCCGCGCTGCTGAATGGCGAGGTCGGGGCGGCTGAGCACGAACCGCTTGTGCACGAACTTCAGCACCTCGACGTGGTGCCACGCCCAGGGCGACAGCACGACCGGCCCCGCGCGCGGGGTGTCGAGGGGACGGAGGTCCGCCGACTCCTGGAACCGGCGGATCCAGCGATCGGTGAAGGCGGCGAGACGACGCTCCGCCGTCAGCGACCCGTCGAACGGGCGCGCCAGCAGGTCGGTCACCATCTCGGCATCCACGTCGCTGACGGCGGCGAGGAAGGCTTCGTCGTCGGCGATCCAGGGATCGTCGCGGCGCATCTTGCGGCGCAGACGCTCGAGGCCGGCTCCGGGCATGAGCTCGGCGCGGACCTCGGCGTCATCGCGATCGCGCCACTCGAGGACGTCGTCCAGCCACCCGCGGAATTCGGCGGCGATCGGGGCGTGGTCGAGGATCCCCGCCCGGTAGAAGTCGTCCACATCGTGCACCGAGTAGGCGATGTCGTCGGCGAGGTCCATCACCGCGCCTTCGACGCTCTGGCGGAGGGGCTCGGCATCCACCCCGTGGCGGGCCTCGGTGAGATCGGCGAGGTCGAGGTCGTACGCCGAGTACTTGTGCACGCGGTACGCGCCGTCGGGGGAGCGGCGGATGCCACGGGGCGGGCCGATCCGTTCGACGTCGGCGGCGTCGACCGACGGTGCCCACGGGTACTTCGCCGAGGCCGCGCGGACGGCCGAGGTGAGGTTGAGCCCGCGCGGGGTGTTCTCGACCACGTCGAGGGCGGTGAGGATGCGATACGTCTGGGCGTTGCCCTCGAAGCCGTCGGGAAGGCCGAGTTCTTCTCGGGCGAGACGGTCCAGGGTCGACTCGCCGAGGTGGCCGAAGGGTGGGTGGCCGAGGTCGTGCGCGTAGGCCGCCGCCTCGACGACGGTGGCGTTGCAGACATCGCCCTCGCCGGCCTGCCGGGAGCGGGTGTTCAGCTGCAGGGCGACGACGCGGGCGATCGCGCTGACCTTGAGCGTGTGGGTCAGGCGGTTGTGCACGGGGGCCCCGCCGATCGAGGGCGACACCACCTGCGTCACGGCGGAGAGGCGGGAGAAGTACGGCGAGAACTGGATGCGTTCCAGGTCGATCGACCAGGGGTCGGCGTGGGCGTCGTCGCGATCGGGGTGGATCCGAGATGCCGCGTTGCCGACGATCCCGTCACGGGCGGGTCGCGTCGGGTCGGTGCCGGGCGCGGCGGCGGCGGCCGGGGGAGCGGTCTCGTCGTGCAGTGTCATCGGGTCCTTCCGCGGCGTCGACGGGGTGGATCCACGCTAACGCCAATGTCCGACATCAGCGCCGCCGAGCCGGGCTCTCACGACGAGACGGCATCGTGCTGACATTTCAGCTGCACGTGGCAACCGTTTCGTCAGCGAGATGCCGTCTCGTGAGTGGTGGCCCGCTCAGCCGTGCCGCAGTTCCACCTCGACGATCCGCGCGTCGTCGGCGCCCAGCTCGTATGTCGGCCCGGTGATCCGCAGTCCCACCGCCTCGTCGACCACCGCGCACGACGGCCCCAGCCGCAGCTCCACCTCGCCTGCCTCGACCACACGCCGCAGTGCACGATCGCTGTACGCCAGACGAGACGCGGGCACGGTGAAGCGCACCTCGGCGCTCTCGCCGGCATCGAGCTCGACTCGCGCGTACGCCACGAGCTGCGCGACCGGGCGCGTGACGCTGGCGACCGCGCGGTGCGCGTACACCTGAACGACGTCCGCCCCGTGCCGGGCTCCGGTGTTCGTCACGCGAGCCGAGACGGTGAACGCATCGCCGGCCCGAACCTCGGCAGAGAATCCGGATGCCGGCACACCGGCGTCTCCGCGAGGGCGGGCCGCCGTGGCCCCGTCCACCGTCAACCCCCCGCGCTCGAACGAGGTGTACGACAACCCGAAACCGAACGGCCGCACGGGGGTCGGGTCGGTGCTCGTGACCCCCGAGGGACCGCCGAGCAGCGGGTGCAGGTACGAGTACGGCTGGGCTCCGGCGGACCGGGGGAGCGAGACGGGCAGACGCCCCGAAGGGGTGGCATCCCCCGCCAGCAGAGCAGCCAGCGCGGGCGCCCCCTCTTCGCCGGGGAAGAACGCCTGCAGCACCGCGGCGGGACCGCCCGCGGTGTCGAGTGCCCAGTCGAGCGCGTACGGCCGGCCGGTCAACAGCACCAGCACCACGGGGGTCCCGGTCGCGACGATCGCCTCGACGAGCTGACGCTGCACGCCGGGCAGGTCGAGGGAATCGGCGTCGTTGCCTTCGCCCACGGTGCCGCGGCCGAACAGCCCGGCGCGGTCGCCGACGACGACGATCGCGACCTCGGCGTCACGGGCGAGAGCCACTGCGGCATCCAGGCCCGAGAGGTCGCTGCCCTCGACCGCGCATCCTCCGGCGTAGGCGACCTCGCCGAAGCGTTCGACGAGGGCCTCGCGGACGGTGGGCAGCGCGAAGCCGAGCGGGAAGCTCGGGTGGTGCGCGAGCACGTGGTTCGCGAACGAATAGCAGCCCATGAGCGCCTCGGCGCTATCGGCGTTCGGGCCGATCAGGGCGATCCGACCCGGGGCAGCGAGGGGCAGGACGCCCTCGTTGCGCAGCAGCACGACCGACTCCTCGGCCAGACGGCGGGCCAGCGCGCGATGCCCGGCGTCGTCGAGGTCGACCGTGGTCGGGGCCTCGGAGAAGTCGGCATCCAGCAGCCCCAGGTCCTCCTTCTCGGCGAGCACGCGCGCGACCGCCCGGTCGACCACGGATTCGGAGAGAGCGCCGGATGCCACCCGCTCGGCCAGGTACGGGTAGGCGTCGGGCCCCGGGAGCTCGACGTCGATCCCGGCCTCGAGGGCGAGCTGTGCGGCCTCGCCGCGGTCGGCGGCGATCCCGTGCATCGAGCGGAGGAACTCCACGGCGAAGTAGTCGGAGACGACCGTCCCGTCGAAGCCCCACCGGCGGCGGAGGAGGTCGGTCAGCAGCTCGGGATTCGATGCGACGGGCACCCCGTCGATCTCGGTGTACGAGTTCATGACGCTGCGCACGCCGCCATCGCGCACGGCCATCTCGAACGGAGGGAGGAAGACGTCCTGCAGCTCGCGCTGTCCGGCCGACACCGGGGCGTGGTTACGCCCGGCACGCGAGGCCGAGTACCCGACGAAGTGCTTGAGCGTGGCATGCACACCCGAATCCTGCAGTCCGCGGACGTAGGCCGTGCCGATCGTGCCGACCACGTACGGATCCTCGGCGATGCACTCGTCGACGCGGCCCCACCGCGCGTCGCGCACGACGTCGAGCACGGGGGCGAGCCCCTGGTGCACACCGACCTCGCGCATCGAGCGACCAATGGCGGATGCCATGAGCTCGACGGCATCCGGATCGAACGACGCGCCCCAGGCGAGGGGCGTGGGGAAGGTGGCCGCCTTCCACGCCGCGAAGCCGGTGAGGCACTCCTCGTGCACGAGCGCGGGGATGCCGAGGCGCGTCTCGGTCTGCAGGCGACGCTGTTCGCCCCACAACCACCGGGCGCGCTCGATCGGGTCGAGCGGTCGCGTGCCGTAGACGCGGGTCAGGTGGCCGAGCCCGTTCACGGTGGCATCCGCGTAGGCGGTGGAGGTGACCTTCTCGCCCGAGAGGGGGGCCACGACCTCGTCGCCCTGATCGACCCAGTAGCCGACGAGCTGCGCGAGCTTCTCGTCGAGGGTCATCTCGGCCACGAGCGCTCGCACGCGGGGGGAGGTCCCGCGTGCCCGGGCAGCACCGACGTCGGTGTTCTGGATGGTCATGGTGGGGTCAGCCCTTCACGGCGCCGGTGAGGCCGCCGACGATCCGACGCTCGAAGACACTGAAGAACAGCAGAGCGGGGATCATCGACAGCGAAGTGAAAGCCAGTACCCGCGCGGTGTCGACGGAGTACTGCGAAGCGAACGCCTGTGTGCCGAGGGGCAGTGTGAAGGCGGCCTCGTTGTTGAGGATGAACAGCGGCAGCATGTACGAGTTCCAGCTGTTGACGAAGGCCAGGATGCCGACGGTCACCACCGCAGGGACGGCAAGGGGCAGCACCATGCGCCAGAAGAAGCCGAGCCGGCCGAGGCCGTCGATCGAGGCGGCCTCTTGCAGCTCGCTCGGGATCGCCGCGAGGAACGGCGACAGGATGATGATCGTCAGCGGCAGGGCGAACGCGATCTGCGGAACGATGACGCCCGCGAGCGAGTTCATCAGGCCGAGGTTGCGAACGAGGATGTACAGGGGCGTGATGGCCACGGTCATCGGGAACATCAGGCCCGCGGTGAACAGCGCGAACACCGCGCCGCGGCCGCGGAAGCGGTAACGCGCCAGGGCGTACGCGGCCATGAGACCGAGGGCGACGACGAACACGGTGGTGGCGATCGCCGCGATCGCGGAGTTGCCGACCTGGCCCCAGAAGATGGGGCTGCCGAGCACGTCGGCGTAGTTCTGCCAGTTCCAGGTGGTCGGGAAGCCCG
>Ga0308159_1004142_pt1 | contig 13587 bp, 10 predicted proteins | sample PhyCR1_FD_201040 | JGI IMG/M metagenome (GOLD analysis project Ga0308159, IMG submission 201040) | Phyllosphere microbial communities from UC Gill Tract Community Farm, Albany, California, United States - DLSLC.R1 | ecosystem: Host-associated > Plants > Phyllosphere > Unclassified | place: USA... | reverse complement strand
CCGAGCAAGTCGGTGGCCTTGCCCTTGCCTTCGTCGCCCCACTGGACGCCGACGATCACGATTCCGGGCATGTGCGCTCCTCGCGTCTGATTCCGGCGGTACACCCCATCCTATCGAGCGGGTCCGACACGGCCCTTCGGTAACGAACCGGTAAAACAGGTGCGCCCCCCTCCCGAGAAGACGTCATACGTATTACGCTGCAACGGAGTGCCCGCAAAGCCGCGGGCGCCCCCCACTCGAAGAGGAGAACCCGTGCCGCGTCATACGACACGCATGCTGGCCGCGATGGCCGTCACCAGCGCCCTCGTCGCCACCGGACTGGCCGTCGCGACGACCGCCACCGCCGCGACGACCGAGACGATCTACGTCTCACCGTCGGGCAGCGACACCGCCTCCGGCACCAGTGCCGGATCGGCGTTCCAGACACTCGCCCGCGCCCAAGAGGCCGTGCGCGCGGCGAACTCCTCGTCCGACGTGACCGTCGTCGTCGGCGACGGCACCTACGTGTTGAGCGAGACCCTGGACTTCCGCACGGCCGACGGCGGTCGCAACGGCCACTCGGTGACGTGGAAGGCCGCCGATGGCGCGAAGCCCGTGATCTCCGGCGGCAAGAGCGTCACCGGATGGTCGGATGCCAACGGTGACGGCATCTGGGAGGCGCCTCTCGACAGCGCCATCGACTTCCGCCAGCTCTACGTGGACGGCGGGCAGGCGCTGCGCTCACGTATGTGGGTGGACTACGGCAAGTTCTCGTTCAGCCGCTCCGGCTTCACGGTCGATGCGAACTACGCCTCGAACAACATCGCAACGGCCTGGAACGCGCTGAAGGCGCTCCCGGCCTCGCAGCAGAAGCGGGTCGAGCTGCGCAGCCGCGCCTCGTTCACCGACCGCTTCGCGCCCTTCGACGCCATCTCGAACAACGTCGTGACGATGCGCCAGCCGTCGTGGGACAACCAGACGTGGGGCTGGGACACGATCAACAAGCCCCTGCACACCCCCGCGTTCTCGCTCCGCAACGCGCTCGCGTTCGTCGACGAGGATAACGAGTGGTTCTACGACACGGATGCCGAGAAGCTGTACTACAAGCCGGCCTCGGGGCAGAACCCCAACGCGAAGTCGATCGTCGCCCCGCAGCTCGAGAAGCTCGTCACCATCAGCGGCGACTCCGCCGACGCCCCGATCACCAATCTCGCTTTCCAGGGCCTGTCGTTCCAGTACTCCAGCGACACGGCGGCGAACAGCGACGACGGCTACGCCAGCCAGCAGAACGGTTCCGTCCTGAAGGGGTACCTCTACGCCCTCACCGACCCGACCACGCAGGATCTGCCGACGTCGGACCAGCGCACGTTCGACCCGTCGCAAGACCAGGCGCCGTTGGTGCGGCTGATCGAGAAGGGATCCGACGACACGTACCGTTACCTCGATGACGCGAGCGCCGTCGCAGCGGCCGATCTGCCCCGCCTGATCCGCCTGCGGGACTACCCCACCATGCCGCTGAACAACACGCAGCTGGCGCAGTGGAACGCGGCCCACCCGAACGCCCCGAAGCAGGCGTGCGCGCAGGGCGCCTACTCGATCGACTGCCTGACCTTCGAGTCGAACCGCTACATGTTCCGGCAGACCCCGGCGAGCATCCAGGTGTCCGCCGCCAAGGACGTCTCGTTCACGCTGAACGAGTTCGCCCACCTGGGCAGCAAGGGACTCGGCATCGGCATGAACGACGAGGCGCATGCGTCGGGCGTCGGACTCGGGGCACAGCACGTGTCGGTCGTCGGCAACACCTTCTTCGACACGGCGGGATCGGCGATCGTCGCCGGTGGAACGAACGCCGAGGCGGCACGACCGAGCGGCGATTCTCGCGCGAACCGCAACCTCACGATCACGAACAACCGCGTGAAGAAGATGGGTCAGGACTACTTCGAGTCCTCGGCGGTCCTCGCGACCTGGTGGGACGGGGCGGAGATCTCGCACAACGAGCTCAGCGACGGCCCGTACGACGTCATCGACACCGGGTGGGGCTGGGGTGTGCCGGATGCCGGCGGAAACGCGGTCTACCAGGGACGGGGCGCGTACATCTTCAACACGCGCTTCGCTGAAGACAACCCGACGTTCAGCCGCAACATCCACGTCGCCAAGAACGTGATGTGGGACTTCAAGAAAGAAGGCAACGACGGCGGCGTGCTTTACCACCTGGGCGCGGCGCCCGGCAGCAGCTGGGACAGCAACTACCTGCGCGGCGGCGACGGTACCAAGCTCTACTTCGACGAGGGCACCCGCTACTTGACCGCGAAGAACAACGCCCTCGACGGCACCTACTACCAGGCGTTCGCGAACGGCTTCAACGAGAACCAGGGCACCCCGGCGGACAACGTGGGAAACTCCACGCGCGACAACACCATCGACGGAACGTGGTGGCTGGGCGGCGGTGTCAACGCCGGCCCCTGGTGCGCCGACTCGGCCAAGTGCGACGAGCGTGGCCGTTACTACAACAACCGCATCACCAACCAGTCGCAGCTGGGCATCAACGAGTACCCTCTCGCTGCCCAGAAGGTCATCGCCGAGGCCGGGATCTCGGCGCAGTACCGTAAGGCGGGTGACTGGGTCGGGCAGTCGCGCGGTCTCGACCTTTCGATCGGCCGAGACGCCTCGGGCGCTCAGGTGCTCACCGCCACGGTGGCCAACCTCGGGTCCACTCTGCTCAGCGACATCGCACTGCAGATCAGCGCCTCCGACAAGGTGACGCTCACCCCCCTTACGACCGCGCCGACGACGCTCCCACCCGGACAGACGGCGACGGCCACGTGGCGCATCACCGGTAGCGACTCCGTCACGAGCGGAAGCGTCTCGGCGAATGCCGCGATGACGCGCGACGAGATCGGCGGCACCAGTCGGGAAACCGTCTCGAAGTCGCTCTCGGTCGTTCTCGGCGGTGCCGTGTCCGGGGATCTCCTGACCGCCGCACCGTCGCTGTACGCCGAGAACCAGGCCGTCCAGTCCGGCGGCAGCTTCGCGCTCCAGAACAAGGGCCGCGACATCGGAGAAGGCGGCGACGAATACACGTCCATCTACAAGAAAGACATCCTCGGCACCACGGGATCGGTGTCGGTGAAGTTCGACGGAGGCAACACGGGCTGGTATCGAGCGGGGCTGTCGGTCCGCAACGACCTGTCGCGCATGGCCGACCGCAGCGTCGCCGAGAAGTCTCTCGGTTACGCGCACCTCGCGATCGAGCCCAACTACGTCGCCCTGCGGTACGACGCCGACGGCGACGGCGTCATCGACTCGCAGGCCAACGCCGTCGCCACCACCGCACGACCGTTGTGGGTCAAGCTCACACGCGACAGCAACACGGTCACGGCGTCATATTCGACCGACGGAACCACGTTCTCGACGGTGGGACAGGCTCCCCTCACCGGGGCCGACGCCACCCTCGACGCGGGCGTGGTGCAGTCCAGTGCCGGTCGCAGCGGGAACTCCGGCGAGCTCGGAACCTCGACGGCGCGCTACAGCGAACTCCGGTTCAACGGGGAGTCGGTGTCACCCGATTCGGCGGAAGCGCAGCAGCAGATCCTGGATCGCAAGACGGCGCTGCGAAACGCCGAGACCACCATCGATTCGATGAGCGCGATGGGCAACGGCGCACAGGAGTCGGCCAGGAACCTGCAGCAGGTGCGCTCCAACAGCGGCACGTGGAAGGGACTGGGCTACCGCGACGCGGACAAGTCCGCTGGCTCGTTCTTCCAGTACGAGATGAACGTCGACCCGACGGCACCGAAGAACTACCTGGGCGTGAAGTACAACGGCGGCGACGCCGGACGCTCCTTCGACGTGCTGCTTAACGGCGTGAAGCTGAAGACCGAGACGATCAGCAGCGAGCACGGTGACACGTTCTTCACCGAGTGGGACGAGATCCCGGCATCCATCATGGAGAGCATCGCGGCGAGCGACAGCTACAAGAAGGACAGCTCGGGCGCCTACGTCCTCGATGCCGACGGGCAGAAGATCCCGGTGGTGACGGTGCGGTTCGCGAGCAACGGATCGGGAATGTTCGTCGGCGGCGTGTACGGCCTGACGACGGCCCGCGCGCTCACCTTCGACACGGAATCGCGGCTGACGAACCTGTCGTTCGCGGAAGGCACCCTCACTCCCGCGTTCTCGCGGGGCACCACCGCGTATACGCTGGACGTCCCCTCCGACACCACCCAGGTAACGTTCGACGCCGATCCGGCCGTGCCCAGCGGTCTGGTGAAAGTCGGGGACATCCTGATCGACGACACGAAGCCGCGCACGGTGACGCTCAACGCATCGGGCGACACTCAGGTGGCGGTGAACTCCTTCGCGCAGGATCACACGACGTCGACCTCGTACGTGGTCACCGTCAAGAAGGCCGTGGCCCCCAGCCCGACGCCGGAACCGACCCAGACGCCGACGCCGACCACCACTGCCGTGCCGACGTCGACGCCGACGGTCGCGCCGACCGGGGGTACCGGCGGTGGTGCCACCTCGGCACCGGGCGGCCCGTCCACCAGCGGACAGCGGACGGCCTCGGCATCAACGTCGTCGGTCGAGCGAGGCGGCACGGTCACGGTGACCGTTCGCGGCCTTGCGTCCGGTGAGCAGGTGACGGCCGTGCTGCGCAGCGACCCCATCACGATCACGGGCATCCCCGCGGCGGATGCCACGGGCCGGGTGTCGTTCCCCGTCGTCATTCCCGAGAACCTCGCCGTCGGTGGGCACACGATCACCGTGACGGGAGCCGATGGGACGACCGTCGCCGTTCTCCCGGTGCAGGTTTACGCGAAGGGCACGCTCGCGGCCACCGGGGCGCAGGCCCCCCTCGGTGCGGCGCTCCTCGCCTTCTCCCTGCTGATCGCAGGGGCGGGAGTCTGGGCGCTGCGGCGTCCGCGCCGTCGAGCCTGACGGTGATCACGATGATGGCAGGGCGCCCCAGCGGGTCGTCCTGCCATCATCGTCTGCCGCCTTCTGACAAGGCATCATACGTAGTACTATTGAGTCCTATCCTGTTCGGCCCCGCGGCCACTCTCAGAAGGACCCCGATGACGTGGCCTCTCGACCCCCTCTCTCGGGCACGACGTGCTCGATCTCTCCCCTGGAGAGGTCGGCGCTCCGCCGATCCGCAACTACCCGTCGCTCGGGTGCGCTGGATCTGAACCCTCCCATCCCGACACACCAAGGAGAAGCCATGCGCGCAGCCGCATACACCGGAGACGGAGTCGTCTCGGTCACCGAGGTCACCCCGGTCGAACCGCGCCCCGATGAGGTCGTCATCGATGTCGCCTTCGTGGGGGTGTGCGGTACCGACCTGCACATCATCCACGGGTCGATGGACGCACGAGTGTCGCGCCCGTTGGTCTTCGGGCACGAGATGAGCGGGACCATCCGCCAGCTCGGCTCCGCGGTCACGGGATGGTCCGTCGGAGACAAGGTCACCGTCATGCCCCTCGACTGGGACGGCACGTGTCCCGCGTGCCGCAACGGCAACCAGCACATCTGCCAGAACCTCGATTTCATCGGCATCGACTCCCCCGGCGCCCTGCAGCAGACGTGGACCGTGCCGGCATCCACTCTCGTGCCCCTCCCCGCGAGCCTGTCTCTGCGCACCGCGGCCCTCATCGAACCCGTGGCCGTGGCCGTGCACGACGTGCGCCGCTCCGAACTGCGCGCCGGCGACCGCGCCGTCATCATCGGCGGCGGCCCCATCGGCGTGCTCATCGCCTCCGTTGCCCGTCAGGCCGGCGCCGAGGTGGCGGTGCTCGAACTCGATCCCGCTCGTCGTGAACTCATCGAGCGTCTCGGCTTCGTCACCGTCGACCCGAGTGCGCTCGACGCCACCGCCTGGGTGGAAGAGTGGACCGGCGGCGCCGGCGCAGACGTGGTCTTCGAGGTGTCGGGCGCTGCGGCCGCGGTGCGTTCCGCGACGGGCCTCGCGCGGGTACGCGGCACGATCGTCATCGTCGCCATTCACCCCACCCCGCGCGAGATCGACCTGCAGCGCGTCTTCTGGCGCGAGCTCCGCCTCCTCGGCGCCCGCGTGTACCAGCGCATCGACTTCGAACGGGCCATCGAGCTTCTCGACTCGGATGCCATCGATGTCGAGGCCGTGATCACCTCGGTGTACCCGCTGCCCGACGTGACCTCGGCCCTTGCCGAGCTGAAGAGCGGTAAAGCGCTGAAGGTCCTCATCGACGTGCAGGCCGACGCATGAGCGCCTCCCCCTTCGACCTGACCGGACGCACCGCGGTCGTCACCGGAGCCTCCCGCGGGATCGGTCTCGGCATGGCCGAGGCTCTGGCCGCGGCCGGCGCCGACGTCATCGCCGTGGCATCCTCGCCCCTGCCGGAAGGAAGCGCTGTCGAGCGCGCGGTGACCGCGCACGGACGTCGCTTCGTCGGACGCCATGCCGACTTCGCCGACCTCGACGCCGTCGCTGCCCTCGGCGACGAGCTCGCCGGCCTCGACGTCGACATCCTGGTGAACAACGCCGGCACGATCGAGCGTGCCCCCGCGGTCGAGCACCCGCTCGAGTCGTGGAAGCGCGTGATCGATGTCGACCTCACGAGCCACTTCGTGCTCACGCAGAAGGTGGCGGCGCCCATGCTCGCGCGCCGCGACGGCCGTGTCATCTTCACCGCTAGCCTGCTGAGCTTCCAGGGCGGCATCACCGTTCCGGGCTACGCCGCCGCGAAGTCCGGAATCGCCGGCCTCACCCGAGCCCTGAGCAACGAGTGGATCGGTCAGGGGGTGACGGTCAATGCGATCGCCCCGGGCTACATCGCCACCGACAACACGCAGGCGCTGCAGGACGATCCGGATCGCTCGCGCAGCATCCTGGAGCGGATCCCGGCCGGCCGGTGGGGGCGCGCCGAAGACCTGGGCGGTGCCACGGTATTCCTCGCCTCGGCCGCCGCCGCCTACGTCTCCGGCATCATCCTTCCGGTCGACGGCGGGTGGCTCGCCCGATGACGCTCACGCTCGACGGGGTGGGCATCGTCCCGGTGCTCACCGCCCCCACCGTTTCGGCCGCGGTCGCGGCGGGTCGCGCTCTCGCGCGCGGCGGCATCACGTGCGTCGAGATGACCCTGCGCACGGCCGCCGGGCTCGAGGCCATCGCGGCGTTGTCACGCGAGACCGACCTGCTGGTGGGAGCCGGAACCGTGCTATCACGGAGCCAGGTCGAGGCGGTCGCAGCCGCCGGGGCGCGCTTCGTGGTGAGCCCCGGGTTCGACCAGGACGTGGTGGATGCCACCCGCGCCGCCGGCATGGCGTCGCTGCCGGGGGTGGCGACGGCGACGGAGATCCAGCGGGCCGTTGCCGCCGGCATCGACACGCTGAAGTTCTTCCCGGCCGACCGGCTCGGCGGTCTCGCCACCATCCGCGCCCTGGCCGCTCCGTTCACGGGCGTCCGGTTCGTACCGAGCGGCGGCGTGGGCGACGGCAACGCCGCGGAGTACCTCGCCCATCCGGCCATCGCGGCGGTCAGCGGCTCGTGGATCGTTCCGAACGACGCGGTGGCGGCAGAAGACGTGGACCGCATCGAGAGCCTGACGGCCGCCGCGGTCGCCGCCCTCGTGGCATCCGGTCTTCCGGCCCCCCGACGGATCGCCTGAAGCGTCAGAGGCCGTAGACGCGCGCCGCCGTTCCCCCGAGGACAGCGGCGCGTTCTGCGTCATCGAGGGATGCCAGCGCCTCGTTGACCGCGTCCCAGGCTCGCGCGTAGCCGCCGGCGAGCAGCACGACCGGCCAATCGCCGCCGTAGAGGAGGCGGTCGGGCCCGAAGAGCTCCAGGGCGTCGTGGATGAACGGCGCGACCTGCTCCGGCGTCCAGGAGTCGAGGGGACCGACCGCGGACGACAGCCCCGACACCTTCGCGGTGCTACGGGGATCGGCTGCGATGTCGGCGAGCACGGCACGCCATTCCCGCCGGGCCTGCGTGGTGCCGCCGACGGGGGGTTTGCCGAGGTGGTCGACGACGACCCGTAGCCCCGAGGTCGCCTCCATCAGGACGACCACGTCGGCGAGTTCGTCGTGCGTCGAGGTGACGACGTCCAGTGGCATACCCACAGCCGCGACGGCGGCGACATTCGCCCGCTGGTGCTCGCCGAGGATCCAGCCTCGCACGCCTTTGACGTGCATGAGGTTGCGCAGGCCAACCACGACGGGCTCCGATCGCAGTTGGTCGAACTGCGCCCCGAAGGCGGCGGGCTCGGCGCCGAGATCGGCCCAGGCGACGACGCCGCGCACACGGGCATGGCGGCGCGCCTCCTCGAGCATGTTCTGCGTATCGACCGCGGTGTCGGCCGCCTGCACGAGGACGACGGCGTCGATCCCCCGCGCATCGAGCGTGGGGGTGAGGTCGTCGAGGGTCATCGTGCGATGGAGCTGGGGCACCGACGCGTCGGGCCAGTCGTAGCCGCCGCGCGCCAGGTCCCACACGTGCACATGGGAGTCGATGATCATCATGCGCTCTCGTGGTCGGCGGCGGCGAGCGAGGCGGCACGCTCGTCGAGACGCTCCCACAGCTCTGCGGGGATCTCGACCTGGGCGCGCTCGACGCCGCTCGTGACGTGCTGGACAGTTCGCGCCCCGAGCACGACCGAGCGAACCGCCGGGTGCCGCAGAGCGAACTGCACGGCGGCGTCGGGGAGTGTCACGCCGTACTCGCGGCAGAGGGCGGCCATGTCGCGGGCGCCCTCGATGAGCGCCTCCGGCGCCTGCGAGTAGTCGAAGCGCGCGTCGGTGGGCACATCGGGCGAGCTGAGGAGCCCTGAGTTGTACACGCCCGCGGCGACGATGGCGACATCGTGCTCCACCGCCAGGGGCAGCAGCTCGCGCTCGGCTGTGCGGTCGAGGAGCGTGTAGCGGCCGGCGAGCATCACGACGTCGATGTCGCACTCACGGATGAACGCGGCGGGCATCTCGGCCTGGTTCATCCCCACGCCGATCGCGCCGAGCACGCCTTCCTCGCGCAGCTCGCGCAGCGCCTCGATGCCCGTCGTGGATGCGGCATCCCAATGCTCGTCAGGATCGTGCAGGTACGCGATGTCGATCCGGTCGACGCCGAGACGTTCCAGACTCTCGTGGATCGACCGTCGCACGCCGTCGCGGCTGAAATCCCAGACCCGCTTGGTGGTCGCCGGCACGATGAAGCCGTCGTCGTCGAGCTGTCCCTCGCCCTCGGGGTTGTCCACGAGCAGACGACCGGCTTTCGTCGACAGCACGTATTCGTCGCGCGGACGTCCGCGCAGCGCAGCGCCCATCCGGCGCTCCGAGAGGCCCAGTCCGTAGTGCGGAGCGGTGTCGAAGTACCGGATGCCGCGCTCCCACGCCGCATCCACCGCGGCGGCGCTCTCTTCGTCGGTGGTCTCTCGGAACAGGTTGCCGAACTGGGCACCGCCGACGCCGAGAGTCGTGAGGGGCAGGCCGATCAGGCGCGATGCGGTCATGGGAACTCCTTCGTTGAGAAAATCATACGTAGTATGTCTGGCATGGCAAAGGTGCAGAGAGTCGGGTCGGTCATCGGACTCCGTGAGTCCGCGGTCGAGGAGTACGAGCGGTATCATCGGGAGGTGTGGCCCGAGGTCCTCGCCGCGATCTCGGGGGCCGGCATCCGGAACTACTCGATCTATCGCTTCGGGACGCTGTTGTTCTCGTACTGGGAGTACGAGGGCGATGACTACGAAGGCGACCTCGCGGCCATCGACCGCGTTCCCGAGTGCGTTCGGTGGAACGATCTCATGGCGACGCTGCAGGTTCCCGTCGACGGCGCCCAGCCTCGGTCGTGGCTTCCCCTCCCCGAGGTGTTCCACCTCGACTGAGCGGCGGCGGCGTCAGGGGTGGAGGTGGTGGTCGCCGTCGGGGAGTCGGCGGCGGCGCCAGGACCCGAGGATGTGCTCCTCCATGGCGACACGCGCCGCGACGGGGTCGCCGGCATCCATCGCGTCGAACACCCGCTCGTGCTCGGCGAGGGTCAACTCGATGGCGTCGGCCGGGTTGTTGCCCTCCCAGCGCAGGGACTGACGCGGACGGACGAAGAACGAGCGTGCGATCGTGCCCGCGATGCGGTTGCGACTCGCCGCCATCGTCGACAAGTGGAAGAGCATGTCCGACTCGAGGAAGGCGGCATTGTCGCTCTGCCTGCCGCGCATGTCTTCGAGGTGGCCGCGGATGACGAGCAACGACTCGGGGCTCGCGCTCTTGGCGACCTCGCTCGCCATCATCCCCTCGAGAGCGGCACGGACGACGCTGACCTCATCGAGCACACCCAGAGACTCGTCATGACGAACCAGGGCATCGAAGACGTCCGGATCGAGGACGTTCCAGTCGTTGAAGTGACGCACCTGGGTTCCCCGACCCTGAGCGACGACCACGAGACCCTTTTCTTGGATTCGTTTGATGCACTCCCGAATGACTGTCCGGCTGACGCCGAACTCCTCGCACAGGGCCTGCTCCGGAGGGAGGAACTCTCCCACCCCGACCACGCCCGTCACGATCATCTCGACCATCTCATCGAGGACGCGCACGCCGATCCGGTCGATCTGACCCCGCTTCGGGTTCGCAAGGTGCGCGTCGAAGGGGGCGGAAGGCATGGTCAGCACTCTACTCCGGCCCTGCCCCCCGGGGCGGGAGGCGCACACCCAACTCCAGTCCCGCCCGGCTGTCTCGAACGTGCGGGCCGCTTTCGCCACCCCAGACGTAGGGTGCGGACCCGTCGAGCACGGAAGCGTCGAGGCTGACGCCACCGCCTGGCTCGTCGCCGAGCACGAGACCGCCGTCGGCGATCTCGTAGTCCAGTCGCACACCCGTAGGAACCCGTAGCGAGGTGACCTCGGTCAGAAGATGGTTGGGTAGGGCCGTCGCCGCGTTCGCGACGGCGGGGTTCGAGGTCATGCCGATGGGGCTGACCGGCAGATCCCGGGCATGGGCGGCGACCGCCACCCGCAGAGCGTGGGTGATCCCCCACACCGCCGACGACTGGACGATGTCCACCGCCTGCGCGTCGAACAGGTTGCGATACTGCTCGAGTCCGGTGAGGTTCTCGCCGGTCGCGACCGCGGGAGCGATGCTGTCACGCAACCGGCGCAAGCCCTGGGCGTCCCAGCGCCGCAGCGGCTCCTCGATCCAGGCGAGCTCGACCGACTCTTGTAGATGCTGGATGTACCGCACGGCCTGCGGAAGGTTCCACGACTCGTTGGCGTCGAGCATGACCAGTGGCTCGTCGGTCGCACGGCCGAGGAGGTCGCGCACGAGCGCCAGGCGCTCGGCATCGTGGCTCACATCGCGGCCACCCTTCAGCTTCGCCGCCGTGAAACCACGGTCGCTCATCTCGGAGTAGTACTCAGTGAGTCCGTCGCTATCGAGCGCGATGTCCAGGCCCGACGCGTACCCGGGCACGTGGCGACTACGCCCGCCGAGAAGACGCCAAAGCGGTTGACCCGCCTCTTTCGCCTTGATGTCCCAGAACGCGGAGTCCAGAGCACCGATTCCGCCGAATACGGCACCGCCGTGCCCATTTTTGAACATGCGGGCGATCATGCGGTCGTACAGCGATGCCGTCGCGCGGGGATCCTCCCCCTCCACGGCTTCGAAGAGTTGAGGGATGCCATCGTGCATCCCGCAACCGATGCCCTCGATGCCCTCGTCGGTCTCGACGACGACGAGGGGAAGCGCCGTCAGACCCGACGTGATGAATCCGTTGACGTCGCCGACAGGTCGACCCCAGTCGAGGGTGGTGTTGATCAGTCGGTAGCCGGTGATCTTCATGGCTGGGCCTCTTTCATCCCGGGTGACGGGGTCATTCCTTCGTTCCCCCCGCGGTCATGCCCTCGACGAGGAAGCTCTGGGAGAAGAGGAAGACGATGAGGATGGGCGCGACCGAGACAAGAGTTGCCAGGGCCATGACAGGCAGATCGAGCGTGACGGACGCGGCCGAGGTGGGGTTGAACAACGGCACGTTGGACAGCAGCTCCGCAAGTCCCACTTGGATGGGAGCCTTGCGTCCCGGCTCCATGACGAAGGGAAGGAAGTAGTTGTTCCAGTTGCCGACGAGGTTGAAGAAGCCCACGAGCGCGATCACCGGCGTCGCAAGGGGAAGCGCGACCGAGCGGAACACCCGCAGCTCTGTCGCTCCGTCGATGCGTGCGGCGTTCAAGAGATCCTGCGAGACGCTGGTCGTGAAGTAGATGTAGGTCAGGTACACGCCGAACGGGAAGAACGAGAACGGCAGGATCACCGCCCACGGGGTGCCGACGAGCTTGAGAGCGCTCATCTCGAGGAACACCGGCAGCACCAGGGCCGTGGTGGGGATGAGCATCACCACGAGGGTCACGATGAGCAGCAGCCCGCGTCCGCGGAACCTCGTCATCGCCAGGGCGTAGCCCGCCGGGATCGTCACGAGTAGCGTGAGCACGAGGGCGACGCCGGAGTAAAGGGCCGCGTTCGCGGTCCACTGCCAGATGACGCCGTTCTGGAACTCCGACAGACGCGCCCAGTTGTCGGCGATGGTGGCGAAGGAGCCGAAGCTGAACGGCGGCTGACCGGTCAGCTCCGTGGCGGACTTCGTCGGCGCCAACAGCAGCCACACGATCGGCAGGCCGAACACCAGGACGAAGAACAGGATGATGACGGTGACCAGGGCGCGGCCGAGGAACCGGGCCGGGGTCAGCGCGCGCTTAGTCGCGTTCAAAGAGTCCTCCTCGGAAGACGAAGAAGGCGGCCAAGCCCGCAGCGACGACGAGCAGCAGCAGCGAGATCGCGGCCGAACCGTTGAAGTCGTTCTGACGGAACGCGTAAAGATAAGCCACCTGATTGAGCGAATAGTCCAGGCCGACGACGCCCTTGCTGGCCTGCGAGAGCACCCGCGGCTCGACGAAGAGCTGCGTACCTGCCGCGAGGGACATGACGGCCATGTAAGAGATCCACTTGCGCAGCAGGGGGATCTGAATGTGCCAGGCCGTGGCGAGCGGGCCCGCCCCGTCGATGCGGGCAGCCTCCATCACCTCGACGCTGATGTTGTTGAGGGCGCCGTACATGATGACGATCCAGCCACCCGCACCGGCCCAGAAGGCGATGATGGTGAAGACGACCGGGAGGTTACCCTCGTTGCCGACGACGTCGACGAAGGTGTTGAACCCCATCGCACGCAACAGGCCGCTGACGGGGCTGACGGTCGGGTCGAGCATGAACAGCCAGAGCAGCACGCTCGAGGCGCCGGCGAGGGCGCCAGGGATGTAGAAGATGAAGCGCGCGGCCGACGACAGCCAGCGCACGCGGATCGCGTGCACGATGACGGCGAGGATCACGACGATGATGACGAGGCTCGTGAGCCAAATCGCGACGAAGACGGCGACGTGGCCCACCGCCGGCAGGAAACGGTAGTCGGTGACCACTCGCTGGAAGTTCTCGAACCAAACGAAGGCGCCGTCGCGGGTGAACGCCAGGAAGGCGGCGTAGAGCGTCGGGAAGACGCCGAAGGCCAGGAGCAGGAGGACGTAGCCGCTGATCATCACATAGGCGAACGTCGACTGAGCTCGGCGGAGGGAGAGCATGATCACTCCATTCGGGGAGAGG
>Ga0308159_1004141_pt1 | contig 13590 bp, 12 predicted proteins | sample PhyCR1_FD_201040 | JGI IMG/M metagenome (GOLD analysis project Ga0308159, IMG submission 201040) | Phyllosphere microbial communities from UC Gill Tract Community Farm, Albany, California, United States - DLSLC.R1 | ecosystem: Host-associated > Plants > Phyllosphere > Unclassified | place: USA... | reverse complement strand
CCCTGTAGGAGCTGCCGACGGCTGCGATCTTTTTGCGTTTAACCGGCGCAACAATTCACTTTGCGACCTTCGACGCTTCTGGTATCTGATTGACTTCCCCACCACCGACAAAAGGATTTCGGCATGAGCTACCGCACACTGGGCCATTCAGGCTTGCAGGTCTCCACGCTCACCCTCGGCACGATGATGTTCGGCGAGCAGACCAGCGCCGAAGACTCGCTGCGCATCATCGACAAGGCTTGGGATCAGGGCATCAATTTCATCGACACCGCCGACGTCTACACCAATGGCCGCTCCGAAGAAATCGTCGGTGAAGCGATCTCCCGTCATCGCCACGAATGGGTGCTCGCGACCAAAGTCGGCTTCGGCCCGGTTGACGGCGTGCCGAACCGCAGCGGTTTGAGCCGCAAACACCTCTTCAACGGACTCGAAGCCAGCCTCGCGCGGCTCGGCACTGATTACGTCGACATCTATTACCTGCACCGCGAAGACCACCACACCCCGCTGGAAGTCAGCGTATCGGCGATTGGCGATCTCATCCGCCAGGGCAAGATTCGCTACTGGGGTCTGTCGAACTATCGCGGCTGGCGGATCGCCGAGGTGATTCGCATCGCCGACAAGCTCAGTGTCGATCGCCCGGTGATCAGCCAGCCGCTGTACAACATCGTCAATCGTCAGGCCGAGAGCGAGCAGATCACCGCCGCGCAGACCTATGGCCTTGGAGTGGTGCCTTACAGCCCCTTGGCCCGTGGCGTACTCAGTGGCAAGTACGCCCCGAATGTCACGCCGGACGCCAACAGCCGCGCCGGGCGTCAGGACAAACGCATTCTGGAAACCGAATGGCGGGTGGAGTCGTTGCGCATTGCCCAGCAGATTCAGCAATACACCGAGCAGCGCGGCGTCGGCATGGTCGAGTTCGCGATTGCCTGGGTGCTGAACAACAGCGCGGTGACCTCGGCGATTGTCGGGCCGCGCACCGAACAGCAATGGGACGCCTATACGCTGGCGCAGGCGTTGACCATCACGGCCGAAGACGAGGCATTCATTGATTCTCTGGTGACACCGGGGCATGCCTCGACACCGGGGTTCAATGATGTGAGCCATTTTGTGTCGGGCCGCAAACCGCTGCAATCCTGAAAGCATCGCTGGCAAGCCAGCTCCCACAATGCTCTGTGTTGAAACGCAAGCTATGGTTCAACGTACATCCTGTGGGAGCTGGCTTGCCAGGGAAAGCCAACCCACCACAAGCGTGTAGGAAATAATGAGCACCCGCTCAATATTCAGCACAAAAACCACGTATCCTGCCCGCCCCGTTTAACCATCAAACCGCGAGGACAGTTTGTCTAAAGGTATCGCTCTATCGGTTTCAGCCTCGATGCTGTTTGCCGTCATGTATTACTACACATCGCTGCTGACGCCTCTGAGCGGCGTGGAGATCTTCGGCTGGCGCATGCTCCTGACCGTGCCGTGCATGACCGTGTTCATGCTGGTTTCCGGGGAATGGCGACGGGTGCTGGAGCTGATCCGATTGATGGCGGCCAGGCCAGAACTGATCGCTGGACTGTTGGTTTCTTCCGCCCTGCTCGGTATGCAGCTGTGGCTGTTCATGTGGGCGCCGCTCAATGGCTACAGCCTGGATGTGTCGCTGGGCTATTTCCTGTTGCCACTGGCGATGGTGCTGACCGGGCGCATTGCCTACGGCGAGAGCTTGTCTCGGTTGCAAAAAATCGCCGTATTCTTCGCAAGCCTTGGCGTGTTGAACGAGTTGTATCAGGTTGGCGGATTTTCCTGGGCGACGCTGGTCGTCGTGGTCGGCTATCCGCTGTACTTCGTGCTGCGCAAATACCTGAAAACCGACAACCTGGGAGGGCTGTGGGTCGACATGACCCTGATGCTGCCAGTGGCCTACTGGTTTGTGCAGAATGGCGAACAGGGACTGGGCGTGTTTGATCAATACCCAGGGTTGATGTGGTTGATTCCGCTGCTTGGCGTGATCAGTGCGTCCGCGCTGGTGGTGTACATCATTGCCAGCCGTTTACTGCCGTTCAGCCTGTTTGGTTTGTTGAGTTATGTGGAACCGGTGTTGTTGCTTGCCGTGGCATTATTGCTCGGAGAAAGCATCAAGTCGGGTGAATGGCTGACCTACATACCGATCTGGCTGGCAGTGGTGGTGCTGGTTTTCGAAGGCTTTAAACACCTGATGCGGCAACGCCGAGCCTGAGCTTTACAAAACCCGCTCCCACAGTTTTTCTGTGAAGCAAAAAAATCCCGCCCTGCATCGCTGCAGCACGGGATTTTTTATTTCAGTGCAGATTACTCGGTGGTCAGCACACCACGACGCACCTGGTCACGCTCGATCGATTCGAACAGAGCCTTGAAGTTGCCTTCGCCGAAACCATCGTCGCCCTTGCGCTGAATGAACTCGAAGAACACTGGGCCCATCAGGGTTTCCGAGAAGATCTGCAGCAGCAGGCGCTTGTCACCCTGCTCCGACGCGCCATCGAGCAGGATGCCGCGCGATTGCAGTTGATCGACCGGCTCGCCGTGATTTGGCAGGCGACCTTCGAGCATTTCGTAGTAAGTGTCTGGTGGCGCCGTCATGAAGCGCATGCCGATTTTCTTCAACTGATCCCAGGTCTTGATCAAGTCATCGGTGAGGAACGCAACATGCTGGATGCCCTCCCCGTTGAATTGCATCAGGAACTCTTCGATCTGACCGGCGCCCTTGGACGACTCTTCATTGAGCGGGATGCGGATCATGCCATCCGGTGCGGTCATGGCTTTCGAGGTCAGGCCGGTATATTCGCCCTTGATGTCGAAGTAACGAATCTCACGGAAGTTGAACAGCTTCTCGTAGAAGTTCGCCCAGTAGGCCATGCGACCGCGATAAACGTTGTGAGTGAGGTGGTCGATGATCTTCAGACCGGCGCCGACCGGGTTGCGATCAACGCCTTCGATAAACACGAAGTCGATATCGTAGATCGAACTGCCCTCGCCGAAACGGTCGATCAGGTACAGCGGCGCGCCGCCGATGCCTTTGATTGCCGGCAGGTTCAGTTCCATCGGACCGGTTTCGATATGGATCGGCTGAGCGCCGAGTTCGAGCGCGCGGCTATAGGCTTTCTGCGAATCCTTCACGCGAAATGCCATGCCGCAAACGGACGGACCATGCTCGGCGGCAAAGTACGAAGCGACGCTGTTGGGTTCGTTGTTGAGGATCAGGTTGATCGCGCCCTGACGATACAGGTGCACGTTCTTGGAACGGTGGGTCGCGACTTTGGTGAAGCCCATGATCTCGAAGATCGGCTCAAGCGTACCTGGAGTCGGAGATGCGAACTCGATGAATTCAAAGCCCATCAGGCCCATTGGGTTTTCGTATAAATCTGCCATGGTGACGCCTCATCATTTCTTATCAATTAACCAGAATTACCTGTCAGGAAATTGATGAAGAGGGAGGCGCACAGGAGATGCCACGCACGCTGCGGGCGAGGAAGTCTCCGTAGATCAGTTGAAACCCGAATATCTTCATTGTCGACCCAAGGCTCTTGCGGGCGAGGCTTCTGCTGCCAGAAGACGATTATTATTGTATGCGTAAACCGATTCTACACAGCGTAACCGGACCTGTCTGCCCTCTCTATAAAATCCGCTTTTTCTCCCAAGGCGCAAGAGGTTTGTTGCACCAATAAAGTCTGGTCAGGATGATCCCGGCGAAACTCTTGAGTCATGGCCAGCACAAGCGCTACCTGCCATCTATTCTCCCCTTGGCCCGCTTGACCTTGGCGCGCGCAGCAGCGCCGACCAATACCAACATTCACAGGATGCGCCCATGCCGTTGACCCGCAGACCCCGCCGCAAACGCAGCACCCGCATCGTTGTGACTTTGCTCAGCGGCCTGCTGCCAGTCGTGCTCGGGAGTGTCATCCTCTATATGCAGGCAGAACGCACGTTGCAGCAAAGTGCCGGGGAAACTGCCGAGCAAGCGTTGCGACAGTTCGACTTGATGCTCGATAACACCGCAGAAGCCGCGCGGATTCTGTTGCCACTTGCCGGGAAAAATTGCGAAGAGGTAAAACTGGCCTTGCGCGAACAAGTAACCCGCCGCCCCTTCGTGCGCTCGACCAATCTGGTCTGGGACAACAATCTCTATTGCAGCTCGCTGTTCGGCCAGTTCAAGGAAGTCGTCAATGCCGGGAATTACCACGACGGCAGACTGTGGCTGATGAACGGCAATCCGGTAACGCCTGATACGGCATTGTTGATTTATCGCCTCAGCAACGGTCGTGGCGGCGCGCTGACCACACTGGATGGTTATCACCTGAGCAACATTCTGCGCCTGATCGGCCGCCAGACATTACTGATGTTGCAGGTGGGCGAGAACTGGCTGTCCGCAGACGGTAACGTGCATAAGGGATCCCTGCCCGTCCTGCCGGTTGCGCAGAGCGTGCTGGAATCCGAGCGTTACGGTTTCAAAGTGTCGGCGGGTTTCCCCAAAGGCGAAATCTGGCGTTACATGGCGGCAGAGTATCCGCCACTGTTCAGCCTGCTGCTCTTTTTCGGCGTGGTCTCCGGCGCGATCGGACATTTCATTCAGCAACGCTCGACTTCGCCTAGTCATGAAATGCTTCGTGCACTTGAGGCTGGGGAGTTCATTCCTTACTTTCAGCCCGTGGTTTACGGCGACAGCAAGCGATGGTCGGGTGCCGAAGTGCTGATGCGCTGGAATCATCCAAAAGAGGGCCTGGTACGCCCGGACCTGTTCATTCCATTTGCCGAGCACTCGGGCTTGATCGTGCCGATGACCCGCTCCCTGATGCAACAGATAGCGGTGCTGCTGGGCCCACAATCTGCAACCTTCAACAAACCGTTCCATGTAGGTATCAACATCGCTGCCAGCCATTGCCACGACCTTGAGCTGGTTAAGGACTGTCGAGATTTCCTCGCTGCGTTTGAACCGGGCAGCGTAGAGCTGGTGCTGGAATTGACGGAGCGCGAGCTGATCGAGCCAAACGACATCACTCTTGAGCTGTTCGAGCAATTGCGTGCTCTTGGAGTAAAAATCGCGATAGATGATTTCGGTACCGGCCATTCAAGCCTCGGCTATTTGCGAACTTTCAAGGTCGATTTTCTCAAGATCGACCAGAGTTTTATCGCCATGATCGGCATCGATGCGCTATCACGGCATATTCTCGATTCCATCATCGAGCTCTCGGCCAAGCTGGATCTTGGGATTGTTGCCGAAGGTGTCGAAACTCAGGCCCAGGTCGACTATTTGACTGCGCATAAGGTGAGTTTCCTGCAAGGGTATTTATTCGGCAAACCAATGCCGGCCGCTGATTTCATCAGAGCATTAAATGATCGTTAACCCATTATCATGACTCGGCCGACCGGCGCACCAAATTGATACAAAAAGTCATTGTTGTTACATGACGACAACATCAGGATTTACTCTTGTCGCATTAACTACTACAATTTTTTCAACCTCAGCCAGACTGGCAGGTGAGCCAGTTATCACCGAGTCGCTTCAAGGCTCTTGGCTTATAGCTTTGTTTGCGGTTGGTATCAGCCAAATACATTATTGGAGTAAAGATATTGTCCAGACTCGCCGAATTCCGCGCAGCTGAAAAGGCCCTTCAGGAACAGCTCAAACAGCTGGAATCGCTGAAGAACGATGCCGGGCTCAAGAAAGAAATCGAATTCGAAGAAAAGCTCCAGGGGCTGATGAAAAGCTATGGCAAAGGCCTCAAAGACATCATCGCCATACTTGATCCGAACCCGGCAAAGTCGGGCTTGCAGTCGCCCGCAGCGCCTAAGACTCGACGCGCCCGGGTGGTCAAGGTTTATCAGAACCCGCACACTGGCGAACTGATTGAAACCAAGGGTGGCAACCACCGCGGCCTCAAATCCTGGAAAGAACAGTACGGTGCAGCCACGGTGGATTCCTGGTTGCGCAGTTGATTTGACGCGTACAAGAAGCCCTGCTCCATGCAGGGCTTTTTATTGACAATATCTAACAGATGAAATGATTTTCATCGAACAAGTTGTAAATGTGTGTAACGATAATGAATCATCAGGCTAAACATTTTGCTGCGTGATGTTGCTGCGATGAGCTGGATCAAACTTTGTGCTTAATCCTTTCCGGTATTAGACCGTCGCTAGTTGGTACGGACGTTTATAATTTCAGGCTATTGCGTGCCGACTCTATATCGTCTGCGCTCGCCTTATAAGCCTCGACCTGACCGGCATACGAAAGTACATAAGCCTTGTCCGTTTCCACGGCGGCTACCAAGGTTTGTGATAACACGTGTCGACCGTTTTCGGTGACCGTGCAGGTCGTCTCCAAACCGGTCAAGGGACCGAAGGCTGCCGGATGAATCCGGTTGCAGACACTCTGATAGCCACTGCGGAAAAAATCTTTCTGGATGGATTTGCGCATTTCCAGCAGCACGCCGTGCAGATTGACCTGATGCCCCGCCTCCACTTGAGTCATGGTCAACTCCATCACCATGACCCGGTTACCATCGGCGTCGAGCTTCACTGCCCTCTGTCGCGAAACTGGCGGCGCGCTGTCCGGCAATACTTCGACCTCCCAGCCTGGCGGCCAAGTGATGCTCGGTTCGGCCGAGGCAGAAAAAACCACGGCCAACGACAAAGCCAAAAAAACAAACACGGATTTCAACAGTCGGATCATTGCCGGACGCACTCGAAGGTAGGAGGCAAAGTCTGCCCCCCACCCTCGCACAGAGCAAGCCCGCCTTGCATTTGGCGATGCCGCCCGGCATGCGTATCATTGCGCCCATTCACTCGCCCATTGTTATTGGAGGGCCCATGAGCCTCAACGAACTGAACACTTTCCCCGGCGTGACTGCCACGCCAGACAGCGCAACCCGCAACTTCGTGTTCAACCACACCATGCTGCGCGTGAAGGACATCACCAAGTCGTTGGACTTCTACACCCGCGTATTGGGTTTTTCGCTGGTCGAAAAGCGTGACTTCCCGGAAGCCGAGTTCAGCCTGTACTTCCTCGCACTCGTCGACAAAGCGCAGATCCCGACCGACGCCGCCGCGCGTACCGAATGGATGAAATCGATCCCGGGCATTCTCGAACTGACCCATAACCACGGCACCGAAAACGATGCTGACTTCGCCTATCACAATGGCAACACCGACCCGCGCGGTTTCGGCCACATCTGTATTTCGGTGCCGGATATCGTCGCAGCGTGTGCACGTTTCGAAGAGCTGGGCTGCGACTTCCAGAAGCGCCTGACCGATGGCCGCATGAAAAGCCTGGCGTTCATCAAGGATCCGGATGGCTACTGGGTCGAAATCATTCAGCCGGCACCGCTCTAAGGAGCTGCCTGAATCTATGCGGGAGCGAGCCTGCTCGCGACAGCGGTGCGTTATGACGATGATGTTGCCCACGCGAGCAAGCTCGCTCCCAAATTTGCCGTGTCTCACGCATAAAAAAACCCATGATCGCTCATGGGTTTTTTCATTTCCGACCAGTCAATTACGCCGGTGCCGAAGTCCGGATCAGGTGATCGAACGCACTCAGCGAAGCCTTGGCGCCCTCGCCGACGGCAATCACGATCTGCTTGTACGGCACAGTCGTCACGTCACCCGCTGCAAAGATCCCTGGAATCGACGTCTCGCCACGGTTGTCGACAATGATCTCGCCACGCGGCGACAGCTCGATGGTGCCTTTGAGCCAATCGGTGTTGGGCAGCAGGCCGATTTGCACAAAAATGCCTTCCAGCTCGACCGTGCGCAACTCATCAGTCGTACGATCCTTGTAACGCAGACCGTTGACCTTCTCGCCATTACCGGTGACTTCAGTGGTTTGCGCACTGGTGATCACGGTGACGTTCGGCAGGCTGTGCAGCTTGCGTTGCAGCACGGCGTCAGCCCGCAGTTGCACGTCAAATTCCAGCAGCGTTACATGCGAGACGATTCCGGCCAAATCGATGGCCGCCTCAACGCCGGAGTTACCGCCGCCGATCACCGCTACGCGCTTGCCCTTGAACAGCGGGCCGTCGCAGTGCGGGCAGTACGCCACGCCTTTGTTACGGTATTCCTGCTCGCCCGGCACGTTCATTGCACGCCACCGCGCACCAGTCGCCAGGATCACGCTCTTGGCTTTCAGAGTCGCACCACTGGCGAAGTGGACTTCGTGCAGCTCACCGTTCTTGCCTGGGATCAACTTGTCGGCACGTTGCAGGTTCATAATGTCGACGTCGTATTGCTTGACGTGTTCTTCCAGCGCCGTGGCCAGTTTCGGCCCTTCGGTTTCCTGTACGGAAATGAAGTTCTCGATGGCCATGGTGTCCAGCACCTGACCGCCAAAACGCTCGGCGGCAACACCGGTGCGGATGCCTTTACGTGCAGCATAGATAGCGGCCGAAGCACCGGCCGGGCCACCGCCGACAACCAGCACGTCAAAGGCTTGCTTGGCGCTGATTTTCTCGGCCTGACGCACGATGGCGCCGGTGTCGAGTTTGGCGAGAATCTCTTCCAGGCCCATACGGCCCTGGCCGAAGTTTTGACCGTTGAGGTAGACGCTCGGCACGGCCATGATCTTGCGGTCGTTGACTTCATCCTGAAACAGCGCGCCGTCGATGGCGACGTGGCGGATGTTCGGGTTGAGCACGGCCATCAGGTTCAGCGCCTGAACGACGTCCGGGCAGTTCTGGCAGGACAGCGAGAAGTAGGTCTCGAAGCTGAACTCGCCTGTGAGCGAGCGGATCTGCTCGATGACTTCAACGCTGGCTTTCGACGGGTGGCCGCCGACTTGCAGCAAGGCCAGCACCAGGGAGGTGAATTCGTGGCCCATCGGGATACCGGCGAAGCGCAGGCTGATGTCGGCTCCGGGGCGGTTGATCGAGAACGATGGCTTGCGGGCATCGTCACCGCTGTCGATCAGGGTAATTTGGCTCGAAAGACTCGCAACGTCTTTCAGCAGGTCCAGCATTTCACGGGATTTCGCACCGTCGTCGAGCGATGCAACGATCTCGATCGGTTGGGTGACCCGTTCCAGGTACGATTTCAACTGGGCTTTAAGATTGGCGTCCAACATACGGGCGATTTCCTTTATTTGAGGCAAAAAAAAGCCCGAGCGAATCTCGCCCGGGCATTTTTATTGGGCGGTGCAGCTAACTTAAGAAGGTGCGGCGTGCCGCCCTGCGTTGCATGTCACAGACTTAGATCTTGCCGACCAGGTCCAGCGACGGAGCCAGAGTGGCCTCGCCTTCTTTCCACTTGGCTGGGCAAACTTCGCCTGGGTGTGCAGCGACGTACTGAGCAGCCTTGATCTTGCGCAGCAGCTCGGAAGCGTCACGGCCAACGCCGCCATCGTTCAGTTCAACGATCTTGATCTGGCCTTCAGGGTTGATCACGAAGGTGCCACGGTCAGCCAGACCGGCTTCTTCGATCAGTACGTCGAAGTTGCGCGAGATGACGTGGGTCGGGTCGCCGATCATGGTGTATTCGATTTTGCCGATGGCTGGCGAAGTGTTGTGCCAGGCAGCGTGGGCAAAGTGGGTATCGGTCGAAACGCTGTAGATTTCCACGCCCAGCTTCTTGAACTCAGCGTAGTTGTCGGCCAGGTCTTCCAGCTCGGTTGGGCAAACGAAGGTGAAGTCGGCTGGGTAGAAGAACACCACGGACCACTTGCCTTTCAAGTCAGCATCCGAGACTTGAACGAAGTCGCCGTTTTTGAACGCGGTAGCTTTGAACGGTTTTACTTGGCTGTTGATGATAGGCATCGATGACTCTCCGTCAGGGGTTATGAAGTTGATGGGTGAATCCTACCCACTCACTCGACGGAAGGCTCATTGGCAAACCTGATACTGCTGATTTGTTTTCGCTATTAGCTGACTGTATTAATAGAAGAAAACGATCTCTACGCTTGATCCGGCTTATCCATGATCCGAGCCATTCCCTGGAATGGGCTGACCTCAACATAGCGCATGGCGGATTTCATGTCCTTCCAGCCGACGTAACTCATCAGCGATTTCAGGTCCCAGCCGCTTTGATGCGCCCATGTGGCAAAGCCACGCCGCAGTGAATGGCTGGTGTAGTTGGCGGCGGCAATCCCGGCGCGCTGCAATGCCTGGCGCAGCAGCGGAATGATGCTGTTGGCGTGCAAGCCCTCCTCGCTCAGATTGCCCCACCGATCAATGCTTCGGAAAACTGCGCCGCGTACCAGCGCGGCCTCGGTGATCCAGTCGATATAAGCCTGCACCGGACACAGCTTGAGCAGCGCTGGGGCCTGATAGGTCTGTCCGAGGTTTTCCCGGTCGCCCTTGCTGCGCGGCAGATACAAGGTGATTCCCTTGCCAGCACTGGCCTGCACATGCTCGATTTGCAAGCGGCACAACTCGTCGCTGCGAAAGCCCCGCCAGAAGCCCAACAGAATCAGCGCGCGATCCCGATAGGCCTTGAGCAACGTCGGGCGGTCCTGTTCCTGGCGGGCGGTTTGCGCCTCCTGTTCCAGCCAATCGATCACACGTTGCAAATCCTGCAGTTGCAATGGTTCGGCCTGTTTTTCCTGCGCCGGGTGCAAGGCGCGAATGCCCTTGAACACCTTGCGCACCACTGGCGCCTTGGTCGGATCGGCGAAACCCTGACTGTTGTGCCACTGCGCCAGCGCCGACAGGCGCAATTTCAGCGTGTTGATCGATAGAACCCCGGCGTGCTCCACCAGATAGCGCGCAACGCTATCTGCGGTGGCCGGGAGAAATCCGCCCCACGTCACCTCGAAATGCTCGATGGCCATGCGATAGCTGCGGCGAGTGTTGTCGCGGGTGGCGGCTTGCAGATATCGATCAATGTCACTCATGGGCGGTTTTCTCGCTGGTGTACGGGTTCAGGCATGCAAAAGCGCATTTTGCCGCCTGACATTGGGTAATACCAGTATATCCCGCCTGTTTTACATCAAGGATTTACCTATATTTTCAGCATGGTACACTGCGTACTTTAGTGGCATGTACCACAGTACGTAAACGTAGGAGTTCACATGGCCCGTGGCGGCATTACCAAAGCACTGGTGCAAATCGCGCGCACAGCGATCCTGGCTCGTGGCGAACACCCAAGCATCGATGCAGTACGCATCGAAATGGGCAACACCGGCTCGAAAACCACGATCCATCGCTACCTGAAAGAACTGGATGACGGCGCACAACCAGCAGAAGCGTCAGCAGAACCGATCGATGATGAGCTGACCGCCCTCGTCTCTCGCCTCGCCCAGCGCCTGAAAGAACAGGCGCAGGAGCCCATCGAGCAAGCCCGAGAACAGTTCGAGGAACAACGGGAAGCACTGGAAACCGAGCTGAAGCAGACGCGCCAGGCGCTGGAAAAACTTGAACACGACCACGACATTCAGGGCGCCGCGCTGCAACGCGAATCCGAAGCGCTGAGCAACACCCGCTCGATGCTGCAAACCGAACAGACGCGCAACGCCGGCCTGAACCAGGCCTTGGCCGACTTCGAATTGCGTCTGCAGGACAAGGACGAGCAGATCCGCTCGCTGGAAGAAAAACACCTGCACGCCCGCGATGCGCTGGAGCATTACCGCAACGCCAGCAAGGAACAGCGCGAGCAGGACCAGGCCCGCCACGAAGGGCAGCTTCAGCAGATCCAGGCCGAACTGCGTCAAGCCCAGCAGAGCGCGCTGGTGCGTCAGGATGAGATCACGCAGTTGCACCGCGACAACGAACGCCTGCTTACCGAAAACCGTGGCACCCAGCGCGAGCTGAACCTGGTGCAGGATCAACTCAAGCAGAGCAATCAGCGTCAGGATCAATTGCTCGAGCAGGCCACGCGCATGGACAGCGAGCGCACCCTCCTCCAGGAACGTCTGCGCGTGGCGACACTGGAAAGCCAGGCGCTCAAACAGAGCGTCGACGAGCAGACGCAGCTCAATCAGTCACTGGAAAAGGAATTGCTCAAGGCTCAGGCGAGCCTTGAGGACAGCCAGCGTCTGGCGGCTGCCGTTGCGGCAGCGCCAGAATCGACCAAAGCGAAGGATGCTTAAGCGCTGACTGGCGTGCGCATGGTCACAAACTCTTCGGCAGCCGTCGGGTGCACCCCGATGGTGTCGTCGAAGTCGCGCTTGGTCGCGCCCGCCTTCAAGGCAATCGCCAGTCCTTGCACGATCTCGCCAGCATCCGGGCCGACCATGTGGCAGCCAAGCACCTTGTCGGTCTTGGCGTCGACTACCAGCTTCATCAGGGTTTTCTCCTGACAGTCCGTCAGGGTCAGCTTCATCGGCCGGAAGCGACTCTCGAAGATCACCACTTCGTGGCCACATTCGCGCGCTTCTTCTTCGCTCAAACCGACTGTGCCGATGTTCGGCAGGCTGAACACGGCGGTCGGGATCATCTTGTAGTCCACCGGGCGGTATTGCTCCGGCTTGAACAGACGCCGCGCCACAGCCATGCCTTCGGCTAGCGCGACCGGTGTCAGCTGCACGCGACCAATGACGTCGCCCAGCGCCAGAATCGACGGCTCGGTGGTTTGATACTCGTCGTCGACTTTGATAAAGCCCTTGTCGTCGAGCTGAACATCGGTGTTTTCCAGGCCCAGATTGTCCAGCATCGGACGGCGACCGGTGGCGTAGAACACGCAGTCGGCTTCGAGCACTCGACCATCCTTGAGCGTGGCCTTCAAGCTGCCATCAGCCTGCTTGTCGATGCGCGCAATGTCGGCGTTGAATTGCAGATCGAGGCCACGCTTGGTCAATTCTTCCTGCAGATGCTTGCGCACCGAACCGTCGAAACCGCGCAGGAACAGATCGCCGCGATACAGCAGCGTGGTGTTGGCACCGAGGCCATGGAAAATTCCGGCGAACTCGACCGCTATATAACCGCCGCCAACTACCAGCACACGCTTGGGCAGTTCTTTGAGAAAGAACGCTTCGTTCGAACCGATCGCATGCTCGTGCCCCGGGATTTCGGGGATCTGCGGCCAGCCGCCAGTGGCGATCAGGATGTTCTTCGCGGTGAAGCGCTCGCCGTTGACCTCGACCTCGTGCGGCCCGACGATTTTCGCGTGCGCCTCGTGAAGGGTCACGCCGCTGTTGACCAGCAGATTGCGATAAATGCCGTTGAGGCGATTGATCTCGCGATCCTTGTTGGCGATCAACGTGGCCCAGTCGAAGTTGGCCTCGCCCAGGTTCCAGCCGAAACCGGACGCTTGCTCGAAGTCCTCGGCAAAGTGCGCGCCGTACACAAGGAGTTTTTTCGGCACGCAGCCGACATTGACGCAGGTGCCGCCCAGATAACGGCTTTCGGCCACCGCCACTTTCGCCCCGAAGCCGGCGGCAAACCGCGCAGCCCGCACACCGCCGGAACCGGCACCAATCACATAAAGGTCAAAATCGTAGGCCATTTCTATCTCCTCGGCAGGCCATCAGCATACCCGCAGCCATTCATTGGGCAAGCACTGCCATCCATATAAGGGCGGAAAATGAAAAAGCCACCCGAAGGTGGCTTTCTCTTGCAGACGGGGCAAACGCTATCAATAAGCTTTGCCAGTCTTGTAGAAGTTTTCGAAGCAGAAGTTGGTCGCGTCGATGTAGCCTTCAGCGCCACCGCA
>Ga0308159_1004140_pt1 | contig 13591 bp, 10 predicted proteins | sample PhyCR1_FD_201040 | JGI IMG/M metagenome (GOLD analysis project Ga0308159, IMG submission 201040) | Phyllosphere microbial communities from UC Gill Tract Community Farm, Albany, California, United States - DLSLC.R1 | ecosystem: Host-associated > Plants > Phyllosphere > Unclassified | place: USA... | reverse complement strand
GGCGCAGTATGGTGAAGGAACGGATTGGCAGGAAGCTGTTTTTAACAACAAAGCGATGATTCAAAACCACGATTTAAACATGAGCGGGGGTAATGATAAATCAGTTTATTACGGCTCTTTCAGTTATTTCGATCAGGATGGTATCGTGGCCACGCAAAATTCGAAGTTTAAAAGATTTACAGCCAGATTTAATTTCGAGCATAAAATCACCAAGAATATCAAATTTGGAAACTCAATCGGTTATACCCGAATCAATTCAATTGGTGTAAGTACCAATACCGAGTATGGTTCGCCATTAAGCCGTGCCATCAATATGGATCCAATTACACCAATTGTGGAGACTGATCCTGCAAAATATGGTTTACCAAAGTATCTAAATAATCCGGTGGTTAGAAATGATGCAGGTTTTCCTTATGGGATATCTGACTATGCGCAATCGGAAATTTTGAATCCGGTAGCAGCTTTGCAGGTTGCTCAAGGTAACTCTTGGAGCGATAAAGTGGTTGGAAATGCCTTTGTTGAAGTTGAATTTTTAAAAGGGTTGAAGCTGAGAAGTACAGGTGGTGTGGATTTAGCTTTCTGGGGTGGACAATCATTCCGTCCGATTTATTACCTCAATTCAATCAATCAATCTACTTTAACCGCTTACACCAGAGATAGTAACCGCGGTTTATTTTGGTCATTAGAGAATACTTTGAGTTATGATAAAACTATTGGAAAGCATGTAATTACCGCCTTAGTGGGTTACTCGGCGCAAAAAAACAAAGGCGAAACAAATGGTGGTATTAAAGAGGGTATTCCGGTTGATAACATTCGGGATGCTTCATTGCAGTTTCCGGTAGCCAGAACGAATTCGGATTTTTATGGCGGAGAATATCAAAACACCTTAAACTCTATTTTTGGAAGGCTTATTTATAATTATGATGAGAAATATTTGTTCACAGGTATCATCCGTAGAGATGGATCATCACGCTTCGGTCCAAACAATAAATACGGTTATTTCCCTTCAGGATCTGCTGGTTGGGTAGCTTCGAGAGAAGATTTCTGGCCAAAAAACAACATCGTAACCTTTTTAAAACTCCGTGGTTCTTACGGTGTTAACGGTAATGATAACATTCCTGATTTTAGCTACTTAGCAACTGTAAGCGGAGGAAGAAATTACTCATTAGGAACAGCATCTGGACAGACGTTTACCAATGGAGTAAGTCCGAATGCGCTTTCCAATCCTGATTTAAAGTGGGAAGAAACCTCATCTTTCGATCTTGGTTTCGATGCCACTTTGTTTGAAGGCATTACTTTATCAACCAGCTATTTCAATAAGAAAACTTATGGCATGTTGTTGCAGCAAGTGGTTCCATCTTATGTGGGCAACTCTGGTCCGTATGCCAATACAGCCGATTTATACAACCGCGGTTTCGAGATCGAATTGGGTTGGAACAAAAGAGTTGGTGAGGTAAGTTTTCGTATAGCAGGTAACGCAGCGTTCATCAAAAATGAAGTAACGCTGTTAGGAGCCGATAAAGATTACATACCAAGCAGGCAAACGATTACGCCGCAAAGTTTAGAGGTTACCCGTGTTGCGGTTGGCCAGTCTGTCGATTCATTTTTCGGTTACCAAACTGCTGGCTTGTTTCAAAATCAGGCAGAAATTAATAATTACAAAAATGGTGCTGGCACATTAATTCAGCCAAATGCAAAACCTGGTGATATTAAATTTTTGGATTTAAATGGCGACGGTGTAATTAGTGATGCGGATAGAACTTTCTTGGGAAGATCTAACCCCAACTTTACTTATGGATTAACATTTTCAGCCAAATACAAAGGCTTCGATGTTTCCATTTTTGGCCAGGGTGTTTCTGGAAACATGATATTTAATGGTTTAAGAAGGTTCGATTTAAGTCCATCAAACTATACCACTAACATTTTAAACCGTTGGACAGGTGAGGGAACAAGCAATACAGTTCCTCGGGCTACATTGGCCGATGATAATAAAAATTATAGCCGTGTTTCCAATTTGTTTTTAGAGAGTGGTGCTTATTTCAGATTGAAAAACGTTCAGCTTGGATACACTTTGCCAAAAACACTTGTGAATAAGGTGGGCTTAGATAACCTTAAATTTTATGTAATGGCAAATAACCTATTTACGCTAACTAAATACAATGGTTACGATCCGGAAATTGGTGGGGGTAGTTTAGGTGTCGATCGCGGTTTCTATCCACAGGCGAGATCATTCTTCGTAGGTGTAAATGTTGGATTTTAATAATATAGAGATGAAAACTAAACATATAAAATATTCGATAGCCATTTTGGCCATCATGCAGTTAATGGTTTCCTGCAAGAAAGACTTTTTGGAGTTAACGCCAAAAGGAACCGCGACAGAAGAAAATTTTTATCGCAATGAAACAGAAGTTTATCAAGGCCTGGTTGCCGTTTACGATGTAATGCAATGGGGCACAAGTGGAGGCTACACCATGAAGCAGCCCTTATTAAGTGCTGCATCTGATGATTGCTGGGCAGGAGGAGGTAATGCTTCCGATCAGCCAGGCTGGGTAGCATACGATAACTTCAATATGGATTCGAGGTTGGGTCCACAGGTGGGTTTATGGTCTAAAAATTTCACCGGAATAAACAGGGCGAATATCATTTTAGATAAAATTGAGAAAGCCACAAATTTAAGTGCTGGTTTTAAATCTAGAATAACAGCAGAAGCTAAATTTTTACGTGCCTACTTTTATTTTGATTTAGTTCGGTTTTTTGGTAATGTTCCGTTAATTACCAAACAAATACCAACGGCCGATCTTTACACACAAACACAATCGGCGCCTACAGCGATTTATGCACAAATAGAGAAAGATTTAAGAGAAGCCTTTCCTAGCTTGCCACCAACGGTAGCGGCAAATGAAAAAGGTAGAATTTCTAGAGGAACGGCAAAAGCACTATTAGGTAAGGTGTTACTTTTCCAAAATGACAATAGTAAATTGGCAGAAGCCGCAACGCTATTTAATGATGTGAATAAAACCGGAAATGAATATGGTTATGCCTTGCTTCCAAATTATGCTGATATTTTCAGGCCTGATAATAAATTTAATTCAGAAGTAATTTTAGAGATTCCTCACTCTACCTTATCTGCCTGGGGCGATTGGGGTTGGGTAAATGGTGGCGAAGGAAATGTTGCACCCCAATTTATTGGCATGGATAGCTACAATGGCGATACTTACTCTGCAGGATGGGGTTTTTGCCCTGTAACGCTCGATTTAGTAAACGCCATGAAAGCTGATCCACGTTTTGCAACTTCTATTATAGACGGTGCTGCACTAAAAGCTGCTGGTGCTACTTATACCGCTCGTTATCAGAATACCAATTATTTTATTAAAAAATATGCGCCATTAAAGGCATATCGCTCAAATAGCGGGGTTGCCGAATTAAACTGGCCAATAGATGAGATTGAAATGCGTTTAGCCGATACGTACTTAATGGAAGCAGAAGCTTTAGTAAGATCAGGAGGCAATGCAACGAGAGCTTTGGAATTATTAACTGCCGTTCGGGCCAGGGTGGGTTTAGCCCCGGTACCAGCAACACTTGATAATATTTACAATGAGCGCAGACTTGAGTTGGCTTTTGAAGGACATCGTTTTTTCGATTTGGTACGTACTAACAGAGCTGTTGCCGTGTTGGGTCCATTGGGTTTCAAAGCAGGAAAAAGCGAATTACTACCAGTTCCTCAACAAGAAATCGACTTGACAAAAGGCGTAATTAAACAAAATCCAGGTTATAATTAATTAGATATATCATGAAATTAAATTATATCATTAAACAAACAGCCGGGTTTTTAAGCCTGCTGTTTGTGCTAAGCTTTAGCGCTTGCAAAAAAGAAAACAACGATAAAGAGCTGGATGCTGCACCAACAGCGGATCAAGTGAAGTTTACGGTTACGCCAACCGCAACAAATGCCAATGTAGTTACGTTAGTCAATCAATCTCCGGGTTTCAAGGCACTATGGGATCTTGGTAATGGCGCTACAGCTGATGGAAATAACGTGACAGCTTCTTATCCTCTCGCCGGAACTTACACCGTAAAATTAACGATTGCAACTGCTGGAGGTTCTGTTTCAAGCACCAAAACGGTAGTCATTGCAGCAACAAATCCCGCCATGTTAACTGATCCAGCATTTACCACATTATCTGGTGGCTTATCTAATGCAGCAGGTTTCACCTGGGTTATTGATCAAAAATCTGCAGGTCATTTAGGTGTTGGTCCAATAACTTCGCAAGCACCCGATTGGTATCAGGCTGCGGCAGATGAAAAAAACGGACAGGGTTTTTACGATGACGAGATGACCTTTAACATGAATGCCTTAAAATATACCTACGATAATAAAGGAACAACCTTTGCCAATGCCGCAAATGCGCCTGGAATTGGTGGCCCGGCTGGATCAAATGATCCAACGGTAAACTATACGCCGGCAACTAACTTAACCTGGTTAGTAACAGAAACCAATGGTGTAAAATACTTAACTATTTCTGGCGGAGGGTTCATCAGTTATTATTTGGGTGTATCTCAATATCAAATTTTATCGTTAAACGAGAACGAAATGTGGCTGCGTTGTTTAGATAAAGCAAATGCTGGAAATGCCTGGTATTTGAAACTGGTTAAAAAAGGTTATGTACGGCCTGTAATTCAAAAACCATTGCAAGCGGCAAATTTAAGTGATGATTTCCAGGCTACTGCAAATTTTAGCTGGACTGCAGAGAATGTAGATTTTGTTAGGCCTTATGATAATCCTGCCAAGTTTCCAGTAAATACCTCTGCAAAAGCGGGTTATTACGAGAAAAAAGCTGGAGGCGACGGTCAGTATGGGAATTTAAACGTAACCCTGCCATATCGATTTAACTTAGCCACTACAAATAAGGTGAGGTTAAAAGTTTTCTTCCCTGGCGGAAATGATTTCACTAAAACCCCAGCAACCGTTTCAGTAAAACTACAAAACTCTTTGCTGGGTGGCAATGCCTGGCAGACTCAAACCGAAATTGTGAAAACTTTAACGGCTGTTCAATATAATACATGGACGCAACTAGAGTTCGATTTTTCAGGTATCAGCGGGCAAACGCTCTACGATAAAATTGTAGTTCAGCTTGGTGGAGAAGGGCATCCAAACCCAGGGCTCTTTTACATAGATGACTTCGAATTCAAATAAAATTGTGCTAGATCAGTTGGATTTTAAGGCCAGCTGATCTTTATATATCGATATGATGATCAAGACAAGAAAATATTTCACGAAACAAATTTTTGCTGCATTTGCTCTTGCTGTAATTGGGTTAAGTTCATGTTCTAAAGGCACTGATGATGATGGTTTGGTATATGTTCCGCCAACACCTGCCGGGCCACCGGTAGATAAAGGATGGACGTTTGAAACTTCACCAACCTGGGCCGATGAATTTACGAATACCGGAGCACCGTTAACAAGCAATTGGGATTACGATACCGGTGGAAGTGGCTGGGGCAATAACGAACTCCAGTTTTACACCAACACTACCAATAATGCCAATGTGGCGGGCGGGCTTTTAACTATCACAGCGAAGAAAGAAAGTATGGGTGGAAGAGATTATTCGTCAGCTAGAATGGTAACGAGAAATAAGCTGGATGCCTTATATGGGCGTTTCGAAATAAAAGCGAAGCTGCCTTTTGGAAAAGGAACATGGCCGGCCATCTGGATGTTACCCACCGATCGCTTCTATGGTGATTGGCCAAAATCAGGAGAAATTGACATCATGGAGCATGTAGGTTACGACCAGGATATGGTTCATTTTACTACGCATACTGAAGCTTATTATTTTAAAATAAACACACAAAAATCGAGTACTAAGAAAATTGATGGCGTGAGCACTGCCTTTCATTTATACCGCGTAGACTGGACGCCCTATGCCATTCGAGGCTACTTTGATGATGTTAAAGTTTTCGAGTTTGCTAACGAAGGTACGGGATATAAGGCCTGGCCTTTCGATAAAAAATTCCATTTGCTTTTAAACATTGCTGTTGGTGGCGATTGGGGAGGAGCTCAAGGTGTAGATGCTTCTATCTGGCCACAAAAAATGGAAGTAGATTATGTTCGTTATTACAAAATGATTGATAAGTAATTTGCAGGTTAGTTTAATTGTTGAAGTCGTTCCATTCGGGACGGCTTTTTTTGTGTTTAGTCATCAATTAGAATGTGTTTTAGCATTTTTCATACTATTAAGAAGCTGAAAAAAATTCAGCGGAACGACTAAAAAAATCCTGTTTAAAAAGAACGGGGATAAATCATACCGACCTATCCCCGTCATCTAAATTAACGCTCTCAAATATATAAACAGCTAAAAAGCCGATTTATTATATTGAGCAGAAAATATTTTATTTTTTTGCTGCTGGCTTCTTTGCTGCCGCCTTAGGTTTCTTTTCAGTAGCCACTATTTCTTCCTCAATCACAACTTTTTTCTTAGCTGGCGCTTTGGTTTTTTTTACTTCTGCAACTGTTTCTTCTGCAACCTCTTTTTTCTTAGCTGGTACTTTAACCTTCTTTGGTGCTGCAGCAACGTCTTCATCAGTAACTTCTGTTTTCTTTTTTACAGGTGCTTTAGCTTTTTTTGGTTCAGCAATAGTTTCTTCGTCTGCCACTTCTTTTCTCTTAGCTGGTGCTTCACGCTCAACGGCAGGAGCGTCAACTTTCACTTCCTCTTTGGTTTCTGTAGCTTTAGGAGCATCTACATTTTGTAAGTAGTTAACTAAAATTTGTCTTAAATAAACCTCTGGCTTTGGCATATTAATGATGTGGCCAGGTTCTTTATCCTGAGATTGTTTAATGTAAGCCGATTTAATTTTGCCCCAATCCTTCGAATAAAGTCTGATAAACATCTCTACAAATTGCTCGTCTGTATATTTTTTAGGCAACCTACCCAGCACTGCCTGAATTTTTTCTTCTTTTTTATGTAATACCGCCATCGCTTTTATTTTGGGCAAAGATAACCGATATTACAGATAATCATGTAAATAGGAAATTTAAACTTTTTATAAGTTCGAAAAAAAAGGAAAGTTTTAGTGGGGTGGCGAGTATGAAACTTATTCTGCTCATTTAAGCTTCAACTTCTTCTAAAATACCATCAGTCTTTCTGCTTGCCACTAATCTTTCCCGGTGTTGCATTCCCCAATTTCTAAGTTCGTCAATCACTTTATCTAAAGATTCACTGTATTCAGTGAGCTCGTAAGTAACAGTTACAGGAGTGGTAGCGAACACTTTACGCAGTACAAATTCGTTCAGTTCCAATTCCTTCAATTCTTTCGATAAAATTTTAGGGGTAATATCACCCAACGACTTTTGAATTTCATTAAAACGTTTCGGACCATCCTGAAGTGTTAATATTAATGGCAACTTCCATTTTCCGTTTAAAACATAAAGGGCATCTCTTACTGCATTTAAACTGGTATTACAAGTTTCCAGGGTGTGAATTTCTCTGTTAAAAGCCATGGTATAAAGTTAATAACTTTCCTAAAGGATACTGCTATCCTTTGGGAAAGTAGTACCCTTTTGATATCACAGTAGATTTTCACCTTTTCAGCGCTATATTAAAATCATTTGGTACAATCTTTTAGCTTACTTTTTCTTCCAGCCTTTTTGCATTTTTTTATAAGCTTTCTTGCTAATCTTCGATTTCTTTTTTGAGCGGGATTTGCCCTTCTTTTTACGGGCATTGATGTTATTAACCAACGAATTTTTTACGCCAAGCTTATTCTTCTTCTGGCCTTTTTTCTTTGCTTTTTTGTCTTTTTTCTTTCCGCCTTTTTTCTTACTGTCTTTTTTCTTCTTTTCCTTTGCCATATCTTCTTATTAAATGAATATGAGTAACAACATTCTATAAGATTCAAAGTTCTAAGAGGCTGACTAAATTTCAATGAAATAACGCTTAAGTAAATGGGGAGACCCGACAATAAAGAAAATTTGCCACAGATTTTCAGATTGACCCCAGGGTTTACTTTATCTTTTGCGTCGCTATTAAGCTTATGGTTTTTAAATCGAGTTATAAACTTTTGAGGATTTTTCTTTCTAGCTATCGTACAATAAGCACACTACCCGATAATTTTTTAGCACCTCCTTCAGCAATAATTTGGTAATAGTAAACGCCAACAGGTAATTGCTTTCCGTTAAAAGTTCCATCCCAAGGATTTTTATATCCACCGGAACTAAAAACGATACTGCCGTTTCTGTTAAATACCTTCACCAAATCGCTATTACCCACGCTCGTTACTTGCCAGTAATCATTAATGCCATCGCCATTCGGACTAAAAGAATTTGGCGCAACAATTTCACAGTCGTTTCGAATAAGGGCGGTAATCACATTCGAATATGCATTTGGATTAGTGATACAATTCCCCTCGCTCGCTACCACACAACTTATTTCATCTCCATCATTCAGATTGCTCAATACAATCGTCTTGGTGTTTTGCTTAATGTCCAGCCCATTAATAAACCAGGTATATGCGGTAATATTTTCTTCTCTTTCGATGGTTGCCGTAAAAGTAATCGGCTTTCCAAAACATATCGCTTCATTAGCTGATGATTCAATACTTACCGTTGGTATAACTGCTGGTAAAATACTCATCCTAATAGCGTTTGATTTTCCAGAAGCAACTGGAATACAATAATCATTATTAATAATCTGGAGGGTCACTTCATCACCATCTTTAAGTTCGGTTGTGGTAAATGTAGGATTGCTGTTATTAACCTGTTCGTTATTAACCATCCAAATGTAGCTAGGGTTATCTCCAATATTATCTGTTGCCGCATTAAAAGTGATGGGCGCATTTTCGCAAACAACGCTTGAAATTGTTCGGATAAGCACAAAAGGCGTTTGGAAACCAGAAACAATTAGTGTTTGGTCTTTCGATTCGACTCCGTTAGTTGCAGTAATAACGCTTGTTCCTACGCCAACAATATGTATTAATCCATTAGCAATCTCTGCAACTTGTGTATTGCTACTGGAATAAGTGATCGGTAATCCGCTTGTTGCGCCAGGATTAAAGTCTGCATCGCAAGGAGTTTTTGCTAACAACTCAGGAAATGCAATACTACTTGGTGAAATAACTTGAATTTTCACTATGGTACTACTGCTTCCAAAAAGGTTATAAGCGGTAACCGTATAATCATTAAGGGGCGAGGTTGCGGTAGGTGTACCACTAATAATCCCTGTTTTAGCATCGAAAGTTAGTCCTGGCGGAAGGGTTTTGTCAATCGTATAACCAGTTAAGGCTATCTTTCTAATTAAGTTATTTTGGAAATCAGTTACAAAAAGATTTCCTATCACATCAAATGCCAGCATAATGGGGCCATTAAAACTACTATTTGTACCAATTCCATCCATGCGGCCAACCGTTCCATTACCTGCCAGAGTGCTTACAATGCCTGCAGGTGTGATCTTCCTTATTTTGTTATTTCGATAATCTGCAACATATAAATTATCAAGCGGATCAATCGTAATTCCAGTTGGATAATTTAGGCTTGCATTTATTCCTGTTCCATCATTGCTTCCTGCTGTGCCATTGCCTGCAAAACTAGAAACAATTCCTGCTGGAGTTATTTTTCGTATTTTATTGTTTCCGGCATCGGCTACATAAACGTTTCCTGCTCTATCAACAGCAACTCCATCTGGATTATTGAATGTCGCGTTTGCCGCATTGCCATCCAAGTTTCCTGTAGCTCCTGTTCCTGCAATGGTGGTTACAAATCCGGTGCTGGATATTTTTTTGATCTTATTGTTTTTTTGATCCGCTAGATACAAATCTCCGGCATAATCAAAATTAAGTCCGCCTGGGCTATTGAAACTACCCGATGCACCTGCAAAAATGGAGTTGGTGCCAGTGGGGGTGATTTTGTGAATGCTATTATTGTCGAAACTCGATACATAAACATTTCCAGCTGCATCGGCAGTTAGTCCGGTTGGCGTACCGACATTGCCTATTGAAGTAACTTGTGCTGCGGGGCTTATCTTTCTGATAGATCCGCTACCATAGTCACAAACATAAATATTGCTTTGCGCATCTACGCCTATACCAGATGGTAAATAAAAACCAGATGCAGTGCCGTTGCCATTGTAAGATGTTGATCCTCCGCTTCCCGCAAAGGTAATTACCTGTTGATAAACGTTTGCAGGTATGGCTCCTCCAGTATTAGCAGGTATTAGTGGAGATATCGGCGATCCGGTAAAATAAATTTGTGGTGAAACAAAACTTATGTTGGGCGCTTGAGCATTAGCAAGTTTTCCAGTAAGAAGAATCAACAAGCTAAGTAAGCTAACTGTTTTTAATTGGTTGTTCACGAGGGCGTTTGGTAAAAATTTATCTAAACTTACACAAATGTAAATTTTCCTCATCAAACTATCTTATTTTGCTAACTCCATAGCTAAAATAGGGTACGGTTTACCCGCATCATCGTTTTCAAAGCGTTCCATTATAACGAAGCCCAAATGTTTGTAAAAGCCTACTGCTTGTTCATTTTGCTCGTTTACACCCACTTTTGTTGCCTTCATCTCTTCGATGGCAAATTTCATCAATTCTTTACCAATTCCTTTGCCTCTTGCACTTGGATCAATAAATAGCATTTGAATATTATCGTTTGATAAACCTAAAAATCCCAAGATAACATCATGCGCTTTGAAACAAAATAGATCAACTAGATCGAAATATTTGGATAAAATCAGTTGCTTATAAGTTAGAATATCCCTCTCGCTTAAAAAATGATGTGTTGCTCTTACGGATCCTTCCCATACTTTGATCAATATTTCATAATCATTTTGGGTTGCCTTGATGATATTAATTCGTCGCATACCAGGTAGTTGATGGATTGTTAATGTAGTTATTTTCAGACGAAATTGATATCGGAAAGTGCATTTCTAATAAATCGCAAGCCATTAAGCTGAACATCAGAAACGAATATCAATACATACCTCACAAATAATAAACAGATATAAACGCATATACATTTTAAAAACAAACATACCGATGATGGCTTTAATATTGAACATTGATGTGGAACGAATTAAATATTTTACCATAAATGGCAAAACAAATTAAAGCAATTAAATGTCCGCACTGTGGCAGCATAGGTAAAACAGAAATCAAGGCTGATCATTTTATTTGCAGCAGTTGCAACACCGAATATTTTTTGGATAATGACGACATCAACATTAACCACAATATAAATTACAATACTCCTCTATTTAATACAGGAGGAGGTAAAAAAATCGGTCTAATCATTGGCTCGGTAGTAGCTGCATTTTTCGTTGTTGCATTGATAGTTCCACTACTTTTTGTAGGCAAAAAAAGCAAAAATGTTAACGAATATGTTCGGCCAGAATTTAATTGGTATTCTCAAGAGCAGTTGGCTTATACTGATAAAAATGGACAGCCCATTGTTGTTGTTTTTGGCGCCCGCAGATATTCGGGTAATGATAATGAAAATGAAACAGGTACGTATATTAGTTTTTACGATTTGATATCAGATAAAGAACTTAAGACACAAAAAATAGGGACTTTTAATATTTCGAATAGTAACGATTTTAAATTAAAACAATTTAGCAACGGCGATTTATATGCCATCGCCAATAAAACAACCATCTATAAAATCGATAAAGAAAATTATTCACCAATTGATGTAACGCAAAGCTTATTTAAAAATCATACAGCGCTGGCGAGTGGTATTGCAAATGCAGAGTTTGCATACGATAGCAACGGAGAAGCCTTTAACTTAATGACTAACGAGGGTATAAATGTTTTCTTTTTCCCATTGATTGATAAAATTTACACCAAAGATGAAATGAGCGCCAGCCAACCTGCTTTTGAGAAAAAAGAAATAAATGAAAAGCTAAAAACACAATATAGGTTTTCGTTGCATAGTGATGATTACCCTGAAGAGAAAATACAGTTGTTTAAATATACCATGAAAGATAATGAGGGCGGACCTGATTATTATGTGCATTTAAGCTGGATGAATTATAGAGGTAAAAAAATACTCAACTATTTTCTTTGGGATGTCCTCCGTTCTTACACCGATCTCACCCCAGGCAGGGTGTATTTTGATCCTAAAATTCTATTTAGTGATAACGAATATGTAGTTATCGCTACCGATAAAACTCCGGCAGATAAATCACCAACTAATATTCAATGCATTGATGCAAAAAACGGTAAGTTAATCTTTAGCTACCCAGTTCCAACTCATGAAAATTTCCATGATGGCATTCGGTACAAAGATGGATTTGTGGTCAGAGCAGGCAATTTCCTCCTCACTATTGGGATGGATGGAAAATTAATTAAAGAATTTAAATTAAGGTAAACCATGGGAATAATAAACTTTTTCAAAAACCAGCTATCTCAGGTAATAGAGTGGGATAATCAAAACCCAGAGATTTTAGTGTACAAGTTTCCATCTGGTAACGATGAACTTAAAAATGCCAGTAAACTAATTGTAGGGCCAGGGCAGGGTGCCTTGTTGGTTTACGAAGGGAAGCTAACCGATGAAATTACAGCAGAGGGCATTTATGATCTGGAAACTGATAACCATCCTTTCATCACCACGCTATTGAAATTGCGTACTGCTTTTGAAAGTGAACACAAACTGAAAATTTATTTCTACCGTACATCAGAAAATGTAAACCAGGGATGGGGTACCGTTCAAGCGATTAAGTACATTGATCCGGTTTATAAGATTCCAGTTGAGCTTGGAGCTAACGGATCGTTTTCGTTCAAAATAGCAGATGCAAAACATTTATTCAGTAATGTAATTGGCTCGTCAGATCAATACACTGTTCTTGATGCCAGGCAAATGCTCCAAAGTCGTTTTCTGCAAGGTATTGCCTCTTCGCTCGCACAAGGTGGCGTGTCTTATCAAAACATTGATGCGCAACTGCCACTGCTTTCGCAAAATATAAAAGATCAGATTAATAATGAGGTGAGTAACCTGGGTTTCGTTTTAACGGATTTTAAACTTAACGGGACAGTTTTTGACGAGGCCACAAAAGAACGAATTGGCAAGATTGCAGATATTACTGCCGATGCTATGGCTGCTGGAGAAGGTGGTTTAACTTATGTAGAGCTTGAAAAGTTAAGAGCCTTAAGAGATGCTGCCCGAAATGAAGGCGGTTTGGCTGGAGCGGGTTTACAGTTTGGGGTAGGTATGGAGATTGGAAAAACTTTCGATACCATACGAAACGAACAGATTGACAATTCTGCTTCCGACCCGGTTTCCAAACTCCAACAGCTGAAACTTCTTTTAGATGAGGGTATTATTACGCAACAGGAGTTTGATCAAAAGAAAACAGAATGGCTAAATAAGTTTTAAAGAAACAGTTATGAAAAAGATTACTGGAGTTTTTATTGTTATTCTTGTTATCGCCTTTTTAGGCATATTGGGTTTAAGAATTTGGAATATCGAAGTGGTGAGCCTGCAAACAATAATAAAAAGCAGCGCTACCTTGTTAGTATTAGGCATCGCCATCGTAGTGCTGATTATCAGTTACGGATTTTATTTTAAGGATAACTCAAAAGGTTACGATAAGTCTGTTGGTAATCG
>Ga0308159_1004139_pt1 | contig 13592 bp, 13 predicted proteins | sample PhyCR1_FD_201040 | JGI IMG/M metagenome (GOLD analysis project Ga0308159, IMG submission 201040) | Phyllosphere microbial communities from UC Gill Tract Community Farm, Albany, California, United States - DLSLC.R1 | ecosystem: Host-associated > Plants > Phyllosphere > Unclassified | place: USA... | reverse complement strand
GAACGTGCTGGCCGGCGCGAAGCTCAACGACAAGCGGATGCCGAAGAGCGACGCCGACGCCCTCGTCGAGAAGTCGCTGCGCGGCGCGAACCTCTGGAACGAGGTCAAGGACCGTCTCGACAAGCCCGGCGGCGGTCTCTCCGGCGGGCAGCAGCAGCGTCTGTGCATCGCGCGCGCCATCGCCGTCTCGCCCGACGTGCTTCTGATGGACGAGCCCTGCTCGGCGCTCGACCCGATCTCGACCTTCGCGATCGAGGAGCTCATCGGCGAACTGAAGAGCGAGTACACGATCGTCATCGTGACGCACAACATGCAGCAGGCCTCGCGCGTCAGCGACAAGACGGCTTTCTTCAACATCGCGGGCACCGGCAAGCCCGGCAAGCTCATCGAGTACAACGACACCGCCTCGATCTTCACCGCCCCGAGCGTCCAGGCCACCGAGGACTACGTCTCCGGTCGCTTCGGATAAGCAGGCGTCGTGCGAAGGCCCCGCTCCGGTGGGGCCTTCGTCGTTCCCGCGCGCTCTCAGTCGCGAGGGCTGAGCAGGTACGTGTTCAGCTCGTCGGTGAACGCGCGGTCCACCGGCACCGGGACGCCGTCGACCGAGCGGATCGGGGCCGCGAGCCGGACGCTCGACAGGAGCCACGCGGCATCCGCTCGCGCGAGGTCCTCAGCCGGCACCGCCTCGTACGCCGTGGCGAAACCGCGACCCTCGAGGAAGGCGAACAGGCTGAGCTGCGTCGTCCCGTGCAGGATGCCGGCCTGCGGCTCCGGCGTGACGAAGCGATCCCCGAAGCGCAGGACGACGGATGCCGTGGGCGCCTCGAGCAGGTAGCCGTCGCTCGTGACGAATACGGCGTCGTCGGCACCGCGTCGCTTCGCCTCGCGGATCGCGGCCATGTTGACCGCGTACGAGAGCGTCTTCGCCCCGAGGAGGAGCCACGGAGCGCGAGCGGGCACGTCGAGGGCGTACCCGCGGTCGAGCGTCGCGACGCGGACGCCGTCGGTGCGCCCGCGGGAGTTGTCGGGGGCGTCCGCGAGCGTGATCCACGCGGTCGGTGCGGGACCGTGCTCGACTCCCCGGCTGAGGAGCAGTTTCATGACGTTCTCGCCCTCGCCCGCGGCGCGAGCCACGCGCTTCACCGCGACGCGCCACTGCGCGAGGTTCGGCGCGGGGAGGTCGCAGAGCGCGGCGGAGTGCGCCAGACGCGCGAGGTGCGGCTCGACCTCTTGGACGTGGCCGTCGACGACGCCGAGGCTCTCGAAGATCCCGTCACCGCGCTGCGCACTCAATTCGCCCACGCCCAGAGCGGGGCCGTCCGGGTCGATCTCGCGCAGCGTGTCGGAGTAGTCGGATCGCTCCTCATCGGATGCCGCGGGGTCGATCACGAGAGCGAAGCGCCAAGCCATGAGCCCGAGCCTACGCCGCGTGAACGACACGCCCGGACCTTGTCAACGGGGCCGTCGGAGGGAATGTCCGCGGGCTCGGCTTGTTACACTTCTCTAGCCGGGCCGCAGTAACCCCGGGCTCCATCTTCTGCCGCTATGAGCGGCCATGCGCCGAGAGGCGTTCTGCGGTCCGGCACTTATTTTTTCCGCTCAGGTCAGCGCGTCACGGCGCCAGAGAGCGGCGGATGCCGACAGGTCTTCGGCGTAGGTGGCCAGGCGCAGTGCCCTCGTCGTCAGCGCCGACGCCCGCTCCGACTCGGTGTGCTCGTAATCGTCGGCCAGGTGCGTCGACCCCGCCGCCTGCACGCGGCAGAAGGCCGCAGCACGGTCGAGCGCGACGGCGAAGTCCCCCTCGAACAGCCCGCGGAGGATGGTGTCGATCAGCTGCACCAGCTCTTCGGGGCCCGCGGGAGCCGGAGCACCGGCGACCACGGCATCTACCGTCGCGATCTCGACACGGCCGCGTTCGTACAGCAGGGCCGCCGTCGCCGCGTCGTCGTGGATCATCAGCTGCAGCAGGTAGAGGCGCCAGAGCGCACCGGGCAGCGACCGGGCGGGAGATCGCGACCACAGCTCGGCGATGTCATCGATGCCGTGGTCGTCGGTGAAGGCCACGAGACGCTCGACCACGTCGATGCTCGGGTCGGCACGCACCCGCGACAGCAGCGCCTGGGCCGTACTGTGGGCGACGCGTGACACCTCGGCCGGATCCTCCGCGGCGAACAGGCGATCGAACAACTCGGCGGGGCGCCGAACCGGCTTGTGGAACTCGCGGGGGGAATCGCTCATCCATACAGGCTAGAGCGTTGGTCTGCGCCCCGGGCCGCCGGCACAGACGTGCGAGCGACCGAGGGAAGCGAACGCTCAGGCGGTAGCGACGGCGACGACGGGAGCGGTGCTCGGCGTGCCGTCGGGCGAGCCACCGGCCGGTTCGATCGTCACAGCGATGATGTCGCCCGCGTGCATCTCGCCCTTCAGGACGGCCGTGGCCTTGCCCGCCTCATCGGGCTCGAAGGTCCCGGCCGCGATCGGGGTGTCGCCGCGCACGAACCAGAGCTCGTACGTCTTGTCGGCGGCGAGGGCCGGCATGCCGTCGGTGACGAGGACGCTCTGTCCGGTCGAGGGCGACCAGTGCGCGGTCGCGACCGTTCCGTCGGGGAGGGTGGTCGACGCGGACTGGGCGTCGGGGGCCTGCTCGATCGACCTCAAGGCGACGACGGAGGCCGGCGGCGAGACCAACTGGCTGACGGAGACCGCACCGAACCCCAGGATGAGGACGGCCGCGAGGGAGGCCGCGAGGGTGAACCACCGGCGCGGTCCCCATCCGGACGCCGGAGGCGCCCCGGCCGAAGCCAGCTCGCGCTCCGGCTCGATCGACGCGACGCCCGCGGCGGCGAAGTCCTCGTCGCCGGCGGAGGATGAGGCCTCGGGGCCGGCGGCGACGACGGGCTCCTGCGGCAGTTCGGAGATGCGCGCGAACAGCGATGCCCGCACGGACGGCGGGGGCTCGACGGGTTCGACGGAGGCGCTGATCGCGGCGACGGCATCGGCGGCACCGCTGACGTGGTGGTCCCAATGCGGATTGCCCGCCAAAGCCTCCTGGTACGCGCGTTCATCTGCCTCGGATAGCGCGTTGAGCGCATGTCCGACGGCGAGGTCGGCGAAATCCCTCTCGTTCACTTGTCCACCCCCATCTCCATTCTCAAGCGCGACAATCCGTCACGCATTCGTGTCTTGACCGTACCGAGCGGCGCCCCGACCAGGGTCGCGATCTCACTTTGGCTGTACCCGCCGAAATATGCGAGCGTGAGTGCTTCCTTCTGGGCTTCGGGAAGCGCCGCCAGTGCATCGACGACGCGCCGCCCTTCCATCTTCAGTTCGACTTTCTCGGACACGGCGTCGTAAGCGACGTCCATATCCCGGAAACCCGCGCGCACGTCTCGATCGACACTCGACTGCGATGACCGCACGCGGTCCACCGCCCGACGGTGAGCGATCGTGAGAACCCACGACCTTCCCTGTCCTCTGTTCGGAGTGAAGCGCCCAGCGGATTGCCAGATCTCGAGGAAGACTTCCTGCAGCACTTCCTCGCTCTGCGAGCGGTCGACGAGCACACGCAGAATCAGACCGAAGGCGCGAGCGGACAGCGCATCGTAGAGTTCCGCGAAGGCGGCCCGGTCTCCGCCCGCCACGCGCTGCAGGAGTCCCCCCACGTGGTCGGCGTTGTCCACCCCGTCGTCGGGAAGGTCGAAGCCGTCGATCACCATGGCATCCATCATTGCTTACCTCTCGCGCGCGCCTGCGCGTGTGCGCGCGCGTGGCGGGAGAGCGAGGGGCAAACCGTTATCTAGCCGGTGTGCGGCGCGGCCCCTCCACCGGGACGGATCGAAAAATATTCGGAAGAATGATTACACGCCCCTCATCAGGACTTTTTATTGCCCTTGCGGGCTGTTTGCCCCCGGCTTCGCAATATTTCGCAATCCGATCCCGAGGGGGTCCCGAAGACCCTGTGTAAGCCGCTCCACGGCGAACCGCCCCTCGCACCGGGGTGTCCCAAACGGGTCGCAGACGCGATCCGGATGATTTCGGAGGAATGTCATGCTCACCAACAAGAAGCCCGTTGTCGCTGGTCTCGCCCTCGTTCTGGGCTCGGCCTTTGCTCTCACCGCATGTTCGGGTGGCACCACCTCGGGTGGCTCGACCACCGAAGAGAGCTCGATGCCCTCGATGTCGGCATCGCCGTCGATGTCGTCCAGCGCCATGGACCCCGCCGCCAACCTCGTCGGCCCCGGCTGCGCCGACTATGCCGCCGCCGTCCCGTCGGGTGCTGGTTCGGTCGCCGGCATGGCCGCTGACCCGGTGGCCACCGCCGCCTCGAACAACCCGCTGCTCAAGACGCTTACGGCGGCCGTCAGCGGCCAGCTGAACCCTGACGTCAACCTGGTCGACACGCTCAACGGCTCGGAGTTCACGGTCTTCGCCCCGGTCGACGAGGCGTTCGCCAAGATCCCGGCCGCCACCATCGACGGCCTCAAGACCGACTCCGCCACGCTGACCAAGATCCTCACGTACCACGTGATCCCCGGCCAGCTCACGCCCAGCGAGATCGACGGCACGCACGCCACGGTCGAGGGCCAGGATGTCACCGTCGCCGGTTCGGGTGACGCGATCACCGTCAACGGTTCGACCAACGTCATCTGCGGTGGCGTCCAGACCGCCAACGCGACCGTGTACCTCATCGACTCGGTGCTGATGCCCCCCACCATGTAATTCTCGGACGCGCGTTCACCCGCGCTTCCGACCGGTCGATGATCGACCGATCCAGACGGCGAGCGCCGGACCCCAGGCGAGGGGGTTCGGCGCTCGCTTTCGTGGTGCCGGGGGGCTCAGGAGCCGCCGACGGTGCTGATGATCTGCTCCTGGACGAGACGCGCGGCGATCGGCCCCGCATTCATGAACCACGGATCGAAGTCGACGGCGGTCGTTCGCCGATCCTCGACGGCCCCGAGCGTCGGCCAGAGCGGAGCCTGCTCGATGAACGCCCGCCCCTGCTCCGTGCCGCCGTAGTAAACGCGGTCGGCGTCGGCGAGGTCGATCTGCTCGGCACTGATCTCCTTGGACGTGTCGTCGAACTGCTGCGATGCGGGGCGGCCCAGTCCGAGGTCCTCGGCGATACCCCCCGCGAACGACGGGAGACCCATGATGCGCGTGCGGTCACCGGTCGACTGGAGGAACGACACCGTGGGCTCGCCGGCCGGGTGGGTCTGCGCGAAGGCCGCACTCTCGGCCTGCAGCTCGTCGAGCACTCCCCGCGCGGCACCCTCGTCTCCGAGGGCGTCGGCGATGAGCAGCAGGTCGCTCTTCCAGTTGACGCCGTTCCCCTTGGTCACCACGGTGGGCGCGATGGCGGAGAGCGCATCGTAGAGCTGCGCGCCCCGCGTCGAATTGATCAGGATCAGATCGGGAGCGGCCTGCGCGATCGCCTCCAGATCGGGCTCGGTCCGCTCGCCGATGTCGGTCGTGGCGTCCAGCGCCGCGGTCTTGTCGGGCAGCGCCTCGCGCAGGTACTGCGGCACGAGGCCGCTGTTCTCCGCGCGGGTTGCGGCGACGGGGACCTGCCCCAGCGAGAGGAGCGCGTCGAGCTGGCCCGTGGAGACGACGGCGATGCGCTGCGGCTTCGACGCGACCTCCGTCGTTCCGGCGAAGTGGGTCACCTCGCGGGGGAAGACGCCATCCGCTTCGGGCGAGCCCATTCCCGGTTCGAGGTCGCGCGAAACGATCCACTGACCGGTCGCGCCCGCCTCGGCGTTGACGGTCGAGGGCCCGGCCGCGGTACCGGAGCATCCGGCGAGGGCCAGTGCGGTCACGATGAATCCGGCGGCGAGCAGGCGTCGAGGACGGAAAGGGGCACGGGAGGACGGGAAACGAAGAACAGTCACCAGGTGAGGTTATCCTTACCTTTGTGCTCGACGTCCACCCGCCCGCCACCCCGGGCGTGGCTCACCCCGCGCGGCGCCGAAGGTCCTCCCCCGCGCGAGCCCTCGTGTTCACCCTGGCCGTGGGCGGCATCCTGGCCCTTCTGATCCTCGCGAGCCTCGCCGTGGGTTCCCGTGCTGTCACGCCCGTTGACGTGTTGACCGCCCTCTTCACAGATCGACGGGATGCCGCGGGCGTCATCGTCCACGAACTTCGTCTGCCCCGAACGCTCACCGCAATCTTCACCGGTGCCTGTCTCGGTATCGCGGGCGTGCTCATGCGGGCCGCGACGCGGAACCCCCTGGCCGACCCGGGCCTGCTCGGCGTGAACGCGGGGGCTGCGCTGGGGGTGGTCGTCGCCATCGGATTCTTCGGCGTCGCCACCGCGAGCGGCTACGTCTGGTTCGCGTTCGTCGGCGCCGCCGGAGCGTCGCTGCTCGTCCACGCGGCCGCCCGCGGCGACCGCCGCGACGACGCGATCGGCCTCGTCCTGGCGGGCGTCGCACTGAGCGCCTGTCTCGGGGCGGTCGTCCGGATCATCACGCTGGTCGACGACGACACGTTCGAGTCGTTCCGCTTCTGGGCGGTCGGGTCGTTCGAACGTCGTGACCCCACGGTGGCCGTGCAGCTGCTGCCGTTCGCGGCGGTGGGGATCGTGCTGGCCGTCGTCGTCTCGCGCGGCCTCGATCAGCTGCAGCTCGGCAGCGACCTGGCCCGATCGCTCGGCGTCTCCCCGCCGCTCATCATGCTCGGCGCCGGCGCTGCGATCACCCTGCTCTGCGCCGCCGCGACCTCGGCCGCGGGTCCCCTTGCCTTCATCGGGCTGCTCGTGGCGCATGCGGTGCGCGGGGCGGTCGGCAGTTCGGTGCGCGTCTCGCTCCCCCTCGCGGCCGTCACGGGCGCCGCCCTGACCCTGGCGAGCGACGTGCTCGGCCGTGTCATCGCTCTTCCCGGCGAAGTCGAGGCGGGAATCGTCGCCGCCTTCCTGGGCGCCCCGCTGCTGTTGTGGCTCATCCTGCGGAAGACGAAGACGTCATGAGCGCCGAGGCCCTCCTCCGCACGCCCGCTCGATCACGGAGGCGTCGCCGGTACGCCCTGGTCCTCGTCGCGACGCTGGTCGTGGCCGCGGTCGCCGCCGTCGTCGGACTGACGACGGGATCCTTCCACGCGACGCTGGGACAGGTGGCATCCGCTCTCACCGGTGAGGGCGATGAACGCTCCACCGTCGTGGTCGTGGGATTGCGGGTACCGCGGGTGCTCGCCGCGCTCGCGATCGGCGCGGCGCTGGGACTGGCCGGCGCGGTGTTCCAGACCCTCGCCCGCAACCCGCTCGCGAGCCCCGACATCATCGGATTCAGCGCCGGCTCCGCCACGGGAGCCCTCGTGGGCCTCACGCTGCTCGCTCCGACGGCGTCTCCCGCGGCGGGCGCGTGGATGGGCGGGCTGCTCACGGTCGTCGTGGTCATGGCCATCGCCCGGAGCGTCGGCGTCTCTCGGGAGCGGACCATCCTCGCGGGGATCGCCCTGTCGACCCTGCTGTCAGCCGTCAACGACTACCTGCTCACCCGCGCTCCCCTCGAGATCGCGCGGAACGCGACGCAGTGGCTGCACGGGAGTCTCGCGGCCACCTCGTTCGACGACGTGGCACTGTTGCTCGTGACGATCGGCATCCTGTCGCTCGTTCTGGTCGTCGTGTACCGGGATTTCCGCGCTCTCGAACTCGGCGATGACACCGCGGTCGCGCTCGGCGTACGCACCGGTCGAGTGCGCCTGCTGCTGATCGTGGTCGCCGCGCTGTTGACGGGCACCGCGACTGCTGTCGCCGGACCCATCGGCTTCATCGCCCTCGCGGCCCCCCAGCTCGCCCGACGCACGATGGGAACGAGCGGAATCCCCCTCGTCGGCTCCGCGGTCACCGGCGCGGCCGTGCTGCTGGTCGCCGACGTGATCGCCCAGCGAGCCCTGGCTCCGCTGCAGATCCCGGTGGGACTGTTGACCGCCGTCGTCGGCGGCGCGTATCTCTTCTGGATCGTGTCGCGCCGACCGAGGTGAACACGAGCGCCCTCGCGAGGCCGGTAGGCTGGTTGTCGAGGGCCTCTAGCTCAGTCGGTAGAGCATCGGACTTTTAATCCGCGGGTCGTGGGTTCGAGCCCCACGGGGCCCACCACGTCAGCGTCACCCGGAAGACTGCCTCGAGCGAGGTCATTTCCTGCTGTTCCCCAGCTTCTCGTTCGCGTCGAGATCACAATGCCGAGGAAGACGGCGGCTATCTCGAGCGAAAGGGGCCGCATCGCCCCGGCACCCACGCATGTTCGACCCGTCGAGGCGGTCCGCGGCGCCCGTGGGGGCACATTCAACTGCCGTAGGTATCCCTCCCCGACTCGGCACAGTCAGCCAGGGTGAGGTTGGCCCAGTCGACGGACCCACCGAAGCCCCTGTCAGCCCAGAACATGACGGCCTCACCGAACGTCAGCTGCAGGACACCGTCGCCCGTTACTTGCCATGTGGCGTCGCCACCATAGAGACCCCCAGAACGAGTGACGCAAGGAGCGTCGGAATCACCGACCTCATCCTGCGGCACATTCCACACCTCAGCGGTGCCGTCTTTCTTCAACAGGAACTTCGACAAGGACGGGCCGGTCGGATCCTGGAATCCACGAGGCACGTCCGGATCAGTAATGATCCACGTCGCGGGAAGCGGAACCTGGTCCGGTACCGATATGTCATCCAACGCACAGGACGTCAAAGCAGCCACCACGGCGGTGCAGCCGATCGCTATTGATACGGACCTCGTGATGCCGGTCGAACTCATATGTGGGCTCCCCCGTTTGGAGTGATGAAGTGCGGGTGGGAATCCTGACGGGTCTCACACCGACCAGTGACGCGACCGCCACCTACCGCGAAATACCGCTGCCGCATGGATCCTCGAGCCACCTCCCGCTCGGCCCCAGCCAATCGAAGCCCGCCGGCTTCGGATCTGCTCGCTCGAGGTCGTAGATCACACGCAGGCCGTCGAGGTTCTTCGCACTGCTGCCGGTGTAGACGAAAATCGCGCTGACATCGTCCGTCACCACGGCGGGGCCCGGCTCTTGCCAAGCCGCCCCTTCAGGTGGCTGCTGGATGCTGAACCGTTGCCCCCTTTTCAGATCGAAGACCCCATCCGCCACGAATGACGGCACCCCGGATGGTTCAGCACCGGTCGCCTCTATCCGCACCTGCAGGGAGGCGTATCGACGAGTGTTCTCGCCACACCACACGAAGTCGAGGGTCTGGTCGCTCACCTTCAGCCATAAGGGGTCATCATTCGGCACTGACCACAGAGGAGAACATCCGGGCACGAGCACAAGACACGCCGTCGCCACAACGGCCACGGTCGCTGCACGGAGAAGATTCGCACGCCTACCTCGTTCGAACATGTCCGCCCTCCACGACCGTCATTCGATCTCACCGATCAGAACGAGCGGATGGACCGCCGATGCCGGCGAAGTCCTCGAGGCGGTGCACGAGTGCGTTCGTCCGGGCACGGCCGTAGGGGAACATGCTCGTCACGCCGAATCGGGTGGGCTGGGCTTCGATGATGGTGCCATCCCGCAGCCACATCACGAGCTGCGGTTCGAAGAAGAATCCTCCGAGGACGTCGAGGCGCGCCACGCGCACCACGTCGGACGGCTGAACGATACGCAGTGTCGTTTCGACGGTCGCGACCGTCAGCGTTCGATGGCCCAGCCACAGCCAGCCTCGAGAGGGCTTGGCGGGAGGTCGGTTAGCCGCACCCGCCGTATCCGAGCTCTGCGACACGGTCACGCCCGTGAGGAGCACGGCGGCCTCGCTAGAGTGAGGAAGCCGTTCACGTAGGGCGGCGCGGACGGGGCGGAGAGAGATTCCCTGAATGCAGAGCACGTACGCGACGAATGCCACGCTGCCGATGAGCCAGAACCATTGCGGAGACGACGGCTCCCGCCGGAACAACGGAAGGAAGGTCATCAGCATGCCGAGGGTCAGCCCGCACAGCACGATCCCGATCGACGAGACCGCGCGAAACCGGAACTCGGGCGGTACCGTCGACAGGCGCACACGAGCAACGTCGGTGACGCGCCCTCCGTTTTCCGACGCACTGACCATGAGTTCCCCCCAGCCCCCAGTCCTGTGTGGAGCGTAACCCACCCGCCCGCGCGATCGTGGGCCCCGCCGGGATGACGGGGCCCACCACCCATGAGTCAGCTCACCCGCGACCAGCGCCGCAGCACCACCAGCCCCGCACCGACCCGACCATTACGGCATGTGCAGCGTTCTTGTGCCTTGGTCACCCACCAGCCCGGATTGGGCCTGAGTGTCGTAGGCCTCGCGAACGGGTACGGCAATGCCCCAGCGTGTCCACTCACGGACGCTGATCGTCGTGTCGTCGAAGGCGTTCCACGTTTCGTCCCCCACGTGTTCGGGCAGGGGAACGTGAATGCGAAAGACACCCGGAACGGGTGCTGAGCTGGAGAACTCGATCTCTACGCCGCGCTCGAGCGGGCGCAGGTATCGCAGGGTCAGTTCCTTCAGGTACCCGCATTCGAACTCGTCGCGAAGCGGACCGAGAAAGTCGAGTCGGCTCATTCGGCTACCAGGCGAACCCATGCGGGGCTCGCGGTAGGGCTGACGCCGTATGCGGTGGTGATGCCGCGGGGTGTCATGCGCGAGCGCGTCCGGCCCTTGCCTCCCGTCGTCGACGTCGCCCAGAAGCCGCCTTGCGAATGCGCCCTACAGCGACGACGAGCTTGTGAGGCGATCTCAGATACGGGCGGAGTTATGGGTGTCACGAGAGTAGCTGAGGATGAAGTATCCGATTAGCGGGAACAGCCAGAGCAGGACGATCGAGAAGAGAGCGCCGTGGCCGAATGCTCGCCCCAGCCGGAGGGCGACGATGACGGCGAAGACGATGTTGACGATGGGGACGAGGTAGAGCAGCGTCCACCATGCGGAGAGACCCGCGGCGCGGACGATGAAGAACGCGGCGACGACCGGAATCAGTGCCGTCCATGCGGGCTGCCCGGCTTTTTTCAAGAGTGGCCAGACGGCAGCGACGAACAGGATGTACCCGATGACACCGCCGATTGCACCGCCGACGGTCGATCCGGAATTATCCGTGGTTTGCATATTCGCAAGAAGAGGCGCGGCCTCGAGAAAGGTGAGCATGGCGTGAGTCTAGGGATGAAGCTCTCCCCACGGTGGTGGAAGCAAACGTGCCGACTCAGCGTCAGCAGCCGTGGGCCCCCGCCCAGATCACGGGGCCCACGACCGAGGAGTCACCTCACCCGCGACCGACGCCGCAGCACCACCAGCCCCGCACCCGCCGCGATCAGCGCGAACGCACCGAGGCCGAGACCCCCGGGCAGCTCCGCGCCGGTGCGCGCGAGGGTCCCCGCCGCGACCACCTGTACGTCAAGGCTCGCCAACGTCGAGCCGTCGGCCCGTGTGATCACGAGCGTGTGGGCGCCGGTTGCGAAGTCGGCGGGAACCGTCACGCGGAACGTGACCGCGCCACGAGCGTCCGCGGCCGGGATGCCGGTGATCGTCAGCGGCTGACTGTGCAGCACCGCGCCGACCTGCTCACCCGGGGCGAGCCCCGCGAGCGAGACGGTGAACGACCCGCCCTGCTCGACGCGCGACGAGCTCGCCGTGACCGTCGGGCCCGCGGAGGGGCTCTGCGACGCCGAGGGCTGACCGGTCGCGGAAACGCTCGGCGAGGGCGACGCCGATGGCTCCGGCGAGGTCGACGGGTCGGGAGACGGTTCCGGCGAGGGAGTCACCTCGGTCACCAGTGTCCCCTTCGTGAAGAGGGTGCCGACCTCGGTGGCATCCAGAGCCCGGTCGTAGACCCGCACCTCGTCGAGGTCCCCGCCGTAGAGACTGTCCGCCCCGTACTGCGACTTGGCCAGCAGGCCGCCGATGCCGCCGGTCGCCTCGAGGTCGGAGGCGTCGAAGATCGTGGCGATCTCGGCGACCTTCGCGCCGTTGACGTACGTGGTCAGGGTCTTCTTGCCCGTGAGCACGAGGGTGACCTGCGCCCACGTACCGGTGGGCAGGGCGGCCGCGCCGGACTTGTTCTCGGTGAAGCCCGACTTGATCGCGGCGGCCACCCCTCCGCAGTCCGCGCTGGTGAAGAGGTAGTTCGTCGTGCTCGATCCGAGCGACAGCGGCCACTCGCAGGTCGCCGCGCCGTCCCACTTCATCCACGTCGACACGGTGAGATCGCGCGTGCCGTCGGGCACCACGTCTCCCCCGATCGTCGCGAAGGCCGCGTTCGAGCCCGCGCGGCCACCCGGGAAGGACAGGGCGGAGTCCCCGGCCGCATCCCGCGCGCCCGCCGTGGTCGTGGCACCCGTGCCGCGGATCGTCGCGTCGTGCCCGTTCCCCGAGACGTCGGTCACGCGCGAGCCGTCGGTCGTGGCATCCAGTCCGTCGAAGCTGTAGCGCAGCAGCAGATCGGCCTCGGCCGTCACCACCGTCAGCGTCAGCGTCGCCGTGCGGCCGTCGCTCGTCGTGGCCGTGATGGTCGACGTGCCGGCCGACACCGCGGTCACCCGACCGGACCCGTCGATCGTCGCCACCGCGGGGGTGCTCGAGGTCCAGGTCACCCTCTGGTCGGCGTTGTCGGGAGCGACCGCGGCGGTGAGCGAAGTGGTCGATCCGACGGCGAGAGCGCGAGAGTCGTAGCCGATCGACAGAGAGGTGGATGCCACGGAGCCGCCCACCGCGGTCACGGTCGCGATCGCGGGGGTCACGGAGCCGTCGTTCAGGGCTCCGCGGATCTGCACGCTGTCGCCGGGGGTCTTCAGGGCCGAGAGGTCCTGCGGCTCCCAGGTGACGCCGACGTCGATCGCGCCGGCGGACCGGTCGGCCTTGACCGTCGCGGGCAACGCCACCGAACGGGTACCCGGAGCCACCTCGTACGACAGCGGTTCGACCGAGGTCACGAGCTGCTCGGGGTTGTACCTCGCGATGAGGCGATCGCGCTCTTCACGGGTGATGCCGAAGGCGACGCCGTGCCGCGGGGAGGGCGGCAGCGAGTACTTCGCGGGAACCTTCCAGTCGACCTTCCCCTCTTCGAGCGACTCCGTGTACAGCGGGATGTAACCACCGCCGCCGTACCAATCGACGAGCACGTAGTTGCGGTCGCCGTTGATGTCGCCGGGATTGGATCGGAAGGCCGAGGGCCCTTCGGTCTCGGGAAGACCGGCGTTCGCCGAGAGGCACGTGTCGAACTTCGTCCACTCGCCCGACGACGACGGGGCACGCAGGTCGGTGCCCTTCTCCGCCACGATGTCGGGGCGGCAGGCGGTCTCTTCGGTGCCCTTCGTGAAGCGGTAGTAGACGCCGTCGCGCTCCATGATCGTGGTGTCGATCAGGCCCGCGTTGGTCTTGCGCAGCCCCTCGATGTCACTCGACTTGATGTACGGGACGGGGGGAGTGAAGGTCACGAAATCGCGCGTGGTCGCCATGAGGATCTGCGGGCCGTTGCCGTCTTCCTGCGTGTGGGCGTCGTCGAGGAACAGGCGCGACGACCAGTACACGACGTAGGCGTCGATGGTCGGGTCGTAGTGGGCCTCGGGCGCCCACGTCATGCCGGCGCTCGGCGGTGAGACCTCGATGTGACGCTGCTCGCCCCAGTTGACGAGGTC
>Ga0308159_1004137_pt1 | contig 13598 bp, 10 predicted proteins | sample PhyCR1_FD_201040 | JGI IMG/M metagenome (GOLD analysis project Ga0308159, IMG submission 201040) | Phyllosphere microbial communities from UC Gill Tract Community Farm, Albany, California, United States - DLSLC.R1 | ecosystem: Host-associated > Plants > Phyllosphere > Unclassified | place: USA... | reverse complement strand
AGCACCACCGGCGTGCTCGGCGCGATGCTGAAGCGCTACGAGGCGGAGACCGGGCAGCACGTCGACCTGCAGACCGGACCCGCCGGGCTCATGCGCGAGAGGATCGAGGCCGGCGACACGGTCGACCTGTTCGTCTCCGCCAACATGACGCACCCGCAAAAGCTCCATGACGAGGGCAAGGCGAGCGCGGTCGCGGTCTTCGCGCGCAACCGGCTGTGCGTCTATGCGGTGCCGGAAGTGGGCATGACGAGCGCCAACGTGCTCGATCGCCTGCTCGATCCCAAGGTGCGGATCGGCACTTCCACGCCCGGGGCCGACCCCGGCGGCGACTATGCGCAGGAACTGTTCGAAAAGGCCGGCACCGTCAGGCCCGGGGCGACCGCCGCCCTCAAGGCCAAGGCGCGGGCGGTCGTCGGCGCCACGGTCAAACCGGCAGCGGTCAAGGGCGCGAACCAGCGCGAAGCCATGCTCGAGCGCGGGACCGACGTGTCGATCGGCTACTGCAGCTCGCGCAGCACGGCGCCCGACACCAGCGTCACCAAAGTAGAACTGTCACCGCAGCTTTCCATCACGGCGGACTACGGCCTCGCCATCGTCACGACCGGCAAGGACGAAAGCCGGGAAGCGGCCGCGGGCCGACTGGCGCTGTTCCTGCTGTCTCCGGCCGCACAGGCCATCCTGCCCGCTTACGGCTTCGGCATTCGATAGGGCGGGCAAGCCGGCTATTTGGTGTCGAGGATCGATCGCAGCTTGTCGACGATGTCGTCCTCGTTCCAGGGTTTCGGAACGAACAGCCCGTTGTCGGGAATGGCGGAATCCACAAGCCGGTGGTGCCCGGAGGTGAGCAGCAGCCCGATCCTGGGCCAGCGACTGTGCACGATCTCGGCCAGTTCGAGACCGTCCATGGAGCCCGGCATGTCGATGTCCGAGAACAGCAGATGCACGCCGGGATGCCGTTCGAGCAGGGCGACCGCCTCGTCCGCCGTATCGGCTTCCAGAACCTGAAAGCCCGCGCTTTCAAGGACATCGCATCCGTGCATCCGCACGAGCGCTTCATCTTCCACGATCAGTACGAGCGTTCGTTCTTCGGCTGGCATGATACTCTCCCGGCCAACGTTCTGGCTCGTCCTTGGAAACTTCCAGAAGGATCAATGATCGGGCGGGCGCTTAGTTACAGGAAAAAGCGGCGGGCGCGCGAAAGCCGGCTATTGCCCGCGCGGGGCCAGCGGCATCTCGAAGATGAAACAGGTTTCCCGCGCGTCCGACGTCACCGTGAGCGTGCCGTCATGGGCCTTGGCGATCTCCGACGCGATGTGGAGGCCCAGACCCAGCCCGTCCCTGTTCGACTTGATCTGCCCCCGGAAGAAGGGCTGGAACATGCGCTCCATCGTCGCGGCCGAAATGGGCGTGCCGCCGTTCGAGACCGTGATCCGCAGCATGTCCGCCTCGGTTCGCGCGGCAAGGCGCACCGGCTGGTCCCTGGCGCCGTGCGTCAGCGCATTGCCCAGCAGGTTGGACAGCAATTGCCCGATACGCCCGCGGTCGCAGCTGATCGGGTCTGCCAGGGCATAGTCGGCCAGAAGCGTCCGGTCGGGCGCGATCGAGCGCAGTTCGTTGACCACCTGCCGCAACACCGGCTCCAGCGGCTCCGTGGCGTCCCGTGCCAGCGTCAGCCCGCCACCGAGCCGCCCGCGCGCGAAATCGAGGACGTTGTCGATCAGGCCTACCGCGCGCACCACGCTGCCCTCGACCAGTTCGACGACCCTGCGGCCCCGGTCGCTGATCGGCTCCTTGCCCAACATGCGCATCCCGGCCGCTATCGAGGCAAGCGGGTTGCGCATGTCGTGTCCCAGGACGGCGATGAACTGGTCGCGCAGCTGCGAGATTTCGCGTTCCAGCCGGACGGCTTCCTCGGCGCGGTTGCGCGCATCGAGCAGGTCCAGTTCGTAGCGGCGCCGGTCGGCGGTCCTGAACACCGCGAGCCTTATGAATTCGCGCCTGCCGTCCCGGTCCCGGCTCTCGACCGCATTGACGAGCGCAGGCATCCGGCTGCCGTCGGCGCAGACGAAATCGAGCGCGACCTCGTCGAAATGCTCCTGGAGGTGCAGCAGCGGCGCGAAGTGCGTGTCGTAGAATATCTTGCCGGCAATCGGGAGAATGTCGGGCAGCCGCTTGCCCACCAGGGCCTGCGCGCCGTGCCCGGTCCAGGCGAGGAACGTCCGGTTGACCTCGAGAATGGCGCCGTCGCCGGTCATGAGGAGATGCCCGCAAGGGGCGTTCTCGAACCAGTCGTGAAAGCCATCCTGTGCCTTCACGTCGGCGGATGGAACGCTCTCAGACAAAGGCTTTGATCGCGGCGATCGTTTCGTCGGGCGCGCTCAGGTTGGGGCAGTGCCCCGTCGCATCGAGGACCGACAACGTGCTGCCGGCGATCGCGCGGTGCACATATTCGCCCACCGCGACCGGGGCGATCGCATCGTTGCGGCATTGCAGGATGAGCACCTCGGCATCGATCCCCGCCAGGTCGCCGCGGTTGTCCGACAGGAATGTCGTGCGCGCAAATCGCTTCGCGATGTCGGGATCGGTGCGGCAGAAGCTGTTGGTCAGTTCGACGCCAAGCTCCGGGCGGTCGGCATTGCCCATGATCACGGGCGCCATCGCCTGCGACCAGCCCATATGGTTGCTGTCCAGGAATTCCAGCAGCTCCTCGATCTCCAGGGCCGAGAAGCCGCCGGTATAGCCCTCGTCGTCGATGTAGCGCGGCGAGGGTCCGACCAGGACCAGCTTCGCGAACAGCTCGGGCGCCTGCTTCGCGGCGAGGACGCCGATCATGGCGCTGACCGAGTGGCCCACGAAGATCCCGCCCGCGATCCCGAGGGACCGGGCGAGCAGGACGACATCGTCGGCATAGCCGGCGAGCGAGGCATATCTGTCAGGATCGTAGGCGGCGAGGTCGGAATTGCCGGCGCCGATGAAATCGAACAGGACGACGCGAAAGTCCTGCCCGAAAGCCGGCGCCACGTATCGCCACATGGCCTGGTCGCAGCCGAAGCCGTGCGCGAACATGATGGTTTCCGGTCCGGCGCCGATCACGTTCACGGCGAAGCGCCCAACAAGATCGTGTTCCATGCCGTCCACCGCACTCGTCATTTTTCGAACCCCGCCCCGCTGAGTACATTTCGCGGGAGGGCAACGCATGAACGGCGAAGCGGTTCTGGAAAATCGTCAGTTCATCCCGGCGGGTAGCACGCGGCATCCTTCTTGGCCATCTTCGAACCTCGCCCGGCGGCCATGTCACCCCCGCCCGTCGCCCCCGCCCGTCGCCCTGAACCCGGTCCGGAGCGAAGGGCGGGAGGCGCGCCGGATCAGGCCGTCACCGCCGCGCGGGCTTCGGCGCCGGGGATGCGGTCCTGCAGCGAGCCGTCGTATATCCGCACGTCCCAGCCGCGCTGCTTCAGCCAGTAGGCGGCGGTGATCGCGCGCACATCGCCCTCGCTGTCGTCGATCAGGACGATGCGCGCGCCGCGTACCGCGACGGTGCGGTGCGACACCGCCAGCAGTTGCCCGCCCGGCGCCGAGATCGACCCGGCCAGGTGCCCGGCCTCGAACTCGTCCGGCAGGCGGACGTCGAGCAGGTAGGTGGTGCGGTCTGCATCCTCCAGCCAGGCGGACACGGCGTTCGGGCCGATCCATTCGATGCCGGCCTCCTCCGCCAGCACCAGCGCATGCTTTGCGCCGAAAGCCGATGCCCCGGCGCTGGCTGGGCCGAACGTCTCCGCATCGCCCTCGGCAAGCTGGAGGCCGGCTTCCTCCCAGGCGCGGGTGCCCTGCACGAGATAGGACACGCGGTTGGGCACCCTGGCCGAGATCAGCGTCTGCGCGCCGATGATCGCGCGCGCCAGCCAGGCGCAGGTGACGACGACGTGGGTGTCAGGCGAAGGCACGAAGTCGAGGAACCGCTGCAGCAGTTCGCCGCCCGGCAGGTTACGCGAGCCCGGTACGTGCGACGCCGCGAATTCGGGCGGCGTGCGCGTATCGAGCACGATCACGTCCTCGCCCGCGTCCCGCAGCGCGCGCAACTGCGCCACCGTCTGCGGCGGCGTACCGCGCTGGTCAGCGACCGAGACGGTGAAGATGTTGCCGGCGATGTCGAAGGTGGGCAGGCCGTTGGGGCTGTCGGACAGCCAGCCGGGAATGCCGCCGTCGAGGATGGCGATGTCGGCATAGCCCAGTTCCTCCAGCGTCCGCGCGGCTTCCGGCGAAGCGCCCTCGCCGTCGTCGACCAGCACCACGGGGACGGTGCGGCGCGGCACGAAGCGCTCCACTTCGGCACGCAGGCGGGGCAGCGGCAGGTTGGTGGCGAACAGCGGCTGGCCCTTGGCGAAGTCGGCCTCGGCGCGCAGGTCGAGCAGGGCGAATTCGGCGCTCTGCCCCGGCGTGTTGGTGGTGAGCCAGGTCTGCAGGGTGGCGCGGTGGATCGTTCGAATCGGCATGTTGATGCTCCTCTTGGGTTCAGACTGCGGGCGGAAGGGCGGAATTGTCGCGCGGGGCGCCGTCCCTGACGTTGCGGCGGATCTGCGCCGGCAAGGTGCCGTTGACCGCGAAGGCCCCGGCGATCCGGTCGCGGTAGATGCGCGGGTTGTGCGAGGTGATCGTGCGCGCATTGCGCCAGTGCCGGTCCAGCGCATGGTCGCGCCCCGCCCCGGACGAGCCCAGCGCGTCGAACAGGCGGGTGGTGGCATCGAGCACCAGTTCGCTCACCACCGTGACCGCCTCGTTCACCTCGACGTCGGCCAGCGCGCCGGCGCGGTCCTCGGCCAGCCGGTCGCCCGACTGGTTGTGCTGGAACACGCGCTCCAGCGCCTCGGCGGTCTTGAGCACGATCGCGCCGGCGCCGTAGGCGGCCCCGCGCACCCGGCCGACCACGGCGAGGATCTGCGGATCGTCGCGCGCCTTGTCGGCGTTGCCGTGGCCATAGGCGCGCGAACGCTCCGCCACCAGCCGCGCCACGTCGTTGGCGGCGGCGCGCGCGATCCCCGCCAGGGTGGCGAGGTGGACCAGCTGGAAGAACCCGCCGACATAGCGGGCGCGGCCCTTTTCCGGGTTCACCTGGTCGCCCGGCACCAGCACGTCGGCGAAGATCGTGGTGCCGCTGCCGGTCAGCATCTGGCCGAAGCCGTTCCAGTCGTCGATCACCTCGACGCCCTGGGCATTGCGCGCGACGATGGCGCCGGCGGCGTTGCCCTCCTCGTCGATGCCGCCCATGTTGATCCAGTCGGCAAACAGGGTGCCGGTGGTGTAGAACTTGCGCCCGTTGAGCCGCCAGTCGTCACCTTCCGGCACGAAGCTGGTGGTCATCGCGCCGACGTTGCCGCCGGTTTCGGAAAAGCCGTTGCCGAACGTCTCGCCCGCCACGATCCGGTCCAGCCAGCGCGTGCGGTAGGTCTCGTTGCGGGCGTTGAGCAGGTCCTCGGTCACGCCGATGTGCGGGCGCAGGATGTTGGTGATGTTCGGATCGGCCTCCGACAGCTCGATCAGCAGGTTGAACAGTTCGGGCAGCGTCACCCCCTGCCCGCCCCGGTCCCTGGGCACGCGCAGGGTGGTGAAGCGCGACTGCTTGAGCCATTCCAGCTCCTCGAACGGCAGGCGCCGCTCGGCATCGCGGACGACGGCGTCCTGCCGGATGCGCTGGAAGATCGGGCGGAAGGGCTGGGCGAGCGCTTCGTAGCGCGCGCTCGGCCCCTGTCCCCAGCCTTGCTCGATCTGCGTGGCCGCCTGATCCGGGCGATCGACCGTGCCCGTTTCAGCATGGGTCGATATCGGCTGATGTACGGTCATCGGCTTCCTTTCAGTAGGCCGCGGTGAAGCGGCTGCGCACGTGCGCGTTGTTTTCGGCCTCATCGAGGACGGCGATGGCGAAGTCCGCGCGCGAGATACGGCTTTCGCCCTCGGCATCGCGCAGGAGATCGTCGCCGGAGATGCGGAACACGCCGGTGCGCGGTCCTGCCTCGACGCGGCGGGGCGGCGACACGTAAGTCCATTCCAGGTCGTCGCCTTCGGCGCGCAGGCCGTGCAGGATGGCGATGTTGGCCAGCGTGTGCGCGCGGTTCTGCTGCGGGTACTCGGGCGAATCGACGACCAGCACCCCGGGCGAAGCCCATAGGCTGCCGACCCCGCCGACCAGGATCGCGCGGGTCACGCCGCTGCGGCGCACGCCTTCGAGGATCGCATCGTGCGCCTGGCGCAGCCGTTCCGGCTTGCCCTCGATCGGCTCGCCGGGATCGGGACTGAAGGCGCTGACGAACAGGTCGTGCCCGGCCACGGCCCCGGCGATCGAGGCCGCGTCGTAGGCATCGACGACCGCCTCCTCCAGCCCCGGCTCGGGCACGATCCGCCCTCCGCTGCGCACCAGCGCGGTGACGGAGTGACCCCGCCGCAGCGCCTCCTCGCGTATTTCCGACCCGATCCGCCCGGCGGCGCCCAGCAATGCGATCTTTGCCATTTCAGATATCCTTTCGGTTTGGGAGGATCAGAAGCCGAAGCTCACGCCGACATCGACGCGCAGCGGCGACTGCGCGTTGCCGACCCGGTAAGTGCGGCCCTTGACGGTGTAGGCGTTGGTGAAGAACCCGACGGCAGTGGTCGCCATCTCGGCGAAACGGTCGCCGAAGTAGGCCACGCCCGACACCCACAGGCGGGCGTCGTGGAAGTCCGGCCGCTCGTAGGTGAGGCGGGTGCCGAGGCGGTTGTAGTCGCCGTTTTTCAGCACGCCGCGGGTGCCGTCGGCCAGCGTCACCGGCCCGCTCGACAGGTAGGTGCCGCCCACGAAGCTGTGCTGCACCGACAGGCGCAGGCGTTGTCCGTCCGGGCCCACCGGGGTCGCCGCGTCGAGGTTCCAGCCGGCGGTCCACGGCGGGGTGCCGGTGATGTAGGCGGTGCCGGTGTTGGTGCCGCCGGTCAGCCGGGCATAGAGGTAGTTGTAGTTCGCGCCGATCCGCAGCGTGGTGCCGTCATGGTCGTAAAGGCGCAGGCGTCCGTCGATGTCGAAGCCCTTGCGGATCGACTTGCCCATGTTGACCTGCAGCCCCGTGATCGGATCGGTACCGAGCTCGCCCTGGTTGAGCGTGCTGTAGACGCCCCCCTGCAGGTGGAAGCCGATCGCCTCGTTGTCGTACTTGAGCACGACCTCCTTGGTGTTGAGCTTGGTCGGGTCGAGGTAGGGGTTGTTCCAAAGCGCGGCGTTGTTGACGTTCTGCGAGGTGATGCCCTCGCCGAAATTGCCCAGCAGGGTGAAGCCCCAGCCCGGGGTGATGGCCACGCCGCCATGGAGCGTGGGCGCATCGGACCAGGTGTCGAACTTCACGGTCCTGAGCGGGACCGGCGTGCCGGTCTGGGCGCTGCCGGGATAGAACGTGACCTTGGCGTCGTAGTTGAACCAGTCGTCGCGCACGCCGCCGGTGATCTTGATCCACTCCGCCGGCTTGAGCGAGAGTTCGGCGTAGACGTCCGGGTTCCAGACCGTGAAGTTGGACCACGAGAAGAACCCGGTCCACGCGTTCAGCACGGTGGGCTGGGCGACCAGTTCGTTGTCGAAGCCCGGCCCACGGTCGACGGCCGCGAAGTCGCCCCGGATTTCGGCGCCGGCGCGCAGGATCGCGTCGATGCCGGCGGCGTTGAAGTTGACCCAGGGGTTGAAGCCCAGGCCCGCGCTCCAGCGCTTGTTCTGCGCGATGTTCTCGGGAAAGCTGTCGACCACGCCGATGTCCTGGCGGTTGATCGAGCGGTAATCGCGCTCGCGCTCCACCCACAGGTTGGCGTCGAAGTTGAAGACGTCGGCGCGGTGCTCCCACTCGGCGGTCAGGGTGGCAGACCGGCGCCAGCCCTTGGCGTTGTTGTCGGTGGCCGAACGCTCGCCGATCCGGCCGCTTTCGACGAGGTCGGAGCGGATGTAGCCGGGCTGGCCGTAATCGTTGCTGTAGAGCTGGCCCGTCACCTTCAGCACGTCGTTGGCAGTGATCTGCGTGACGAGCTTGGAGAAGAAGTTGAACTTGTCCTGCTCGTTGTTGTCGCGCCGGCCCTCTTCCGAAAGCGCTTCGAACGCGGCGTAGAAATGGGTGGCGGCGGCGGGGTCCTGCCCGGTGCCGATCGTCGCCACGAAGCGCTTGCGGCCATAGGAACCGTAGCTGAGCGAGGCGCGGTTGGGGGCGCTGTCGGCGGTCGTGAAGATCGCCGTGCCGGCATAGGCGAAGTTGCCCGAATAGCGCGTGTCGAACGGACCCTTGATGACGTCGATTGAGCCGACGATCTCCGGGATCAGGATGTTGAGATCGTCCGAGCCGTTGTTGTTCGGGCCCGAGACGAAGTTGCGCGTATAGCCGTCGACGATGCCGCGCACCGAGACGCCGTCGCCCACGAAGCTCCAGCCGCGCATGGTGACGCCGTTGGGAATGCCGCCGTTGCCCAGATCCGCCACCTCCACGCCCGGGATGGCGCGCAGCAGGTCGTTCGCGGTGTTGATCGCCAGCCCCGAGATGTCGTCCTGGTCCAGCGAATAGACCGAGGCGATGCCGGCGGCGGGCGAGACCGAAAGCGTGGTCGGCGTGGCGGGCAGCTCCTTGCGGCCCTGCACCAGGATCGGCCCGCCCTCGGCGTCCGCGTCCGAATTGTCGTCGCCGCCGACGGTGCCGGCCGCGCCTTCGGCCGCCGTGGCCGCCACGGGGAACGACAGGGCGCTTCCCGCCAGCAGCAGCCCGTAACTCAGAAAACCGGCCTTGCGCGAACGGCCGGAAACGATACCCCCAATATGCACTGCAAATGCCTCCTGATCGAAAAAGTGAGGTTCAGGAACACCCGTCCCCTTCGCGCCCATTCGAATGGGTGGCAGTGTCGTGATGGCCGAAAGGCGGCGCCTCTCGCCGTGGCCGGTCCGTCAGCGGAAAGCTGGTGGGATGCGGCGGCCGCCCGGATCGAAAACTCCGCCGGCTCGCGGCCTTCTATAATCTCTATCATTGTTATAGAGATTTAAAAATTCTATCGGTGCGGCAAGTTTGGCTACGCTGGGGCATCCGCCGGCGACGTCGCACGCGTTTCTCGCCGAGCGAGTCTCGGGGAACGCGCGGCCTTCTGCGCCGGCCCAAACCGCCTCCGAAGAATTCTCTAGTGTATCGATAGACTTTGTTTGTATGCTTCGAGGCGCATGCTTGAGAAGGTGCGTCTCCTCGGGCCCGCATCGTCATGGGAGGGAATGCATGAACCTGTTGAAGCCCTTCGCTCTTGGCCCTCTGGAGCTGCCCAGCCGGGTGGTGATGGCGCCGCTCACCCGGCGCCGCGCGGGGCCCGGCAAGGTCGCCAGCGGCCTGATGGCGGACTATTACGCGCAGCGCGCCGGGGCCGGACTGATCATTTCCGAATCGACCGAAGTCGATCCGCGCAGCATCCTCGAGGGCCAGTCGCGCCCCGGTCTGTTCAACTACGAGCAGGCGCAGGCATGGTCGCGGGTGGTGGACCGGGTGCATCTCGCCGGTGGCCGCATCTTCGTGCAGTTGTCGCACCTCGGGCGGGCCGCGCATCCGCTGCTGCTGGCGCAGGGCGAGCATCCGGTCGCGCCGTCCGCCGTGGCTGGCCGGGGCATGGCCTTCACCCGCGAAGGGCCGCAGCCCTTCCCCGTGCCCCGCGCGCTGGCGATCTCCGAGATACCCGCGATCATCGACCAGTTCGCCGACGCCGCCCTGCTGGCGCGCGAAGCCGGGTTCGACGGGGTCGAGATCCACGGCGCCAACGGCTACCTGGTCGACCAGTTCATCCGCTCCGGCTCGAACCTGCGCACCGACGCCTATGGCGGATCGGCGGGGAACCGCGCCCGCTTCCTGCTCGAGCTTACCGAGACGATCAGCGCCATCTGGGGCGTCGGCCGCGTCGGCGTGCGCCTCTCGCCGTGGAGCGAATTCAACGGCATGTCCGACGCCGATCCGCTGGAGACGTTCTCGCATGTGGCCGAGGCGCTCGACCAGATCGGCATCGCCTACCTGCACCTCGTCGAGCCGGTGGGGCAGAGCCCGGGGCTGGCGCCGCTGCTGCGTCACAAGTTCGGCGGCGCGCTGATCGTGGCCGGCGGTTATGGCCGCGACACCGCCGAGGACGCGATCGCGGCCGGCACGGCGGACCTCGTGGCCTTCGGCGAAGGCTTCATCGCCAACCCCGACCTGCCCGAACGCTTTCGCTGCCGCGCCCCTCTCAACCCCGCCGACCGCGCCACCTTCTACGGCGGCGGCGCGGCGGGCTATACCGACTATCCCGCCCTTACCGTGAGGCACTTATGCCAGTGATGCGCGTTTCCCGCCGCGAGGCGCTGCTGGCAGGCGGCGCGCTGGGCCTGATGGGGCTGGCCGGCTGCTCGGCTTCCGGCGGCGCGCAAGGACGCGGCACGCTCGTCATCGGTTTCAGCCCGGAGCCGCCGACGCTGACCAGCGCCGCCACCACCGCCGGCCCGACGCAGTCCATCTCGACGAAGATCTTCGACGGCCTCGTCACCTTCGACGCCGGCGGCAACCCCCTGCCGCAGCTCGCGCTCTCGTGGGAGACCGCCGCCGACGCGCTCAGCGTCACGTTCAAGCTGCGGCCGAACGTGAAATGGCACGACGGCCAGCCGTTCACCTCGAGCGACGTCGCCTATTCGCTGCTGGACGTGTGGAAGAAGCTCCACGGGCGCGGCCGATCCACGTTCGCCACCGTGGAGGCGGTGGACACGCCCGACCCGCTGACCGCGATATTCCGCCTGTCGCGTCCGGTGCCCTATCTCGTCACCGCGCTGTCTTCCGCCGAATCGCAAATCGTGCCGCGCCACGTCTATGCCGGGCGCGACTTCCTCTCCAACCCCGCCGGCAACGCGCCGATCGGCACCGGCCCGTTCCGCTTCGCCGAATGGCGCCGGGGCGAATTCATCCGCCTCGAACGCAATGCCGACTACTGGAACCGGGACGAACCCCGGCTCGACGGCATCATCTACCGGCTGTTCTCCGACCCCGCCGCGGCCGGCGCGGCGCTGGAGACGGGCGAAGTGCAACTGCTCACCAGCACGCAGGTCTCGCTGTCGGACGTCCGGCGCCTCAAGCGCGAACCGCAGCTGCGCGTGACCGAGCGGCCCTCGGGCTTCACCGCCGCGCTTTCGGTGTTCGAGTTCAACCTCGACCGCCCGCACCTCGGCGACGCGCGGGTGCGGCAGGCATTCGCCCACGCCATCGACAAGAAGTTCCTTCTCGAAAACGCCTGGCAGGGTTTCGGAACGGTCGAGGACTCGCCCATCCCGCGCCTGATGGCGCAGTTCCACGACCCCGCGGTACCGCGCTATGCCTTCGATCCCGGCGCCGCGCGGGCGCTGCTCGACGCGGCCGGCCTCAAGCCCGATTCGCGCGGGCTCCGCCTGCGGCTGACCCACGATCCGGCGCCCACCGGCGATGCCCTGCAGAAATCGGCCTTCGCCATCCGCGACAACCTGCGCAAGGTCGGCGTCGACCTCGTCATCCGCTCGTCCGACTTCGCCGGCTTCATCAAGCGCGTCTATACCGACCGCGATTTCGACACGAGCCAGTATTCCGCCAGCGCCGGCCCGGACCCGGCGATCGGCACGCAGCGGTTCTACTGGTCGAAGAACTTCCAGCCCGGCGTCGCCTTCTCCAACGGCGCGCACTACGTCAACCCGCAGGTCGACGCGCTGCTCGAACAGGCGCAGCGCGAAGTCGATCCGGCGCGGCGCAAGGCGCTCTACGCCGCGTTCCAGCAGCAGGTGCAGCGCGACCTTCCGCGCATTCCGCTGGTCGCCAGCACCGCCGCCATTCTCGCCAGCACCCGCGTCCACGGCCTGCCCGACACCGCCTACGGCGCGCTCGACAACTTCGCCGGGGTATCCCTCGCCCCGGCCTGATCCGTTCAACGTCAGGAGAACAGTCATGACCCGAAACGATGCGATCTGGTACACCCGCTGCCCCGTGCCCACCACCTCGGGCATCGCGCAGCACTTCCGCTGGCTGCACGACGAATTCGGCAAGACCGGCCTCGCGCTCGAATCGATCCGTGCCGCCGAGGAGAAGTCGGTGCGGCTTTCGCACTTCGACCATACCCACCCGCGCATGTTCCGCGAAGGCGGCAACATCCCGCCGCTGTGGGCGCGCGGGCTGGGCCGCGACACCGCGCTCGTGGGCATCACCTGGGTCGACGAGGAACAGCTGATCCTGGTGCGCGACGACAGCGCCATCCGCTCGGTCGAAGACCTGCGCGGCGCCCGCCTCGGCCTGCCGCTGCACGGCGGCGCGATCGTTGACGTGGGCCGGGGCCAGGACCTGCGCGGCCTGCTGACGGCGCTGGAACTGGGCGGCATCGCCCGCTCCGAAGTCACCTTCGTCGACCTTGTGGGCGGCGAGATCGACTTGCGCGAACAGCGCACCGAAACCCGCGTGCACCTCGGCGCGCAGGCGCTGCTGGATGGCGCCGCCGACGCGATCTACGCCAAGGGCGCGGTCAGCGCGACGCTGATCGAGCAGCACGGCTTCCGCGTCATCCTCGACATCAACGCGCAGGAAGACCCGCTGCTGCGCGTCAATGCCGGCACTCCGCGGCCGATCACCGTGGATGCCGCGCTGGCGCGCGAAAATCCCGAGATCGTCGCCCGCTATCTGGCCGTCCTGCTGAAGACCGCCGAATGGGCCGCCACCCATCCCGACGAAGTGGTGCGCGCCATCGCCGCCGAAACCGAGGCCAGCGAGGCGGCGGTGCGGCGCGGCTTCGGCCCGCACCTGCACGAACGCTTCGCCGTCAGCCTTTCGCCGCTCTATGTCCAGGGCCTGCGCCAGCAGAAGGACTTCCTGGTCGCCGAGGGCTTCGTCGCCGACTTCGACTTCGACGCGTGGATCGACCCCGCGCCGCTGGCCCTGGCCGCGCAGATCGCCGCCGACATCACCTTGGGCGAGACCGTTCCCGCCTGACCGAAACGGCGCGGCGGGGACGCGCCGCACCCCCGCCGCGCCGCTCCTTCATACGGGTACAGCCCGACTTCATGGCCTGAAACAACAACTACCCCGGATGGGTGCTTGCCTTAATCTCTACCAATTCTATGGAGAAAGCGAACTTCAATCATCGGGGTCGGCATGACACAATTCAATGAGGGATCTCGGCGCAGGGGCGGACGCAGCGCCGCCGCGCTGCTACTGGCAGGCGGTTGCCTGTTCGCATATGCCGCCGGACCGGCGCAGGCCCACGCCGCCGAAGCGGAAGCGCCTGCGGCAGCGGACGATGCAGCCGGCCCGCGCGGCGACATCGTCGTCACCGGCGCCCGCGTCGGCCGCACGGTCGAGGAAAGCACGGTGCCGATCGACGTGCTGGGCGAAAAGCAGCTCCAGGCCACCGGCAAGCTCAACGTGCGCGACATCCTCCAGCAGATCGTGCCTTCGTACAACAATGCCTCGGGCTGGACCGGCGGCACCGGCGAAGCGGTGAAGTCGGCCAGCCTGCGCGGCCTGAACTCGGACCAGACGCTGGTGCTGGTCAACGGCAAGCGCCGCGCCGGCCACTCGATCCTGTTCGTCACCGCACGCGGCAACCTGGGC
>Ga0308159_1004136_pt1 | contig 13599 bp, 8 predicted proteins | sample PhyCR1_FD_201040 | JGI IMG/M metagenome (GOLD analysis project Ga0308159, IMG submission 201040) | Phyllosphere microbial communities from UC Gill Tract Community Farm, Albany, California, United States - DLSLC.R1 | ecosystem: Host-associated > Plants > Phyllosphere > Unclassified | place: USA... | reverse complement strand
GCTTCGAACCTGCATTAATGAACACAAAACCACTGCGTTTAAGGTTTGGTAGTGCCATTTCTACTATTGTACACCTGTTTTTTTGATTTCTCCGGCCCTTGGGATTGACGGCGTTCTTCGGTAAGGCCTATGCTTAATTAAAGTTGGTCAGCAAAATGCATAAATAACTTTGCCTAGAAGATGTGTCAACACGATAGTCCAAAGGAGGGGTGCCTGAAAGGCGGGGTGGTTCGATTCGAAAAATCACGTTATTCTGACCGCGGTGGAGGAATCTTTGAAATCGTAAATAAAGATTATCAGTAAACTCTGATTTCAAAGATCTCTCCGTTTCGCTGCTGCCTGAAAAAGGCGGACGCTCCAGTCGAGAAGGACGACCTTGAAGTAAATTAATACCCTATCCGCCCATCGGCACCTTTCCACTTGAAAGGAAAGGCCTTGAAAAAAAACCATTTCTTGAAATTTCTATGGCGATCGCAATTCCCAGTTTCAATTCTCCTCCTTTGGAGGGGTACCTGAAAGGCGGAGTGGTTCGATTCGAAGAATCTCGTTATTCCGACCGCGGTGGAGGAATCTTTGAAATCGTAAATAAAGATTATCAATAAACTCTGATTTCAAAGATCTCTCCCTTTCGCGTCTGCCTGAAAAAGGCAGACGCTCCAGTCGAGAAGGACGACCTTGAAGTAAATTAATCCCCTATCCACCCATCGGCACCTTTCCACTTGAAAGGAAAGACCTTGAAAAAAAACCATTTCTTGAAATTTCCAGGCGATCGCAATTCCCTGTGGCAATTCCCCTCCTTTGGGGGTGCCTGAAAGGCGGGGTGGTTAACCCTCATCCATCTCCTGCATCTTTCTCTTGGAAGGGAAAGGCCTTGAAAAAATTCATTTATTAATATTTCACCTCTTAGCAGGATAGATCAGGATGGGTAAACAAAATAAAAGTCATAACCTCGTAATTACAATTAACCAAATATATTCCAAAAGTTTAAAAACCAAATATGAGTGGTCAGTGGTATGATTTTGCATTGAAATTCAATTCAAAATGGCTTGCCAGATCTAAAAAAATAAAACAACCAAACCAAAACTATTTCCTGTTAAAAAATAAGTGCCGTAAATCTTTTATCACAAGTAAGTTACAAGGAACCTTTGATCACGTATTCGTATGATTTTCAATTGATTCAGGACTAAATAATCTTTTAAAAAAAGATGAATGCACTACGTGCAAGTTCAGACTTAACTCATTACCCAGGTTCAAAACCTTTGCCTGGCCAATAACAAGAATACAATACCAACTAACTAAATATATCAAATCAATAATCAAAAACTATGTATTTCACTTTACATTCAAAGCCACATCATCGGCAAAATGCATCTGGAGGTAAAAAATTCCTGATCATGGGGATCTCTGCCCTTTCACTGCTGATGGTTGGCACTTCGGCTCAGGCAGCCGTTACTTTTAAAAATGAGTCGCTCGTCATTAAAAAAGGAATTAAGAATTTTGATGAGACGGTAAAAGGAAAAATTACAGATGACAAAGGTGAAACGCTCGTAGGCGTAATTGTTAAGGTTAAGAATACAACCTTAGCGACTACCACTGATGCAAATGGTGCATTTTCCATCACTATACCTTCAGGAACCACCAACCCTGTTTTGGTGATTTCATATGTGGGATATACCACTCAGGAAGTTCCTTTAAATGGCCGGACAAATATTACCATACAGATTAAAAGTGCCATTAACGATCTGGAAGAAATTGTAGTGGTGGGCTACAACACAGTAAAGAAAAGTGATTTAACCGGGGCTGTGGTAAGTGTTGGTGCAGCGGAAATCAGATCAAGACCAGTTACCAATGCTTTGCAGGCCATTCAAGGTAAGGCTGCAGGTGTTGATATCACTTCGAATGAGCGCCCGGGACAACTGGGAAGTATTCTGATTCGTGGTGTAAGATCACTAACGGCCAGTAATTCTCCCTTATATGTAGTGGATGGAATACCCTTGCAAGCTGGCGGTATCGAGGCGATTAACCCTAACGATATTGAATCCATCGATATTTTAAAGGATGCTTCAGCTACTGCAATTTATGGATCACGTGGCGCCAATGGTGTGGTTTTAGTTACCACCAAAAAAGGTAAGGCCGGAAGGTTAACCTTAGATTATGTAGGTACGGCAACTATTGAAACCTTGAATGACCGAATGGATATGATGAATTCTGGCGAGTACATTGAGTTTCGCCGTGATGCTTACCGCCGTACGGCATATTTAAACTCTGTTAACGGTACCAATATCCAGCCTATATATAATTATCCAGTTATTGCCACACAGGCAGCCGACAGAGAGATTTTTAAACAGGATCCAAACATGCTCACCAATTTGGATAAAGGATGGGTAAATGGCGTATTTGATGGCAGTTTAGTGCCCACAACCGACTGGGGCGATCTGGTAACCCGAACTGGTGTTACACAAGATCATGTATTGAGTGTAAGTGGTGGTACAGATAAAATTAAAGCTTATGGATCTTTTGGTTACTTAAATCAAACAGGCACACAACTGGGCCAGGATTTTGAAAGGTACAGTGGCAAATTAAGTGTGGAGATAAACCCGGTAAAATGGTTTAAAATGGGTGCAAACCTTACGGCAACCTATGGCCTTCAAAACTATGGCTTCCAGGCTGCCAGTGCATCCGGCGCGGGAAACATTTATGCCGCCGCACGCGGCATGCTTCCTTTAGCCATTCCATTTGATGCTAATGGCAACAGAATAAATTTACCAGGCGGAGATATCAATATCCAGAATCCGGTTTTAGAAGCTGATTACAACATCAACCTTCGTAAAACACTAAGAACTTTAGGCTCTGTTTTTGCTGAGGTAAATTTATTAAAGGGCTTAAAATACCGCATTAACTTTGGCCCTGATTTTTCAAATTTTTATAATGGCAGGTATCAGGACGCGAAGTCTGTTAACCGTGATGCCGGAGTACCGGGATCGATCAACAACTATGCGCAGTTGAATCAGAGCAACAGATTTGCTTACACCCTGGATCATTTGTTATATTATGACAAAACCATCAATAAACACAATTTTGGTGTAACGTTATTACAAAGTTCATCTTCCTTTCGGGAAGAATCTTCCTCATTAACCGGAAGCAAAATCTCTTTACCCAATTCACTTTGGTATGGTTTAAACACTGGAAACATTACTGGTCTAGATGCCTTTGATACCAACTTAAGAAAATCAACCTTGAATTCTTACATGGCCAGAGCCAACTACAGTTTTAACAGTAAATACTTGTTAACGGCATCGGCACGCTGGGATGGTGCATCACAGCTTGCGGCAGGAAACAAATGGGATTTCTTCCCTTCAGCAGCATTAGCCTGGAGACTAGAACAGGAAGATTTCATGAAAAATATTAAATGGGTAGATCAGTTAAAATTGAGACTGGGTGTAGGTAGCACTGGCAACTCATCAGTAGATATTGGCAGCACCCTCGGATTGTTACAACCCTTAACTTATACTTATGGAAGTTCAGCCCAAACCGGCTATGTTTCTTCAGATGCTTCATTAGCCAACCCCATTCCGTTACCGAATAAATTGTTAAGCTGGGAAAAAACCTTACAATATAATTTAGGTTTAGATTTCGATATTTTAAAAGGAAGAATCAGTGGATCACTGGATGTTTATAAATCAAAAACAACAGATTTAATTTTGCTTAAAAAAATTGCTTCAGTTAATGGCTACACTACTTCTTTCGATAATATTGGCTCAACCAAAAACCGAGGCCTTGATTTGACCTTAAATACCGTGAATGTTAAAACCAAAGATTTTACCTGGGAATCTACTCTGAATTTCTCTACCAGTAAAGATGAGATTGTTAAATTAGACAATGGTGATATGGTTATTGATCGTTTCTTTATTGGACAAAGAAATGGTGTAGCTTATGATTTTGTGAAAGAAGGCATCTGGCAAAATACACCTGAAGATTTAGCCGAAATTGCGAAATATAAACTAAATGGGGTTACATTTAGTCCCGGAAGCATTAAGGTTAAAGATTTAAATGGTGACTATAAAATAGATGCCAACAATGATCGTCAGATTTTGGGTCATTACAATCCAAGCTGGACGGGTGGTTTAACCAATACATTTGGCTACAAGCAATTTGATTTATCTATTTTTATTGTTGCACGTTACAATTTCCTTATTCAAACCGGTGCAGAACCACTTCAAGGTCGTTTTGCACAACGTGTGGTTGATTATTGGACGCCAACTAACCCAACAAATGATTATCCGGCACCAAATTATGCCAGTGCCAGTGGAGACCAATATGTAAGCGCCTTAAATTATCAGGATGCATCCTTTATTAAAATCAGGAATATATCTCTAGGCTACAATTTTACATCAGAGATTGCGAAGAAATTAACCTTATCCCGGTTAAGAATTTATGCACAAGCCATTAACCCAGGTTTAATTTATTCAAAAGTAAAATGGATTGATCCGGATTTAGGCGGCTCTACTTTTAACAGAGGATTTGTTTTCGGCATTAACGCTAGCTTCTAACCAAAATAACATGAAAAAGATTATAAATATACTGTCAGGGATGGCCCTGTTAAGCGGGTTGATGATTTTACCAACATCCTGCAAAAAAAGCTTTTTAGATGAAGAGGTCATTAACTCACATAATACCACCGATTTTCAAACCGCACTGGGTCTTGATGGCTTAGTGATTGGGATGTACCAGAGTTTAAAGTTTCATTTCAACTATACCTGGGCTTACACCACTACCAATTATGGCGTAGATGAATTTACGGTTGGCGGAGACCGGACAGAGCAAATGTTTAACTCTTATGATGGAAACTTCAATTCACTTTCGGGTGATGTTGCCTCCGTTTGGGACAATATGTATGGCAGCATCAATTCGGCCAATATCGTTATCAAAAATGTGCCTGTTTACTACGAAGGTGCCAATAAAAATACACGTTTGGGTGAAGGCTATTTTATGCGGGCCTTTGATTATTTTAAACTGGTTAAGCAATTTGGAGCAGTTCCGTTAAAGTTAGAGCCTTCTGAAACGATACAGGAAGAATTTACAAGAAGCCCTGCAAAGGATGTTTATGCGCAGATTATACTTGATTTTACACAAGCCTATGATCTATTACCGGCCACCGTTACGGAAACTGGCAGAATATCTAAAGGGGCAGCTGCACACTTTTTAGCAAAAGCATACCTTTTCCGCGCCAGTGAAATCAACAATGCGTGGAACAGCGATACCAAAACAACCGATTTACAGAATGCCATTAAATATGCCGATCTGGTGATCAACAGTGGTAGTTATACACTTGCCACTAATTACAGTGATTTATGGAACTTCACCACTGTTGATGGTGCCAATGAAACCAATAAGGAAGTAATTTTAGCTGCGCAATTCTCAAATAACATTACCACGCAGGGCCGTTATGGCAATCAAATTCACTTATATTATCCATCCGTGTATCAAACGCTTCCAGGCATGGTACGTGATCTTGCTGGTGGACGTGAATTTCAGCGATTAAAATCTACAGATTATGCTTTAGACGTTTTTGACCGGGTAAATGATTCCAGATTCTGGAAAAGCTTTAAAACAAGATATGTTTCCAATAACCCGGCAAGTGCACCAAAATGGACTGCGGCAACAGCACCTACGCCAGCCCAGGTAGGCCAGGCTAAATTTGTAGGTGGAGAGGAAGCTGTTTTATATATTGTAAATGATGCCGGCGATACCAGATATACACCTTTGATTGCCAATGCTACTAATCCTCTGGCTACTGATCTTGGCCGCCGTAAACCAACTATGTTTGTCAGGTATTTTGCAGGCCAGCCACAGAGCTATTTAAATGCACATGGCAACTACGGTGTGAGCCAGTTTGTAGCACTATCTAAGTTTATGGATGGATCAAGAAATTTAGTGGCTTCTCAATTTGGACAGCGAGATGGCATTATGGCCCGCTTAGCCGAAACCTATCTTATAGCTGCCGAGGCTTATGGACGATTAGGCCAATATGCACAAGCCATTCCATATTTAAATAAAGTAAGAGATCGGGCTGCTTATAAAGATGGTGAAAACAGGGAAAGTTATGTTGATGGGGGTATTTCATACAAAACAAATCCGGCAACCAATGCTACGGCCCTTTCGTCATACTCAGATAAAAACACCTATTTCGAATCCAATAATATTCCGGTTACTACAACTAATACATTAACGGCTATGCACTTAAACAGTGATGGAGATATTTTCAACTCTAATAGGGAATTTTTTGATAAAATTGGGGCTACCGCTCAAAGCGATAAATTTATTGCCTTTGTATTAAATGAACGATCAAGAGAATTAATGGGTGAGCTACAACGCTGGGAAGATCTGGCCCGTACCAAAACATTGGTAGCGAGAACTGCTGCATTTAACAGTGAGGCAAAACCGATTGAAGGTAAACATTATTTAAGACCGGTTCCGCAATCTTTTCTGGATGTGATTAAGAACAACGGTAATGCATTAAGTCCTGCTGAAAAGCAAGCAATGCAAAATCCAGGCTGGTAATTCAATACATTTTATATTTACTCAAGCGCAATCGGCCATCTGCTGATTGCGCTTTTTTTTATAAATTTATCCATCTGTAACAGATCATTGGCACATCATACAGGATGGAACAGCCATTTAAAAATGGTAAAATCGTATTCGTTTTTAACCAAATATTACTTGTTAAAATGAGATTTTGTTTGTCAATTAGTATAGATTGATCACCTAATCTAATAAATATACTAACGCAAATCCTTTTACCCTATCCTATCTCATAATGAAAAATCAACTTGTATTCTTTCTTTTAATTTTAGGATTCTTTGAATCGGTAAATGTTAGCCATGCCCAAACCCGGGCTGATATCAAAATTAACTTCGATAAAAAAATTGCAGAAATGAAACCTGTATGGGCTTGGTTCGGATACGATGAGCCCAATTTTACTTACATGAAGGATGGCCAGAAACTGCTGACGGATATTTCCAACTTAAGCCCGGTTCCTGTTTACGTTCGTGCCCATAATTTATTAACCTCTGGCGATGGCACACCTGCATTGAAATGGGGCTCTACAAATGCATATACCGAAGATAAAAATGGAAATCCGGTTTACAACTGGATGATCATAGACCGCATTTTTGATGCCTATGTTAAACGTGGCATGAAACCACTGGCTCAAATTGGCTTCATGCCTGAAGCTTTATCTACAAAACCTATTCCCTACCAGCATCAATGGAAACCAGGAATGCGTTATGAGGAAATCATGACCGGATGGTCTTACCCGCCTAAAGATTATCAGAAATGGGGCAACCTGGTGTATGAATGGGTAAAGCATTGCGTGGAAAGATATGGCCAAAAAGAAGTAGAAAGCTGGTATTGGGAAGTATGGAATGAGCCTGACGGTGTTTACTGGAAAAGTACCCAGGCAGATTTTTTTAAATTATACGATTATGCGGCCGATGGATTGAAAAGAGCATTGCCTACCGCAAAAATCGGCGGTGCAAATGTTACAGGGGGCGGCAGTAAATATCTTGATGCTTTTATCAATCATTGCCTAACCGGAACCAATTACGTAACAGGCAAAACAGGCTCACCATTGGATGCGGTTTTGTTTCATGCAAAAGGCTCACCTAAATTCGCAGATGGCACTGTGGTAATGAATATCCGTGCCGAACTTCAAAATGTAGCGGCCAACTATAAAGTGATCAGCAAATATCCACAGTTAAAAAATATCCCTGTCATTATCGGGGAGTTTGATCCTGAAGGCTGCGCAGCTTGTGGCATGTCTACCAATCCGGAGAATGCATACCGAAATGGCACCATGTATTCCAGTTATACCGCAGCATCATTTGCCAGATTGTATGAATTAACTGATCAGTACAATATTAATCTTTTAGGTGCTGTTAGCTGGTCTTTTGAGTTTGAGAACCAAGCCTGGTTTGCTGGCTTCAGGGATCTGGCCACCAATGGTATTAACAAGCCCGTTTTAAATATATTCAAAATGTTCGGGATGATGAAAGGCAACCGTGTTGAGGTGCAAAGCAATCAGATGTATCCCCTTAAAACCGTACTGGATTCGAGTATCAGAAAATCTGCTCCAGATGTTGGTGTGCTGGCATCAAATGATCAAAAATCTGCTACTGTTTTAATCTGGAATTACCATGATGTGGATAAAAAGGGAATAGCAGATACTGTATCAATCTCTTTAAATGGCCTTGGTAAAAAGACGGTAACCATTACGCATTACCGCATTGATGATGAACATAGTAATGCATATGAAGGGTGGAAAAAAATGGGCTCACCGCAACAACCAACAGTTGCACAAATTGCTATGCTAGAAAAATCAAGCCAGTTGAAAGCTATAGGAAAAGCCGTTAAATATGATACCAGCACTGGTCCGTTTATTTTTGAGTTACCCAGGCAAGGAGTTTCTTTTTTAGTTGTTAGATAATTTGACTTACGAAGTTTCAGTGGGATTTGCGATGGAGAACTTCGTCAGTCTAAATAAAAATCAATCTAATGGTTGGTGTCTAACCGACCAGTTTAATGTGTTAATCTTATTGAATTTGTATGCACTCTTTTCGGTTGGTGAGAAACCAACCGATAGATGAAATGTGTAGAGATCGGATTTAAACTTGCGAAGTCTTGCTCCGCTCTGGCCTTTGAGACTTCGCAAGTTAGTAACCCAGACTTACGAAGTTTCAGTGGGATTTGCGATGGGGAACTTCGTCAGTCTAAATAAAAATCAATCTAATGGTTGGTGTCTAACCAGTTTAATGTGTTAATCTTATTGAATTTGTATGCACTCTTTTCGGTTGGTGAGAAAACAACCGATAGATGAAATGTATATAGATCGGATTTAAACTGGCGAAGTCTTGCTCCACTCTGGCCTTTGAGACTTCGCAAGTTAATGAACTATCGCCTTTCCATTCACCACCACATTTTCGAATTTTACGTTTTCATACTTATTCTTAAGCATCGGATTTGGAGTGGTGACCTCAACATTTTGGAAACTAAAATCCGATACCTGATCCAGTGGATTTCCTTGCATTTCTCCAAATTTTGTGCTTTTGACTTTGATATTGGAAAGTTTAATATTTTTAATGACGCCGAAGGGTTTTGCCTCACTTCCTGCCAAATCAAAAAACTGGCTCCATGGGTTTAAATCAATCACAGCCCCACAAGTTCCTGAAATGTTATCGATGGTAATATTTTCAAATAACTGGAAAGTATCTCCACGCATTTTAAATTTCAGAATGGGACAATCATTCGCTACCATACAATTTCTCATCGTAATGTTTTTAGCATGTATGCATTCACTTCCCATAGTCAGTGTGGCATGAGAAGGGCCAAAAGTACAATTCTCAATCAGCACATCCTCTACTATTCCATTTTGTGGCAATTGATGTGCTGTAGGTCCTTTTCCTCCCTTAATCACAATGGCATCATCATTTACGGAGATGTAGCAGTTTCTGATAGTAACACCTTTACAAACATCAAGATCTATACCATCAGAACTGGGTGCAGGAACAGGTTTAAAAGGCGATTGAATGTTGGTATCTTCCACTAATACGTCATTACACTGGTAAAAATGAGTTGTCCAGAAACCCGAATTGCGCAGCTGTACCTGTTGAATTTTAATATGATCACTCTTCCAGATAAAGATTAAACGTGGCCGGCTGACTTCGAGATTGGTAGACGCTTTACCCAATTTTTTCATTTCCTCCCGATGTGCCCAAAAGGTTTTCCAGAACTTCAATCCGTTGCCGTTGATGGTACCGGGTCCTTTAATGCTAAATCCATCTACACCATAGGCATTAATCAGGGCTGCATAATAATCCAAACTCTGCCCTTCCATTCGGGAAGGAATAAAAGGATAATCTTTTATCTCATCCGAACCTTTCAACACCGCCCCTTCCTGCAACACTAAACTGGTTTTTTCCTTAAAAAACAATGCCCCGGTTAAATAAGTTCCTTTCGGGATGACAATCACACCACCACCTTTTGCAAAGGCTTTATCAATTACTTTTTGAATCGCTTTCGTCTGAACGATTGTGCTATCTGCCTTTACACCATAACGGACAATTTCATATTCCTGTGCCCTTACGGGATGTAAAAACGCTATAAGTAAGGTAAAAATGTAAAATGATTTTATCATATTTTTAAAGATAATTTACTAATTTAGTTATACGGCGTAATTAACACCGGGCCGATCAATCCGGATGGCATTACCGACCAGTTTGAAGCATCAAAAGGTTTATAATCAATGTTTACAAAATTGATCTCATGATAATTTCGCCATGAAATTTTCCTGATATCCATATCCCGGATGCGGTTGGCCATGAGATTAACCACTTCTATTTTGATGATATTATCACCTGGTTTTAAATAATTGCCAATACGGGCTTCAAACGGAATGCTCCATAAAATCCCAATCTCTTTTCCATTCACCCATACTTTAGCACTTTCATTTACCTGACCAAGGCTAAGCACATATTCTTTTGCGGTTTTTGCAGGTAAATTGAAATGGCTGGAGTACAAACCTATTCCGGAGAAAGCCTTAAGTTTTGGATCTTTTAAATCTGTCCAAGAGATTAATTTATCCAGTTGCTGATCAGCTGGAAGCACAGGCCCGCCTGCTGTAAAATGCAATGTCCATGGAGGGGTAAGGGGAATAGGTTTTGCCGCATGGTTAAGATAGTTCCAGACTCCATTTTGGATAGGTTTATTGGACACATTAAGGAAAAGTGCTTGTCCCGATTTAATCTGCACCCGAACTTGATTGCCTTTCATCGCACCCAAACCTATTGCTCCGCTTTGCGGATCCATGATCACTACCTTGCCAGTGGCATTAAGAGATAAATAGGTATCGATATCTTTTGCTGTATGGTTCACCAGGAAATAATAAATATCGCTGCTGTTTTTTCGCCTGATAAATTTCAGACCCACATCTGTAAGTATTTCGCGGTTAACATGGCGCTGAGCAAGTGCCAGCTGTACATTATTGGCTAAAATAATTTCTCCTTTTCCGGTTTTAAAAGTTGAAACGCCATTTGCATCTGACTGAAAGGCCAAACCCGCTAAAGTCGATTTCAGCTCTGCCCTCCTCTTCTCCAGATCATTTAAACCGGGAACATCTTTTGGCAGTTGCTGAAAAATAACCGTTGCACCTTTGCTTGCCAACGCTACAATATGATTCAAAGTTTCCAAACTCATCAGTTTACTTTCGGGAATAATGAGGACTTTGTATGGTGATGCATTTTCTGATGTCTGTAGTAAGTGATCAATAGTTGTGGCTCGGCTCAATACCCTATCAGAAGCAAAATCGTATGCATAACCTGACTTTGATAAATCCTTTGCCAGTTTATAAAATGCCGTAGGATGTAACCACTCATCTACATCATGTACTTTCAGTGTCATATCCAAACCTTTTGCTTTATTCCATACATCATAAATTGGCCAGTAAATTAGCAGTTCATTATCGGGTTTTCCTGATTGCAATATGGATTGACACCGGGCTATGTATTGATTAAGTCCATTGGCATGCGGCCATAAACTGTTATTGGGATTCATTTCCACGGAGGCATAAAATAACCATCCCGGCCAGGCGATATCCTTTGGAGAGTTAGTGGTGCCATGATAAAAAACATGATTAATACCTGATAAAAACAGCTGCTCTACCTCCGGTTTACACTGTGAATAAGCGGTTTTAAAATGCTCGGTTAGCCAGGTAAAAGTTTCTGAAGACACCAGTGTTTTTCCATTGGTATGGGCTGCAGACGAAGCAAACTTACTCATAATCGGGTCTGGATCTACATTTCTGATATCGGCAGTGTCTCGGCGCAAACCGGGAATATCAAAGGAACTGGAACCAAAGGTCTCCGTTTCCGGAATATCTACCGCACCATAAAGATCGAGCAGATTGCCCGGTGAACCATGCGATTGATTTTTAGTCATTGATTTTAAGCCATGCGCCCAGTTGGTCCAGTTTTTAGTAAAGTTATTCAACAGCAGCTCATCCATTGTTTCCCGGTAATCTGATTTTAAACGGGCAATATTTTCATCCGTACTGTCTTGGCTTGCAAGGTCTTTAAGGTGAATTTCAAGCTCATAACCCCTGTTCTTTTTAAATTCACTGAAAAAAGTTGGTGTCCAGGAGGCGCCATAAACTTCATAGCTATCATTAAAAAACGACCTGATACCTTGTGGCTGGTGATTAAAAGCATCAGTGAACCGCTTTAAATACACATCAACAGATTTTTGATCGAGATGATCGAGTGTAAAACCTTCTCCGCCCGGAGCCGCACGCTTGACTAATTGTCTTGTTTTTCCAGAAAAAGCAGCATAAATATTCCACATTCCTGATTTAGGCGACCAGGACAAAGAACCATCTTTCTGAAGTAAAGGAAGTAGGTTTTCAACTTCTTTATTTGGACCATAAGCCATTAAGGCCTGCAAAGTAGCAAAATCCTGCTTTGCTTCTTTCACCTTTATAGGTTCAGACAGTTGCTCACCAGCATTCAGTTTATAATCCTGAATGATCAGTTTGGTTGCTGCATATTCTGGTTTAATTTGCGGCCCTCCAAATGGCCATCCGGTTCCTGTATTCATATCTACGCCCATCCCCAAAGCATTTGCTTTTTTAACCGTATAATGCAGGGCATCCATCCAGGCTGGTGAAAGGAATTGCAGATACTGTTTCTCGAAACCAACAGCACCGTAAATGGGGGTAATTTCTACCCCACCTAAACCAGCAGTGGCATATTTTTGTAAAACATAATCAAGATTCTGGTCATCAACGGCATTGCCCATCCACCACCATCTTGTCCATGGTTTCATTTGGTTTTCTACCTTAGGCCATCCCTCCATTTTTTTTGCAGGCAATTGTGCTTCCACACTGCTTAAGAAGGCCATACAAGCTAAAACAGCGGCTATAAATCTTTTCATTTTATCAGACTTAGTCAAGATGAAATACCAGTGTTAAGGGATGTGATATGGGAGATTGATCTGGATTTGTTTCCATAATATCAGCCATGTAGGCCCACCATTTCTGAACAATAGCCGTGCTTCCAAGATCCTGAGATGAATTTCCGTTCTGTTGCTGTACTGCGAATAAAGTACTGGTTTCTTCATCTAAAAAAATGGAATAATCACTTACTCCGTTTTCTTTTAATAACGCAGACAGCTCAGGCCAGATTTCATCATGACGCTTTTTATATTCTATTTCGAAACCTGGTTTGAGTTTCATTTTAAAGGCAATTTTCATTTTTTTTCTTTTAAATTTTCACTTCGTCATGTTGAGGTATGGATCACTAAAATTCATTACTAATCGCGTTCTGCAATCTCAACAGCCTGTGTTCCATCGTTTGCAGATTTTTCACTCCGTTCTGAATGACATACAAAGGTTTGTCATGCTGAGGCACGAAGCATCCCTAACCTATAAGCACTGCACTACAAATAACTCACCTTTGCTGCTGCAAACTTAACTGCCTGTGTTCCATCGTTTGCAGATTCTTCACTCCGTTCTGAATGACATACAAAGGTCTGTCATGCTGAGGCACGAAG
>Ga0308159_1004134_pt1 | contig 13605 bp, 15 predicted proteins | sample PhyCR1_FD_201040 | JGI IMG/M metagenome (GOLD analysis project Ga0308159, IMG submission 201040) | Phyllosphere microbial communities from UC Gill Tract Community Farm, Albany, California, United States - DLSLC.R1 | ecosystem: Host-associated > Plants > Phyllosphere > Unclassified | place: USA... | reverse complement strand
GAAGAACGCCGCCGCGAACAGGATCAGCTTGGGATTGCTCACGCCGATGGCGAAGCCGCCGCGAAACAGCGCGGCGGCCGATACGGCGACGGGTAGGGGCGCATCGCCCACGTCGAGCGGCGCCGCCTTGCTGCGCCAGGCCTTGATGCCGAGGAACACCAGGTAGGCCGCGCCCGCATAGCGCAGCACGTCGAAGGCGCCGGGCAGCGCCAGCAGCAGCGTCGTCAGCCCCGCCGCCGAGGCCGACAGCACCAGCACGATCGCCGCAAGGCACCCCGCCATGGCGAGGACGCTGCGCTTCAGGCCAAGCTCGACGCTGCGCGACAGGATGTGGAGCATGTTCGGACCGGGCGTGCCCGAAAGCAGGAACACGGCGGCGATGAACAGCCACCAGGTATGCAGGGTCATTGGGGGATTCCTGAACAGACCGGAGAATACAACAAAGCGAAATAAAGCAAGGCGGGATAAAACAAGGCGAGATAAAGCAAACCGTCATCCCGGACTTGATCCGGGACCGTGGCGTACTCTTGAGGCGATACCTCGCGCCGGGCCACTGCGGCGCCGCGTCCCAACGCAAGCTCGGCGCGGCCCTGCCCACGGCCCGGCATGCGCCGGGATGACGGCGAGGCTAGGCGAGGCGCGCTACTTCGCCTCGGCGATCAGCTTGAGCGCGGCGGGCGAGGTCCAGTCGTTGCCGCCGGTATAGCGCCACACTTCCTTGCCCTGGCTGTCGAACAGCACCGTGACGGGCAGGTTGCCGCCGTACTGGAAGCCGAGGTCGCCCTGCTCGTCGACCCAGGGCTGGATCTGCTCCAGTTCGCGGCGGCGCAGGATTTCGACGACCTTGTCGGTCTGGCCCATGTCCTGCGAGATCGGCAGGATCGTCACGCCCAGTTCGTTCTCGCGGGCGATCAGCTTGTTGAGCGTGGGCATTTCCGCGATGCACGGCGCGCACCACGTGGCCCACAGGTTGATCAGCAGCGGCTTGCCCTTGAACGAGGACAAATCGAGGCTCTCGCCCGTGTTGTCGACGAGGCTGACCGTCGGCATCGCCTCGCCCTTGTGCGAGCGGTCGAGCTTGTCGGCCTTCTTCGCGGGCTGGGCCGGGCCGGCCTCCTGCGCGCCTTGCGAAGCCTGCGGTTGCGCGTCCTTCGCGCTTTGCCTATCGCAGCCGGCGATCATGAGGGCCGATGCCCCGGCAAGCGAACACAGGACGAGCGACTTGAGCGAATTGGATGAGGGCACGGTTGGCTCCAATGCCCAGTCGGGCAACAAGATGTGGGGCGGACGGTTCGCGGAAGGACCGTCGGCGATCATGCGCGAGATAAACGCCTCGATTCCCTTCGACAAGGCATTGTGGCGTCAGGATATCGCGGCAAGCAAGGCGCACGTCGCGATGCTGGGCGCCTGCGAGGTGGTTTCGGCCGAGGACGCGGTGACGATCCGCGACGGCCTCGACGCCGTCGCCGCCGAATACGAGGCCGACGGCGTGCCCGAGGACTGGGACCTCGAGGACATCCACATGACCACCGAATCGCGGCTGGCGCAGCTGATCGGCCCGGTCGCCGGACGGCTGCACACCGCCCGCTCGCGCAACGACCAGGTGGCGACCGACTTCCGCCTCTGGGTCCGTGATGCGATGGACCAGGCGCAGGCCGGGCTGGAGGCGCTTCAGGTCGCGCTCGTGACCCGCGCCGGGGAGCATGCGGGCTCGATCATGCCGGGCTTCACCCACCTCCAGACCGCGCAGCCGGTCACGCTGGGCCACCACCTGATGGCCTATTACGAGATGATCGGCCGCGATCGCTCGCGCTTCGCCGACGCCAGGAAGCGCATGAACCGCTCGCCGCTAGGCGCGGCGGCGCTGGCCGGCACCGGCTTCCCGATCGACCGGACGATGACCGCGCAGGCGCTGGGCTTCGACGGGCCGACCGACAACAGCCTCGATTCGGTGTCCGACCGCGACTTCGCGCTGGATTACCTGATGGCGGCCAGCCAGTGCGCGCTGCACCTCTCGCGGCTGGCGGAGGAGTTCATCATCTGGGCCAGCCAGCCCTTCGGCTTCGTGACCCTGCCCGATGCGCTGTCCACCGGCAGCTCGATCATGCCGCAGAAGAAGAACCCCGACGCCGCCGAACTGGTGCGCGGCCATGCGGGCCGTATCTCGGGCTGCCTGGTCTCGCTGATGATGACCATGAAGGGCCTGCCGCTGGCCTATTCCAAGGACATGCAGGACGACAAGCCGCCGGTCTTCGAGGCCGCCAGCCTGCTCGCCCTGTCGATCGCGGCGATGACCGGCATGGTCGCGGAGACGAAGTTCCGCACCGACCGGATGCTTGCCGCCGCCGAACTGGGTTTCGCCACCGCCACCGATCTTGCCGACTGGCTGGTGCGCCAGGCCGACATTCCCTTCCGCGAGGCGCATCACATCACCGGCGCTGCGGTCAAGCTGGCCGAGAGCCGGGGCATGGCGCTGGACAAGTTGCCGCTGGAAGACCTCAAGGCCATCGACAGCCGCATCGACGAGCGCGTATTCAAGGCGCTCTCGGTCGAGGCATCGGTCGCCGCGCGCAAGTCGCATGGCGGCACCGCGCCCGAGCAGGTGCGCCTGCGCGTGGCCGATGCCCGCGCTGTGCTGGGTTTGGAGTGAGCGTAGATGCGTAAGGCCGTCGTTATCCTGATGCTGGTGTCGCTTGCGGCCTGCGGGCAGCGTTCGGCGCTGGCGCTCAAACCGGGGCAGCAGCTGCCGCCCGCGCCTTATGGCCGGGCGGACAAGCCGGCCGCGGCCGAGCTGCTGAAACTGCCGACGCAGGCCATCCCCGAACGCAGCGTGGAGCTGCGCACCCGTTCCGAGCAGCGTGACGACGATCCCTACGATCTGCCGCCGCCCGAATAAGACCGCACAGGAATTCCATGGATCATTTTGCAATTGCCGACGGCGAACTCCACGCCGAACAGGTTCCGCTCGCCGCCATCGCCCGTGAGGTCGGCACGCCGGTCTACGTCTATTCGCGTGCCACCCTCTCGCGCCACGCCAAGGTGTTCCGCGAGGCGCTGTCGGCGCTGCCCAGCGTGCATATCGCCTTCGCGGTGAAGTCGAACCCCAACCTCGCGGTGCTGCGCCTGCTGGCCAAGGAAGGCTACGGCGCCGACGTCGTCTCCGAAGGCGAGATGAACCGCGCGCTGGCCGCCGGCATGAAGCCTCGGGACGTGGTCTTCTCGGGCGTCGGCAAGACCCGCGCCGAAATGGTCGCCGCGGTGCGCGCGGGCATCGGCCAGTTCAACCTCGAAAGCGAGGAAGAGGGCGAGGAACTGTCGGCCATCGCGGCGGAGCTGGGCGCGCGCGCCACCTGCACCCTGCGCGTCAACCCGGACGTCGATGCCCGCACCCACGCCAAGATCTCGACCGGCAAGGCCGAGAACAAGTTCGGCGTCGCCTACGACCGGGCGGCCGGCATCTATGCCCGCCTGTCCGCGCTGCCGGGCTTGGAGATGCGCGGCCTCGCCGTCCACATCGGCAGCCAGATCAGCGACCTCGAACCCTCGCGTCAGGCCTTCATCAAGATGGGCGCGCTGATGGAAGCCCTGCGCGAACAGGGCCACAGCGTCACCCACATGGACCTCGGCGGCGGCCTCGGCGTGCCGTACAAGGCGGACGACGTGCTGCCCACGCCGGCCGACTACGGCCGCATGGTGGCCGAAGTGGCGCAGGATTGGGGCGTCACCATGATGTTCGAGCCGGGCCGGGTGATCTCCGGGAACTCGGGCGTCCTCGTCACCGAAGTCGTGCGCGTGAAGCAGGGCACGACCAGCCCGTGGATCGTGGTCGACGCGGCGATGAACGACCTTGCGCGCCCGGCGATGTACGATGCCTGGCATGATTTCGCCGCCGTGAAGCCCACCGGCGAGACGGTGGTGGCCAACGTGGTCGGGCCGATCTGCGAAAGCTCCGACACCTTCGCCATGGGCCGCAAGATCGACGCGGTGAAGGCCGGCGACCTCGCGATCTTCCGCACCGCCGGGGCTTACGGCGCGACGATGGCCAACACCTACAACAGCCGCGCGCTGGTGCCCGAAGTGATGGTCGACGGCGACAGGTGGGCGATCGTCGCCAACCGCATCGAGCCCGCCGCGATCCTCGCCGCCGAGCAGGTTCCGGACTGGCTGGCCTGAGGCGGCTGCCGGCATGATCGAAACCCTCCCCCTGTTCCACCGTATAGCCGGGCGCCCGGTGGTGGTGCTGGGCGAGGGGGAGGCCGCCGAGGCGAAGCGCAGGCTGGTCGAGCGGGCGGGCGGCATCGTGGTCGCCGACCTGAACGCGGGCATCGCCGGCGGGGCGCGCCTCGCTTTCGTCGCCCATGACCGGGACGACGCCGCCGAGGCCGACGTGGCCCGCGCCCGCGCGGCAGGGATGCTGGTCAATGCGCCCGACCGCCCGGCGCTATGCGATTTCACCGTGCCTTCCATCCTCGATCGTTCGCCGGTGCTGGTCGCGATCGGCACCGGCGGGGCGTCGGCCGGGCTTGCCAAGCAGTTGCGGCTGCGGCTCGAAGGCCTGCTGCCGCAGACGCTGGGCGCACTGGCTTTTGCCCTCGGTGGAGCGCGCGGAGCCTTGAGGCGGCGCTTTCCCGATGCCGGAGACCGCCGCCGTGCCCTGGATGCCGCGCTGGCGGCGGGGGGCGCACTGGATCCGCTGGCCGAAACCGCCGCCGGGAATGTCGAGGCATGGCTCGCAGGTGCCGCCGCGGGCGAGGGAGGGCTGGCCGAGATCGTCCTGCGCAGCGACGATCCCGATGACCTGACGCTGCGCGAGGCGCGGCTGCTGGGCACGGCGGACCATATCGTCCACGATTCGCGAATCGCCCGCGCCGTGCTGGACCGTGCCCGCGCCGACGCCGTTCGCACCGAACTCGGGGCCGCGCCGCTGTGTCGACCAGTGAACGGACTGACGGTCGTTCTCAGGGCGCCGACCTGAGCCGTTAACCTTGCGAGCGCGCCCGGCGCGCGGCGTCGCGGCCATCGATGCCGCTGGCTTCTCAACCATGTACCCGATGTTGCCGATTTGCCACGAACGCGCCGTTCTCCCGGCGGCTGGGCCCGACCGCTTGCCGATGACAGATTTTTAATTCAGCATCGCGAACGGGTTGCGGCAGTGCGTTCTTGAAGGGGGCTTCGAGCATGGCAAATCTGTGTCTGCAAACGGCGGTGGCATGGCACGAAACGGTGCGCATCGCCCGCACCGAAATACCTGACCTGGCCGTGCCGACTGGCGTGTTCGGGAGCAGATGCGACCGCGCGCGGATCGACGCCAGCGCCGACAACCATGCCGAACTGATGTCCTGCCTCCACGCCTTTCACCGCGACGCCTGACGTCGTCATCATGGAACTGCGCGGGCCGCTGGCCAGCCTCCGTCATGACGACATCGAATGGAAGCGCGGGCAGCAGGGCCTGGTCAAGTCGCTTGCCGCCTGGCGCGCGGAACCTGTCGCGGCGCCGGTCTTCGCGGCGATGAAGCGGTTCGGCGGCGGCGCGGCGCTGGAACGGTGCCGGGCGCTGGCCGACCTGTTCGCTCCGCCCGGGGAACGCGCTGAGCATTTCGTCGCCAGCCTGATCGATGCCGGGATCGCGGCGCTGGACGGCTATCCGCTCGGCCAGCTGCCGCTGCGGCACGGGAGCCGGGACGCAGCGCCGATGCTCGTCCTGGCGCAGTCGGGGGATGCCACGCTGGCGCTTGCCGCTCACGACGGCGGGGTGCTGGCGATGCTGCCGCCGGCCCGAACCGCGCGCTTTCGCCCTGTGGAGACGTGGGTGCGCGTGCTGTCGGGCAGCGGTGTCGCCGAACGGGTGCTGCTGGGCGAAGCGGACGGGGTGCCGGCCGCGATCGGTGCGGAGCAGATCGCGCTCGGCGCCGGTGACGTGCGCTATCACCATGGCCCGCACGAGGCCTTCGAGGTGGTCGGCGCCAGCGGCGCGATGATCGTGCTGCGGCTGGAGCGGCAGCTCGAGGAGTGCGGTCTCGTGCGCGAATATGCCATGCCGGGCGGCGTTCTGGTACATCAGGCGGGCGCACGTCCGGACGACAGCCGGGACGAACTGATCGTCGCACTGCTCGGCGGGATGGGCCGGATCGACGCGGTGCCGCAGATGGCGCGGGTCGTCCTCGGCGATGGCAGCGACGCGCTGCGCTGGCAGGCCCTGCGCGAAGTGACCGCGCTGGACGGCGCGGCCGGGCTGGAACTGCTCGCCCAGATCGCCGCCGATCCCGAGGATACGCTGGCAGCTCAGGCCGGCGCGGCGCTGGCGGCGTTGCTGGCGTCGCGGCCGGACCTGGAAGGAGCGGGAACGTGGCCCGGCTGATCGACGCCAACGACCCGACCAGCGCCAGCCTGGGCGAGGTCTGCGAGGCGCTTGCCGTCTGGGGCTTCGACCCGGCGGAGCCCGAAAGCATCGCCCACGCCGCCCACTGGCTGCGGCGGCTGGGCAACGACCGTGATTTCCTGGGCGATATCCTCATCGACCTGCTGGCGGGGCGCACCGCCGGCGGCAAGGCGGGCGCCGGCAGGATCGGCGTCGGTCTTCCCGGCGGCGAGACGAATTGCCTCGTCCTGGTGCCGCCCGGTCGCGGCGACTTTTCGATCAACGCGTGCATCTGGCCTTCGGCGCAGGAGGCGGCCCTGCGCGCCAGCGGGCCGGAAGCCTTCGCCTATGGGCTGGCGCACGATCACAACTACGACTTCCTCGTCCTGGGCCATTTCGGCCCGGGACTGGAGTTCGACGATTACGAATACCTCCACCAGTCGGTGGCCGGCTGGAGCGGCGAAGCGGTGGAACTGCGGCCGCTGGGACGTTCGGTCCTGCAGTCGGGGCAACTGGCGCATTACCGCGCCCACCAGGATGTCCACGTCATCCACCCGCCGCAGTCGCTGTCCGCCACGCTGGCGCTGACGCACGAGCATGCGGTGATGGGGTGGATGGACCACTATCTGTTCGACCTTGGCGAAGGGCGCATCTCCCGCGTGCTCGGGCATGGCCCGAGCGAGGCTTTCCTGCGCATCGCCGTGGCTCTGGGCGGCGAGGAGGCTAAGGACCTCGCCGCGCGTTTCGGGCGCCATCACCCCAGCGACCGGATGCGGCTGGTGGCCTGGCGCGCGCTGGCGGGCGAGGCTGGCGGCATCGAGGCGCAGGATGCGGTCTGGCGAGAGGCGGAGGCCTGCGGCAGCCGCGTCGTGGCGGCGGCGGCCGCGGCCCGGCGCGCGGCGATAGCGGGTCAGGGGGCAGATTAGAGAGGCGCGTTCAGAACAGCCCGCCGGCAAGGGCGTCGACCGCGCCTTGCAGGATCACCGCGGCGGCCGCCGAATCGATGCGGGCGGCGCGCTTGGCGCGGCTCATGTCCTGTTCGATCAGCCCGCGCTCGGCGCCCGAGGTGGACCAGCGTTCGTCCCACAGCAGGATCGGCAGGCCCAGCACCGCCAGGTTGCGGGCATAGGCGCGGCTCGACTGCGAGCGGGGGCCTTCGGAACCGTCCATGTTCAGCGGCAGGCCGATGACGATGCCCTTGATCGAGCGTTCGCGGATCAGGCCCTCCATCAGCGCCTTGTCGGCGCCGAACTTGCCGCGCTTGATGGTCTTGCCGGGTGAGGCGATGCGCCAGCCGGCGTCGCAGAAGGCAGTGCCGATCGTCTGGGTGCCGAGGTCCAGCCCGAGCAGCCCGCCCTTGGCCGGCAGTTCGTCGCGGAAGACCAGCGCCCCGGTGGTGATCAGCGCGGCCGGTGTCTTGCTTTCGTCTGCCACGCTGCGGCTCGCCTTTCGAAGTCGGCCCGAAGATTGGCCCAGAACAGCGTCACGTCATAGAGGTGGTAGTTGTTTCCGGGAAGCACGTAGGGCCCCAGATCGAGCTTGGGCGGCGCGCCGATGTGGAGAAAATGGTCGGGCCCGCAGACGGCCGGGACTACCTTGGCCGCCAGCGTGCCGCCGCGCCGCGCGAAATCGGGGACCAGCGAGCCCAGGTTGGCGCCTGCCTCCGCCCCGGCCTCCGCGCCGGCCCCCGCATCCGGCGTGCCGGTGATGGGGTTGGTGCAAAGAAACGGGCTGCCCGCCACCGAAGCACCGTCGAGCCCGGTACGGCGCGCGTAAGCCTGCAGTAGCATGTCGGTATCGGCCGGATCGGCGACCGATAGCCAGCTGACCACGCAGCCGCTCTGTTCCGCGCTGGTGCAGGCAGGAGCGCCCATTTTCGGCAGGTCGTGATCCAGCGAGACCGGCCAGCCGATGATCCATGCGCCAACCAGTCGATCCGCCAGCGGCGTGCCGGCGATGCGGTCGCGCATCAGGCGGCGCAGCAGGAACGCGCCCTGGCTGTGCCCGGCGAGCGCGATCGGCTGGCCGGGGCGCAAGTGGCGGGTGAATATCTCGAAGGCGGCGCCGACGTCGGCATAGGCGAGGTCGATCGCCTGCGCGGCCTCGGGCTTGGCGGTGAGGAAAGCGCCGATCGCCGCCTGCCGGTAGCGCGGCGCCCAGATGCTTTCCGCTTCGTTGAAGGGGCTGGCCATGCCCTGCACGAACAGCGCGGCGCGGTCGCGGCTGATGGGCTCGTCGAAGGCGGCGTTCCAGGCGTCGCGGGCGACATAGCTGGTGGGGTGGACGAAGAAGACCGCCACCGGCAGCTTCTGCGCGGGCGCGGCCACGCCGGGGGGCAGCCAGGCGGCGGGATCGTTCTTCAGGCCGGGCCGCGAGACCCACATGGCCGGGCTTTCCCACGATTCGGGCGGCAGGGCCTGCTGCTTGGCGAACGAGACGGTGGGGACGAACGCCATCTCGGTCAGGTCCTCGGACCAGATGCGCAGGGCCACTATCAACAGCAGGAGGACGATGGTGACGCCCGCGATCAGGTAGAGGAACTTGCGCGCCATCGGGTCAGGAGGAGGTCAGGCCGGCCAGCTTTTCGGCCGGTTCGCCGCTGTTGCGGGCGGCCTCGCGTTCGAGCCAGATCTTGATCATGGCTACCAGCGGATCGGCCAGCGCCAGGCCGAGGAGGCCGAACAGCACGCCCATGATCAGCTGCGCCGCCAGCACCAGCGCGGGCGGCAGGTCGACCGTCTTGCGGGCGATGTAAGGCACGATCAGGTAGCCGTCGATCAGGTGGATCAGCACGTAGACGAAGACCGTGTAGAGCCCCATCTCGCCGCTGACCGAGAAGCCGACCATGACCATGATCGCCCCCGAGATCGGCGCACCGAGGTTGGGCAGGAATGCCAGCAGTCCGGTGATCAATCCCAGCAGCGCCGCCATCGGCACTCCGTAGAGCTGGAGCATGAACCAGGTGAATGCGCCCTCCACGGTCATGCCGATGACGCGGCCGAACAGCAGGCGGCGCAAGGCGCGGCCCATCACTTGCGCGGTCGATTCGAAGTGGTCGCGCCGGTCCACCGGGAGCATCCAGCCCACGCCGCGGCGATAGAGGCGCGGCTCCATCGCCATGTAGATGCCCAGCACCAGGATCAGGAACAGCGTGGTGAGCGCGCCGAACAGGCCGCCCAGCACCGCCGTGACCCGGCCGATCCCGCCCATCGCTTCCTGCGCGATCGAGCGCATGTCGCGGATCCGCACTTCCATGCCGTGCCGTTGCAGCCAGGCGAGGCCGCGGTGGAACTGGCTTTCGATGGTGTCGGGCAGCTCGGCGGCCTGCTGGGTGATCTGGCTGCCGGCGAAGCGGCCGAGCCATGCCAGGAACAGCAGGGCGGCGAGCAGCACCAGCGCCACGCGCCAGCCGCGCCCGATCGGCAGGACCCGCCCGATCATGCGGGCGCCGCCGTCGATCAGCGCGGCGAAGACCACGCCGCCGAAGATCACCAGCAGCGATTGCGACAGGAACACGCCCAGCGCGAACAGCGCGGCCATGCCCAGCCATACGAAGGCCTTGCGCGCCTCGTGCCGGATCAGCGGATCGGCGATGTCGGTCGGCCCCGCGCGGCGGGGCGGGTGGTCCTCGGTCTCGGCGCCGGGGTGTTCGGCGCCCGGGGTCTCGGGGCCCGACGCGCTCACGGCGCCGGGTCGATGCGGGGGCGCAGGCTGGAGAAGGCGCGGCCGTCGCGCAATGCGCTCCACCACGTCAGCGGGTTCCAGCCCTGGGTGCCATCGAACGAGAACGTGATGAATTCGGCGCGTCCGCCGATGTTGGAGAGCGGGACGGGACCGCCGAGGCCGCCGTCGCCCTCGCCCCGCTCGTTCACGTAGAACGGGGCGCGGCTGTCGGCGGAGCGGTCGCGGTCGTCGCCCATCAGGAAGACATGGCCTTCGGGCACGGTGATCTCCCCATAGTGGTCGAGGTCCTGGTCGGTATAGTCGATGACCTGATAACTCGCGCCGTTGGGCAGGGTTTCACGGAAGGTCGGCAGTTCGTACACTTCGCGGCCCGAGGGCAGGCGGGTGCGATACCGGCCGAAGCCGTCGTAGCAGTGGCCCGGCTCCTGGCCCTCGCAGGTCAGCGCATCGTCGGCGGGGATCTGCACCGGGGGCTCGATCTCGCGCTTGATGAACTTGCCGTTGAGGCGGATGCGGCCGTTGACCACGGCGATCCGGTCGCCGGGCAGGGCCACCACGCGCTTGATGAGGTCGGCCTTGCGGTTGCCGGGCACGACGATGACGATGTCGCCGTACTGCGGCGTCTGGCCCAGGATCCGCCAGGTCGCGCGGGGCAACAGGTGGAAGCTGAGCGAGGACCAGTTCCAGCCGTAGGGATACTTCGAAACCACCAGCCGGTCTCCGACCAGCAGCCCCGGCATCATCGAGATCGACGGGATGTAGAACGGCTTGGCGACGAACGAATGGAACGCCAGCACGCCCAGCAGCATGAGTGCGAGGCCGCGCAGTTCGCGCACCCAGTTGGTGGTCCGGGCCTCGGGCTTCTGCTCGCCGGCCGGGATGGGTAGGGGCATGCTGCCAGCAAGGGGAGCCGGTCGGGGGTCGGTCATGGTGGCGGGGGAACTCGGCTTCAGGCGGAAGGAAGCGGGCGGGCTTCGATGATGACGAAGGCCTGGGCCCATGGGTGGTCGTCGGTGAGCGTCAGGTGAACGATGGCCTCGTGACCGGCGGGAATCAGCGCATCGAGCCGCTCTTTCGCCCCTCCGGTGAGCGCCAGGGTGGGCGCACCGGAACGCGCGTTGACGACGCCGATGTCCTTCATGAACACGCCGGCCTTGAACCCGGTTCCGACCGCCTTGGAGAAAGCCTCCTTGGCGGCGAAGCGCTTGGCCAGCGTGCCCGCGATCGTGTGCGGGCGCCGGGCGGCCTTGGCGCGCTCGACCTCGGTGAAGACGCGGTTGAGGAAGCGGTCGCCGTAGCGTTCGAGCGAATTGGCGATCCGCTCGATGTTGCACAGGTCGGAGCCGAGGCCGATGATCATGCGTGCTTCCTCGCCCGGCAGGGGAGCGCACCCCCTTCTGCTTCATCGCCACCCTGAACCTGTTTCAGGGCCCATCGTGTCCGGGCCCCGGTGCTTTGCCGCAGCGAACCGACGGCACCGATGGTGGCACGACCTTCCGATCGCAGCTGGTCGATGAATCCCGAAACACGTTCAGGATGACGGGCTTTTAATGGAAATCCCGTATGCGATACCCCTGCTACCCTCGCCCTTTCGGGGAGGAACTGCGCCATCGTCATCACCGCACCTCGTCCATCAGCGCGCGCATCCGCTTCACGCTGGTTTCCAGCCCGCAGAAGATCGCCTCGCCGATGAGGTAGTGTCCGATGTTGAGTTCCGCCAGTTGCGGGATGGCCGCGATCGGCTGGACGTTCTCGTAAGTGAGGCCGTGGCCGGCGTGCGGCTCGATGCCGTTCTTGGCGGCGAGCGCGGCCATGTCGACGATGCGGCGCAGTTCGTGGGCGACCTGCTCGCCTTCGGCATGGGCGTATTCGCCGGTGTGGAACTCGACCACCGGGGCGCCCAGTTTCATCGCCGCCTCGATCTGGCGCGGGTCGGGGGCGATGAACAGGCTGACGCGGATGCCTGCGTCGGCCAGGCGCGAGACGATCGGCGCCAGCCGGTTGTGCTGACCGGCGGCGTCGAGGCCGCCTTCGGTGGTGCGCTCCTCGCGCCGCTCGGGGACGATGCAGGCGGCGTGGGGGCGGTGCCGGAGGGCGATCTCCAGCATCTCGTCGGTCGCCGCCATTTCCAGGTTGATCGGCAGGCCGGTGGCCTCGAAAACTCGGAACAGGTCGTCATCGCGGATGTGGCGGCGATCCTCGCGCAGGTGCACGGTGATCCCGTCGCCGCCCGCCTGGGCCACGATCTGCGCGGCGCGCGCCGGGTCCGGATGCTCGCCGCCGCGCGCGTTGCGGATCGTCGCGACGTGATCGATGTTGACGCCGAGGCGCAGGCGGGAAGGGCTGTGCACGCTGCTCATGGTGCTCTTTTCAGTGAGGGCCGATAGGTCGGGTCGGGTCGGGTCAGGTCAGGTCAGGGCTGGGCGCGGCTGCCGGGCTTCGTCACGGGCCGGGCGGCCAGTTCGGGCGGCAGTTCGCCGGGCGCGTAAGTGGGGAAGTTGAGCGCGACGAGCGGGAAGAACGGCACGCCCAGGTCCACCGCGCCGGCCGTCCGGTCGACCAGCGAGGCGGCGGCGATGACTTTGCCGCCGGCTTCCTCGATCGCGCGAATCGCCTCGCGGCTGGACAGGCCCGTCGTCACCACGTCCTCGACCATCAGCACCTTGTCGCCCGGCTCCAGGGCGAAGCCGCGGCGCAGTTCGAACGTGCCGGTGGGGCGCTCGACGAACATCGCGTCGACCTGCAGCGCGCGGCCCATCTCCTGGCCGATGATGACGCCGCCCATCGCCGGCGAGACGACCTTGTCGATCTGCTTGCGGATGTCGTGCGGGAGCTTGGCGGCGATGGCCACGGCGAGGCGGGCCGCGCGGTCGGGGTTCATCAGTACTCGCGCGCATTGCAGGTAGTGTGCGCTGTGGCGGCCGGAGGACAGCAGGAAGTGCCCTTCCAGCAAAGCCTTGCTGGCGCGGAACTCGGCGAGGACGTTACCTCTGGTACGATTTGGGGTGATCTGGCGCAGTTCGCATGCGCCTTGCGTCAAAATTTCCCCTAGAGGCGCTTGAGACACGCGGCAAGCGCGCGTATACGCCCGGGCAAAGGGGGTGTAAGCCTCCATAACAGGGGTGCGCGCGAGACGGGTAGAACCGTCTGCGCGTTCGAAGGAAGTGGAAGCGCAAAAAACCATGACATTCGGCAAAATTTCTCATGGCTTGGGGCAAGTGATCGGGGGCCTCGGGCTTTCCGTCGCCGCTGTCCTGGCTGCCGCTGTTCCCGCTTTTGCGCAGGTCGCGCCGGCCGTGTCGTCCGCGCCGGCCGCGCCTTCCGCCATCGCCACCGGCGCTGCCCAGGGGGCCGCGCTGGCCTCCGGCGCCGGCAGCTACACCCCGATGAAGCCCGTCGAGGGCATCGGCATGCCGATCGACGGCGCCATGGGGCTGCAGACCCAGTTCTCCAAGACCGGCGAATATGGCGAGTGGATTCATAACATCATCCTGATGCCGATCATCACCGTGATCTGCATCCTGGTGCTGATCCTGCTGATCATCATCGCCGTGCGCTTCAAC
>Ga0308159_1004133_pt1 | contig 13607 bp, 12 predicted proteins | sample PhyCR1_FD_201040 | JGI IMG/M metagenome (GOLD analysis project Ga0308159, IMG submission 201040) | Phyllosphere microbial communities from UC Gill Tract Community Farm, Albany, California, United States - DLSLC.R1 | ecosystem: Host-associated > Plants > Phyllosphere > Unclassified | place: USA... | reverse complement strand
CAATACCGGCGCCCACGAGCGCAGCCTTTTTCAACAATCCATAGTGATTACTGGCAAAGGTACCGTTGACCTGGACCCGGGTCAGTTCGTGGTTCTGGTGGTACAGCCACTCATCACGGCCGCTGTAATGGCTGTTGAGTAAACACTTGTGAGAGGTCAGCTCCTGGGGCGTTCGCGGGTGGCCATGCTGCGCCAGATACGCGCCGCTGGCACAGGTCAACTCCTGCATCGCCAGCAGCGGTTTGGCGATCAGCCGCTCATCGCTGGCGACATAAGAGCGGATGGCCAAATCAAAGCCATCGCGACGCAGGTCACGAAAGCTGTTGTTGAGTTCCAGCTCGATCCTGACCTGTGGATGCTGCTCGGAGAACTCCGTCAGCAAGCCTTCAAAAAAAGTTTCACCCAGAGAAACCGGCGCAGTCAGGCGAACTTCGCCGACCATCTCGTCACGCATCAGCGCTACGATATTGCGCGCCCGCTCCATGCTCGCCAGTAGCTGCTGACCTTGAGGCAACAGCGCCGCGCCAGCCGAGGTCAGATTCAGACTGCGAGTGCTGCGATGCAACAGCATCACCCCATAGGCCTCCTCCAGATGGCTGATGCGCTTGGACAGGTAACCCTTACTGCAACCCAGGCGCGCCGCAGCAGCAGTGAAGCTCCCGGCGTCGATGAGTACCGCAAAGCCCGCCAGGTCATCTATCTCACTCACGATTGTTTCCTTATGAGAACCAAAGGTTGCCTATTAGCACTCTTATCGACTGCAAACAGCCACCTTACACTGCCTGCTCACCTTTGTTGAAAGACGCTCAGGAGCAATGCAATGAAAATTCTGTTGATTGGAGCCAGCGGCACCATCGGCTCGGCCATTGCCAAGGAATTGGCCCCCCGTCACGAGATCGTGCGCATCGGCCGCACCAGCGGCGAAGCGCAGGTGGATATTAGTGATAGTGGCTCCATCCGAAAACTGTTCGAACGGGTAGGCAACTTCGATGCGCTGGTCTGCGCGGCGGGCAATGTCACCTTCGCACCACTGGCTGACATGAGTGAAAAAGACTTCGCCCTCGGCCTGAAGGACAAGCTCATGGGCCAGGTCAACCTGCTGCTGATCGGTCGCGAATTTGCCAACGACAGCGCGTCTTTTACCTTCACCACCGGTGTGCTGAACCGTGACCCGATTCGTACCGGCGCATCGGCCAGTCTGGTCAATGGCGCGCTGGATGCGTTCGTGCGGGCTGCGGCCATCGAAATGCCCCGCGGCATGCGGGTCAACTCGGTGAGCCCAACCGTTCTGGTGGAAGCAATGGACAGCTATGCACCTTATTTCCGGGGGTTCAAACCGGTGCCCGCAGCCGAAGTCGCCCTGGCCTACGCCAAAAGTGTCGAGGGCCTGCAGACCGGTCAGGTCTATGTGGTTGGCTGATGCCTCTTGTGATGACGCCGCAGGCTGAGTAACGTGGCGGCACATGTCTGGAGACCACCCAATGTTTGCTGCTCGTTCCGCCCTGTTTTTCGCCCTGCTGCCGCTGTTCGCCGGTTGCCAGATGCTCGGTTCCAAGCCTGAAACTTCTGTATCCAAGGCTGGCTGGGTCCGCATGCAGGGCAACCTGACCGGTGAAGGCGGCAAGCTGCTGTTCCAGCCTTGCAACGAACAACGCCGCTTCGTCGTCAGTGATGCGGGCAACACGGGCATCCTGCAGGAGTCTGCAGCCCTGGCCGATAAATCCGGCAAAGTTTTTGCCGACCTGCGTGGCACCTTTGTCGCCGGTAAAGCGGCCAACACCGATGGCCAGCTCGATCTGCGCCAGGTGTACCGCGTGGAGCGTCCGGATCAGAACTGCGAAGACCCCAACTTCAAACGCCTGACGCTGCACGTCAACGGCAACAACCCGGCGTGGAACGTCAACGTCAGCGGCAAAGGCATGGTGATCGAGCGCCTGAACAAGGACACCATTGCCGTGCCCTATGTTGAAGAACAACTGCCCAACGGACGCTTCAGCGTCAGCAGCGAAGCCAATGGCCAGACCATGGAACTCTGGGTCGCGCCGCAACGCTGTGTGGATAGCAGCAACGGCTCCGTCCAGCACCTCACCGCCGAACTGCGCCTCAATGGCCAGACCGTGCGCGGCTGCGGGTATTACGGTGGGTCGCGGGATGATTGATAGGACGATGGCCACCTACTGACCTTTGTTGGAGCGAGGCTTGCCCGCGAACAGGACGACGCGGTTAGCCTGACACGCCGCGTCATCGTTCTTCGCGGGCAAGCCTCGCTCCCACAGTTGAATCGCGATCTTATGTGGGAGCGGTGCTTGCCCGCGATAAGGACGACGCTACGCTCGAGACAAGCCACCACCCCGCCCCACCCCAATGTGGCTTATAATCCCCGGTTCTTGTAGCGCTGTCGGGCTGATCCTGCGGCCCGGAAACTGGATTTTTTCATGTTACGAATCACCGAACTCAAGCTGCCGATCGATCACCCGGAAGAAGACCTGCGCCCTGCTCTTTTGCAGCGCCTGGGTATCGACAGCGAAGCACTGCTGGACTTCACCCTGTTCAAGCGCAGCTACGATGCACGCAAGAAGTCTTCCGAGCTGTGCTTCATCTACACCATCGACTTCGAAGTCCGGGACGAAGCCGCGCTGCTGTTGCGCATGGCCGATGATCGGCACATCAACCCCGCGCCGGACGTCAGCTACAAGGTTGTCGGCCACGCGCCGGATGGCCTGACCGAACGCCCCGTGGTCGTGGGCTTCGGGCCATGCGGGATCTTCGCTGGGCTGTTGCTTGCACAGATGGGTTTCAAGCCGATCATTCTTGAGCGTGGCCGGGAAGTTCGCCAGCGCACCAAGGACACCTGGGGCCTGTGGCGCAAGAACGTGCTGAACCCCGAGTCCAACGTGCAGTTCGGTGAAGGCGGTGCCGGGACCTTCTCCGACGGCAAGCTGTACAGCCAGATCAAGGACCCGAAATTCCACGGTCGCAAGGTGCTGCACGAGTTCGTCAAAGCCGGTGCGCCGGAAGAAATCCTCTACGTTAGCAAGCCTCACATCGGTACGTTCCGTCTGACCGGTGTTGTGGAAAACATGCGCCATCAGATCGAAGCGCTGGGCGGTGAAGTGCGCTTCGAACAGCGCGTCACCGACGTGCTGATCGAAGACGGCCAACTGCTGGGTGTAGAACTCGACGGCGGCGAACGCATCGAGTCCCGACACGTGATCATGGCTTTGGGGCACAGCGCCCGTGACACCTTCCGCATGCTGCACGGGCGGGGCGTTTACATGGAGGCCAAACCTTTTTCCGTGGGCTTCCGGATCGAACACCCGCAATCGCTGATCGACCGCGCTCGCCTGGGTAAATATGCCGGGCACCCGAAGCTCGGCGCGGCCGATTACAAACTGGTGCACCATGCCAAGAATGGCCGTTCGGTCTATAGCTTCTGCATGTGTCCGGGCGGCACGGTGGTCGCGGCGACTTCCGAGCCAAACCGCGTAGTCACCAACGGCATGAGCCAGTATTCGCGTAACGAACGCAACGCTAACTCGGGCATCGTGGTCGGGATCACGCCGGAAGATTATCCGGGCGGTCCATTGGCGGGTATCGAGTTGCAGGAGCGCCTGGAATCCCACGCTTACCTGCTCGGCGGCAGCACTTACGAGGCCCCTGCGCAGTTGGTAGGTGACTTCATTGCAGGCAAGGCGTCCAGCGAGCTTGGCAGCGTAGAACCGTCCTACAAGCCGGGGGTAAAACTGGTGGACCTGGCAGACGCCCTGCCCGCTTACGCCATCGAAGCAATCCGCGAAGCACTGCCAGCCTTCGATAAGCAGATCAAAGGCTTTGCCTTGCACGACGCCATCCTGACCGGCATCGAAACCCGCACCTCGGCACCACTGCGTATTACCCGTGGCGACACCATGCAGAGCCTGAACGTCAAAGGCCTGTTCCCGGCAGGCGAAGGTGCAGGTTATGCGGGCGGGATTCTGTCTGCTGGTGTGGACGGCATCCGGATTGCCGAGGCGCTGGCGCGGGATATGTTGGGGATTGAACTGTAGGAGTGCGCCTGTCTTCCGAACGCCGCACTTTCGCGCAGCAAACATAGGACCCGTAGGAGTGAGCTTGCTCGCGATCGGCTGCGAAGCAGTCGTGAAAAAAGCAGCATTCACCGCCGCAGAAAAGCCGTTCCGGCTTTATCGCGAGCAAGCTCACTCCTACAGAAAAACCGTTCTAATTCAGATGTCATTTTTCAATGAGAGCGGCTTTAGCCGCGAGTTATAGATCCTGCGCAGGGCCGACATCCTTGCGGCTAAAGTCGCGCCTATGGACCGTATTTGCTGCGCGAGAGGGCGGCGCTTTTCAGACAATTCCTACACAACAAAAAGACCCGTCTGACCAGCAAAACCGACCCTCCTGACAGACTCGGAAACACTCTAAATCGGCTCTTCTTCTTATAACAAAAACGAATATAACTTTTGTTTTAAAGACAGTAAGTCCGGGTTAGGGTATCGCTCCTTTTGCATGAATGGAGCGCGAATCTTGCCTCTACGTAACTCTGTCATTCGTTTTTTTCAGCTTGAAGCAGCGGGCGGTCTGTTACTGATCGCCGCCGCTGCTCTGGCCCTGATCATCAACAATTCCCCTTTGTCCTGGCTGTATAACGCCTTCCTCGATGTGCCCGTGGTCGCCCAGATCGGTGCGGTCAAGATTGCCAAACCGCTGTTGCTGTGGATCAACGACGGCATGATGGCGCTGTTCTTTCTGCTGATCGGCCTGGAGGTCAAACGCGAGGTGCTTGAGGGCCATCTGTCCAAGCCCTCGCAGATCGTCTTGCCGGGTACGGCGGCCGTTGGCGGCATGGTGGTTCCGGCGCTGATCTTCTGGGCCATGAACACCGGCGATGCAGCAGCCATGAACGGCTGGGCGATTCCCATGGCGACTGATATTGCGTTCGCCCTCGGGGTTCTGGCGCTGCTGGGCAAGCGCGTCCCGGTGTCGCTGAAACTGTTCCTGATGACCCTGGCGATCATCGACGACCTGGGCGCCATCGTGGTGATCGCGCTGTTCTATTCAGGTGAGCTGTCGAACCTCTCGTTGCTGATCGCTGGCGCGGCCATCGTGGCCTTGATCACCATGAACAGACTGGGGGTTCTCAAGCTCGGGCCTTACTTGCTGATTGGTCTGGTGCTGTGGGTTTGCGTCCTGAAAAGCGGTGTCCACGCGACGCTGGCGGGTGTGGTGCTGGCCTTCTGTATTCCAATGCGTGCTCCGAACCAAAAGTCCTCGCCTTTGCTGACCCTGGAACATGCGCTGCATCCCTGGGTGGCCTACGGCATCCTGCCGCTGTTTGCCTTCGCCAATGCCGGTGTGTCTCTGACGGGCGTTACCCTGGAAAGCTTCACCCATCACGTCCCTATGGGCATCGCGGCAGGCCTGTTGCTGGGCAAGACCCTCGGAGTGTTCGGCCTGACCTGGCTGGCGATCAAAGTCGGGATAGCGAAGTTGCCAGCCGGCGCGAACTGGGGGCAAGTACTGGGCGTATCGATCCTGTGCGGCATCGGCTTCACCATGAGTCTGTTTGTGGGCTCACTGGCTTATGACCCGGCCACCAGCGCGTACGCGGGCGCGGACCGGATGGGGATCCTGACGGGATCGATTCTGGCGGCGTTTATTGGCTATGCGGTTATGGCGGTCAGTAGCAGAAATAGCCAGACAGCCTGACCTAGTGGGACCGGCTTCAGCCGGGAAGAGGTCGGTACCTCCAATGCCTTTTTGTCGTCAGAAATGCAGCCTTCCCGGCTAAAGCCGGTCCCACTAGACAAACAAAAACCCCGATCACCAGGATCGGGGTTTTGTGTATCAAGACACTACAAAAGCATCGCAGACCTTAGTGTGAAACCCGGCTGGTGCCATTGACGCTCATGATGCGCACGCGCTCGCCGACACGGAAAATTTCATTTTCCTGCACCTGCTGCACGTAGGCACGCATGCTGCCGTCGTCTTCACGAACGGTAATCTCCACGCCCTGAGTCCGGGTCAAACCTTCCTCTGTCGCAGAACCCAGCAGACCACCGGCCACCGCACCAATCACCGCCGCGACGATACTGCCGCGACCGCCGCCAATCGCGCTACCGCCCACACCGCCGACGATTGCACCGGCACCCGCACCGATTGGGGTCTTGCTGCCTTCAATCTTTACCGGCCGCAGAGATTCGATGGTGCCCAGGCGAACCGTCTGCACTGTCCGCGCTTCATCACGGGAATAGGAATCACCGGTCAGGTTCGACATGCAGCCACTGAGCGACAGTGCCATAGCAGTGAACGAAACCAGCAGAACAGACTTACGCATAGGGGTATCTCCAGAGGAACATGCAGCCATTAGACTCCGCACTATTGGCGCTGTCACCTGCCGCTCCTCGCTAATTTGTTTTCATTCAGGCGCGATACAGCCCGACGCCATGTACCCCTATGACGGGTTCGCTGGCGAATAATTCAAACAAACTGACGTTCAGGGAGCGAGGCGTTCGCGAATCCACTGACTCTCGTCGAGACGATAATTCAGACGGTCATGCAAACGGCTGGAACGACCTTGCCAGAACTCGATGCGTTCGGGCAAAAGCCGGTAGCCACCCCAATGTGGCGGGCAATGTGGCTGGGTATCAAGGAAGCGCTGTTCGGTGGCGGTGATCATGCCTTCAAGCTCGGCGCGATCGGCAATGACCTGACTCTGGGGCGAAGCCCAGGCACCCAGTCGGCTACCCAGCGGACGAACCTGAAAGTAAGCATCAGACTCTTCAGGCGTGACCTTCACCACCCGCCCCTCGATGCGTACCTGACGCTCAAGGGTTGGCCAGAAAAACGTCATGGCGGCAAACGGACGCGCCGCCAGCTGTTGGCCCTTGGCGCTGTCGTAGTTGGTGAAGAAGGTAAAACCCTGAGAATCCAGGCCTTTGAGCAGCAGGATGCGGCAGTGGGGACGCCCGTCTTGATCAACGGTCGCCAGCGTCATGGCATTGGCTTCGACCGGTGCCTGCTCGGTTTTGACCGCTTCTGCAAACCACTGGTGAAACAGAGCAAACGGCTCCTCTGGCGATTGTGCTTCGGTTAAACCATCGCGGGCGTAGTCGCGGCGCATATCAGCCAGAGACTGGGTCATGACGCTTTCCTTGAATTGAAAAAAGTCCGGGGACTGACCCGCGCCGCCAAGCGCGAGTCAGCAAAGCGTTAGTTGCTGGCCTGATCGGTCGCCGCTGGTTTTTTCTTCACGGCAGCCTTGGCCGGTGCGGCTTTGGCAGGTGCAGCCTTCTTCGCCGGAGCGGCTTTTTTAGCAGCTGGCTTGCTGGCGGCGGCAGCTTTCTTGGCTGGAGCCTTGGCGGCAGGGGCTGCTTTGGCCGGAGCCGGGGCAACGGCGGCAGCTGGCTTGACGTCCTGAGCGGCAACCATAGTGGCCGACGGCGGCAGCGCGTATTTGCTCATCAGGGCAACCATGGTGTTCTGTGGCGTCATCATGATTTCCACGCGGCGGTTCAGCTTGCGACCTTCGGCGCTGTCGTTGGCAGCACGCGGCATCACGGCGCCCATGCCACGCAGGCTCAGACGATTACGCTCCAGGCCGCTGAGGCGGAAAATCGCGGCAATGGATTGCGCACGTTCCTGGCTGATTTTCTGGTTGGCGGCAGCGACACCGGTGGTATCGGCGTGACCGAGGACCAACACGGCGGTTTTCTGATCGCCTTCCACGATCTTGGCCAGACGGGTGATCGGGCCCAGGGTTACCGGCAGCAACATGGCGGGACGGTCCGGGTTGAACGAGCTATCCACCGGCGCGGTAATCACCAGCAGGTCTTCGCGGCGCTCCAGTTCGAATGGGCTGTCCTTGATCGCCAGGCGCAGGCGCGGCTCGTACTCATCCAGCCAGGCCTGAGTCACTTTTGGATCGATCTTTGGAGCAGCGGCAGGAGCGGCTTTCTCATCACTGCCAAACGGCCACCACCATTTGCTATCGGTCTCGGACTTGGCAACCAGAGGCGGCACGCTCTTCGGCGCAGGCTTGGCAGCAACATCAGCTTTTGCGTCAGCGCTGTCGCTGGATGCGAACGGCCAGTACCAATGGGTGCCGCTTTCAGCTTCGGCAACAGGCTCGGCAGGTTTGGCTTGCGGGGCCTTTGCCGTTGCAGTATCGGCGACCGCGTCCGGGCCGGAACCGAACTGCCACCAGCTACTACCTGTATCGGCGGAATTATTTTGAGGGGTTTGCGCACAACCCGTGACGGCAAGACACAAAGCGATTGCGAGGCTTTTGGAAGACGACATGAATGACCCACAAAAATTAGTAATGAAAAGAACCTGGCCAGAAAACAACTTGGCAGCGCCCATATAACACGCCTAAACGCCCAGTTGGAAAAGGAAACCGTCGCACGGTTCCTGATACAGCCCATTAACTGACAGTCGGTATGAAACAAGCACTTAAGGGCACAACTTAGCGCAAACACTCACCAAGGATACGCGCCAGGTTTTGCGCACGCGGGTCCATCAGCACGTAGGGGCCCAGCGTGTTGACGACAAAACCAAACGCCACATCCCGGTCCGGGTCGGCGAAACCGATGGATCCGCCAGCGCCAGGGTGACCGAATGCTTTGGCACCCAGGCCGTAAGTGGCGTTGGGTACGTCCGGCTGATCCAGCATGCAACCCAGTCCGAAACGCGTCCGGGTCAGCAGAGTTTTGTCTTCGCCAACGCTGTGTTCGCGAGTCAGCTCATTGAGCAGCTCGGACTCCAGCAGGCTGCCATCGAGTAGACCGGCATAGAAGCCTGCAAGGCTTCGGGCATTGCCGTGACCATTCGCGGCGGGCTGCTGCATGCGGCGCCATTCCGGCTTGTTGGTGCTGGTCATTATCGAAGGCGGGTTGGTGAAGGCTCGGGCCGTCATCGAAGTCGGTTCACGCATAGTGGTTTGCACCAGACGCTGCGCCGCCTCATCACCCGGGTTGCCCTTGCCACGGGCCACATGGGCGACGCGGTAGAACTCCTCGTCGCTCAGACCAACATGGAAGTCCAGGCCCAGCGGACGCGAGATACGTGCGGCGATGGACTCACCCGGCCCACGACCGTCAGCCCGGCGCAGCATCTCACCCACTAACCAGCCGTAAGTGATTGCGGCGTAACCATGGCCCTGCCCCGGCGTCCACCAGGATTGTTCGGCGGCCAGCGCGTCCGTCATGGCGGTCCAGTCGTAAAGCGCTTCGGCGGGCAACATGTGGCGCAGCGCGGGTAAACCGGCCTGATGACAGAGCAATTGGCGCAGGGTGATCGCAGCTTTGCCGGCCTCGGCAAACTCGGGCCACAGACGAGCGACAGGTTCATCCAGGCGCAGCTTGCCTTCATCGACCAGTTGCAGCGCAGAGACGGCAGCGAAGGGCTTGGTGCAGGAAAACAGGTTAACGATAGTATCGCTGTGCCAGGCCTCGGCACCGTCCTTGTCGGCAGTACCCGCCCAGAGATCGACAACCGTTTCGCCACCGACCTGAATGCACAACGCCGCACCGCGTTCCTGAGGATCGTCGAAGAGTGCGGCAAACGCTTCACGCACTGCTTCGAACTTGAGCTCGAAATGACCCTGAATCTGCACCCGCTGGCTCCCGGATTGGCTGATCGAAAAATGGCGTGCATTGTTTCAGCGATTGAAGGGTTTGTGAACAGATGTGGGTCAATGCACTTTTTTTGTGGGACCGGCTTTAGCCGGGAATGCGGCATTTCAGGCGATCAATTTCGGGCGGGTGTACTGGCCTCTTCCCGGCTAAAGCCGGTCCCACATAAAAACGCGGTCGTATATGGGTGCGGTGCACCAGACTCAGGAAATCTCACGCCTGAACGGCGGCAGCGCATTGAGGATCGCTTTGCCATAGCGCTGGGTCACTACGCGGCGGTCCAGCAGGGTGATAGTGCCGCGGTCTTCTTCGGTGCGCAGCAATCGGCCGCAGGCCTGGACCAGACGCAGCGAAGCATCCGGCACCGCGATTTCCATGAACGGATTGCCGCCACGGGCTTCGATCCATTCGGCAAGCGCCGCTTCCACCGGGTCATCCGGGACCGCGAACGGGATCTTGGCGATCACCACGTGTTCGCAATACGCCCCCGGCAAGTCGACACCTTCAGCAAAACTCGCCAGACCGAACAGCACGCTGGAATCACCGCCATCCACTCGGGCTTTGTGTTTGTTGAGGGTTTCCTGCTTCGACAGGTTGCCCTGAATGAACACCTGCTTGCGCCAGTCCCGCTCCAGCCCATCAAAAACGTCCTGCATCTGCTTGCGCGAGGAGAACAACACCAGCGTGCCCCGCGAGCCTTCCACCAGACTCGGCAACTCACGAATGATCGCCGCCGTATGCGCCACGGAATCCCGTGGGTCGGCCTTGAGATCCGGCACCCGCAGCACACCAGCATCCGCGTGATGGAACGGGCTGGGCACCACAGCCGTAACCGCCACCTTGGGCAGGCCGGCACGCATGCGGAAGCGGTCGAATTTGCCCAGCGCAGTCAGCGTGGCGGAGGTCACCAAAGCGCCATAAGCCACGTTCCACAAGTTGCGACGCAGCATCTCCGCCGCCAGGATCGGGCTGGCATTGACCTCGATGTCGAACAACGCACCGCTGTCGGCCAGGGTCAGCCAACGTGCCATGGGCGGGCTGTCTTCCGGGTCTTCAGCGGTGAAGGCGGTCCACAGTTCCCAGTTGCCATGGGCGCGGGCCAGCAGACTGCCAAACAGTGGATACCATTCTTCGGCCTGATGGCTGGCGATGCCGATATTGACCTCACCGTCCATGCCTTCCTTGAGAAGGTCGGCCAGACGGGTGAACAGATCATCCAGGCGGGCAAAGCCTTTCTTCAACTCGATGCCCATCTCGCGAATATGCTCGGGCACCACGCCGCCAATGAATCGATGCCGTGGGCGCTCGCGGCCCTGCATGTCTTCACCGGCGCGAAAATCTGCCAGCTGTTCGCAGGCGCTGAACATGAATTGCTGCTGCGCCTTGATCTCACGGGCCAGTTCCGGCACTTGTTCGATCAACTTGCCCAGGTCACCCGGCAATGGATGTTGGGCCAGCAGTTTGGCGAGGTTCTTGGCGGTCTGTTCCAGCCAGTCGGCTGTTGAACGCAAGCGCGTGTAATGGGCGAAATGGCCGATGGCCTTGTCAGGCAGGTGGTGGCCTTCGTCGAATACGTACAGCGTGTCACGAGGATCGGGCAATACCGCGCCGCCACCGAGGGCGAGATCCGCCAGCACCATGTCGTGGTTCGTCACGATCACGTCGACTTTTCCCATGCCTTCGCGGGCTTTATAGAAGGCGCACTGCTGAAAATTCGGACAATGTCTGTTGGTGCACTGGCTGTGGTCGGTGGTCAGCCGTGCCCAGTCCTGATCTTCCAGCGCCTGAGGCCAGCTGTCGCGGTCCCCGTCCCACTTATTGCCGGCGAGCTTTTCGATCATGCTGGTAAAAAGCTTCTGACTGGCCTCATCGACTTCGATCTTGAAGCCTTCTTCCTCGAAAAGCTGAGCAGTGGCGTTGGTGGCGTCGCCTTCCTGCAAGAGCATGTCGAGCTTGGACAGGCACATGTAACGGCCACGACCCTTGGCCAGGGAAAAGGTGAAATTCAGCCCGCTGTTACGCATCAGGTCGGGCAGGTCCTTGTGGACGATCTGCTCCTGCAACGCCACGGTAGCCGTAGCGATGACCAGACGCTTGCCCGCCAGCTTGGCGGTGGGAATGGCGGCGATGGCATAGGCCACCGTCTTGCCAGTACCGGTGCCCGCTTCCACCGCGACCACAGCGGGGTCGCTGGTGCGCCGACCCTCTTCATCGGTATCGATGTCGCCCAGCACCTTGGCGATCTCGGCGATCATCAAACGCTGGCCGTAGCGAGGCTTGAGGCTCTTGGCTTCGAGGAAACGCGAGTAGGCGCCCTGGATCTGGGATTTGAGTTCGTTGCTGATCATGGTTCGGTCGTGGGCTCGGGCGTTACAGGCATCGGCGAAAATTAAAGCATAAAAGCTGGATATATCTTCAGTAGTTCCAGCAGGCGGCTATCATACCCCGCAAATTCCATCCGCGCAGAACGGAGTACCTGATGACACCCTTTTCCCTCGTCTACACCTTGCATGTTCTGGCCGCCCTGATCTGGGTCGGCGGCATGTTTTTCGCCTGGATGATCCTGCGCCCGGCGGTTGTCAGCGCCTTACAGGGCCCGGCGCGCCTGAAATTGTGGCTGGAAGTGTTCCCACGGTTTTTCGTCTGGGTCTGGGCGGTTGTGGTGGTCTTGCCGATCACCGGCGTCGGCATGGTCCAGTTGCAATTCGTCAACTTCCAGACCGCCCCACGCTATGTGCAGGTCATGATGGGTTTGTACGTGGTAATGACCGCACTGTTCATTCGTCTTCAGTCATTGCAACTGCCGGAACTGCGCCGGGCTGTTGAAACGGAACAGTGGGCTGAAGGCGCGGCGGTGATGGGCCGGATTCGGCGATTGGTGGGGGTTAATCTGCTGATCGGGTTGGCAGTGGTCGCCATCGCAGCGGCCAGACCGAATTTTTAAGCGACCCTGTAGGAGCTGCCGAAGGCTGCGAATTGCGCTGTGTCAGGCACGCCATCATTCGCAGCCTTCGGCAGCTCCTACAGATTTTCTACAACCGCTGCACCGTCACCGCACCGGCAGGCCCAGCCGCTCCAGGCTGCCCCGCTTCACCGGCACGACCAGCCTTGCCACCATCTGCGCGATAAACAATACAACCCTTCGACGCGCCGCCTTTGCCGGGTTTGCCGCCAGCGCCCGCCAGACCGCCGGGGCCGCCCTGGACGTTGACCTTGATGTGTTCGGCCGGAAAGCTCAGCGGCAGTTCCAGCCGCACCTGTGCGCCCGGCGCGCCGTCGTGGCCATTGCCGCCGTTGTCGCCGTCATAACCTTTACCCGCGCTGCCAAAGGTGCAGCCTGGAGCCTCGCCGTTGGCGCCATCCAGACCGACATAACCCGGCGAGCCAGCACCGCCACGGGCATCGACGAACAATTCGCTGCCGTCCAGATGCTCGATGCGCAAGGTCAGGTTACGACCCGGCAACGGTGGTTTTTCATAAGTACCGGGCGCGCCGCGAGCGGTGATCTGGCTGCCGTCCCCGAGCTTTCCATGGCTGACCACCAGGTTAAACGGCTGACTGCCGGAGACGATGGCAATTCGCGCCTCATGACCCAGCACCAGCTGATCGACCTTCACCTCGATGAGGCCGGACGGGATCAGCAAGGTGCCGTAATCCTCGACCTCCAGACGTTCCAGTTGCAGCACGCTGGTGTTGCTCGGCAAGCGCATCAGGGAATGGGGTTCGACGCTGACGCTCTGGGCCATGGCAAGCGGGCTGCAAAGTGCGGCAAGTAGACAAAGCTTACGCATGGGCTCGCTCCCGAGAAGGTTTTGGCAAGGATTGAATATGGAAGATTCCGAACACAAGAATGTGCAAACGATCACGCCAGGGATGACGGCGACCGCGCAGGCTGCCATTGAACAGCAGCAACTCAAGCACGTGCGTCAGCGCCAGCAGGCTGCCAGCGAGTTTGATTAACAGCGCGAACGG
>Ga0308159_1004130_pt1 | contig 13612 bp, 10 predicted proteins | sample PhyCR1_FD_201040 | JGI IMG/M metagenome (GOLD analysis project Ga0308159, IMG submission 201040) | Phyllosphere microbial communities from UC Gill Tract Community Farm, Albany, California, United States - DLSLC.R1 | ecosystem: Host-associated > Plants > Phyllosphere > Unclassified | place: USA... | reverse complement strand
TGATGACCACCGCCAGCGGCGGCACGCCGTACGGCGCCAGCCACTGGGCCGGCCTCGATGGCGCCCGCCCGATCACCGACGACGAAAAGCGCCTGGCCATCGCCCAGGGCCGGCGCCTGGCCGAAACAGCCGTCAAGCTCGCAACCCGTTAGAGGACGACGCCATGCACACCACCTTGCACAAGTATTTTCACTGGGGCGCCGTCGGCAGCCTGGGCCTGCTGATCGTGTGGTGCGTGTTGTGGGAGATGGTGATCGCGCCGCTGAAACCGGGCGGTTCGTGGCTGGTGCTCAAGGCCGCCCCGCTGCTGCTGCCTTTGTACGGCGTTTGGAAGCGCGACATCTACACCTTGCAGTGGACGTCGATGATGATCCTGATGTACTTCACCGAGGGCATCGTGCGCGGCTGGAGCGACGCCGACCGCGAGTCGGCCTGGCTGGGCTGGGGCGAGGCGATCATCGTCTGCGTGTATTTCGCCTGCGCGCTGCTATACCTGCGCCCGTATAAACGGGCGGCGAAAAAACTGGCCAAGGAACTGCTCGACAAAGTAACGGTCACCACGGTCAAATGACGGAGACACCCAGCGCTTTCCTCGACCAGTGCCGCGCCATCGTTGGCGCGGATTACGTCCTCGACCTCGACGGCGACAAGGCCGCCTTCCTCACCGACCAGCGCGGGCGCTACACGGGCCGGGCACTGGCCGTGCTGCGGCCCGCCACGGTGGCCGAAGTTGCGGCCCTGGTGCGCGCCTGCGCGCAGTGGCGCGTGCCGATCGTGCCGCAGGGCGGCAACACTGGCCTGGTGCTGGGCAGCGTGCCCGACGCCGGCGGCGCCGCTGTGGTGCTGTCGCTGGCGCGCATGAATGCCGTGCGCCAGGTCGATGCCGTCAACCGCACCATGACCGTCGATGCCGGCTGCATCCTGCAGCACGCCCAGGAAGCGGCCGCCGCGCAAGGCTGTTTGTTCCCGCTGTCGCTGGCGGCCGAAGGCACATGCACCATCGGCGGCAACCTGGCCACCAATGCGGGCGGCACCGCCGTGCTCCGTTACGGCAACACGCGCGACCTGTGCCTGGGCCTGGAAGTGGTCACACCGCAGGGAGAGATATGGAACGGCTTGCGCGGGCTGCGCAAGGACAACACCGGCTACGACCTGCGCGACCTGTTTATCGGGGCGGAAGGCACGCTGGGCGTGATCACCGGCGCGGTGCTGAAGCTGTACCCGCAACCGAAAGCCGCGATTACCGCGCTGGCCGCGCTGCCCTCGCCCGTTCACGCACTGCGGCTGCTGAACCTGATGCAGGACCACTGCGGTGCGAGCCTGACCGGCTTCGAGCTGATGTCGCAGTATTGCCTGGCGCTGGTGGCGCGCGAATTCCCCCAACTGCCGCAGCCTTTCAAGACGCCGCACGCCCAGTACGTGCTGCTGGAGCTCTCGAGCAGCGAGTCCGAAGCCCATGCCGTGGGCCTGCTGGAACGGGCCATCGGCGCGGCGTTGGACGGCAACGTGATCGACGACGCCGTGGTGGCCACGTCGATGGCCCAATCGACCGGCCTGTGGCAGCTGCGCGAGCATATCCCGCTGGCGCAGGCCAAGGCGGGCAAGAACATCAAGCACGACATCTCGCTGCCGGTCTCGCGCATCGCCGACTTTATCGCCGCCACCGGACCGAAGCTCGAGGCCGCCTTCCCCGGCTGCCAGCTGGTGTGCTTCGGCCACCTCGGCGACGGCAACCTGCACTACAACGTGGCGCCGCCCGAGGGTGTGTCCAACGACGAGTTTCTGCACAAACAGGACGAGGTCAACCGCGTGGTGTATGACAGCGTGGAAGTTTTTGGCGGCTCGATTTCGGCCGAGCACGGCATCGGTGTGCTGAAAAGAGACGAGCTGGTGCACCATAAATCGGCGGTGGAGCTGAACATGATGCGGGCCATCAAAGGTGCGCTGGACCCGCTCGGTATCATGAATCCAGGGAAAATTTTGTGAACGGGACAGCCATGCAACCTCATCTGTACGGGCCGGTCGGCGTGATGACCACGGCCCTGTTATGCGCGACCACCCTGCATACGGTGCATGCGCAAGACATCCACAAATGCAACGTCGAAGGCAAGGTCAGCTACGGCGACACGCCGTGCCCTGCAACGGCCACGTCAGCCAGCACCGTTGCCCGGTCGGCGGCACCGCGAGTCGATCCGGCAGCCGCAGCCAGCCTGGTCCGCGCCCGCAAGGAAGCGGCGGCGCTGGAAAAGACCCGCGTAGCGCGCGACGAACGCGAAGCAAAGCTTGACGCCAAGGCCGCGCAACTGGCCGCCACGCACGAGCGCAAATGCGGCAAGCTGCGCCTCAATCGCCAGTGGGCCGACGACGACGCGCGCCGCGCCACGGCCGCCACGGTCGATGCCGCCCGCCTCAAGGCCCGCCGCGCCGCCGAGCTGCTGGCCCTGGAGTGCCCCCGCTGATGACGGCGCTGGCGCCGGGACGGTTGGGAAGCTGGCTGCTGCTGGGCGAATGGCGGGCGCACCCGGTGCGCACGCTGGTGGCGGTGGCGGCAATTGCCATCGGCATCGCGCTCGGCTTTGCCATCCACCTGATCAACGCTGCCGCCTTCAACGAATTCTCGTCGGCCATCAAGGGCCTGTCCGGCGTGGCCGACGTGCAGGTGCGCGGCACCGAGCCCACTTTCGATGAAGCGGTCTACCCGGTGCTTGCCGCCCTGCCGGAAGTGGCGGTCGCCTCGCCCATCCTGGAAGTGGAAGCCTCGATTCCGGGCCAGCGCAGCGCGCTCAAGATCATCGGCATCGACGTCTTCCGCGCCGGCTTCATTTCGCCCGACCTGGTGGGCGCCCCCTCCGAAGAACACTTGCAGGACACCCTCGCCGACGACGGGATTTTTCTGTCGCCAGCCGCGCAGCAGTGGCTCTCGGCAAAGCCAGACCAGCCTTTGCCCTTCCAGCTTGGCGTGGGCACGGTGGCGCTGCGCTACGCGGGCGCCCTGCAAAGCGCGCGCGCCGGCCAGCGCCTGGGGGTGATGGACATCGGCGCCGCGCAATGGCGCTTCGACCGGCTGGGCAAGCTGTCGCGGGTGGACCTCAAGCTGCGCGACGGCGTCAACCGCGACGTGTTCAAAACCAGGCTGCAGCAGCGCCTGCAACGCGACTACCCGGGCCGTTTCCTGGTGAACCAGCCCAACGACGAAGACCAGAGCAGCCGCAACGAGGGCATGAGCCGCGCCTACCGCGTCAACCTGACGGTTCTGGCGCTGGTCGCGCTGTTTACCGGCGCCTTCCTGGTATTTTCCACCCAGGCCCTGTCGGTGATCCGGCGCCGCAGCCAGTTCGCGCTGCTGCGCGTGCTGGGCATGGAGCGGCGCCAGTTGCTGCGCCAGATCCTGCTCGAAGGCCTGTGCCTGGGCGTGCTGGGTTCGGCCATCGGCATCGCTGCCGGTTACGCGCTGGCGGCCACCGCCCTGCACTTCATGGGCGCCGACCTGGGCGCCGGCTTCTTTTCCGGCGTGCGTCCCACCGTGCATTTCACCCCCGTGGCCGCTGGCGTGTACTTTGCGCTGGGCGTCACCGTCGCGCTGCTGGGCTGCGCCGCGCCGGCCTGGGATGCGGCGCGCGCCAAGCCGGCCGTGGCGCTCAAGTCCGGCACCGAGGAAGCGGCGATTTCGCGCCTGGCCACCGTGTGGCCGCCGCTGGCCGGCATTGCGGTGACGGCGCTGCTGTCGCAGGCGCCGCCTGTGTTCGAGCTGCCGATTTTCGGCTACCTGTCGATCGCGCTGCTGCTGATCAGCGTGATCGCGCTGATGCCGCGCCTGGCCGCCGCCGTATTCCGCGCTGCGCACCGGCGCTGGAGCGCGGTCGTCGCCAGACGCCCGGGCGCCTCACCGGTGCTCACGCTCACGCTGGCGCGGCTGGCCAACGCATCGAGCCAGGCCGGCATCGCGCTGGGCGGCGTGCTGTCGAGCTTTAGCCTGATGGTGGCGATGGCGATCATGGTGTCGAGCTTCCGGGTGTCGCTCGACGACTGGATGCGCCACATCCTGCCGGCCGATATCTACGTGAGCACCGTCAGCGGCGGCACCACGGCCGGGCTGCGGCCGGCCGAACAGCAGGCCATCGCCGCGCTGCCTGGCGTCGATGGCACCGATTTCCTGCGCGTGCAGGCCATCGCGCTGGCGGCCGACCGCCCCGCCGTGGCGCTGATTGCGCGCGATGTCGATGCGAATGATCCCGGCAAGGTGCTGGCGATGGTCGGCGCTATCCGCACGCCAGTGCCGGGCGAGCCGCCGCCCGTCTGGATTTCGGAGGCGATGGTCGATTTGTACGGCATGCAGGTGGGCGCCCGCATTGAACTGCCGCTGGCAGGCCGCCAGCAGCCGTTCACGGTAGCCGGCGTGTGGCGCGACTATGCGCGGCCCACCGGCTCGATCCAGATGCGTCTGGCTGACTACCGCGCCATCACCGGCGACCGGGACGCCAGCAGCGTGGCGCTGTGGCTCGCGCCAGGCAGCAGCCACGCCGACGTCGAACGGGGCTTGAAGGCGCTGCCGTTCGCCACCACGCTCGACATCAGCACGCCATCGGATATCCGCGACATGTCGATGAAGATTTTCGACCGCAGCTTCGCCATCACCTATTTACTGGAAGCGATCGCCATCGTGATCGGCCTGTTTGGCGTGGCCGCTACTTTTTCGGCGCAGACACTGGCGCGCGCCAAGGAGTTCGGCATGCTGCGCCACGTGGGCGTGACGCGGCGCCAAATCCTGGCCATCCTGGCCATCGAAGGCGGGTCGCTCACCGCGCTCGGCATCGCCACCGGTTTCGTGCTGGGCTGGGTGATCAGCCTGATCCTGGTTTTCGTGGTCAATCCGCAGTCGTTCCACTGGACCATGCAACTGCACCTGCCGTGGGGCCTGCTGACAGCCGTCGCCGCGCTGCTACTGTCGGCCGCCGCGTTGACGGCGCTGCTGGCGGGACGGCAGTCGCTGTCCGGTGGTCCGATCCGCGCCGTCAGAGAGGACTGGTAATGCAGCTCGTACGATTATTGGTGGTCATGATGGCGCTGCTGTGGGCTGGAACTGTTCCCGCATGGGCCGCCGCGCCAAAGTTCGCGGCCGTCACGCCGCTGGCGCCCGGCGCGGCATTGCAGTTCCCGCGTGATTACGGCGCCCACCCGGACTTCAAAACTGAATGGTGGTACGTGACCGGCTGGGTGGAGGCCGCGGACGGCAAATCGCTCGGCTACCAGGTCACGTTCTTTCGCAGCGCCAGCGACCATGACCGCGCCAACCCCAGCCAGTTCGCACCCAAGCAGCTGATCATCGGCCACGCGGCGCTGTCCGACACCGCCAACGGCAAGCTGCTGCACGACCAGCGCAGCGCCCGCGAGGGCCTGGGCCTGGCCTGGGCCAAGGTCGGCGACACCGACATCAAGCTCGAAGACTGGCGCATGGCGCGCCAGCCTGATGGCAGCTACGCGGTCCACGTCGAGGCTGCCGGCTTTAGCTTGCAGCTCAAGCTGGCGCCGTCGCAGCCGGTGCTGGTACAGGGCGTGGGCGGCTTTTCGCGCAAGGGACCGCGTCCCGCCCAGGCCAGCTACTATTACAGCGAACCGCAGCTCACCACCACCGGCACCATTACCCGCGCCGGCAAGGCGGTGGCAGTCAGGGGCGCCTCGTGGCTGGACCACGAATGGTCGTCGCAGGTGCTCGATGCCGAGGCGGCGGGCTGGGAATGGATCGGCGCCAACCTCGACGACGGCGGCGCCCTGATGGCTTTCCAGATCCGCAGCAAGACAGGTGGTAAACTATGGGCCCACGCGACATGGCGCGACGCTTCCGGTAAGATCACGCAGTTCGCGCCGGAACAGGTGGATTTCACACCGCAGCGGCGCTGGCGTTCGCCACGTACCAAGGCAGAATATCCGGTGGCCTTGCGGTTGACCACCGGCGCCACCATCTGGCAGGTGGAACCGCTGCAGGACGACCAGGAACTCGACTCGCGCCGCTCGACTGGCGCCGTGTACTGGGAAGGCGCGGTGCTGCTTCGCCGCGACGGCCGGCGCGTCGGCCGCGCGTACCTCGAACTGACGGGCTATGTCCGCCCCATGAAATTGTAGTAGTTGGAATAACCAGATAAGCCACACGATGACCAATAGCACCACCGCCAGCACTGGCAACAGCAAGCCCGCCCCCGCGCAGTCCACCGCGCCCTCCACCGCGCGCATCGCCGAAAAAGGCAGCATTGCCACCCTGCGCGGCCTGCTGCCGTTCCTGGCGCCATACAAACGGCAGTTCGTCATGGCCGGCCTGGCGCTGCTGGTCGCCGCCGCTGCCACACTGGCCATTCCCGCCGCTTTCAAGCAGATGATCGACCTCGGTTTCGGCAGCGCCGCCAGCGTGCCGGGCGCAGTCGGTGACAAGAGCATCAAGCACGTGGACCTGGTGTTCCTGGCGCTGTTCGGCCTGGCCACGGTGCTGGCGCTGGCAACGGCCGCGCGCTTTTACACCGTGTCGTGGCTCGGCGAGCGCGTCACCACCGACATCCGCGACGCCGTCTACAGCCACGTCGTCAAGCAAAGCCCCGAGTTTTTCGAAACCACGCAAACCGGCGAAGTCCTCTCGCGCATCACCACCGACACCACGCTGATCCAGGCCGTGGTGGGCACCAGCATCTCGATGGCGCTGCGTAACTCGCTGCTGTTCATCGGCGGCCTGGTGATGCTGTTCGTGACCAGCCCCAAGCTCTCGGCCATCATCATCGGCCTGCTGGTGCTCACCGTCCTGCCGATCATCATTTTCGGCCGCCGCGTGCGCAAGCTCTCGCGCGATTCGCAAGACCGGGTGGCCGACGCCTCTGCCATGGCCGGCGAAATCCTCAACGCCATGCCCACGGTACAGGCCTTTACCCACGAAAAGATCGAATCGAACCGCTTCAGCGCATCGGTGGAAGGCGCGTTCCAGACCGCCATGCGCCGCATTCGCGCGCGCGCCATGCTGACCATGATCGCCATCGTGCTGGTGTTCGGCGCCATCGTGTTCGTGCTGTGGCTCGGCGCCCACGCGGTGATCAACGGCGAAATGACGGGCGGCGACTTGGGCCAGTTCATCCTGTACGCATCGATCGTGGCCGGCGCCATCGGCGCGCTGTCGGAAGTGATGGGCGAAGCGCAGCGCGCAGCCGGCGCCACCGAGCGCCTGCTGGAACTGATGGCGGTCAAGTCGGCCATCGAGGCGCCCGTCAAACCTTTGGCGCTGCCGCCGCGCGCGGCCAATGGCGCGTCGCTGAGCCTCGAGGACGTGACTTTCCTGTATCCGTCGCGCCCCGAATCGGCAGCGTTGACCAGCCTCTCGCTCGACATCAAGCCCGGTGAAACCGTGGCGGTGGTCGGCCCATCGGGCGCTGGCAAGACCACGCTGTTCCAGCTGTTCCTGCGCTTTTACGATCCGCAGCACGGCGCCATCAAGCTCGATGGCGTGGACATCCGCCAGCTCGACCTGCACACGCTGCGCGGCGCCATCGGCATCGTCCCGCAAGACACGGTGATCTTCTCGGCCAACGCCATGGAAAACATCCGCTACGGCCGGGCCGACGCCACCGACGACGAAGTGATCGCCGCCGCCCGCATGGCTGCCGCCCACGAATTCATCGAACGCCTGCCGCAGGGTTACCAGTCATTCCTGGGCGAGCGCGGCGTGCGCCTGTCCGGCGGCCAGCGCCAGCGCATTGCGATTGCCCGCGCGCTGCTGAAAAACCCGCCGCTGCTGCTGCTCGACGAAGCGACCAGCGCGCTGGATGCGGAGTCGGAACGCCTGGTGCAAAGCGCGCTGGAAGCGGCCATGATCGGCCGCACCACCGTGATCATCGCCCACCGCCTGGCCACCGTGCAGCGCGCCGACCGCATCATCGTCATGGAAGACGGCAAGATCGTCGAAACCGGCACCCACGCGTCGCTGGTGGCGCTGGGCGGCATCTACGCCAACCTCGCCGCGCTGCAGTTTCACAACGTTCACACGGTCCACTGATCCGGTATCATGCGGGGATTGCCCGATCTCGAAGGGGAACCCCTTGAACGACACGGAACTGCGCCAGACCTGCCACACCCTGCTGCCCGGCCACCGCCAACCGACGCCGGCGCAGCTGTTCGCCGCCATGTCCGAGTGGTGCAATGCCAACGACGTCACCCATGATATTTACGGCTGCGGACCGCTGATCCAGGAGTTCGAAGCCAAGGTGGCGCGCCTGCTGGGCTTCGAGTCGGCGCTGTTCTGCATCACCGGCACCATGGCACAGGCGACCGCGCTGCGCCTGGCGTGCATGGAGCACGGCAGCCGGCTGGTGGCGCTGCACCCCACCGCCCACATCCTCAGGCACGAGCGCGGCAATCACCAGTTGTTCGACCACTTCCAGGCGCTGCAGATCGGCGACCCGCACCGGCCATGGTCGGTGGAAGACCTTCAAGGCATCCCCGACAAGCTGGGCGCGACCTTGCTGGAATTGCCAATGCGCGAAATCGGCGGCCAGTGCCCGTCTTGGGACGAACTGGCCGCCATCAAGGACTACTGCCGCGATCAAGTCATCCACCTGCACATGGATGGCGCCCGGCTGTGGGAAACGGCAGCCGCCTATGGCCGCGACGTGGCGCAGATTGCCGCCGGTTTCAACACCGTCTATGTGTCGCTGTACAAGGGCATCGGCGGCATGGCTGGCGCCATGCTGGCAGGCGACACCGCCTTCATCGACCGCGCCCGCGAATGGTTCCGTCGCCAGGGTGGCAATGTCTATCAACGCACGCCGTACGTGGTGGCCGCCGCCATGCAGTTCGACGCCCGCCTGGCCGCCATGCCCGATTACTTCCGCCGCACCGAGTGGTTGTACCAGCAGTTGCGCAAGTACCCGCTGCTGGTGCCCAATCCGGCGCGCCCGCACGCCAACATGCTGCACCTGCATTTGCCGGTAGCGCGCGACCGTGCGCTCGACATCCGCAACCGCATCGCCGGCCAGCACGGCGTGTGGCTGTTCAACGGCGCCCAGCATGCCGCGCTGCCAGGGCGCTGTTATGTGGAGCTATACGTTGGCGACAATCTGCTGTACCTGCCGGATGCGCGGGTGCACGAGATCCTCGGACTGTGGTGCGATGCGCTGGCCGATCAATAAGGCAGCTTTTCATCTTTTTTCGCGTAAAGGGGGCCTGACCGGCTACACTGCGCGCTGTTGAACGACATCACCGCACATACCATGACTTTCCAAGCACTGGGCCTGATCGCCCCCCTCCTGCAAACGCTGGACACCCTGGGCTACAAGCAGCCGACGCCGGTCCAGAAGCAGGCAATTCCCGCCGTGCTGGCGGGCCGCGACCTGATGGCCGCCGCCCAAACCGGCACCGGCAAGACCGCCGGCTTCGCGCTACCCATCCTGCAACGCCTGACCCTGGAAGGCGAAAACGCGCCCACGGCCGTGCGTTGCCTGGTGCTGGCCCCTACCCGCGAACTGGCCGAACAGGTGTTCGAGAGCTTCCGCAGCTACGGCGGCAACCTGCCGCTGCGCGCGGCTGTCGCCTACGGCGGCGTGCCGATCGAGCCGCAGATCGCCAAGCTGCGCAAGGGGCTCGATGTGCTGGTGGCCACGCCCGGCCGCCTGATCGATTTGCTCGACCAGGGCGCGGTGAGCTTCAAACAACTGCAAACGCTGGTGCTCGACGAAGCGGACCGCATGCTGGACCTCGGTTTCGAGCGCGACCTCGACATCCTGCTGGCGGCGCTGCCAAAACAGCGCCAGACCTTGCTGTTCTCGGCCACGTTCTCGGACGAGATCCGCAAGCTGACCAAGGGCCTGCTCAAGGACCCGGTCACCGTGCAGGTCGAGGCCAGCAACTCGATCACCAAGTCGGTACGTCAATGGCTGATCCCGACCGACAAGCGCAGGAAGCCCGAGCTGCTGCTGCACCTGCTGGCCAAATTCGGCTGGCGCCAGGTGCTGGTGTTCGTCAAAACCCGCAAGGGCGCCGAGCTGCTGGTCAAAACCCTGCACGACCACGGCATCACGGCCGACACCATCCACGGCGACAAGACCCAGCCGGCGCGCCTGAAAGCCCTGGCCCGCTTCAAAATGGCCGAAGTGCAGCTGCTGGTGGCCACCGACGTTGCCGCGCGCGGGCTCGATATCGAGGCGCTGCCGCAGGTGGTCAACTTCGACCTGCCCTCGGTGGCGGAAGACTACATCCACCGCATCGGCCGCACCGGCCGCGCGGGCCTCGAAGGCGAAGCGATCTCGCTGGTGTGCGCTGACGAAGCGGACATGCTGAAAGCCATCGAAACCATGACACGCCAGGTGATCGCGCGCTTCGAGGAGCCGGGCTTCGAGGCTGATCACCGGGTGCCGGAGACGGCGCCTGCCGCTGCGGCGGCAGCAGCGGCGAAAAAAGCTGCTGCGGCGGCGCCGGGCAAGAAAAAGCGGCCGTTTACCGGGCCGGCGGGTGGCAAGTCGGCGGCGCGTGCGCTTTCAGCGGCTCCTTCGCCTGCGGCTGGTCGCGGCGGCAAGGCGACGGCATCGGCCGGCGGCGCCAAAGCAGCGGCGCGCTCGCCGTCCGGCCCGGTCTCGGGCGGCGGCAAACCCGCGTCCCGGTCGCTGACAAAGGCTGCTGCGCCTAAGGGCGCGGTCGTGGTCACCGGAGGACGTGGCGCCAAATCGCTGGCGCGCGCTGCCGGCAAGGTCACGGCACAGGCGGGAAACCGCAAGCTGAAGGCCGGCCCCCGCTCCTGATAAAATAGCGGGTTTGGGGCTGGCGACACAGGCACAGTACCGCTGTCCGCCGGTCCGTCATTGCGCTCAGGCGGACCGCCGCGCATGCAGGAATCCAAAGGCCCGTTGATCTGCGCCGCCTAAATTCGCAGCCAATATTTGCAAACTCTGCCTGGATTCCCGCGTGCGCGGGAATGACGGAGTTTCGCGTAACAACTGATCTTGATGCCGCCTCGCTCCCCGCAACAAACGCACCAAGTTGGAGATCTGAATGAAGCAATACCTGGACCTGATCCAAACCATCCTCGACACCGGCAGCTGGCAGGACAACCGCACCGGCATCCGCACGCTCAGCGTCCCCGGCGCCATGATGCGCTTCGACCTGCGAGAGGGTTTTCCGGCCGTGACCACCAAGCGCCTGGCCTTCAAGTCCGTGATCGGTGAGCTGTGCGCCTTCATGCGCGCTTCGCGCAACGCGGCCGAGTTCCGCGCGCTGGGCTGCAAGGTCTGGGATCAGAATGCCAACGAAAACCGGCAATGGCTCGATAATCCTTACCGCCTCGGTGAAGACGACCTCGGGCCCGTGTATGGCGTGCAGTGGCGCCAGTGGCCCGGCTTCAAGCTGCTGAACGTGGACCAGCACGCGCAAATCGCCGACGCCCAGAAGAACGGCTTCCGCCTGATCTCGCAGTTCGACGACAACGGCGCGACCAAGGTGCTGCTGCATAAGTCGATCGACCAGTTGCGCGAGTGCCTCGACACCATCGTCAACAACCCGGGCAGCCGCCGCATCCTGTTCCACGGCTGGAACCCGGCGGTGCTCGATGCGGTCGCCCTGCCCGCGTGCCACTTGCTGTACCAGTTCATCCCGAATCCGACCACCCGCGAGCTGTCGATGTGCCTGTACGTGCGCTCGAACGACCTGGGACTGGGTACGCCGTTCAACCTGGCCGAAGGGGCCGCGCTGATGCACCTGGTGGGCCGTCTCACCGGCTACACGCCGCGCTGGTTCAGCTACTTCATCGGCGATGCACACATCTACGAGAACCACATGGACATGGTCAAGGAACAGCTCACCCGCAAGCCGTTCGCCGCGCCGCAGCTGCGCATCTCGGACCGCGTGCCGGACTTCGCCAGGACCGGCAAGTACGAGCCGGAATGGCTGGAAAAAATCGAACCATCCGACTTCTCGCTCGAAGGCTACCAACACCACGCGCCGATCACCGCGCCCATGGCGGTATGACGGACCGAAACATTCGTCTCGACCTGATCCCCGGCACGCTGTGCGACGAGCGCATGTGGTCGCGCGTGGCGCCGCTGCTGGGCGGTTTCGACCTGCATCACGTGCCGCTGCACAAGGCACGCACGCGCGAGCAGATGCGCGAACTGATCGCCGCACACAGCGCCCAAAAAACCAACCTGGTCGGATTTTCGCTGGGCGCCTACCTGGCCGTCGAATACGCGGTGGCGCACCCGGAGCGCATCGAGACGCTGGTCTTGATCGCCAATTCCTGCAAGGGTCTGCTGTCGACGGAAGTGGAAGCGCGCAAGCGCATTGTCGCCATGCTGGAAAAGAATGCCTATTCTGGCATGACGCGGCATCGACTGCGCGAATTGCTCGCTCCTGCCCACCTGGAAGATACGTCGATCACTGGCGTAATCCAGGACATGGCTGTCGATCTGGGCAAGGAAGTGCTGCTAGCGCAGTTCACCACCACCATCGACCGTGTCGATTACATGGACCGGCTGCACGAGCTGCCGTTCCCGGTGCTGATCGTGGGCGCCGAGGGCGACCAATTAGCCGACGCTGATGATTTGCGCGCGATGGCAGCGCTGCTGCCGAATGCGCGGTTGCACATGATAGCCGAAGATGCAGAGGAACCCAGCGGGCATATGGTGCCGCTGGAGGCGCCGGTAACGCTGGCGGCGCAGATGCGGGCGTTTTTACCGCTAGCCTGAAATCCGTCATCCCCGCGTACGCGAGGATGACGGCGCATGGGTCGGTGGCCCGACTCACGCGCCATTCGCTTACTCGGCTTTTTTGGCCAGGCCCAGCAAGTCCACCACCTTCAACCCCGCCACATCCTTGGTTACATCACCGACAAACGCCGCGCGGCTAGGTTCGCCGTTCTTGAGCCAGGTACGCACCGCAGTGCGGATCTGGTCCATGCTGCACGTGAGCACCTCGGTGCGGAAGCGCTGGCGCAGGGCCTGGTCGATGCCACGGCGTTTCAGGCCCCAGGCGTGCAGCACCTGGTCATACGGCGAGTTCGGCTTGTCCATGCCCTTGATCACGCAGATGATCGCCTCTTCCAGCATCTCCTGCGAGAACTCGCCGGTGAGCAGGTCGTCGATGGCCGTGTCGAAGTCGGCATAGGTTTCGCCCAGGCGCGGATCGCGGTACGACGCCATCAGGAAGGTGCCGGTGCCGCCGTTGTAGCCGGCGTTGCCGCCGTAGGCGCCGCCTTTTTCGCGCAGCGCCACGTGCAGCAGCTGGTTGGTCATCAGTTCGGCGGCGACTGCCAACGCGGCGGCGCCATCTTCCTGCATCATCGGCGCGCGGTACGACACCACGCAGTGGTTGATCTGGCTGACCGCGTGCAGGCCAGCGTTTTCCAGCGCGATGGACTCCAGCTTGGGCGCCACGGCTGGTACGGCCGCTTGCGAAGCCGGCAGCTTGAGCAGGCGGCCCAACGCTTCGCCGTCGTTACCGGCGCCGGCAGCGAGCACGGTCGGGGTGATGGCGATCACGCGCTGGTGCAGTGCATTCAGGCGGCCGGCAATGTGCGCCAGGCCTTCCGGCGTTTTGCTCAGTTCCAGCAGCTCGCCCTGGAACGCCAGGCTGGCGGCGCCGCTGACGATATCCTCGA
>Ga0308159_1004129_pt1 | contig 13613 bp, 9 predicted proteins | sample PhyCR1_FD_201040 | JGI IMG/M metagenome (GOLD analysis project Ga0308159, IMG submission 201040) | Phyllosphere microbial communities from UC Gill Tract Community Farm, Albany, California, United States - DLSLC.R1 | ecosystem: Host-associated > Plants > Phyllosphere > Unclassified | place: USA... | reverse complement strand
CGGCGGGGGATGGCTTGACCCGCCCGCCCCGTGACACGACTTTCTTAGGCGACCCGCGCCGAGGGGGGGAAGCCGCCCCCCGCCGAACGGCGCACAGAAGGACCTGAAGACGATGAGTGAACTGACCAAGGCCGTCAGCGACGACAGCTTCAAGACCGACGTCCTGAACGCCCCCGGCCCGGTGCTGGTGGATTTTTGGGCTGAATGGTGCGGCCCCTGCCGCATGGTGGCGCCGATCCTGGACGAGATCGCCAAGGATTATGAAGGCAAGCTGACCATCGCCAAGGTGAACATCGACGAGAACCCGGTGACGCCGAACGACTACGCGGTGCGCGGCATCCCCACCATGATCCTGTTCAAGGACGGCAAGCCGGTGGAGACAAAGGTCGGTGCCCTGCCGAAGAGCCAGTTGAAGGACTGGATCGCCGGCGCCCTGGCCAAGTAAGCGCATGGCGGCCGCACCGGACCAGCTCCTGCGGGACACCAGCCCCGCGCCCCTGCCGCGCCGCCGCTTCGGGCAGGCGTTGGCGGGTGGGGTGGGCCTGGCCTTGCTGGCCGCGACGCCCTTCGCTGCCACCCCTGCCCAGGCCCAGCGCGTCGCCGGGTCGGGCGAGGTGGTGCGGAATGCCAGCGCCGCCTTCCGCGTGACCACCTTCGCCGGCGGGCTGGACCACCCCTGGGGTGCCGCCTTCCTGCCCGATGGCCGCCTGCTGGTGACCGAGCGCCCCGGCCGCCTGCGGCTGGTGGAGCGCGACGGCACCGTCTCCCCGCCGCTCGGCGGGGTGCCCGCGGTGGCCGCCGCCGGCCAGGGCGGGTTGCTGGACATCCAGATCGCCCCGGATTTCGCCACCACCCGGGAAATCTATTTCTGTCAGGCCGTGCAATTGCAGCAGGGCCATGCCACCCGCCTGGTGCGTGCCCGGCTGGCCGAGGACGCGACGCCGCGCCTGGATGCCGTGCAGCCGCTGCTGGATGCCACCCCGGCGCAATCCAGCGGCCGCAACCATTATGGCTGCCGCATCGCCTTCGGCACCGACGGCAAGCTCTACCTCTCCACCGGTGACCGCTACAGCGACAAGATGCGCGCCCAGCGGCTGGACGACCTGGCGGGCAAGGTGCTGCGGCTGGAGCGTGACGGCCGCCCGGCGGAAGGCAACCCCTTCCTGGGCCGCGAGGGCGCCCGGCCGGAGATCTTCACCTACGGCCACCGCAACCCGCAGGGGCTGGCCCGCAACCCCTGGACCGGCAGCCTGTGGGAAGCCGAGTTCGGCGCCCGCGGCGGCGACGAGGTCAATCTGCTGCGCCCCGGCCTGAACTATGGCTGGCCCATCGTCACCTACGGCGTCGATTACGACGGCAGCAAAATCGGCGAAGGCACCTCCCGCCCCGACATGGAGGAGCCGCTGCGGCACTGGGAACCGGCCGTCAGCCCCTCCGGCATCAATTTCTACGACGGCGATGCCTTCCCCGCCTGGAAGGGCAGCCTGTTCCTGGCCACGCTGAACACGCCCGGCCTGCTGCGCCTCTCCACCGAAGGCGACCGCATCACCGGCGAGGAACGCCTGCTGTGGGGCGAGCTCCGCTTCCGCCACGTCCTGCCGGGGCCGGATGGGCTGCTGTACCTGCTGACGGACGAGACGCGCGGGCGCATCCTGCGGTTGGAGCCTGCTGCGCCCTGAGGGTGAGGGGTTGGGAAGGAAGGCCGGGGAAGGAATTCCCCGGGCCCCTTCTTTTTTCTGCGAGTTTGCGGAGCGGAGTGGGAGAGCGGCTGCTTTCATTCATGCGTGGCCGTTGATCCAGAGTGGGATTTTATAACAATCCATGCGCTGCGGACGAGGAGGTGCGCTTCGGCCATCCATAAGCTCCGCCCCTGAAGCACGGCCCCAAACACCCCAAAAAAAGGAGAGGGTTCGGGGGAGTTCCCTCCCCCAACCTTCCTCTCCCCATACGTCACCCCTGATGCGAAAGCGGCATCACCGCCGCTTCCGCCTGCCGCGCGTCGTGGTGGCGCAATGCGTCCAGGGCGGTTTCGAGTTGCTGGATCGGCTGACGCCAGCCTTGCTCGCCATCCTGACGGTCGTTCAGCAGCGTGGTCTGGGCGGCCTCGATGCGCGCTTCGGCCAGGGGCAGGCGGTTGTGTTCCAGCGCTGCCTCGGCAGAGGCGAGCTCGTTGCGCACGGTGTCCGGCAGGGCGCGGTGCCGCGGGGCGGGGGCCTCGGGTGCGGCGGCGATGCTCTGCGGTTCCGGGGCAGTCACCGGGGCTGAAGTAGCTAGGCCCTGGGGGGTGGCCTGGTAGGTGACCTCGCCATGGCCACCGGGGCTGAAGACCGGGATGCCGCCATCGGCGAAGCTGCCGTGGGCGCCCGGCCCCGGCTCCACCCGCGCGCCGCCTTCGGAGCCGCCGCGCAGGTTGAAGATGCCGCTGCTGATGCCGGGCGTGGCGCCGGGGCCGTAGTGGATGACCGGCTCGCCGGCCCGGTAGCCGTCCACCGTGGCGATGCCGTTGGAGACGCCCTGGGCCCGGGCGCTGCCGGGCGCGGCCATCGAGACGCCCAGCGCCACCCCGGCCAGCAGCCCCAGGGCGAGGGGCGAGGCGGTGCGGTTGCGGGAGATGCTCATGATACGATCCTCCGATCGGGTCGGCGGGCTATGGGCCCCGCCTGTTCCTGCACCTCGGCAGTCTTGGATGGACGTTCATCGTGCGGCGGGGTGAATTCCCGGCCATCGGTTGAGACATAGGCGTTACGTTTGGTCGGCCGGGGCGCGCGGCCAGGCGGGCGGCTCCTCAGCGGTTGCCCCTCTTGCCCGCCGCCCTGGCCCCGCTACAGCTATTCGCAGCCGTAGAGCAGGAGCCGACCGCATGCCCGCCGAGACCACAAGCGCGCCCCAGACGGACGCCTCCCGCCGCGAGGGCTGGCAGCCGCCGACGGCAGCGCTGCTGGAACAGGCCTCGCACAATGCGGTGCCGGCCTCGCGGACAGGCTTTGACGGCCCGTTCCTGCTGCGGGCCTTCCTGGGCGGCACCGGCCGCGCCAATGCCGTCAGCTCCCTCAGCCCGGCACCGGATGTGGACCTGGCAACGCGCATCCCACGCATTGAGGCCGCCTATGCACGGATGGCACTGCCGCCGCGCTTCCGTTCCACCCCGCTGGACCCGCCTGGCCTGACCGCGCTGCTGGAAGCACGTGGCTACCGGGGCGACACGGGCAGCCTGGTGATGGCCGGTCCGCTGGGCTTCGGTACGGCGGAGCCGGGGGCCGTGCCGCTGGAAGCGCCGGACGATGCCTGGCTCTCCGTCATCGCCACCGCCGACTACCAGACGGCGGCGCGGCGGGAGGAGAAGCAGCGCGCGCCAGCGATGATGCTGCACCCGGCGACCTGGATGCTGCTGCGGCTGGAAGGCCGCCCGGCCGCGACTGCGCAGGTGGCGGTGGATGGCCGTCTGGCCGGGTTCTTCGACGTGGCTGTGCATCCGGATTTCCGCCGCCGCGGGCTGGGCCGCCGCATCCTGGCGGCCGGTGCGGACTGGGCCGCCGCGCAGGGCGCTGACACCGCGTGGCTCCAGGTCTCGGCCGGCAACACGCCGGCGGTGACGCTGTACCAGGCGCTGGGGATGCAGGAGATGTACCGCTACCGCTACTTCTTGAAGCCCTGAGACACGGGGCACAGTAGATCATCGTCAGATCAGGCTTTTCGAAGCATCTAACATAGCCCGCAGATTTAGATGGGGCAGGCGAGTTTGGCGAATGCCAGATGGATGTTGGCTTGGTGTTCGTCGCTACTCGTGAGGTCGCGGAAGCGGTTCAGCTAGGCGAAGGCCCGTTCGACTACCCAACTTTGCTGGCCAAGCCTTTGGCTACACTCGATGTCGCGTCAGGCAATCCGCAAGATGATGTCATGGTGTGGTATGCTCGACAACAGCGGCGATGATCGAAGGCCTGGATGCAGTTATACTTGGCAGGCACCGGGCACCAGGCGGTGTCCTGCCCTCCCAGCCGAGCGGGACGGCATCCGGTGTATCGACGGCCCACGGCTGTTATGGCGGTTGGCGCTGCTGAGCGTCAGGTTCGGCGGCATGGACGTAAGCGTCCATGGCAAGGCGGTGCTTGGTCCCGCGCTTACCTCGGTCCGCTGAAATGGGACTAACTTCCCCGCCCTTTAGGCTTCGACGCTGAAGCTATAGGGTGCGGCCGCAATCGAACGATGGCCTCAACTATCTAAAAGCGGTCCATCAACGACTGATGCGGCTGGCTCTATCATCGGCAGCCTGGCAATCCGCACACGGTCCCGGCAGGTCATGCAAGATCCCAAGCCCAGATTGTCTCAGATATTCGAACAAATACGATGCCGGCAAGGCCGGCCCGTCCGAGAGCGGGGGGGGGGGGGACACCTACCCTTTGGCTGAGACCATTCGGGCGTCAATGGCGTCCCCACCCCAGCCCGCAGATTATCGGGAACAGACTCTGCACCATCCCGCCGCTCAGCAAGCTCCATAAGAAACTCTTGAGTAAAAAACAGTCAAAGATGCGTCATTAGGCAGCCTTAAAATCAAAAGCTACCATGTAATCTTTTCTACATCAGCATCCTTATAGTCCCACTGAAGGACATAAGGATCGACGGCCGTCTCGAACGGGAAAGCTTCCAGGAAATTTGCCTCATGCCGATGTGTAAAGGGCTTATAGTGACGATCAATGGCATCGATCACCTTGTCCCACGGTGTCTCGTCGTGCTCATGCCCGCAGAAAACCGGTAGTTTCCGCCTACCGCCACCTGCATAAAAATCGGCGACGCGATGGTCTACTAGGCGGGAGCCAGGCTCCACGTCGGCAATCTGGACGCCACTATTACCTAGCGGAAAGTGAATGCACGGGATGCGGTAAGCATCAGCAATGATCAGGCCGTGGAACGAAGTCGTGATGATGCGTTTACAGGAAAGCATCTCCTCGAACTTACTCTTAAAGCCAGCCCAAGTAGCATCGTGGAAAGTGTTGAGAATCTTGACCCCATCCATTGCCGAAGGCTGGAAGCGTTTGGCCGAGGGACGGAGTTCGACCTCTGGCGTTTGGCTGGCCATGGCTGAGATGTGCGGGATAATGCCTAACTCGTATTTCTTCTCCACCGCGTGATCGCTGATGATCCGTGGCATGTACCACCCGGCATCGCCGTAGATTGGCGGCACATGTAGGCCGGCCTCCTGCATCACCTTTCTGGTATGTGAGCCACGCACGGCATGCACGATATAGTTTGTGTTCGGTGCGGCTGCGAAGCCGGCTGTGCGGTTACCGAAAGCGCGGCGCCCCGCATCAAGGCCAGTACCCCAAAGGTGCACCGTCGAGTTCCGCATATTCTGTGAAATAGTACCGACCGCCGCCAAACGAGGCGCGTTGGTGGTAAAGCCCTGAGGCGCAATGGGTGAGCCTGACAGGATGGAAACAACGAGGCTGCTTAGTGAGTCGCCAAGATTACCAATGCGACTCTGCGTCGAACGAACCCAGACCAGTGGAATCTTGCGACCAAGCCGCGTGGCTTCATCGTCCAAATCCATATACAGGCTTTTGGGAGGCATCTGAGTCATAGCTCCTGGCACATAAGCAGATAGGGAGTAAAGCGTAGCAGGTACGAAAGGCAAAGACGCCGCCTGATGGCGGCGCTTCTCCAAGTGAGCACATTTGTGAAAAATGCGCTGATAAGGTCCAGCCGGTGTTTACTAGGGAATAAGCACCGTGCTGCCCGTCGTCTTGCGGCCTTCCAGCGCGCGGTGCGCCTCGGCGGCGTCTTTCAGGGCGAAGGTCTGGTTGATGCGGATCTGCACGGCGCCGGACTGCACGGCGGCGAACAGGTCGGCCGCCGTAGCCACCAGGTCGTCGTGCCGGGCGGTGTAGGTGGCGAGCGTCGGGCGCGTCAGGAACAGGGAGCCCTTGGCGGCCAGGATGCCGATATCGAAAGGCGGCACGGGGCCGGAGGCGTTGCCGTAGCAGACAATGGTGCCGAACGGTGCCAGGCAGTCCAGCGAGTCCATGAAGGTGTCGCGGCCGACGCTGTCGTACACCACGGGCAGCATGGCGCCGCCGGTGATCTCCTTCACCCGTGCCGGCAGGTTCTCCTGGCCGGCGAGGATGACGTGGTCGGCGCCGTTCTCGCGCGCCAGCTCGGCCTTCTCGGCGGTGGAGACGGTGCCGATGACGGTGCAGCCCAGCGCCTTGGCCCATTGGCAGAGGATAAGGCCGACGCCGCCGGCGGCCGCGTGCACCAGGATGGTATCGCCCGCCTTCACCGGATAGGTGCGGCGCAGTAGGTACTGGGCGGTCATGCCCTGCAGCATCATCGCCGCGCCGGTGCGGAAGTCGATCGCCTCTGGCAGCTTCACCAGGCGGTCGGCCTTGATGGTGCGGGCCTCGGTATAGGCGCCGAGGGCCATGGCGTAGGCCACGCGGTCCCCGGGCTTCACGTTGGTAACCTCGGTGCCCACCGCCTCAACGATGCCGGCGCCTTCCATGCCCAGGGTGACCGGCAGCTGCGGCACCTTGTAGAGCCCGGTGCGGAAATAGACGTCGATATAGTTCAGCCCCACCGCCGCGTGGCGCACCAGCGCCTCGTCCGGCTTCGGGGTCGGCACCGGCACGTCATCCCACACCATGTTCTCTGGGCCGCCATGGGCATGGACACGGATGGCATGGTTCATACGAGCGATCCTTGTTGGCCCGGCGTCAGCCGCAGGGCGCGTCGTTCGAGTTCGAGCAGGTAGCGCTTGGTCTCCGGGCCCTCGCCGCCCGAGTAGCCGCCCAGCAGGCCGCCTGACCCCACCACGCGGTGGCAGGGGATGATGATCGGGATCGGGTTCTCGCTATTGGCCTGCCCCACCGCGCGGGCGGAACTGCCGAGCAGCCGGGCGATGTCGCCGTAGCTGCGCGTCTCGCCGGCGGGAATGGCGCGCAGCGCGGCCCAGACGCGCTGGCGGAACGGCGTGCCGAAGGGGGCGAGGTTCAGGTCGAACTCCGCCCGCTGGCCGTCGAAGTAATCCTGGAGCTGGTCGGCGGCGGCGCGCAGCCCCGGCGTTTCCTCCTGGTCACGCCCACGGCCCCAGTCGAGGGCGACGATGGCGCCCTCATCCTCGGAGAGGGTGAGCGCGCCGAGAGGTGTCAGCAGTGAAAGCTGCGGCATGGACCTATCGAACCCAAAGCGGGGATTCGACACGCCATGCGCCGTGCGTCAAGCACGGAAGGCCGGCGCGGCGCCGCACCGCCCCGGCCCCTTCGCGCATCAGGCCCGCTTCACGCCCCACGGATAGGGCGCCGTGCCGTCCTGGACATCGGTAATGGTGTTGCGGAAGGCGGTGCGCAGCGTGAACTGGCCGAGCGGCACCGTCGCCACTTCCTCCATGCCCAGGCGGCCGAGCTCGGTGGCGGCCTTCTTCTGGCCGGGCTCGTCGGTGGCGAACAGCCATTCCTGGGTCAGCGCCTCGGCACGGTCGCTCTTCCACCAGCCGAACCAGCCGGCCTCGCCCTGGCCGCGGATCAGCGGGGACATGGCGGGGTTGCCGTAATAGGCAGCCGGGCCGGTGGTGTGGAAGATGCTCCAGCCGCCCTTGTCCGTCGCCTCGCGCGAATTGCGACGCTGGATGACGGTGCCCCAGTCGCTCTCGGCGAGGTCCACATTCATGCCGGCGCGCTTCAGCGTGTCCGCCGTCACCTGCCCCAGCGGGCCGATATCGGGGAAATCGGTGGGGTTGATGATGACCACCTTCTGGTTGCCGTAGCCGGCTTCCTTCAGCATGGCGCGGGCCTTGGCCACGTCGCCCGGCATCAGGTCCGAATGATCGGCGAAGTAAGGCGTCTCGCGCGGCCAGATGCTGGGCGTGGTGCTCCAGGAGGAGGTGTCGTCGCCCTGGGCGGCGCGCATGTAGTCCTCCTGCACCACGGCGGCGAGGACAGCGCGGCGGATGCGGACGTCGTTGAACGGTTCCTGCAGGCAGTTCAGCCGGGCCAGCGCCAGGCGGCCGGCCTTGTCCGTCACGCGGCGGGTGATGTCCCGGTTGCGGGCGAGCATGGGCTGCAGGTCGGCCAGCGGGCGCTCCCACCAATCCACCTCGCCGTTCATCAGCGCGGCGGCGGCGGTGGCCGGGTCGGTGATGATCTGCCACTCGATGCGCGGGAAATGCGCCACCTTGCCGCCGGTGTCGTAATCCGAGGGTTCCTGGCGCGGCACGTAGCCGTCGAACTTCTCATAGACGGCGCGGCTGCCGGAATTGAACTGGTCGCCGATGAAGCGATACGGGCCGGAGCCCACCATCTCCGTCACCGCCTTGTTCGCGTCGGTGGACGCCAGGCGGGAGGGCATGATGAACGGTGCGCCGGTGGCCTTGCCCAGCGCGCTGCTCAGCAGCGGGAAGGCGCGGCTCAGGCGAATCTCGAAGGTGCGGTCATCGACCACGCGCCAGTCGGTGATCACCCGGGCCAGAAGCTGGCCGAAGGCATCGCGCACGGTCCAGCGCTTGACGCTGTCGACGCAATCCTGGGCGCGCACCGGCTCCCCATCATGGAACTTCAGGCCGGTCCGCAGCTTGATGCGCCACAGCTTGCCGTCCTCCAGCACCTCGTGGCCCTCGGCCATCTGCGGCTTCACCTCGCCGGCGGCGTTGATGCCGAACAGCGTGTCGAACACGTAGTAGGCGTGGTTGCCGGTGACGGTGGCCGTGGTCCAGATCGGGTCCAGCGCCGCCAGGTTGGCCTGGGGGATGAAGCGCAGCGTATTGGCCCGCACATCCTGCGCCACGGCGGGCGCCGCGAGAGAGGGCAGGAACGGCGCCACGGCGGCGGCCTTCAAGAGAGAACGGCGATGCATCGAATGAAACCTTCCTGGCAGTGGCCGCGGAGCGTGTGACCGCATTGGCTGCGTTATTTTGGCGGCAGTGTCTTGCTTTTGTGACCGGGGGGCAAGCCCAGGGGTGCCTGGGAAGGCATGTCCTGCCGTGGCGTTGGTGACGGAAGGTCGGGGGAGTGAACTCCCCCGTGCCCCCTCCTTTTTCTGCGACTTCCTGTCTCGCCTGATCTGCACACGGTCGAAGTCGCCCGGGCTGCTCCAGCGTGGGCGCTCACACCCGCGGTCCGACACTGGAAGAAAGAAAAGAAGAGGGGCCCGGGAGAGAATTCATTCTCCCCCGGCCTACGCCAGCCATGACGCCACACCTAACCGGTGAAGACGCCGGCGTGCTTAGGAAACGCCGAAACGGCGCCGCCCTGCCACATGGCCATGCCGTCAGCCGATCAAACGCGGCAACCCACGCCGCATCCCTGCGCGCCAGGGGCGCCGTGCGAACGCCCCGAACAACGGGCGAAGCCGAGCAACGGCACAAGGGGAGATAGGGCATCCGAGGGCTTTCTTTCCCGCAGCCTCCCCCTTCGCGCCGCAGCACGGCATTCCGGCGTGGCCCGATCCGGTCTAGGACAAGACGCATGCAGCGCGCTGTCCTTACCTCCCAGACCGCCCCCCGATCGCCGGAGGGTGCGACGCCCGCCATGGCGCAATGGTTCGTGGCCAAGGCGCAGCATCCCGATGCGCTGGTATTCTTCCGCATGGGCGACTTCTTCGAGCTGTTCTTCGAGGATGCGCACCGGGCGGCGGACCTGCTGGGCCTGGCCGTCGCGCATCGCGGCGAGCACCGGGGCGAGCCGATCCCGATGGCCGGCGTGCCGGCGCATGCGCTGGAGGGGTATCTGGCGCGGCTGATCCGGCTGGGCTTCCGCGTCGCCATCTGCGACCAGCGGGAAACGCCGGAGCAGGCCAAGGCGCGCAAGGCACCAACCATCCGGCGGGAGGTGGTGCGCCTCGTCACCCCCGGCACCATCACCGAGGACGCGTTGCTCGACGGCGCCCGCCCGGCCTGGCTGCTGGCGCTGTGCCCGGGGGCCGAGGGCGGACCGGATGCGGGCCGGCTGGGCGCGGCGTGGGCCGACCTTTCCACCGGCGCCTTCCGCACCGAGGCGCTGGCGGAGGCCGAGCTGCCGGCGCTGCTGGCCCGGCTGGAGCCGGCCGAACTGCTGGCGCCGGATGCGCTGGAGCACCACCCCGCCCTGGCCTCGCTGGCCGAGCGCATCGCGCCGATGCAGCCGCCGCGCGACGCGGCGCGCGAGCTGGCCGGCTTCTACGGCGTCGCCACCATGGATGGCTTCGGCAGCTTCGCCGCCGCCGAACTGGTCGCCGCCGCCATGGCGCTCGCCTATATCCGCGCCACCCAGGGCGAGGCGGCGCCGCGCCTGCGGCCGCCCGAGCCGGCGGGTGGCGGCGGCACGTTGCGGATGGATGCCGCCACCCGCCGCAGCCTGGAAATCCTCCGCAGCGAGCGCGGCGACACCCGCAACTGCCTGCTGACCGCCGTGGACCGTACCCTGACCGCGCCGGGCGCGCGGGAACTGGCGGCGCGGCTGGCCTGCCCGCTGGCGGAGCTGGAGCCGATCGCCGCGCGGCACGATGCCGTCGCCTGCCTGCTGGCCGATGCGCCGGCCCGCGCGACGCTGCGCAACCAGTTGAAGGGGGCGCCGGACATGGCGCGCGCCCTGGCCCGCCTCTCGCTGGACCGCTTCGCGCCGCGCGACCTCGCCGCGCTGCGGGACGGGTTGACGCGCGCCGAAGCCATGGCGGAGTTCCTGCATGACCGGGACCTGCCGCCGCTGCTGGCTGCCGCCGCCGATGCGCTGATCCCCGCCGCATCCCCCCGCGCCGAGCTGGACCGCGCTTTGGCCGACACCCTGCCCGCCCGCACCGAGGATGGCGGCGTCGTCGCCCCCGGCTACGATGGCGAGCTGGATGCGCTGCGCCGGCTGCGCGACGACGGCCGCGCCGCCATCGCCGCCATGCAGCTGGACCTTGCCCAAGCCTGGGGCGTCGCCAGCCTGAAGATCCGCCACCACCAGCAATTCGGCTACCTGGCCGAGATGCCGGCCGCGGCGGGCGAGAAGCTGCTGCGCAACCCGCTGGCGCCGGGCCCGATGGCGCCGGTGCACCGGCAGACCATGGCCAACGCCATCCGCTTCACCTGCACCGCGCTGGCCGAGCTGGACCGCAAGCTCTCCGAAGCCGGGCAGCACGCGGCGCGGCGAGAGGCGCTGGTGGTGCGCCACCTGCGCACGCTGTGCCTGGAGGCCGCCGCCGGCATCGACGCCACCGCCGCCGCCATGGCCGAGTTCGACATCCACGCCGCCGCCGCCGAACTGGCGGCCGGCGCCCGCTGGTGCCGCCCGGCGATGCTGGAACGGCCGGACTTCCACATCAGCCAGGGCCGCCACCCGGTGGTGGAAGCCGCCCTGGCGCGGGACCGGCTGAAAGGCGCCGCCTTCGTGCCCAACGATGCCGACCTCTCGCCCGGGCAGCGGCTATGCCTGCTGACGGGGCCGAACATGGCCGGCAAGTCCACCTTCCTGCGGCAGAACGCCATCATGGCCGTGCTGGCCCAGGCCGGGCTGTTCGTGCCGGCGGCGGCGGCGCGCATCGGGCTGGTGGACCGGCTGTTCTCGCGCGTCGGCGCGGCGGACGACATCGCCGGCGGCCGCTCCACCTTCATGGTGGAAATGACGGAGACCGCCGCCATCCTGAACCAGGCGACTGCCCGCTCCCTGGTGGTGCTGGACGAGGTCGGGCGCGGCACCGCCACCTGGGATGGGCTGGCCATCGGCTGGGCGGTGCTGGAGGCGCTGCACGACCGCATCCGCTGCCGCGCCATCTTCGCCACCCACTTCCATGAGCTGACGGCGCTGACCGGTAAGCTGCCGGAGCTGACGCCGGCCACCATGAAAGTGCGGGAGCACAAGGGCGAGGTGGTGTTCCTGCACCTGGTCGCGCCCGGCGCCTCCGAACGCTCCTGGGGCCTGCACGTCGCCAAGCTGGCCGGCGTGCCGCGGGAGGTGGTGACGCGCGCCACCGCCGTGCTGGCGGCGCTGGAGGAACGCGCGCGCGGGCTGGACCCGCTGGCGGAGGAGATGCCTCTCTTCGCCCGTGCCGCACCGCCACCGGCGCCGGTGGTGGAAGCCGGCGGCGCCGACACGCTGCGCGCGGCGCTGGAAGAGATCGACCCGGATACGCTGACGCCAAGAGCGGCGCTGGAGGCGCTGTACCGGCTGAAAGCCTTGTCCGACTGAGGAAGTTCGGAGGCCGGGTGCGGGGTGCGGAGGCCAGGAAGGAAGGCCGGGGAACGAATTCCCCGGACCTCTTCTTTTTTCTGCGGATTTTGCGCCAGGCTCAAGCGGCTCAAGGCGACGCATGTGTGATGTCGGCCGGGGCGGAACAAGCGGATGCCTGAATTCCTGCAGGCCAAAAGCCTTCGGCGCGGCGCCTGGATGGTGCGCGGATGACGCTGGCCCGGAGCCGCCGCGCCTGGCGAAAAGAATGGGGGAACAGACCTGTAGGTTTGATGAGCGCACCCCATGCCCGCCTGAGTATGGCGAAGTCAGGCCCAGGCCCGCGTCACGCTGGCGGCGAAGCCCAAGATTGGCATCCTTGACGGCAGGGTCCGGTTCCGCCGCCGAAAGGTTGCGAAACTGCCACTGCACCGCGATATCCTTTCTTTATGGCGTCGGGGGTGCTGTTGCCGCGGCGCGGCACGGGATAACATCGACGGATGATCCACAGCGGCGACATGCCTGACGCCCTTGTTTCCTCTCTGACCGGCGCGCGCCCGATGCGCCCCTTGCCCGATCTGGCGCAGGATCTCATTCCTCGCCCGGGCGAGCCGGTGCCGCGCGACATCGCGCTAGCGCTGCTGCGGCGGCAGCTTGGCCGCATCCAATCCCGCGTGCAGGAAGCGTTCGAGGCGCATGCGCTTTCCGGCCTCACTGCCGCGCGCGCGCTGGCGGAGCTGACGGATGGGCTGATCCACGCCATCCATGCCTACACGCTGGCCCAGGTGGCGCCGGAGGGCAGCGGGGAGCGCGCCTTCACGGCGGCGGAGCCGCCCTTCGTGCTGGCCGCCACCGGTGGCTACGGGCGCGGCGTGCTCGGCCCGTTCTCGGATATCGACCTGCTGTTCCTCTCCGACTCCCCGCTCGGGCCGCGTGGCCGCCGGGCGGTGGAATTCATGCTGTATCTGCTGTGGGACCTGGGGCTGAAGGTGGGGCATGCCACCCGCAGCATCCGTGAGTGCCTGGTGGATGCGCGGGCCGACGCCACCATCCAGACCGCGCTGCTGGACGGCCGCTTCATCGCCGGTGAGCGCGCGGTGTTCGACCGCTTCGACGCCGCCTTCAGCCTGGCACGCACGGAGTGGGGCGTCGGCCAGTTCCTCACCTCGAAGCGGGCGGAGCGCACGGCGCGCCACAAGCGCTACGGCGACAGCCCCTATTTGGTGGAGCCGCATATCAAGGAAGGCCGCGGCGGCCTGCGCGATATCCAGACCATGTACTGGCTGGCCCGCTACGCCTTTGGCGTGCAGCGGATGCCGGAACTCGTGGGGGAGGACAGCCCCGGCGGCGGCCTGCTGACCGCACGCGAAGCCCGCGCCATCCGCCGCGCCTGGGACTTCCTGTGGACGGTGCGCTTCCACCTCCACTACGTCACCGGCCGGGCGGAGGAGCGCCTGACCTTCGACCTGCAGCCGGTGGTGGGCGCCCGCATGGGCTACACCC
>Ga0308159_1004128_pt1 | contig 13617 bp, 10 predicted proteins | sample PhyCR1_FD_201040 | JGI IMG/M metagenome (GOLD analysis project Ga0308159, IMG submission 201040) | Phyllosphere microbial communities from UC Gill Tract Community Farm, Albany, California, United States - DLSLC.R1 | ecosystem: Host-associated > Plants > Phyllosphere > Unclassified | place: USA... | reverse complement strand
ACGCCTCGCTCGAGGCGATCGCGAGCGAGGCGGGAGTGACGCGCCGCACCGTCTACGGCCACTTCTCCTCTCGCGAGGAGCTCCTCACCACCGTGTTCCGCGAGGGGGCCGCGCGCATCGCCGCGGTCCTCGCTCCGGTGCGGCACGAGGACCCGGCCTGCGAGCTCGCGCTGATCGGCTCACGGATGTGGCGCGAGGTCGAGTCGATCCGCGTCCCCGCCCGCTCCGCCCTGCGCTCCCCCTTCGCCGAGCTCGTCGCCGAGACGCTCGAGCCGGTGCGAGCCCAGCTGCGCGAGACCGCCGCCCGCGGCATCGCCTCCGGCCGTTTCCGCCCCGATCTCGACGCCGGTCGCCTGGCGCGACTCGTCGAGGACGCGGCGATCGCGGTGCTCGACGAGGCCGCCGACTCCGATCTCGGCGAGGCGGAGGCCGAGCGCCTCGTCATGGTCGACGTCCTCGCGATCGCGGGCTTCGGCTGGACCGACGCCGACGCGCTCGCCGCCCGGGTCGCCGCCGAGGAGGCCCGCTCGTGAGGATCGAGCTGCACGACGTCGCCAAGGGCGGAGCGCTCCCGCCCGTCTCGCTGACGTTCTCGAGCGGATCTGCGACCCTCGCCCTCACCGAGACGGAGCAGCGCCCCACGGTCCTCGGTCTCCTCGCGAGCGGACGGATGCGCCCCGACAGCGGTCGCATCACCGTCGACGGCGCCGAGGACCCGAAGCGGATGCGCGCCGCGGTCGCCCTGGTCGATGCCCCGGTGGTCAGCGAGCCCGCCCCCGACGTGACCCTCGCCGGAGTGGCCGCCGAGGAGCTCGTCTTCGCCGGACGCTCCTCGCAGCCGCGCGCCGTCTCGCGCGCGCTCGAGGCGCTCGGCGTCGCCGACCTCGCCCGCCGACCGGTGTCCGAGCTCCCTGCGCTCGAGCGCGTCCGCGTGCTCGCCGAGCTCGCGCTGCTCCGCGAGGGGGTGGAGGCGCTCGTGATCGTCTCGCCCGACCGCCACGGAGGCGACCCCGCCGCGTGGTGGGCGCTCGCCAAGGAGCTCGCCGCGCGCGGGCCGGCCGTCCTCGTGATCGCGGGCACCGCCTCCGCTTCGGCCATCGCCGCGACGGATCTCCTCCGCACGCAGTTCGACCCCGCACCGCCCACCGCCCTCGCGACCCTCGAGGACGGCTTCGAGGAGGAGACCGTCGGCGCTCTCCACCGCGCCCTCGCCCCCTCGCACTTCCCCGGCACCACCCCCGACCCGATCGACGACACCCGCTCATGAGAATCCGCGTCCCCCAGATGATCCAGGCGGAGTTGCGCCGCCTCACCGCCACCCCGATGGCCCGCCTCGCGCTGATCGCGCTGATGCTCGTGCCGATCCTCTACGGCGGCCTGTACCTCTGGGCCAACCAGGACCCGTACGCGAAGCTGCCCGACGTCCCGGTGGCCCTGGTCGTCGACGACGCCGGCACGACCGCCGACGACGGCACCGCCACGAACACGGGCGACGAGGTCGCCGACCAGCTCCTCGAGGACCACGCGTTCGATTGGCACCGCGTCTCGTCGACCGAGGCCGCCTCCGGAGTCGACGACGGCACCTACGACTTCAGCGTCACCCTGCCTGCGGACTTCTCGGCCGCCCTCGCCTCGAGCGGCAGCGACGCGCCCTACCGCGCCAGCGTCGTCCTCACCACCAACGACGCCACGAGCTACCTCGCGAGCACGATCGGCGAGCAGGCCGCGAAGACGCTGCGCGCCTCCATCGTCGAGAAAGTCGACGAGGAGGCGGCCGCCCAGTTCCTCGTGGGCCTCGCGACGATCCGCGGCGACCTCTCGACGGCGGTCGACGGCGGCTCGCAGCTCGTCGACGGCGCGACGACCCTCTCGAGCGGAGCCGCCTCCGCGCAGGACGGCGCGGGCACCCTCGCCGACGGGGCCGCTCGACTCGCCGACGGAGCCTCCTCCCTCGCCGACGGCACCGCGCAGGTGGCCGGCGGAGTGCAGCAGCTCGCCGACGGGAGCGGCACGCTCGACGCGGGCCTGCAGCAGCTGCGCGGCGCCACGGCCGATCTACCCGCGCAGACCGCGACCCTCGCCGAGGGCGCCGCGCAGGTCGCCGCGGGCGATTCCGCCCTCGCCGCGCAGGCCGACGCCGTGGGCGCCGCCTCCCAGCAGGTCGCCGACAGCGTCCCCGTGATCCGCGGCGACATCGAGGCGAGCCTGCAGGAGTCTGGACTGGATCCCGAGCGCATCGCGGAGGTGCTCGCGCTGCTGGATCCGCTCGGCGACGACACCCTGGCCGCGAACGCGCAGGCGCAGGGTCAGGTCGCGCTGATCGACCGGCTCGCCGGAGGAGCGACGCAGGTCGCGACCGGGGCGCAGGCCCTCGCCGACGCGACTCCGGCCCTCACCGCGGGCATCGCGAGCGCAGCCGACGGCTCGTCGCAGCTGACGAGCGGAGCCGCCACCGCCGCCGCCGGGGCGCAGTCCGCCGCCGACGGGGCCGCGACCGTCCGCGACGGCGCCTCCTCCCTCCTCGACGGCTCGACGGCCCTGCGCGACGGACTCGGCGACCTCACCACCGGGCTCGGCGACCTCACCACCGGCGCCACCACGCTCCGTGACGGCCTCGAGGACGGCGTCGTCGCGATCCCCGACCGCTCGGCCGAGCAGCAGGCGGCGCAGGCCTCCGCCATCGCCGATCCGGTGGCCGTGGACAGGAGCGAGGTCGCCTCGGCCGGCACGTACGGCGCCGGGCTGGCTCCGTTCTTCGCGAGCCTCGCCGGCTGGATCGGCATCTACGCCCTGTTCCTGATCGTGAAGCCGGTCTCGCGCCGCGCGATCACCGCGCTGCACTCGCCCCTCCGGATCACCCTCGCCGGCTGGCTGACTCCGGGCCTGCTCGGAGTGGTCCAGATGGCCGGGCTGTTCGCGATCATCTCGCTCGCCCTCGGCTTCGACGTCGCCTCACCGCTCGGCGTCTACGGGGTGATGGCCCTCGCCTCGCTGACGTTCGCCGCGATGATCCTGGCCCTCAACGTCTGGCTGGGCAGTGTCGGCCAGTTCCTCGGCCTCGTGCTGATGGTGGTGCAGCTCGTGACCGCGGGCGGCACGTTCCCCTGGCAGACCCTCCCCGGGCCGCTCGCCGCGCTGCACCACGTGCTGCCGATGGGCTTCGCCACCGACGCCGTGCGGCAGCTGATGTACGGCGGCGACGGCGGCGCGGCGCTGCACGACTCCCTGGTGCTTCTCTGCTGGCTGGTCGGCGGTCTGGCCCTCGCGGCGATCGGAGTGGTCCGCATGACGCGGTTCCGCACCCTGCGCGACCTGCAGCCGTCCCTGATCGGGTGACGTCGAGACGGCTCAGACGCTGGCGCCGGAGATAGCATCGGGGGCATGGCAGCACATCGCGGCGAGGTCGAGGCCTGGCTCACCGACATGGACGGCGTGCTCGTGCACGAGAACAAGGCGCTCCCCGGCGCGCCCGAGTTGATCCAGGAGTGGACCGACGCGGGCGTCCCGTTCCTGGTGCTCACCAACAACTCGATCTTCACTCCGCGCGACCTGGCCGCGCGCCTGCGCGCCTCGGGGCTGCACGTACCGGAGGAGCGCATCTGGACGAGCGCGCTCGCCACCGCCGACTTCTGCGCCTCGCAGATGCCCGGCGGCAGTGCGTTCGTGATCGGGGAGGCGGGCATCACGACCGCGCTCCACGAGGCCGGCTTCATCATGACCGAGACCTCCCCCGACTACGTCGTGGTGGGCGAGACCCGCAACTACAGCTTCGAGGCGATCACGAAGGCGATCCGCCTGATCATCGGCGGGGCCCGGTTCATCGTGACGAACCCGGACGCCACAGGGCCGAGCTCCGAGGGCGTCATGCCCGCGACGGGAGCGATCGCCGCGCTGATCACCAAGGCCACCGGCAAGGACCCGTACGTCGTCGGCAAGCCGAATCCGATGATGTTCCGCTCGGCGATGAACAAGATCGGCGCGCACAGCGAGAACACCGGCATGATCGGCGACCGGATGGACACCGACATCGTCGCCGGCATCGAGGCGGGCCTGCACACGGTGCTCGTGATGACCGGGATCAGCGACGCCGCCGAGATCGAGCGCTACCCGTTCCGCCCCGACGAGGTGCTCAGCGGCGTGCACGAGCTGCTGTCGGGCGAGCCCCTCGAGTCGGAGTTCCCGCCGGACGTCGTGGTCTGACCCGCGGTTCCTCGCGCTCAGAAGCGGACGTGCTGCAGCACCCAGGCGTGCATCGCGACCGCCGCGGCCGCCGACGCGTTGATCGAGCGCGTCGAGCCGAACTGAGAGATCTCGAGCACGGCCTCGGAGGCGGCGATCGCCTCGTCCGACAGGCCCGGCCCCTCCTGACCGAAGAGCAGGACGCAGCGCTCGGGCAGCGCGAAGGTCTCGATCGGGACGCAGCCGGGCACGTTGTCGATCGCGATCAGCGGCAGTCCCTCCGCCCGCGCCCACTCGACGAGCTCGGCGACCGTCTCGTGGTGCTGCACGTGCTGATAGCGGTCGGTCACCATCGCGCCGCGCTTGTTCCAGCGGCGCCGGCCCACGATGTGGACCTCGCGGGCTCCGAACGCGTTGGCGCTGCGCACGATCGAGCCGATGTTCATGTCGTGCTGCCAGTTCTCGACGGCCACGTGGAACGGGTGGCGGGAGCGGTCGAGCTCGGCGACGATCGCGTCCATCCGCCAGTAGCGGAAGCGGTCGATCACGTTGCGGGCGTCGCCGTGCGCGAGCAGCTCCGGATCGAGCCGCTCGTCCTCGGGCGGCTCGCCGATCCACGGGCCCGCACCGTTCGTCGTCGCCTCGACGGAGGGCGCGGGGCCGGTCTCGGCTGGCCTCTCGTTCTCGTCCACGATCGGCAACCCTACAAGGGCCGACCGCGGCGACCGGCCGCTTCCCTCCGTGCGCCGACGCCCGGGATACTGACGCAGGGGCACGCCGAGAACGTCTCCCGCGAGGAGACGACCATGACCCGCTTCCACCCCGCTCTGCGCGCCGGAGTCGCGACGGCCGCGGTGCTGCTCGCCCTGGCCGGGTGCGCCGAACCGGCGACGCGCGCCCCCTCGACCCCGAGCGCCGCGGGGACGGCGGCTCCTGTGCCCGACGGCACGGATCCGAGCGCGACGCCGGGGGCCACTGATCCGAGCGCGGCGCCGACGACCACTGCTCCGAGCGCCGGGGTGCCGACCGGAGGCGCGGCCACCGGCCCGGGCGCTCAGGTCTCGCGTCCCGCGCTCAGCGACCTCGTGCTCACTCCGGACGGGCTGATCGCGCCCGACGGATCCGCCTCGCTGATCGTCGGGCAGCCGATCCCCAGGGGTGCCGGCGCAGCGGCCCTCGCCGTGTTCGACGCGGACTTCTGCACCCCGGCCTGGACGGAGGCGGGCGTCGAGGTCGACGGAGCGCCCGGCCGCTGGGTGCCGAACTACCCCGACGAGACGCAGGCGGGAGTGCTGGGGCGGTTCCCGTTCGGACTCCTCGCCGACGAGGAGACCGCTCCGCTGCGGCTGATCCTCGTGAGCAGCCCGGCACTCCGGAGCGCGGGCGGTGCCGGCATCGGCTCCACGCGCGCCGAACTCGAAGCGGCGCTCGCGGGCGCGGCGCAGGTGACCGGCACCGACGACCCGGCGGGCGTGGACGTGTACACGGTGCGCGGTGCGAATGCGAGCCTCACCTTCGAGGTGGGCAACGGCACCGACGTCGTCGAGCTCGCCCACGTCGGACCTCTGCTCGACGTGCCCCTCAGGCTGTGGGGGACGGACGCCGGGCCGTACGGCTGCAGCCTGGTCTGACTCAGCCCGCGGGCGTGCCGGCGAGCGAGCCGACCAGCTCGCCGCCGCCCGCGCGGTCCACGAAGCAGAACGAGCGGCGCTCGCCCGCGTCCCACTGCTCCTGCGTGACCGGGAACGAGGCCGAGACCTGGACGTCGCCGTAGGTCTCGGCGGCCGCGACGTCCACGACTCCGGCGGCCTGGCAGAGCGAGGCGACCGAGAGCGCGAGCGCATCGGATCCGGGGAACACCGTCTCGGTCAGCGGCTCCGCAGCGACCAGCTGGCCGGCGTGCGGCGCGGCGCAGTCGACCACGGTGAACTCCTCCGCCCAGACGGAGTCGAACGGCTGCAGGCACTCCCCGCCGAGCAGGGCGCTCCACGCGTAGGTGCCGGCGGGCAGGGGTCCGACCGTCGGCAGCACCGCGGTGGGCTCCGGAGTCGCGCTCGCCTCCTCGCTCGGCGCCTGGGTCGCGACCGGCACCGCGGCCTCGGGACGGTTCGCCGACGCGACGGCGTACCCGATGGCCGCGAGGACGGCGAGGATCACGACGACCCCGACCGCGATCAGGGCGATCAGGAGTCGGCGACGTCCCGCCGTCCGCCCGGGGGACGGCGGCGAGAGCGGGGCGATGCTGGGGGGCTCGGTGGCGATGCCGGCCGTGGTGGGGCCGCTCGGCGCCGGGGCGTCCGCGCGAGGGGTCTTCTGCCGTGCGGCGCGCGGGGTCTTCTCGCGGGGAGCCTTCTCGCGGGCGGGCCTGGACCGGGGCGTCTTCTCGCCGGCGGCGTTCGCGTGCGCCGTCGCCGGCGTCGTGCTGAACGGAGCGTCGGCACCCTCGGCGGAGGCGGCGTCGCGCGACCCGGACGGATCGGCGGGATCACCGGAGTCCGTCGGCTCGAGGTTCCACGCGAACGCGGTGCCCCGCCAGAGCTCCTCGTCGCCCGCGTCGTCGTCGTCCGCATCGGCGGGCGGAGTGACGACGTCCTCCCAGACGGGAGGCGCGTCCCAGCCGCCGCGAGGGTCGGGCCACTGGTAGACGGTGCCGTTCGGCGCGGTGTCGCGCTGCGAGGGCGCGGTGGCCCCGGCGGGACGGTCGTCGCGCGGTTCCTCGGACTGCTGGGCGTCGCGAGCGGCGGGAGGTGCGCTGGGCGCCGGAGGCCCGGCGACGGGGGGCGCCGAGCGCGGGGTCGAGGCGCGCTCGGCCGGGTCGCGGCGCGCGGCGTCGAAGCGCGGCTGCGGGCGCGCAGGGGCCGCGGTCTGCTCCGGCTCAGGAGCCGGTCCGCGGTCGACGACGGCCTCCGCCTCGGGTTCCGCGGGGCGCTCGGGCTCAGGGGCCGGAGCGGGCGGGCGGTTGGCATCGGGCTCGTCGGCCGAGTCGGGCTCGCGGTTCGGGCGGGACGCCTCCTCGCGCTCCTCCGCAGCCCCTGACGTCTGCAGCGGCGGCGTCGGTTCGAGGACCAGGGTCGGCTCCGGCGGAGCAGAGGCCTCGGCCGCGACGAGCGGCGGCACGTGCACGGTCGTCGCCTGGGGCTCGTCACGGCTGGCCGCCTGCGAAGGACGCTCCGGTGCGGCTGCCTCCGGCGCGGCTTCCTCGAGTGCGGACTCGTCAGGAGCACCGTCGGTCTGCTCCGACGCGTCGGACGACTCCTCCGGCGCCGACTCGGCCTCCTCGGACTCCGACGGCGCGGCGGGTGCGGACTGCGGATCGACGGGCTTCCACTCGGACCCGGTCGGTGTCGCGCGCGGCGCGTCGAAGATGCTCTTCAGGCGTCCGCCGCTGAGCTGCTGCAGGAGCCACTCGCTGCCGCCGACCTGGCGCTCCGGCTCCTTCGGGCGGTCCTCGCCCTCGGAGTGGTCGCCGCGTCCGCGGTTGCCGTCGTCGACCATCAGCTCAGCCCGAGGTCGGCCAGCCCGATCGCGGCGAAGTACGGGTAGCCGGCGTCCTCGATGATCTCGCGCGCACCGGTCGCGCGATCGACGACGACGGCGACTCCGGCGATCTCGGCGCCGACCTTCAGCAGCGCCTCGATGGCCTTCAGCGGCGAGCCGCCGGTGGTGGAGGTGTCCTCGACGACGACGACGCGCTTGCCCTCGAGGTCGGGTCCCTCGACCTGCCGACCGCGGCCGTGGTCCTTCGGCTCCTTGCGCACGACGAACGCGTCGTAGGCGAGCCCGCGGGCGGCGCCCTGGTGCAGGATCGCCGACGCGATGGGGTCGGCGCCCATGGTCAGTCCGCCGACGGCGTGGACGCGCTCGATCGGCGCGATGAGATCGAGCATGACCTGCCCGATCAGCGGGGCGACCCGGTGGTCGAGGCTGACCCGGCGGAGGTCGACGTAGTAGCTCGCCTTCTTGCCGCTCGTCAGGGTGAAGTCCCCGTGGAAGACGGCGTCGGAGCCGATGTACTCGATGAGCTGCTGGCGTGCGTCGTTCACAGGGCCACTCTACGGGGCGGTCTCGACGCCTCCGGGGAGGCCCGCGGGCGAGGTCGCCCCCGTCTGCTCGTCGCTCCCTCCGCGGAACTGGGTCATGTAGAGCTCGTAGTAGGCGCCGCGGCGGCGCAGGAGCTCGTCGTGAGCGCCCTGCTCGACGATGCGCCCCGCCTCCATCACGAGGATCGTGTCGGCGTCGCGGATGGTCGACAGCCGGTGCGCGATGACGAACGACGTGCGGTCGGTGCGCAGCGCCGCCATCGCGTGCTGCACCAGCAGCTCGGTGCGGGTGTCGACCGACGAGGTCGCCTCGTCGAGGATGAGGAGCGACGGGTTCGCGAGGAACGCGCGCGCGATCGTGATCAACTGGCGCTCGCCGGCCGAGACGCTGCCGCCGTCGGCGTCGAGCACGGTGTCGTAGCCGTCGGGCAGCTGCTGCACGAAGCGGTCGACCATCGTCGCGCGGGCCGCGTCGGCGATCTCGTCATCGGTGGCGTCGAGCCGGCCGTAGCGGATGTTCTCGCGGATGGTGCCCTCGAAGAGCCACGCGTCCTGGAGGACCATGCCGACGCGCGAGCGCAGGTCGCCGCGGGCGAGGCGGGTGATGTCGACGCCGTCGAGCAGGATCCGCCCGCCCGTGAGCTCGTAGAAGCGCATCACGAGGTTCACGAGGGTGGTCTTGCCCGCGCCGGTCGGACCGACGATGGCGACGGTCTGACCGGGCTGCGCCGAGAACGAGAGCCCCTCGATCAGCGGCTGCTCCGGGTCGTACGAGAACGAGACGTCCTGGAACTCGACGTGGCCGTCTGTGCGCTCGGGGAGCGAGTCGGTGACGGTCTCGGCGTCCTGCTCGTCGGCGTCGAGCAGCTCGAAGGTGCGCTCGGCCGAGGCGACGCCCGACTGCAGCATGTTGGCCATGCTCGCCAGCTGGGTCACCGGCTGGGTGAACTCACGCGAGTACTGGATGAACGCGGTCGCGTCTCCGAGGGTCAGCTGCCCCGAGGCCACCCGGAGCCCGCCGACGACCGCGATGAGGACGTAGGACAGGTAGGACACGAAGGTCATCGCGGGCATGATCATGCCCGACACGAACTGGGCGCCGAACGAGGCCGTGTAGAGGTCGTCGTTGCGCCGGTCGAACTCCTCGAGCATCTCGCGGTCGCGGCCGAAGGCGCGGACGATCTCGAGGCCCGAGAACGACTCCTCGATGTGGCCGTTCAGTGCGCCGGTGTTCTTCCACTGCGCGGCGAACAGCTTCTGCGAGCGGGCGCCGATGACTCCCGCGATGACGCCGGACAGCGGGAGCGAGATCAGGGCGATCAGCGCGAGCTGCCACGAGACGATGAACATCATCGCCGCGATGCCGATGATCGTCAGCACCGACTGCACGAGCTGCGAGAAGGCCTGCTGGAGCGCCGTCTGGATGTTGTCCACGTCGTTGGTGACGCGCGACATGACGTCGCCGCGCTGACGGGTGTCGAAGTAGCGCAGCGCGAGGCGGTTGAGCTTGGCCTCGATGTCCTGCCGCAGTCCGTAGACCACGCGCATCACGAGGCCGTTGAGGAGGAACCCCTGCGCCCACATCAGCACCGAGGCGACCACGTACATCAGGAGCACGATGATGATGAGCCGGCCGAGCACGACGAAGTCGATGCCCTCGCCGGGAACGATGTCGGTCTTGGAGAGCATGTCGGCGAACGTGGCGTTGCCCGAGGCGCGCTGCTGCTCGATGATCTGCTCGAGCGGGACTCCGGCGGGGAGCTGCGACCCGATCACGCCGTTGAAGATCGTGTCCATCGCCTGGCCGAGGATCTTGGGCGCGATCACGGTGAGGACGACCGACGCCGAGACCAGCGCGACGACCACGATCATCCGGGCCTTCTCGGGGCCGAGCAGGCTGAAGAGCCGCTTCGCGGAGGGCCAGAAGTGCTGGGCCTTGCGGGCGGGCGGCCCGTCGCCGAACATGCCGCCGTCGGCCTCGCCGGGCTCGTACTCGGGTGCGAGCGACTCCGGCTCGGCCGGCTGCTCCTCCACTGCGTCGCGGACGCGCGCCATCTCAGGCCACCCCTTCGGTGCTCAGCTGCGATTCGACGATCTCGCGGTAGGTCGCGTTCGTCTCGAAGAGGTCGTCGTGGGTGCCGCGGCCGACCACGCGACCGGCGTCGAGCACGACGATCTGGTCGGCGTGCCGGATGGTCGACACGCGCTGCGCGACGATGATCACGGTCGCGTCGGTGGTCGCCGCGGCGAGGGACTCGCGCAGTCGCGCATCGGTCGCGACGTCGAGCGCCGAGAACGAGTCGTCGAAGAGGTAGACGCGGGGCCGGGCGACGAGAGCCCGCGCGATGCAGAGCCGCTGCCGCTGACCGCCCGAGACGTTCGTGCCGCCCTGCGAGACCGGCTCGTCGAGACCGTGCTCCTTGCTGCGGACGAAGTCCTCGCCCTGGGCGATGCGCAGGGCCTCCCAGAGCTCGGCGTCGGTGGCCTCGGGCCGCCCGAAGCGGAGGTTCGAGGCGATCGTGCCCGAGAAGAGGTAGGGGCGCTGGGGCACGAGGCCGATGACCCGGGCGAGCTGGGCGCGGTCGAGGGAGGAGACCGGCACTCCGTCGATCGTGACCGACCCCTCCTGCGGGTCGAACAGGCGCGGCACGAGGCCCAGCAGCGTGGTCTTGCCGGCACCGGTCGAGCCGACGATGGCGGTCGTGCGACCCGGCTCCGCGACGAGATCGACGCCCGACAGCACCGGCCGCTCGGCGCCGGGGTAGCCGAAGACGACGCCGTCGAACTCGACCCGGCCGGAGGTGGGCGCGTCGGCGCCGCCCTCGGGCGTGGTCAGGCTGGTGCGCGTGGTCAGCACCTCGTCGATCCGCTCGGCGCAGACCACCGCGCGCGGGATCATCATGACCATGAAGACGCCCATCATCACCGCGGTGAGGATCTGCAGGAGGTACTGCAGGAAGGCGGTCAGCGAGCCGATCTGCATCTGACCCGCGTCGACGCGCTGCCCGCCGAACCAGAGCACGGCGGCGGTGGCCAGGTGCAGGATCATCATGATCGCCGGGAACATCAGCACGAAGATGTTGCCGACCTTGATCGACACCTCGGTGATCGCCGCGTTCGCGCGGCGGTAGCGCTCGGACTCGAACGGCTCCCGCACGAAGGCGCGCACGACGCGGATGCCCGTGATCTGCTCGCGCAGCACCCCGTTGATGCCGTCGATGCGGTCCTGCATGAGGCGGAACAGCGGCAGCAGGAGGAAGACCAGCACGCCGACGACGACGAACAGAACCGGCACCGAGACCCAGACCAGCCACGAGAGGCCGACGTCCTCGCGCAGCGCGAAGACGATGCCTCCGATGCACATGATCGGGGTCGAGACCATGAAGTTGAGGGTCATCAGCACGAGCATCTGCACCTGCTGCACGTCGTTCGTGCCGCGGGTGATGAGGGTGGCCGTGCCGAACCGGCCGACCTCGAGCCCGCTGAGGGAGTCGACGCGGCGGTACACGTCGCGGCGCAGGTCGCGCCCGACCGCCATGGCCGTGCGAGCGCCGAAGTAGACGCCCCCGATCGCAGTGACGACCTGCACCAGGCAGACGCCCAGCATGGTCACGCCGGTCGACCAGATGAAGTCGGTGTCGCCGGTGCCGATGCCCTGGTCGATGATCTCCGCGTTGAGGCTCGGCAGGTACAGCGCCGCGAGCGTCGAGATCAGCTGCAGCACGACGACCGCCGCGATCCAGCGGGAGTAGGGCTTCGCGTAGGACGACGCGAGTCGGAGCAGGATCACGGGGTTCCTCGAGACGGGGTGGGGAGTGCGGGGAGGGGCGACGGGCCGATCCGGAGGGACGGCTGTCGTGATCGGAGGATCCCGTGCAGACGGCGACCGAGCGGATCGGGCGACGGCGAGGGGCTGCGGATCGGGTGACGGCGGAGGGCGACGGAAGGAGGAGCGGCGACCGCGGGCGGCGGCGCCGAGGACGACGCGGGTGGCGCCGATCGGGACGGCGCACAGACAACCATCGACCACCGACCCCGGTTGCGCAATCCGTCGGGCGGATGACCGACGAGCGGGCCGCATCCGGTCGCCCACCACCGCCCGCACCGTCCTGTCGGCGGCGGCTCCTACACTTCGAGGATGCGCATCGCCACGTGGAACGTGAACTCCATCCGGGCCCGCACGGGCCGCGTCGTCGACTGGCTGGTCCGCGAGGACGTCGACGTGCTCGCCATGCAGGAGCTGAAGTGCAAGCCGGAGCAGTTCCCGCACGAGGCCTTCGCCGAGGCGGGATACCACGTCGAGATGGCGGGGATCAGCCAGTGGAACGGCGTGGGCATCGCCTCCCGCCTCCCGATGGAGGACGTGCAGATCGGCTTCCCCGGCATGCCCGGATTCGCCAAGGCGCCCTCCGAGGACGGCTCGCTCCCCCTCGAGGCCCGCGCGATCGGCGCCACCGTCGACGGCGTGCGCGTCTGGAGCCTCTACGTGCCCAACGGCCGCGCCGTCGGCGACCCGCACTACTTCTACAAGCTCGAGTGGCTCGCCGCCCTCGAGGCGAGCACCCGCGAGTGGTTGACCGCGCAGCCCGATCTGCCGCTCGCGCTCGTGGGCGACTGGAACGTCGCTCCGCTCGACAGCGACGTGGGCGACCCGTCGCTGGGTCCCGGATCCACGCACGTCTCGATCCCCGAGCGCGAGGCGTTCGCCGCGTTCGAGGCCGCCGGGCTGAGCGACGTCGTGCGCCCGCTCGTGCCGGAGGGGTACACCTACTGGGACTACAAGCAGCTGCGCTTCCCGCGCAACGAGGGCCTCCGGATCGACTTCGTGCTCGGCTCGCACGCGTTCGGCGAGCTGGTCACGGCCGCGTCGATCCACCGCGACGAGCGCAAGGGCGACGCCCCGAGCGACCATGTCCCCGTGGTGGTCGACCTCGATCTCGAGACGACCCTCGACGACGACCGGCCCATGATCTTCTGACGATGGCCTCCTCGAAGAAGAAGCGGGCGCGCGCGGCTGCGGACGGCTCCTCCTCCGCCCGGTCCGCGGCACCGCGACCGGCCGCCCGGCCCGGCCCCGCCGGTCGCGCGCACGACGAGCTGCGGACCGACGCCTACCGCACCGTCCGCGAGGTGCTCGAGGCGGGGCGCCCGCGCCGCCGGCGCTGGGACCTCGTGCTCTCGATCCTCGGCTGCCTGGGGCTCGGACTCGTGGCGATCGCGCTCGGCTACCTCGCCGCCGTCCTCTCGGTGTTCCCCGCGCAGTGCGAGGGGCGGAACATCGCGTGCGACTTCGACCGGATCGACTGGGGCGTCTCGCTCGCCCTGCTCGGCCCGCCGGTGCTGACGCTGATCGCGGTGGCCGTGACGGTCGTGCGCTACCTGGTGGGATGCCGGGGGT
>Ga0308159_1004127_pt1 | contig 13618 bp, 12 predicted proteins | sample PhyCR1_FD_201040 | JGI IMG/M metagenome (GOLD analysis project Ga0308159, IMG submission 201040) | Phyllosphere microbial communities from UC Gill Tract Community Farm, Albany, California, United States - DLSLC.R1 | ecosystem: Host-associated > Plants > Phyllosphere > Unclassified | place: USA... | reverse complement strand
TGGGGAGTCGTTCTTCGGACGCCAGCTGCCGACGCCCGTCGTCCCGCCCGCGTCGACGTTGCACTTCTGCGGGTAGCTGCGGAAGCCGGACGTCGGGGAGGGGAAGCTCTCGTTCAGCGTGTGGCCGGCGGTCAGCCAGTTCGCCAGCGTGAAGACCTTGTACGTGGACCCGGTCTGGACCCCGCGGCTGCCGCTCATCGCCTCGTCGACGTTGAGGTTCACCGCACTGGTGCCGGGCGTCGCAGCGAGGACCTCGGGATCCTGGCTGTAGACCGTGTTCTGGACCATCGAGAGCACCCGGCCCGTGCGCGCCTCGACGCTCGAGGCGGTCGCGCCGATCTCGAACCGCGGGTCCGTCTGGGGCACGTAGGCGTTCAGCGCCGCCTGCGACACCTGCTGGATGTCGAGGTCGAGCGTGGTGACGACGTCGAAGCCGCCCTGACGGATCTTGGCGTAGCGCTCGTCGTCGGTGGCTCCGAAGACCTCGTCGTTGCGGAGCACGTTGAGCACGTAATCGCAGAAGTACGCGGCATTGCCGGCGGTCGCGCATCCCGTCGACGGCTGGGTGATGGCCGGGGTGATCGGCTCCGCGATCGCGGCGTCGTAGGTGACCTGGTCGATCTTCCCGTACCGCAGCTCCTCGCGGAGGATGTAGTCGCGGCGCTCCTTGGTCACGGCGTAGCCGTTGGCGGCGCCGTTCACCTCGCTCGAGGGGTCGTCGAAGCGGAACTTCTCGGGATTGTTGACGATCGCGAGCAGCGCCGCCGCCTGGGAGGTCGAGAGCTGGCTCGCCGGGATGCCGTAGTAGTAGTTCGCGGCGGCCTCGATCCCGTAGACGGTGCCGCCGAAGAGGGCGATGTTGAGGTAGCCGAGGAGGATGTCGTCCTTCGAGTACTCCTTCTCGAGGCCGATCGCGAGGCGCATCTCCTTGAGCTTGCGCTCCGGCGTCGGCGCGGTGGCGACCTTGTACGCCGCGGCGCGCTCGGCCTCGTCGGCGATCGACTCCGCCTTCTGCACCAGCACGTTCTTGACGTACTGCTGGGTGATCGACGAACCGCCCTGGAGGTCGTCGCCCGAGAGGGTCACCGCGAGAGCGCGCAGGGTGCCCTGGACGTCGATCCCGCCGTGCTCGTAGAAGCGCGGGTCCTCGCCGGCGACGGCCGCGTCCTTGGCGGTCTGCGCCACCTCGTCCCAGCCGACCTCGACGCGGTTCTGGTCGTAGACGGAGGCGAGGAGCGTGGTGCCGTCGCCCGCGAAGATGTTGGTGCGCTGCATGGTCTGGCCGACGTCGAGGTAGCCGGGCAGGTTCTGGAACAACCCGATCGTGTTCGTCGTCGCGAGGCCCGTCAGCGCGAGCGCGGGGGTCACCCCGACCGTGATCAGGACCCCGGCGACCGCACTCATGCCGATGAACCCCATGACGGCCCTCAACGACATCCCGAGCGGCCTGTCGGAGCGGCGGGACGCGGTGGGGAGAGCCATGGAGCGGAGGTCCTTTCGGCGCGGCGGACCGCGGTCTTCGGAGGGGGACGGGCGGCGCAGAGCCTCGCGGCCGTCGCGCGATGTCCCCCGTGAGAATGGTACGTGACCGTCCCCTCGCGCAGGGGTCCTCCGACAGGACGACATCCGCTCTGGCGGGGGATGTACAGCGGACGCTCCGAGCTGATAGCGGCAGGTGCGGATCGCCGTGGAGCGGCGCGGCGTCACAGGGCTTCCTCCGAGCCGATGCATCCGTATCGTGGGGGGTGCGGGCCCTCGTGAGCACCGCACCAGCACCTCGACCCAGCACCACTCGGCACCAGCGCCGGCCCGGGGCCCCGGGACGGCCCCTCGCGGCAGGAAGCACACACCATGGCACGCATCCACGACGACGTGACGCAGCTCGTCGGCAACACCCCGCTCGTCCGCATCAACCGCCTCTCGGGCGCCGAGAGCGCCTCGGTGCTCGCGAAGCTCGAGTTCTACAACCCGGCGAACAGCGTGAAGGACCGCATCGGAGTCGCGATCGTCGACGCGGCCGAGGCCTCGGGCGAGTTGCCGCCGGGAGGCACCATCGTCGAGGGGACGAGCGGCAACACGGGCATCGCGCTGGCGCTCGTCGGCGCGGCGCGCGGCTACAGGGTGATCCTGACGATGCCCGAGACCATGTCGGTCGAGCGCCGGGTCCTGCTGCGCGCCTACGGGGCGGAGATCGTGCTCACCCCGGGCGGCGAGGGCATGCGCGGCGCGGTCGAGCGCGCTCAGGCGATCGTGGCCGAGACGCCCGGGGCGATCCTCGCGCGCCAGTTCGAGAACGCCGCGAACCCCGAGGTGCACCGCCGCACCACCGCCGAGGAGATCTGGAACGACACCGACGGCGAGGTCGACGTGTTCGTCGCCGGCATCGGCACGGGCGGCACCATCACCGGCGTCGGCCAGGTCCTCAAGGAGCGCAAGCCCGGCGTGCAGATCATCGGCGTCGAGCCGATCGACTCGCCGCTGCTGACGCAGGGCACCGCCGGTCCGCACAAGATCCAGGGCATCGGGGCGAACTTCGTCCCGGCGAACCTCGACCGCGACGTCTACGACGAGATCATCGACGTCACCCTCGACGACTCGGTCCGCGTCGCCCGCGAGATGGCGGCGCAGGAGGGCATCCTCGGCGGCATCTCCTCGGGCTCGATCATGTGGGCGGCGCTCGAGGTCGCGAAGCGGCCCGAGAACGCGGGGAAGACGATCGTCGCCATCGTGTGCGACTTCGGCGAGCGGTACATCTCGACCGTTCTGTACGAGGACCTCCGCAGCTGAGCCCCTCGGCAACCCGCCCCGGAGTGCTGACCCGGCTCCGGGAGGACGTGCGCAGCGCCCGAGTGCGCGATCCCGCCGCGCGCAGCTCGCTCGAGGTGCTGCTCTCGTACCCGGGTCTCCACGCCGTCTGGGCGCACCGCGTCGCGCACCGCTGGTGGCGGCGCGGCTTCCGCCTGCCGGCGCGACTGCTGTCGCAGCTGGCGCGGGCACTGACGGGGGTCGAGATCCATCCGGGCGCGGTGATCGGCCGCCGCCTCTTCATCGATCACGGCATGGGGGTCGTGATCGGCGAGACGGCGCGCATCGGCGACGACTGCCTGCTGTACCACGGGGTCACGCTCGGCGGGCGCTCGACCCGGCGTGAGCGCCGACACCCGTCGATCGGCGACCGGGTCGTGCTGGGCGCGGGATCGGTCGTGCTCGGGCCGATCGTCCTCGGCTCCGACGTGAGCGTCGGCGCCAACGCGGTCGTCGTGAAGGATGCGGGCGACGGAGCGGTGCTGGTCGGGATCCCGGCCCGCGACCTCCGCGCACTCGGCCGCGCCGAGGAGTCGGTGGCCGACCCGGCGTTCTTCATCGATCCCGCGATGTACATCTGACCCGTCGCGGGGCCGCCGCTCAGTCGTCCGAGGGGTGCGCGATGCTCCGCGGCGAGCTCTTGATCCGGGCGAAGGCGTCGAGCGCGTGCGCCCGCGTCTCCTTGAGGTCGAGGATCGGCGCCGGGTAGTCCTCGCCCTCCGGAGTGAGGGTCTCGGCGAGCGTCCACGGCTCGTGGATCGCGGAGCCCTCGACGGAGGCCAGCTCGGGCACGTTCCTCCGCAGGTAGTCGCCGGCGGGATCGAACTTGTGCGACTGCGTCACCGGGTTGAAGACGCGGAAGAACGGAGACGCGTCGGCGCCGGATCCGGCGACCCACTGCCAGTTGGCCGCGTTGCTCGCGGGATCCGCGTCGACGAGCGTGTCCCAGAACCACTCCTCGCCCACGCGCCAGTCGACGAGCATGTTCTTGATCAGGAACGAGGCCGTGACCATCCGGACGCGGTTGTGCATGTACCCCGTCCGCCAGAGCTCGCGCATGCCGGCGTCCACGAGCGGATAGCCGGTGCGGCCCCGATGCCAGGCGTCGATGTCGTGCTGCGTCGCGTGCGCCCAGGGGAAGCGGTCGAAGCGGGTGTCGAAGTTGGCCGTCGCGAGATCGGGCCAGTGGAACAGCAGGTGGTAGCAGAACTCGCGCCACAGCACCTCCGAGGCGAAGCGCTCGCGCCCCTGCTCGTGGTGCGGTCCCTCGCCGCGCGACTCCACGACGGCCTGCCACACCTGGAACGGGCTGATCTCGCCCCAGCGCAGGTGCGCCGAGAGGTTCGAGGTTGCATCGTCGGCCGGTCGGTCGCGGCCGTCGGAGTAGTCGTCGAGCTGCTCGGCGATGAAGGCCCGCAACCGATCGGCCGCGGCCTTCTCGCCGGGCACCCAGCGCTCGCGGAGCCCGCCGGCCCAGTCGGGACGGGTCGGCAGCAGGCCCCAGTCGTCGAGCCGGTCGGACTCGACAGCGGAGGAGACTCCGTCGATCGAGCGCGGCCGGGGGAGCGGCGCGCGGGGCGCCTCCTTCTTCTTGCAGGCGCGGGCGAACGGGGTGTAGACGGAGTAGGGGCCGCCGCCGCCGGTCTGCACGGTCCACGGCTCGAACAGGAGCGATCCCTGGTGGCTCTCGGCCTCGGTGCCGCGCGAGCGGAGCCCCTCCTTCACCGCGGTGTCCACCGCGCGCTCCGCGCCGCCGTACCGCCGGTTCCAGTGCACGGCGCCGGCACCGAGCTCCTCGGCGAGCTGCAGGATCACGGCCTCCGCGGGTCCGCGGCGCAGGATCAGCGTTCCGCCGATCGCGGAGAGGTCGTCGCGCAGCGCGCTGAGGCTGCCGTGCAGCCACCAGCGGGCAGCGCCGCCCAGCGGTCGGATGCCCGGCGACTCGTCATCGAGCACGTAGCAGACCGCGATCGGGGCGCCGCGATCGATCGCCGCACGCAGCGCGGGGTTGTCGGCCAGGCGGAGGTCGTCGCGGAGCCAGACGAGGGTCGGGGAGGAGGTGCTCATGGTCCCTCCATGATCCGCGAGGCCGACCGCACCGCGAAGTGCTGGCCGCGCCGTCCGCGGAGTGCTAGCGGCGAGCGCGCCTGGGGAGGAGCGGCCCGCGCGCTGTTCCCGGTGCGGGGGTCAGGCGGAGGCGACGCCGGCGCGGAGCTTGTCGCAGAGTGCCGTCAGCTGCGCGAGCTCGTCGTCGTCGAGTGCGTCGCCGACGTGCTGCGAGATCGTCGTCATGTGGCGGAGCGCGACGGCGCGGAACAGGTCGTAGCCCTCGTCGGTGATCGCGATGACCGTGCCCCGGGCGTCGTTCGGATCCTCGCTCTTGCTGACGTAGCCGCGGCTCACGAGCCGGTCGATCAGGCGGCTGACGCTGGGCTGGGTGAGCAGCACGTGCTTGTTGAGGTCGCGCAGCCGGGCGCGGCGCTCGGGCTGCCGGGTCAGATTGAAGAGCACGTCGTACTCGTTGAGCGAGATCTCCTTGGAGGGGAACTCGCTGCTGAGCGCCCGCATCACGTGCACCTGAGCGCGGAACAGCGCCTCCCAGGCGGCGACAGCGCGTCTCGAACCCACCGGACCTCCTCCGTCGTGCCCAGGATACGGGGTCGCCGGTCCACGGGGAGCGCGACTGCGCGATCGGTACGGCGCCCGGTTAGGCGTCTCGGCGGCACCGCTCCGGAACGACAGAAGGCCGGCCGCTGAGGCGAGCGGCCGGCCTTCATTCCCTTGCACCAAGAGTGTCCTGCAATCACATTCGCGCTTCGCCGCCACAGCAAACGACTAACGCTCTTGAACTATATAACGGATCGATAACGCCGCAAGCGCCCATTTCCTGACACTTCCCTGAGCCCCGCATCCGCCCGCGCGCTCACCCTCGAACGCGCGCCCGACCTCCTCCGTCCGGAGCCGCCGACCATGCGTCCCGTTCCTGATGAGGGTTACCGACGGCCCGCCCGCTCCCGGTACCGAGGCGCGCTGGAGTTCCCACGACCAAAGAGTTTCCGACGTGCTGGAGCGGGCCGCCCACCGGCCTCCCGTCCGAGCAGGGCGCCGGGGCGACAGGACTTCCGTCGCACGGTGCCGGCGAAGCCGCACCTCGTCCGGACCGTGCCGGCCAAGCCGCACCTCAGGCTTCGCGCCTCGACCAGCCGCCAGTCTCGAAGGCGATGGGCGAGAAACGCGTGCCAGCGTTTCGAGCGAGCCGAAGGCACCCCGCTCCATGGAACGCGACCCGTCGCGAAGCCGACCGCGGTTGAGGGAGCGCTCGCGCTCCCTCAACGAACAAGCACCGCCCGACCCCTGAGGGAGGAGCGCTCGCGCTCCTTCCTCAGAAAAGGTCGGGCGACGGCGTGGACGCGTACCGGATGGCGACGTCGGCGTGACGGTCGAAGCGGTAGCCGACGCCGCGGACGGTGCGGACGATGTCCTCGTAGCGGCCGAGCTTGGCGCGGAGGCGGCGGACGTGGACGTCGATGGTGCGCTCGTTGGGCGCGTCGTCGTCGGCGGCTCCCCAGAGGGAGGCGATGAGCTCGGCGCGCTCGATGGTGCGGCCCTCGCGGAGGACGAGGTACTGCAGCAGCTCGAACTCCTTGTAGGTGAGGGCGGTGGTCTCGTCGTCGAGGATGACCCGCTTGCGGGAGATGTCGATGACGACTCCGCCGGGTGCGCGGTCGAGGTCGGGCTCGGCGTCGGCGCGGCGCTTGGCGACGGCGGCCGGGTCCTGGAGGGCGAGGCGGACGACGTCCACGTCGCGGCCGCCGGCGCCCTGGGGGGCGAGGGCGACGGAGGCGTAGGTCTCGGCGTCGGGGGCGAGGAGCGCGGTGACTCGCTTGAGCTCCTCGACGAGGCGGCCGAGGTCGACTCCGGCGGCGCGGGCCTTGGCCTCGTCGATGCCGACGTAGAGGGCGAAGCCGCGGGCCTCGGTGCCCTGGGGCACGGCGCGGAGGCGGGGGGTGGTCGGGGTGCTCTCGGGAGCGGCCTGGAGGCGGGGGGCCTCGAGGGCGGCGGGAGCGGGGACGGTGCGAGCGTGGAGGAGGGACATGGCGAATCCTTGGGGCTGGTCGGATCCGGGACGAGTGTCCGGGAGAGCGGATCCGGGTGTGCGCTGCGGTGCCGGCGGCCGCGTGGTGCGGTCCGGCTGGGGCGGATGGAGTGCATCCGAGGGGTTCACCGCGCCTGCGACGCCGAGCCGATCGGACGGGGCGTGGAGCCCGGTCAGGAGGATCGGAGGGCGGAGGCTGTGCGGGAACCCGGCGAGGTCAGTGCCTCACGCACACATTCGACAACACATGACGAGGCCGCCGGCCATCATCATGCCGGCATCCCCGATGGCCTCAAGGGAGGTCAGGGCGAGCGCGTTGTCAGTCATGGAGGAAAGTAAAGCGGACTGTGACGGACCGAGTCAACAGATTTCGGGTCGGCGTCCAGGATCCGGCGCGGGATCGGCTCCTCCGGGCGCGTCGCGGCACCCGCTCCTCCGGGCGCGTCGCGGCACCCGGAGGGGGGACGGTCAGCCCGCGAGGCCGTAGAGGCGGTCGCCGGCGTCGCCCAGGCCGGGCACGATGTAGCCGAGCTCGTTCAGGTGGTCGTCGAGCGCGCCCAGGACGATGGTCACCTCGCGACCCTCGAACGCCTTCTCGACGGCGGCGAGGCCCTCGGGCGCGGCGAGGAGGCAGACGGCAGTGACGTCGACGGCTCCGCGGTCGAAGAGGAACCTGATCGCCGCGATGAGCGACCCTCCGGTCGCGAGCATCGGGTCCAGGACGAAGCACTGGCGGTTCGAGAGGTCGTCGGGCAGGCGCTCGGCGTAGGTGGTGGGCTCGAGCGTCTCCTCGTTGCGCGCCATGCCGAGGAAGCCGACCTCGGCGGTCGGGATCAGCTTGACCATGCCCTCGAGCATGCCGAGGCCCGCGCGGAGGATCGGGACCACGAGCGGCTGCGGGTCGCTGAGCGCGAGACCGGTGGTCTGCGTGACGGGGGTCTCGATCGTCACGGTCCTGGTGCGGACGCCGCGCGTCGCCTCGTAGGCGAGCAGGGTCATCAGCTCCTCGGCGAGCTGCCGGAAGGTGGGGGAGGGGGTGCGCTTGTCGCGCAGCACGGTGAGCTTGTGCGTGATCAGCGGGTGGTCGGCTACGTGGACGCGCATAAGCTCAATCTACTTCCCGGTCCGAGCACGGCCGGACCGGACGCGGGCACGAGGGGGGCGCGATGCGCGACAGCGACCTGCGCCTCCCCTCCGCCGCCGACGAGTGGATGGGTCTCGCGCTCGACGAGGCGCGGCGCGCCGCGGGCTGGGGCGATGTGCCGGTCGGTGCCGTGGTGGTCGACTCCGACGGCCGCGTCGTCGGGCGGGGGCGCAACGAGCGCGAGCTGCGCACGGATCCGACCGCGCACGCCGAGGTGGTGGCGCTGCGGGACGCGGCGGCCGCCCTGGGCGACTGGCAGCTCACGGGCTGCACGCTCGTCGTGACGCTCGAGCCGTGCGTGATGTGCGCGGGAGCGATCCTGGCCGCTCGCGTCGAACGCGTCGTGTTCGGGGCGTGGGACGAGAAGGCGGGGGCGGTGGGCTCGCTGCACGACCTCCTCCGCGATCGGCGGCACACCTGGACGACCGAGGTGTACCCGGGGCTCCGCGCCGAGGAGAGCACGCGGCTGCTGCTCGACTTCTTCCGCGCGCGGCGCTGAGCGGGCGGCCTCAGTCGCGGGAGTGGCCGCCGAGCCACTCGGCCAGCATCAGCTCCGTCGCCTCCCGCATCCGGTCGAAGCGGCCCTCCTGCACGTCGTCGCGGAGCTGCTCGGCCGTGTAGCCGGCTCCGGCCGCGTACTCGGCGTCGCCCTCGAGCCAGCCCGCGGCCATCGCGCCGCTCAGCTCGGGGTGGAACTGCACGCCCAGCAGCCACCCGTCGATGCCGAACGCCTCGACGGCGTAGGCGTCCGAGGAGGCGAGCAGCGTCGTGCCCGCGGGGAGGTCGAAGGTGTCGCCGTGCCACTGCATCACCGGCACTCCCGCCAGGTGGCGCAGCGGTGAGCGCATCCCGGCGTCCGTGGGGTCGACGCGGCGGAAGCCGACCTCGCGGGTCGGACCGGGACGCACCTCGCGTCCGAGCGCGGCGGCGATCAGCTGGGCGCCGAAGCAGATGCCGAGGGTCGGCCGTCGGTGGTGCAGCCGCTCCTGCAGGAGGGCGATCTCGGGCGAGATGAACGGGTGCCGCGCCGTCTCGTAGACGCCGGCGCTGGAGCCGAGCGTGACGACGAGCTCGGGCTCGTCGAGGTCGACGGAGCCGAGATCGGTGCCGGCCACGGCGTCCACCGTCCAGCCGTGCTCCCGCAGCATCGGCTCGAGGACGCCCAGGCCCGCTCCGCGCTCGTTGACGATCGCCAGTGCGCTCCGCACCTCAGCCGACGTCCTCGGCGCTGAGCGCCGGGGCCGGGGCGGCCGGGCCGCGGTCGACGTCGGGCTCGAGGTAGACGACACGGGCGGCCGGGACCGCGGCGCGGATCCGCTGCTCCGCCGCATCGATGCCGGCGGCGACGTGCTCGAGGGTCTCGGCCGCGGGGAACGCGACCTTGGCGGCGACGAGCAGCTCGTCGGGCCCGAGGTAGAGGGTCTTCATGTGGATGACGCGCTCGACGTCCTCGCCCGACTCGATGGCCGAGCGGAGCGCGTGCGCGTCGGCGTCGCTCGCGCCCTCGCCGACCAGGAGGCTCTTGGTCTCGATGCCCAGGATCACGGCGACGACGATCAGCAGCGCCCCGATCATCAGGGTGCCGATCGCGTCGAAGACCGCGTTCCCGGTGATCGCCGACAGACCGACTCCGAGCAGCGCGAAGGTCAGGCCGGTGAGCGCCGCGGCGTCCTCGAGCAGCACGACGGGCAGCTCCGGGGCCTTCGCCCGGCGGATGAAGCGGAACCAGGACTGCGTGCCGCGGCTGCGGTTCGACTCCTTCACCGCGGTGCGCAGCGAGTAGCCCTCGAGGCAGATCGAGACGGCGAGCACGAGGATCGGCAGCCAGACGTTCTCGAGCTCGTGCGGGTTCGTGATCTTGTCGACGCCCTCGTAGAGCGAGAAGACGCCGCCGACCGTGAAGAGGATGATCGCGACGACGAACGCGTACACGTAGCGCTCGCGCCCGTAGCCGAACGGGTGCTCGGCGTCGGCGGCCCTGCGGGACTTCCGGCCGCCGAGCAGCAGGAGGAGCTGGTTGCCGGAGTCGGCGAGCGAGTGCACGCCCTCGGCGAGCATCGAGGCCGAGCCCGAGAAGAACCACGCGACGAACTTGGTCAGGGCGATGCCGAGGTTGGCGGTCAGCGCCGCGAGGATCGCCCTGCCGCCTCCGGATGCGCTCACGTGGTCTCCTCGTGGATCCTGGTGGTGCCGGTCGGTGGTCGGATCATCCTAGGGTCCTGCGGATCGGGGGAGGACCCCCTTCAGGTCCGCGGTCGCTCGCGGTTCGTAGGATGAGCGGGTGACCGACGACACCGTGCTGCTCCCCTCCATCGCCGTGCTCGGCCTGGGCTCGATGGGCGGTGCGATCCTCAGCGGACTGCTCGCCCCCGGCGTCCGCATCGACGGCGGTGTCCGGGTGACGAACCGCGACGCCGTCAAGGCCGCCGCGTGGAAGGACCACCCGGTCGTCACCGCGTTCGCGACCGAGGAGGACGCCGAGGCGAACCGCCGGGCCGTCGCGGGCGCCTCCGTCGTGCTCGTCGCGGTGAAGCCGCACATGGTGGCCGCGCTGCTCGAGGAGATCGCCGACGCGCTCGCTCCGGGGACCGTCGTCGTGAGCGTCGCGGCCGGAGTCACCGTCGCCGCGTTCGAGAGCCGACTGCCCGACTCGGTGCCGGTGCTGCGCTCGATGCCGAACACGCCGGCCGTCGTCGGCCGCGCCGTCACGGGGCTGAGCGCGGGGACCCGCTCGAGCGGCGAGGACCTCGCGCTCGTCCGCCGCCTGTTCGAGACCGTCGGCGAGGTCATCGAGGTCCCGGAGTCGCAGCTGGACGCGCTCTCGACGATCTCGGGCTCGGGACCCGCCTACTTGTTCCTGCTGATCGAGGAGCTGATCACGGCTGCGATCGCCAAGGGGTTCACGCGCGAGCAGGCGTCGACGATGGTGACCGGCACGTTCCTCGGCGCGGCGGAGCTGCTCGTGCACTCGGGCGAGGAGCCCGCCGAGCTGCGCCGCCGGGTCACGAGCCCGAACGGCACGACCGAGCGGGCGATCGCCGTGCTGCAGGAGGCGGACCTGGCGTCGCTCTTCGGCCGAGCGACGGACGCGGCGCTCGGCCGCGCACGGGAGCTCGCCGCGTCCTGAGCGCCGGGCCTAGGAGCCCAGGGCCGCGAAGCGCTCGATGTCGCTGGGCGTGCCGCTGACGACGATGAGGTCGTGGTTCGAGACCACGGTCTGCTCGGTCGCGTAGGTGAACGGCTTGCCGGGGCTCTTGACGCCCACCACCGTGACCCGGTGCTTGCGCCGGACCCCCGACTCCGTGAGCGTGAGCCCGCGGATGGGCTTGGGCGGGTACATCTTGGCGAGCACGAAGTCGTCGTCGAACTCGATGAAGTCGAGCATGCGGCCCGAGACCAGGTGCGCGACGCGCTCGCCGGCCTCGGCCTCGGGGTAGATGACGTGGTTCGCACCGATGCGCTCGAGGATCTTGCCGTGCGAGCGCGAGATGGCCTTCGCCCAGATCTGCGGGATCTTGAGGTCGACGAGGTTCGCGGTGATGAGCACGGACGCCTCGATCGAGGAGCCGACGGCGACGACGGCCACCTGGAAGTCCTGCGCGCCGATCTGCGCGAGGGCGTCGAGCGAGCGCGCATCCGCCTGCACCGCGTGGGTGACCCGCTCGGACCACTTCTGCACGAGCCCGGCGTCGGCGTCGACGGCGAGCACCTCGCGGTCGAGTCGGTCGAGCTGGCCGGCCGTGGCGGCACCGAAGCGCCCGAGGCCGATCACCAGCACCGGGGCGTCGTACCTGATGCGGTCAACCAACGATGGGCCTCTCTTCCGGTCGTCTGAACAACTGCCTCCGCTGACTCGCGGCGAGCGCGGCGGCGAGAGTCACGGTACCAACGCGGCCCATGAACATCGTCAGCGCCAGAACGTAGACGCCGGACGGCGGGAGCTCGGCCGTGAGCCCCGTCGACAGCCCCGACGTCGCGAAGGCCGAGATCACGTCGAACAGCACGTAGTCGAGGGAGGCCTTCGTGATGTGCAGGATGATCACCGACGAGACGGCGACGGTCGTCGCTCCCCACAGCACGACCGAGACCCCCAGGCGCAGCACGTCGTTGGGGATCCGGCGGCCGAACGCCTCCATGTCGTTGGTGCCGCGGGCCTCCGCGAACGCGGCGAGGAACAGGATCGCCAGCGTCGTGACCTTGATCCCGCCCGCGGTCGAGGCCGAGCCTCCGCCGATGAACATCAGCATGTCGGTCACGAGCAGGCTGGAGCCGTTCAGGTCGGGGACGGAGATCGTCGAGAAGCCGCCCGACCGGGTCATCGTGGAGAGGAAGAACGACTGGAAGACGGTGTCTCCCGCGTCGAGCACGCCGAACGTCTTCGGATTGTCGAACTCGAGCACGATGTAGAGCGCCGCCCCGGCGACCAGCAGGATCAGCGACGTGACGAGCGTGAGCTTGACGTGCACCGACCACTTTCGCGGGCGGCGCCAGCCGCGCGAGAAGGCGTAGATGACGGGGAAGCCGATCGAGCCGAGGAAGACACCGATCATCAGGATCCCGAGGAACCAGTAGTCGTCCTGGAACGGGGTGAGCCCGGCGGCGTTCGGCGAGAACCCGGTGTTGGTGAACGCCATCGCAGAGTAGTAGAAGGAGTGCCACACCGCCTCGCCGATCGGGATCCCGTCGATCAGCATCCGCGGGAACAGCAGGAGGGCGACGACGATCTCGATGACGGCCGCGCTCACAGCGACGGTGGTCAGCAGTCCGCCGATCTCGCCGAGCCGCACCGCCTGGCCCTCGGCGACGGGGCCGGAGTGGATCCGCAGCGGGTTCGAGTCGCTCGCGACCATGAGCTTGGCGCGGAGGCCGAGGCGGCGCGAGACGGCCATGCCCATGATCGACGCGAGGGTCAGCACGCCCAGGGCGCCGATGTTGACGCCGACGAAGATGACGGAGTGGCCGAACGCCGACCAGTGCGTCGCCATGTCGACCGTGGCCAGGCCCGTGACGCAGATGACGGACATGGCGGTGAAGAACGCGTCGTGCAGCGGAGTGACCTCGCCGGCGGTCGTCGAGACCGGCAGGGAGAAGAGGAGCGTGAAGACCAGGATCAGCGCCGAGAAGATCAGGATCGCGAAGCGCGAGGGGGAGCGGCCGGCGAAGTCGTCGATGAGGTCGCGAGCCCGCTCGAAGCCCGACCACGGGGAGACGGGCGAGACCCCGACGGGGCTGCGGAACTGCTGGCGAACCACCACGGCGGATCCTCCACTCGATCGCGGCCATGCTACCCGGTCGCCGTGCGGCTCCCGGGCCCGCCGGCCGGCCGCTCTCCCGGGCGCTGCAGAGGGCGGCCTGGCTACTCTGGGCGCATGCCGGACATCTTCGCGGTGATCGCCGACGGCACCCGCCGCGACATCCTCTCCCTCCTGCGCGCGCAGAGGGAGGCGGGACCGTCGGGCGCCGGGGGCATCAGCGTCTCGCAGCTCGTCGCCCGCCTCGAGCTCAGCCAGCCCACCGTGTCGAAGCACCTCAAGGTGCTGCGCGACGCGGGACTCGTCACCGTGCGCGAGAGA
>Ga0308159_1004125_pt1 | contig 13621 bp, 11 predicted proteins | sample PhyCR1_FD_201040 | JGI IMG/M metagenome (GOLD analysis project Ga0308159, IMG submission 201040) | Phyllosphere microbial communities from UC Gill Tract Community Farm, Albany, California, United States - DLSLC.R1 | ecosystem: Host-associated > Plants > Phyllosphere > Unclassified | place: USA... | reverse complement strand
GTAACCGTGGGTTGGTAGGCGAGCAGGACCTGGAGCACGGCGGCGTGAACATCCCGGCAGGCGGCAAGATTAATCGGGCGGACCGGCGCCATTTGCAACGCCGCCAACAGAGTTTCCGCGTCCTCGACGCGGGCCACTCCGTCGATCTTGATAAGGGCGTCCTCAATCACGACTGTCATCGCACCAGGGCCTCCACATCTAGGATCATCAGCAGACGGCCGTCCCCCATGAGCGTGGTTCCGAGGGTCCCTGGAACACGCGACAGCAGCCCCGTAACGGGCTTCAACACGACATCCATCCGATCGGCGACCCGGTCGACGCCGAGCGCGACGCCGCCGCTCTGTGTCTCGACCACGAGAACCGCCGTGGCGGCGCCGGGGACGACGTCGTTCTCGCCCGTGAGTGAGTCCGCCAGAGCGAGGTAGGGGAAGACGGCGTCGCGCAGAACAATCGCCCGCCCCAACCGGACGGGAAGAATGTCCACAGGCTCCACACGCAGCGTCTCGCGCACCACAGCGAGGGGAATACCGAAGCGCTCACCGGCGCATTCGACGACCAGAACCCGGGTCATGACGATGGTCAGGGGCAGCCGAAGGGTAAAGGTCGAACCTGTTCCGATCCGGCTCGCTACAGAGACTCGCCCGCCAAGGGCCGAGACCGATGCTCGCACTGCATCCATCCCGACGCCACGGCCGGAGACGGCGCTGACCGCCTCAGCCGTCGAGAACCCCGGCGCAAAGATCAGTTCGAGCGACGCCTGTTCCGAGAGGCCCTCGAGATCCGCGCCAGCCCCGAGGCCTTTTTCGCACGCCGCCGCTCGCAGACGCGCCGGGTCCATCCCCCGGCCGTCGTCCTTGATCTCGATCTCCACCTCGTCCCCAATGACCCGCGCGTCGATCGTCAGGCGAGCCCGCTCCGGCTTGCCGGCCTGCAGACGATCGCTGGAGACTTCGATCCCATGATCGAGTGCGTTGCGAACGAGATGCAGCAAAGGCTCATAGATGGCGTCGACCAGCCTCTTGTCGACCTCCACCTCATGACCCCTGACATCGAGATCGACGGTCTTGCCAAGACTGGCGGCCAGGTCGCGGGCCTGCCGTTCCAGACGCCGCAGGACCGGCGAAACGGGCACAAGACGGAGCCTCATGATCTCGCCGTGGAGAGCGGTCGTCAGGCGATTGATCGAGGCCTGTGCGGTCACCAGCGCACCGTCGGGATCGGCCAGACTGAGGAGCGCGTTCTTCGCCACCACAAGCTCATCGGCCAGATCGGCCAGATCGTCGATACGGCGACCGTCAATGCGCAAGGTGGTGGAGTTCGACCCTGTCCGCCCCACATCCGGCGACGGGTCCTCGAGGCGGTCCGTCGAAAGCGGGACGATCTCGACCTCATTTTTTACGAAGCGGAAGGCGGTGGACAGAGCGTCGGCCGAGGCGGTGGACAGGATGTCGAACACCAGGGCGCAGACGAAGGGGTCATAGTCATCGCCCGGCGTAGCGCCTTCGATCCTGACGTCCAGAGACAAGAGACCCGGCGTCGCGCGCGCGAGCGCCAGAGGATCGTCGCCGCGGAAATAAGCCTGCGGATCCGGGCGATATCTCACCGCGCAAGCCGCCCCTACCGCGTCGGATTTCTGATCTTGCAGAGCGCCCGCCCAGTCTGACTTAATGTGGATCGTCTCCGACTGCGAAGAGCCAGCGGTTTCAGAGAACTGGTCAAGAGCCGAAACCAATCGACGGCTTTTCTCGGTCGCCGAGCTTTCAAGCCCGCCGGTCCTAGCGAGAGTTGCGAGCCAGACGCCGCACTGGTCGATGACGGAGAAGAGTTTGTCGACCAGTTCCGTTGTGACAGCCGCCCGCCCGTGACGAACGTCGTCGAGCAAATCCTCGGCTCTGTGCAGCACCACGCCCATCGGCCTCAGCTCGAACAGGCCGACAGAGCCTTTTAGCGTGTGAACGGCGCGAAAAGCGCTGTCGATCAAACCGGTGTCGCCGGGCCGTTGTTCGAGGGCCACAAGGTCGGCGCTGGCCTGTTCAACCAGCTCCGGCCCTTCGATAAGAAACTGTTCGAGAAGTTCGTCCATCAAACGGCCGGCCGCTGGTAGACGATCGCGTCAGGAAACCGGCGGAGCACAAAGGCGTCGGAAATCCGGCTCATGGACTCCGTGTGCCCAAGGCAGAGGAAGCCGCCCGGGGCGAGGGCGTCGAACAGGTTGGCCGCCGCAGTCCGACGTGAGGCGTCGTCGAAGTAGATCAGCACATTGCGGCAGAAGATCACGTCGAAGCGGCCGTGTGATCGCATGGAGTCGCGTTCGATCAGATTGGCCGGTGAAAGGATGACCGATTCGCGCAGGTCGTCGATGATCTTGCGGCGGCGGTGTTTCAGGGGCCCGAAGTAGGTGGCGAGGACGTCCTGCGGCAGGCGCGAAAGGGCGCGTTCGCCATAGTCGCCTTCAGCGGCTTCCGCGAGGGCGTGGCTGTCGATGTCCGAGCCGAAGATTTCCACATTGTAGGCGTCGACCAGACGCCAGTTCTCAAGAAGCCAGAGCGCGATTGAATACGGCTCTTCGCCGCTGGAACAGGGGTTGGACCAGACGCGGATGCGATCGCCCGGCGCTCGCGATTGAATCAGTTCGGGCAGGAGGCTTTGCGTCAGACACCGGAACTGGTGATCCTCTCGATAGAAATAGGTTTCATTGACGGTGAATGCGTTGATAAGGGCCTCGCCCTCATCAGGATCCGCCCGCAGGACCCCAAAATAGAAGGAGAAGGAGTCGGTCCCGACGGCCTTCATCCGATCGGCGACGCGGCGTTCGATATAGTAGCGCTTCTTCTCGCCGAAGATCATGCCGGTCCTTCGGTAAAGATAGTCGCAGATCCGCTCTAGGCCTTCGCCCGACAGATGGAACGCCGTCACGCCGGGCTCATTCGCGGTCATCGCTCGGCCACCGCTGAACCGAGGTGGGCGGCGACATCGCCGATATCGGCCACAACGGACGCCCCGCCGGCCTTGGCCAACTCTCCGGGCATGCCCCAGACCACGGCCGTGTCCTCGGATTCGGCGATGGTCCATCCTCCGGTTGACCTGAGCGCGGTCATCGCCCTGGCGCCGTCGTTGCCCATGCCGGTCAGCAGCACGCCTACGAGGCGATTGGGCGGCAGCATGGCCATCGCGCTGTCCATCAGTCGGTCGACGCTGGGATGCCAGCGATGGCGATCGCTTTGCGGAGCGGGTAATGCCGAGAGCCCGCCCGCGCGTCGGGACAGGATCATGTCGGCGTCGCCCTTGGCGATATAGACCGTGCCTCTCTCGAGCCGGACGGGCGCCGTCGCCTCGATCACCCGTAATCGGCAAAGACCGTCCAGACGTCGCGCCAGTGATCCGGTGAAGCTGGCGGGCATGTGCTGGGCGACAACGACGGGCCAAGGGAAATCCTCGGGCAATCCGCTGAGCACAGCGTCGAGCGCGGGCGGTCCGCCGGTCGAGGCGCCGATGACCACCAGTCCCGGGATTTCGCCGGCGGGCGGCGTCGATCGTGGCGGGCGAGGCCCGGTGTGCGACATCGGCGCGGTTGAAACCCTGGCCTTGGGGGCGCGCAACCGGACACGCTCGGCGAGCCGGTGAGTCCGACGCACGCGGGCCGCCGCAGCCGCTCTCACCGTCAGGATCAGATCGGGAGCGATCGCGTCCATCTTCAGCGAAACGGCGCCGGTGGGTTTGGCGACGAAGTCGACGGCGCCGAGCGCGAGAGCTTCGAGCGTCTCGTCGGCGCCGTCGGTGGTCACGGACGAGAGCATCACGACCGGGCAAGGCCGATGAAGCATGATTTGATCCAGTGTCTCTAGCCCATTCATCCCGGGCATGTTCACATCCAGGGTGATGACATCTGGGCGGAAGGTGGTCATTCGCTCCAGTGCTTCCGCCCCATCCTTGGCGAAGGCGAGCTCGAACCCTTCGGCGTGGGAAAACACTTGGCCCAGCAGCCGGCGCATCAGGGCGGAATCGTCGACGACCAGAAGCTTGATCACGACGCGGTTCCGGCCTCCAGAGACAGAGCGGTCAGAACGTCGGCCTCAGCCTGATCCAGCAGCGCCTTGGGGTCCACGATCAGGATCACGTCGCCCGTGGTCGATCGCGCGACCCGGTCAAACAGCCGTCGCTCGCCGGACAGCAGATCAGATGGCGTCGCGAGGTCCCGCTGGGGGATCGCGCGGATCGCCGAGACGCCATCGATGATGAAGCCCGCCTGCAGGGTGTCGGATCGGGTCACAATGATCTTGCGCGACGCCTTCGCCTCGGTCACGGCGCCGAACCGACTTGCCTGATCGATCACCGGCACGACCTGCCCGCGCAGACTGATGACGCCCTCGATGAAGGCCGGTGCATTCGGCACCCGCGTCAGGACGTCTGGGACCGCGATCACCTCCTGCACGTCGTCGATGGGCAACGCGTAGGTCTCCGCGCCGAGCTGGAAGACGAGGAAACTCTCGGTCTCGTCGTCCACGTCGACGGCCGCAATCTGCAGTTCCCGGCGTCCGTCGGACATGATCTTCTCCAGCGCATCGGCGCGAAACAGCCGCTCAGGGGTCAGAAGCAATACGACGCGGCTTCGATCCACCCGGACGATGGCTTCGACGGCCGCCTCACCCCCGCCCCGATTGAGAAGGGCAGGTGCAGCGGTCACATCAGCCTCCCCGACCCGCCGTATGATTTCGAGCCGGTCGACACGAAGGCCCGCTAGAGCTTCGCCCATCCGGATGACGACGAGTCTGCCGCGGCCGCCGGCGCTTTGCAGACCGAGCAGGACCGCCAGGTCGACGACAGGCAGCACCCCGCTCCGATAGGGGATTACCCCGAGATCGGCTTGCGCGCCTTGCGGCAGGGCGGCGATGGCGTCAGGAACATCCATGACTTCCTCGACGACCCCCAGCTCAAGCGCGTGGACCTGGTTGCCGACGGCGAAGGTCAGGATCAGCCGCGTCGTGTCGGGAGCGGCTTGCAACGGCGTTGCCGGGACTTGGAGCCCTGCAGTCTTCTCACCGCCACCCGTACGGATAGTCCCCGCGCCGAAGGCCCGGTCCAACACGCCCTTGAGGTCGATCGCGCGCACGGCGGTGTCGTTTTCGACGAACAGCGAAGCCAATCCGTCAGAGACCGCTTCGATATGGCTGAGGCCGATCACCTCGTCGACGACGAGCGCCAGTGGGGGATCAAGGTCCAGGATGATCGTCCGGTTTGAGGCCGAAGCCGGCCGCTCATCGACCTGCAGGAGGCGGGCTGCCGACACCACAGGCGTCACTCGACCTCTGAGGTTGGATACGCCCAGAACACAGGGCGGAGCATGCGGCACGCGTGTGATCAACGACGCGCGTGTAACCTCTTCCACGGCTCCGGAGCGAACAGCCATAATGGCGTCCGCGATCCGAAATTTCAGGACGGACAGAGCGGCCGATCCGGGCACGGCCAAGGTCTCGCTCATGCGGCGCCGGATTTGAGTTCGTCGGCGAGCGACGCGATCTCTTCGATGGCCACCGCGAGGTCCTCGGCGCTCTGCGCCTGTTGACGCGCCGCGACCGCAGCCTGGTTGGATGCGTTCGCCGCCTGCTCGGCTGCGGCCGCGATCTGCTGTGTGCCCGCCAGCACTTCATTGACGGTCGTCAGGATGGCCGAGGCGCTCAGCAAGATCGCAGCGGAGCCCTCGCGGATCGCCTCGAGATAAGCCTCTACGTCGCTTAATCGCCCATCTATCGCGGCGTTTCGCGCGATTTCGCCGATGGCGTTAGCGACGATGATTTCCAGATCTCGCCGTGACGCGCTTGTCTGGACCTGGATTTTCCAGACCAGTTCCTTCACCTCATCGGCGTTGGCGGCGGAATCCCGCGCCAGCCCTCGGATGTCGGACGACACGACTGCAAACCCCCGGCCAGCGTCACCTGCGCGCGCGGCTTCAACGGAACCGCTGACGGCCAGCATGGTCGTCTGAACCGCTAGAAGAGCGATGCCATCGACCAGCTTGTTGATCCGGCGTCCACTCTCTTCGAGATCGGCAAGAAGACCGACGACCGCAGTCGTCTCCGACACCCCGTCCGACACCCCCTGGCTCAAGGCGGCGACAGCTCTACGCCCCGCGGCGACTAGCACCTGTGTCGCCTCGACCTTGGCCAGAGAAGCCGCCGCTTTGTCGCGCGAAACGGCCGCCGAACGCTCGATCTGGCTCATCGCGGCGGTCGCCTGCTGCGTGGCGCTTGCCTGGATCTGCGCGCCACGACTGATCTGGTCGACCGCGGCCAAAATCTCCGTCGCAGCCCCCGACAGCTCCTGAACGGCGGCGGACAGTTCCTCGGCAGACACGCTGACCTGTTCGGCCGCCTCGGCGGCGCCGTCCTGGTCCTGAAGCGCCTCGCTCAGCCGCGCGAGTTCCTCGGAGGTCTGCTGGCTCTGTTCCAGCGCCACGGTTTGCTGTTGCACGGCGCGCTGGGCCTCGGCGGCGGCGGCGGCCTGTTCTTCAGCGGCGGAGGCGACGCTCTCTGACCCCTTTTGCGCTTCGCGCAAGGCTCCGTCGGCCTCGACTGCGGCCGACAGAACGGCCTGGGCGTCGACCCCCATGGCGGCGACTTCGGTGCGAACCGCGGCGAGGTCGTTCGAGACCTTGCCGGCTCCTGCTGCGCCTTGTGTCGCCACTGTCGCCGTGGCCTTCACTCGTGCGGCGATGGCCTGGACTTCGGTTGCGATGCTGTCGGCCAGGCCCTGCACCTCGCGAGCGCGTGTCTCAGACGTTTCCGCCAAGGCCCGAACCTCGTCGGCGACGACGGCGAAACCCCGGCCGTTGTCGCCCGCCCGCGCGGCTTCGATCGCGGCGTTTAGGGCCAGCAGGCTCGTGCGATCCGAGATGTCGGCGACCGAACGGGTGATCTTGCCAATCGAACCCGCATGCTGTTCGAGCGCCTCGATCACGGCCACGGCTGCAAGCTGGCGTTCCGCCGTCAGCTGAACCGCCGCAATGGATGTGGCGATCTGACCGGCGGCTTCTCCAACGCTGGTCTGCAGGACCTCGGTCCGGCGCCGGGAGTTTTCGGACCTGGAGCGAGCTTCAGCGAAAGAGTCTGAAAGGCTGGCGATAGACGCAAGAGACTCGTGAGCGGCGCCCGCAGCTTCTTCAGCCCCGCTGGCGATTTCCTGCAGAGATCGCCGAAGTTCCTCGGCGGCGCTGGCGGCCTCGGCGACGCCGCCGGAAAGTTCCTGGGTCGCGGCCGCAACCCCTTCGGCGGCGGTCTGGACTTGAATGATGCGGGGCCGGGCGCTCTTTTCGGGCGCGGGCGCGGGCGCATTGGCCGAAGCCTTAGTTGCGCGGGGTTTTTGCCCACTCAACGCCGTTGTCTTGACCAATGCCATCGCAGCGCCCCTAAAACTCTCGGGTCGAGGCTAGACTATTTGGCGCCGGGACGAAACTGGCCAGCGCAGGTTGAAAGTGTGGCTTGAACGTAAAAACGCTAACGATCGAAGATTTGCGCGGGGCGACTCTGGAACGATGTTCTCTATCTTTGTTCAGGAGCCATGACTCAACAGCAATCCCGTCAACATGTCGTGCTCGTCGACGATGACGAACCGGTACTCCGCAGGGTTGCCAGCCAGGCCTTCGAGGACGCCGGCTGCACGACCTACGGGTCGGGCCGACAAAGCCCCTCGACGGTCTTGAAGAACATTCCGACATTTCCGTTCTGTTCACCGACATCGACATCCCGGGCGCCCAGGATGGCCTCGCCCTGGCGGGCGCTGTTCATGAAAGACATACGGAGAGTCGGCTCATTCTCAAATCAAGGCGCGAGCGGCCTGCACCTGCCGACATCCTTGACGACGGGCAGTTCATTGCGAAGCCCTACTTGATGTGGTGACAGGCCTCGTGACGGCGCTTCCACTCCGGCCGTGATCCGCTCAGACAGAGCCTGGACGCGCAAACATGTGGGGCTTGGTCGGCAGCAATGTCTGCAAGTGGCGCTTCTCAGACCTGAGCACGGGTAAACACGCGCGACGTCGATCGAAGATTTGACCTTGCGAGCAGGGACAACGCCCGTCGCCCGTCGGCGCATTACTACTTCACAGCAACCCGATATCGCCTGCGCCCCGCGGTTCAGAAAGAGGGTCAGTCCTCATCCTCCACCGGGGCATTCGGCGCTCCCAAAATTTCACTGGCCGCATCATTGGTCGTTGCTGTCGTTGGGCGAACCCGAGCCTCCGGGGCTGGGCGGTCAAACCCGGTCTGTACTCTGCCTTGCAGCCCAAGGGCTTCGATCGCGTCGTCGCCCTCACGGCCGAACAGGCTCCGCAGACGGACATCCGTCTGGGGAAACGGAACCTCGATCTTGGCGGCGTCGAGCGCATCTGCGATCAGCCAGGTGTAGGCGGCGTGCATGCCAGCAGGGCGTTTTACCGCCGCCTGCGTCGGCCAGACCAGGAGTTCGAAATCAAGGCCTCGTTCGCCAAAGGCGACCAGCCAGACCTGGCTTTTGCGCGTCTCGGTTTCGGGCAGTGTGAAAGGCGAAGACCGTGCCGCAGCGAGCACCGCGTCGCGGACCATGCCGCGGTCGGCGCCGTAGGCGACGCTGAAGGGGACGTGGATACGGCGCGTGTCGCCTTTTAGCGTCCAATTCGTCACCCGGTCTTCGATGAAGGCGGAGTTCGGCACGATAATATTGACGTTGTCGTTGGTGCGGATGCGCGTCGCGCGGGGACCGATTTCCTTGATCGCTCCTCGAACTCCCGCCTCGAGCTCAACGTAGTCGCCTACCGACACCATCCGATCGAAGATGAGGAAGAGACCGGAGACAAACTCCTTGACCACCCCCTGAAGACCCAGTCCCACGCCAATCCCGACAGCGCCGGCGAAGACCGCCAGAGATGACAGGTTGAGACCGGCTACGGAAAGCCCCGAGATGACCCCGAGGACGATCAGGCCATAACCGACCAGCTTTTCCAGAAGGTAGAGGGCCGCTGTCGACTTCTGGGGCGAACGTTCACGCATCCGACACAGAGCACGGCTCGCAAGTTTCGACAGCACGAAGGCGACGGCGATGATTGAGGCGCCAGCCAGCACGTCACCCACAGTGACCGCCGAACCTCCGACATTGAACAGACGGGCGTCGGGGATATGCGCGAGGTCAGGAATGGTCATGCGGTCAGGAGCGTCCGGTAACGGCTTACGGTTCCGCTTGCATCGTTTGGTGTCGGCTGACGTTAAGCGGTCACATCGGGGACTGACCACACGTGACACTGCAGCAGGGACTGGCGTTTGGACTGATCGCCCTGACCATCGGGGCCTTCATCTGGGGGCGGTTCCGCTATGATCTCGTGGCCGCCGTCGCTTTGGTTGTGGGACTGGCGGTCGGGATCATCCCGGCCGAAGCCGCCTTCGACGGCTTCAAGAACGACGTCACTGTGATTATCGCCTGCGCTCTGATCGTCTCGGCGGCGTTCGCACGGTCGGGGATCGTTGAACTGGCGATGCGGCGGATCCTGCCGCACCTCAAGACCGAGCGGTCTCAAGTCCCGGTCCTCACCGGCGCGGTGACCCTCTTGTCGATGGCGACCAAGAATGTCGGCGCCCTGGCCATCATGATGCCCGTCGCGCTTCAGGTCGCGCGCCGGACAGGGTCCGCGCCGTCGCGGCTGCTGATGCCTATGGCCTTTGGCGCCATGGCCGGCGGGATGGTCACCCTGGTCGGCACTGCTCCAAACATCATCGTCGCTGAGGTGCGTCAGGAAATCCTGGGCCAGCCCTTCCAGATGTACGATTACGCACCGGTGGGCCTGGCGCTGACCGCCATCGCCCTGGTTTTCCTAGCCTTCGGCTATCGTGTGTTGCCGAGGGACCGACAGGGCGCGACCAGTCTCAATGCGGCGCTCGCCGCCAACGCCTATGCGACCGAAGTCAGCGCGCCTGAGGATTGGGGGCCTGGGTCGATGTCGGTATCCGCCCTTGCCGAATGCGGCGAGGGCGAGGTGCGGATCATGGCCCTGATCCGCGAGGGTAAGCGTCGTCCGAGTCCGCGCGGCAACACTGTGATACGGCCGGGCGACGTACTCTTGGTCGAGGGCGAGCAGGAAGCGCTGGAACAATTTCTCGCACGGTCCCGGTTGAAGCTGATTCGCGAGAACCGTCCGGTGACGTTGGAGAACTCGGCCGAGGAGATCGCCATCGTCGAGGCCGTCATTGGGCGCAACTCACCACTGCAGGGTCAGTCTGTGCGTCAGTCGGATTTGTACGGCCAGCACGCCATTAACCTGCTGGGGGTGTCGCGCAGCGGCTATGAACTGACCCAGCATCTTCGGACGGCCAAGCTTCAGCCCGGCGACATCGTCCTCTTGCAGGGCGCCGAACAGGCCATGCCCAAGGCGCTTCGGGCCCTCGATCTGCTGCCGCTGGCTGAACGTGAGGTTCGGCTCGGCAGCGCGCGCAAGAGGTTCCTACCGGCGGGCGTTCTGGCCATCGCCATGGCCCTCGTCGGATTTGGCGTGGCGCCGGTTGCGGTGGCGTTTTTCGGCGCGGCCGTGGCTATCGTGGCCTTGGGCGGGCTGAAGATTCGTGAAGCCTATGCGGCGCTGGACGGCCCGCTGCTGGTACTGATCGCAGCCCTGATTCCAGTTTCGGACGCGATCCAGGCGACAGGCGGATCGGACCTGATAGCGGGGCTGCTCCGCAACGTGTTCGGAGGTATGCCCGGAATGGTGGCGATTGGCGGCGTCATGCTGGCCTCTATGGCGGTCACACCCTTTCTGAACAATGCGGCGACCGTGCTGATTGTCGCTCCGATCGGCGCGACCCTGGCCAAACAACTGGGGTTCAACCCGGACCCCTTTTTGATGGCCGTGGCGGTCGGGGCCGCCTGTGATTTCCTGACCCCCATCGGCCACCAATGCAACACGCTCGTCATGGGGCCGGGCGGCTATAGATTCTCGGATTATTCTCGTCTGGGCGCGCCACTCAGCCTGCTGGTCTTGCTGGCCGGCCCGCCGCTCATCCTGATGTTCTGGCCCTTGTCGTAGTGCGCAGAAAACCTTGCGGCCGGTCGAGCGCCTTCGAATTTCGTTCAAGTCTAGCCCGCGGCTGTGAGCTCACGGTTAGCAAACAGTGTCCGCTCTTGGCGCCATTCGGACCTCCATCACCGACGGCCGCTTCTGACTCTTCGCGGTGGTACGGAAGGTCTGCTTCTGAGTGGTCCGCAGCCTTGCGGTCAGCAGGCCTGACTGTTTGGGCCCGAGGCTAAAACCATGACCGCCATTCGTCTCGCCGGCGTGAGTCACCTTGTCAGTGACGTCAGCGCGGTCCTGGAGCTCGCGTGGCTCTCCGGAACCGTGCTCGCAGCCACAGGTTACGCCTTCGAAAGGGAGATTGAGCATGACCGACACGAACCAAACCCCAGAACCTGTCGACGGCGAAGACAACGCCGCAGGCGCAAAGCGTCCGGACAAAGGCGTGAGTCAGCCGGGGCAAAACCCTGGAGCCCCAGCGCCCGGCGGCGAAGGCGCCGCCGGTGCGGGCGGCCCAGGAGGCTTTGGTACGGGCACCTAGGGCTACCGAAACCAAAATGACGCCGGGCCCATCGGGCCCGGCGTTTTCGTTTGGATTAGCGCTCGCAGCCTACCCCATCGCCATCCCGATCAAGATGCTGCCCATAGCCTGGACCTCCCCGCCGAACCGGAGCGGCCCCCGCCGCGCGAGCTGCTGAGCAATTGGCAAAAGCGCCGCCGCCCCCACCCCGCGCCTGAGCACTCCTCAAACCTTGGGATGGGGCGGGGGCTGGCGCGGATCGGACAGATCCCCCGCCGTGGCAATGCCTGGTCCCGGTGCTGCGTTGAACGTGGCAGCCGTTCCTGTCTGTTCCGCCGCTGTGAGCGAGGACGGGCGGCGCCGGCATTTCGTATCAGCGAGCGGCAGTGGGAGCGGCGGCCTGCATCGACGGAGCGAAATCGCAGCGCTTCTCATTGGCGACGATCTGGAGCGCGTCGTATTCGCCCTTCAGGCGGCCGAGTTCCTCCTTCTTGTCGGAGCCTCCCGCGAGGAAAAATAGAGCGGGCCAGAACACGACCAGGCCGACCCCCATGGCCCATGCGTCCTTCGTCGCCTCGCTGCGCTGCTGGCCTGTCACTTCACTTACACGGCTGCTGACGCGGATCAGCTCGTTCCTGACCTGGCCACAATCGTAGCTGCTGTAAATGACCGGCGAGACATAGGTCGCCGAGATTTTGTCAGGGTTCGACGCGCACGCAGCCGACGTCAAGGCAGCGCATAGCGCCGCCGCGATCAGTTTCTTCATAAGAGCCCCTCCCCCGCGCCATAATCAGCGCGAGCGTCACCGTAAGTGACAATCAGGGCGCGAGTCCAAGATTTTTACGCGACACCGATATCGAACACCACCGACGCGCTCCGCTCGCCCTGCGTCGGCGCTCCTGACTCCGCAACCTAATCTCCATCCATAGGCGATTCAATACCGTGGGGTTTGGCGCAAGCCGGAACAATTTGATGAGGCGTCGAATTCATTGCCTTGGAAACCAGCTAGAAAAGGATGCTCCTTATGTCTGACGACAAGACCAAACCCGGTGGGCAAGACCGCAAACTGATCAACCTTTCTGAGGACTATGAGGTCCGAGATTGGGCTGAGAAATTCGGCGTGACCGAGCAAGCGCTTCGCGATGCGGTTGGTCGCGTTGGAAATCGCGCTGAAGACGTGCAGCGAGAGCTCGGCGGGCGGCGTTGATGTAGGACGCCGCCAGGCTGCGGGTTTCAGATGGCCGCCGGCTTCGTTAGGTAGGCCGGTCCAGTTTGCCATCTGGTCTCTAGGCGGCTGGTGAGACGGTCATGATCGCCAAAAGCGATAGGGTGACCCGCCGCACCTCCGCCCCTTCACAAGTGTGGATGGCCACCTTAAACGAAGAGAGAGCCGCCGATCTCGGAGGATCGGCGGCTGGTCTGTATAGTGCTGGTGGCGCGGCGCCTATGGCCAGGTCACCGCTCTCGTTGCTGGCTCCGACACTACAATGGCGAACGCTGCGTCAGGGTCCTCCCCGGAGGTCCTGATCCCGATCGAGAAAAGCAAAGGCCGTCGCCCCAGTAGAGGAACGACGGCTTCCCGCTTACGCTTTCGCCAGAGACGCATCTCAGAAATCATAGCCGGCGGCGGAGGTTCCAGACCGGGAAATCTTGCTCGATCACTCACGACCAGCCGGGCCAGCTGCACAGGCCTGCCGTGCAGGGGGAAGCTGGACGAAGCGCGGGGTCCGAGTAGGAGACGGGCGGATCGATGCGATCGCCTGGTTTTTTCCGGGAACATGCGGAGCGTCGAGACGTAGGTTTTCGCCGGCGCAGTGCGCACCCTCGGCTGCGTCGGAAGGCGGCCTGCTCGAACCTGACGCAGCAGGCCGCCGCTTTTCCGACGTGCATCTCCATGGCGGTACGGATGACCCCGACGGCCTCCTGGGCCATCTTGCCATCGGGCGCGAGATAGTAAGGATTGTCCCAATAGGCGGTCGATATCGTCGCCGGGGACGAACCGTTCGACCTCTGTGGTTTTGGTGGTCTCCAGCTTGACGGACTTGATCTCCTTATCCGTCGGCAGGACGTATTGAC
>Ga0308159_1004122_pt1 | contig 13634 bp, 11 predicted proteins | sample PhyCR1_FD_201040 | JGI IMG/M metagenome (GOLD analysis project Ga0308159, IMG submission 201040) | Phyllosphere microbial communities from UC Gill Tract Community Farm, Albany, California, United States - DLSLC.R1 | ecosystem: Host-associated > Plants > Phyllosphere > Unclassified | place: USA... | reverse complement strand
TTGTTGGATATCCCGCTCAACTATTACGACGACCTGGCGGCACGCTTCGATTTCGACGATGAGTTCCTCAGCGAGCTGGCGTACTACAACGTGCTGTACGACCGCGACGCCCAGGGCGGTGAGCTGTTTCATGTGTACACCGAACCGTTCGAAGGGCGGTTTTTCTTCGAGATCATCCAGCGTAAGCACGGCTATGCCGGCTACGGCGCAGCCAACGTGGCGGTGCGTCTGGCGGCGATGGCCAAGTCACGCAGCGGTGCGGCGCGCCAGGCCCGTTTATAAGGGCAGGGCGGGTGCTTCCTTCGGGGAGCGCCTCGGCCCATAATCGGGCCTGCCCAAGCAATCGCCGTGAGCGCACCATGACCCTGACCCCTGACCTCTGCGCTGTGTCAGACACACCGCGCAAGAGTCGCAAGAACAATCCGGAAAAGACCCGCGAAAATATTCTGCAAGAAGCCATTGTCGAGTTTGTTCAGCAGGGCCTGGCCGGCGCACGCGTGGACGCCATCGCCGAGCGCATCCATACCTCCAAGCGCATGATCTATTACTACTTCGGCAGCAAGGAGCAGCTATACGTCGAAGTGCTGGAGAAGCTCTACGGCGATATCCGCAACACCGAAACGCGCATGAACCTCACGGCTCTGGAGCCGCGTGAGGCGATTCGCCGGTTGGTGGAGTTCACCTTCGATCACCACGACCAGAACGTGGATTTCGTGCGCATCGTCAGCATCGAAAATATCCACAACGCCGAGTACGTCAAGCGCACCGAGACCATCAAGGCGATGAACAGCAAAATCCTCGAAGGGCTGGGGGAGACCTTGCGCCGCGGGGCTGAGTTGGGGCTGTTTCGCGAAGGGCTGGAGCCGCTGGATGTGCACTTGCTGATCAACTCGTTCAGCTTTTATCGGGTGTCCAACCGGCACACCTTCAGCGAGATTTTCCAGATCGAGCTGTCGGACGAGGCGATCAAGCAGCGCCATCGGGAGATGATTTGCGAGTCGGTGTTGCGCTACCTGCAAGCCTGAGAACTGATCGTTCCCACGCTCTGCGTGGGAATGCCGACATGGACGCTCTGCGTCTGCTGTCAAAGTCGTGACGCGGAGCGTCACGGGAGGCGTTTCCACGCAGAGCGTGGGAACGATCATGATGGGGTTGCATCCCTAGGTATTCATGCTCTGGAAATGCGCCAGCATCCTGTCTGCATCCGCCACTTCGCCGCTGAACAACTCAAACGCCTTCACCGCCTGAAACACCGCCATATTGCCGCCGTCCAGGGTACGGCAACCCAAGGCGCGAGCGTCACGCAGCAGTTGGGTTTCCAGTGGGAAGTACACGATTTCCGCTACCCACAATTCGGCCCGCAATAACTGCGCTGGCACCGGCGTGCCAGGCAACTTGGCCATCCCCATCGGCGTGGTGTTCACCAGGCCATCGGCCTCGGCCATGGCGTTTTCCAAGTGGCTGCCAACCTGAGCGCGACCGATGCCGAAATGCTCGGTGAGGTTATCCACCAGGTCCTGGGCACGGGCGCTGTCGACGTCGAAGAGGCTCAGTTGCTCCACACCCTCGGCCAGCAGTGCATGGGCCACCGCCGCACCCGCGCCACCGGCACCCATCTGTACCACGCGGTGGCGCGGCACGTTGTGCAAGTTGCGCCGAAAGCCTTCGGCGAACCCCAGGCAGTCGGTGTTATGGCCAATGCGCTTGCCGTCCTTGAACACCACGGTGTTGACCGCGCCAATGCCCCGGGCCTCATCGGAGAGTTCATCGAGCAGAGGCAGGATCGCCTGCTTGCACGGGTAGGTAATGTTCAGCCCAGTGAAGTGCATCAGCTCGGCGGCCCGCAGGAGTTCCGGCAGGGCGCTGAGGTCCAGATGCACCGGCTCCAGGTCGATCAGGCGATACAGGTAGCGCAAGCCCTGGGCGTCGCCTTCCTGTTCGTGCAGTGCCGGGGTGCGTGAGGCCTGGATACCGGCGCCGATCAGGCCGGCGAGAATGCGTGGTTTCATCAGGTGCGTCCCTTCAGCGTATGGCTGAAATGTTCCAGGGCCAGGTGGTAGCCATGGCTGCCAAACCCGGCCAACACGGCCTTGGCGATTGGCGACACAAACGAGTGATGACGAAAGGCTTCACGGGCGTGCACGTTGGATAAATGCACTTCGATCACCGGCACTTCACTGGCCACCAGGGCATCGCGGATCGCGACCGAGGTGTGGGTCCAGGCCGCCGGGTTGATCACGATACCGGCGCAGCGGTTGCGGGCGGCGTGGATCCAGTCGAGCAATTCGCCCTCGTGGTTGGTCTGGCGAAATTCGATGGTCAGCCCGAGTTTGTCGGCGCTGCGCCCACACAGGGCAGCAATGTCGGCCAGGGTTTCATGGCCATAAGTGGCAGGCTCGCGGGTGCCGAGCAGGTTGAGGTTGGGGCCGTTGAGCACCAGCACGATGGGCGGCATAGAGGCTTCTCCACAGTTCTTATTGGTTGTGGAGTCAAAATGTACTGGTTGGTTAATTTGGTCAATGGATGGCTGCGGATCTGTTCGGTGATCGAACGTTTAATCAAGGCAAACGCTAGGCTCAATCGGATTAGATATCAATTGAAAACCATTCTCGACAACGCTTAAGATGCCCGCCTGTTTCCTCAACATTCCAGGGAGTCGGTTTGTCGGACGTGGATCTCAAGGGCCTGTTTCTCAAGCACGCCGATACGCTGCGCGGGTATCTGGCCCGCAGAGTACGGGACCCGCAATTGGCCGCAGACCTGGTGCAGGAGAGCTTCCTGCGCCTGGCAGAAAAACCGGCCGGTGAGCGTATCGACAACTCCCAGGGTTATCTCTATCGAACGGCGAGCAATCTGCTGATCGACCATATTCGCCAGGAAGCACGGCGCAAGACCGACACCGTGCCCCACGAGGCGCTGGCCGAGATTGAAGATGACGTGGCCGGGTTGGAGGCTCAGGCAATGGCGCAGCAACAGCGGCAGGCATTGAAGCAGGCGCTTTCGGAATTGCCGGCGCGCACCCAGCAGATTTTCCGCTTGAACCGTATCGAAGGCATGACCCACGCTCAGGTCGCCCGGCATCTGGACATCAGCGACAGCAGCGTGCAAAAGCATCTGGCCAAGGCCCTGGCCTATGTGATGCAGCGCTTGCAGGAAGGCGAGGTGACGCCATCCGACGAATGAATTACCGAAAAACGCCAGGCCAGACGTCACAGCGTCTATATAACGAGAATTCGAGATTCACACGTGAATAGCCAGGGACCGCAACAGCACAGCATTACCGAGGCGGCCGCCGAGTGGGCGGTGCGCCTGCACGCCGGTGCCTTGAGCGAACAGGAACAAGCCGAACTGCGCCAGTGGATCGCCCGCGACAGCCGCCACGAAGCGGCCCTGCGGTTTGCCGAGCAGACCTGGGCGGCGCTGGGCGAGGTGCACACGGACGAGGCTGTACACCGACAGCGCCCGCCCGCGCCCGCTATACCCTTGCGCCGCGTCAAGCGTCGAAGGCCGTGGCAACGTGCGGCCGCCGTGGCGCTGGTGCTGGTGGCGGCGGGCATCGGCTGGGTACGCGGGCCGGATGCCTTGCTGCGCTTGCAGGCCGACTACGTCACCCACATAGGCGAAGTGCGCACGGTGCACCTGGCCGATGGCAGCGTGGTGGAGCTGGATTCCGACAGCGCCATTCGCCTTGAGTACGACGGCGTACAGCGCGGCGTCAGCCTGCTCCAGGGCGCGGCGATTTTTCAGGTGGCACCGATGGCCGGCGAAGAAACCCGACCGTTCGTGGTGCACAGTGCCGGCGGCCATACCCGGGCGCTGGGCACACGGTTTGTGGTCGAACGTGAACGCGAGAGCCAGGCCTGGGTCGGTGTGCTGCAACACAGCGTCGAAGTGTCAGTGCCGGCGTCACTCAGAAACGGCCCTGCCGAGCAGGTCCTGCAACCGGGCCAGGCTGCGCGCTACAGCCCCCAGGACGGGGTGGTCAGCCTGGATCAGTTTGATGTGGATCGCGCCACCAGTTGGCGCCGTGGTGTGTTGATCTTCGACCGGCAGCCGCTGGCCAAGGTCATCGAGCAACTCAACCGTTACCGCCCCGGGCGGGTGGTGTTGGCCAACGCAGACCTGGGCGAGCGCGAAGTCAGCGGCGTCTTCCGCCTGGACATGCTCGACAGCGCCCTGGCCACCCTGACCCAAGAGCTTCAAGTGCAACGCCTGGAGCTGGCTGGCCTCAGCCTGATCTACTGACCTTCCCCCGTTAAAAACCGATGCCCCTGTAGGCGCGAGCTCGCTCGCGAAAATACCCAGGGCACCGCGTTTTCGTTGACGTTCTTCGCGAGCAAGCTCGCTCCTGCAAAAAATATTACTGACTTCCCGCGCCTCGCACGTCTTGCTAGGTGAGAAGTATTCGCATAAACAAAAAATGCTCAGCGCAGGGATCACCACCAATGTCAGCACTCACCAAGGGGCGTACCACCGGCAGCCGCTTAGCCCTGGCCATTCACCTGGGGTTGTCCGCCGTGGCCGTACCGGCCTATGCGCAGCCTCCAGCTGCCACGGCTCAGTCCGCCGTGTTGACGTTCGATATCCCTGCGCAATCCCTCGGCAGTGCGGTGCTGGCCTTCGCTGACCAGGCCGGCCTGCAAGTGTTGTTCGACAGCCAGCGCCTGCACGGGCTGAGCAGCACCGCGCTCAAGGGGCGCTTTGACGTGCAGGAAGGCTTGGGCCGCCTGCTGGGTGCCGCCCCGGTGGAGTATCGCTTTACCGGCGATCGCCAGGTCACCCTGACTCGGGTGGAACAACAAGCCGGTGCCCTGGCCTTGGCCACCACCACGGTCACCGGCCTGCACCCGCAGGATTGGGTGTATTCAACGCCGCGCGCGGTGAGTGTGGTGGGGCGCGAACAGCTGGATCGCAACCCGCCGCGTCATGCCGCCGAGATGCTGGAAGAGGCGCCGGGCGTCTACTCCGCCGTCAGCCAGCAAGACCCAGGGTTGTCGGTGAATATCCGCGGTATCCAGGACTATGGCCGGGTCAATATGTCGGTCGATGGCATGCGCCAGAATTACCAGCAAAGTGGTCACCAGCAACGCAATGGCACGCTGTATGTCGACCCGGAGTTGCTGTCCGAGGTGGTGATCGAAAAGGGCGCGACCTCCACCCAGGGCGGTGCGGGGGTGATTGGCGGGGTGGCCAATTTCCGCACCCTGGAAGCCGCTGACCTGCTCAAGGATGGCAAGCAAATCGGCGGGCGCATTCGGCTCACCTCGGGGCTGGGTGGGCGCAGCAACGGCACGCACTTTATCGGCAGTTCGGCGTTTGCCGTGGGCACCGATGTCTGGGACATGCTGGTGGCCGCCAGCGAGCGTCACCTCGGCGACTACAACCCCGGCACCCGGGGCAGCATTGGCGAGTTGCGTAGCGGCGCGGCGTACATGCCGGCCAGTGAGGAGCGGATCAAGAACACCACCGTTGCCTATTCGGGCTCGGTGATGCGTTCACGCTTGCTCAAGCTGGGGCTCAATCTTCCGGTTGAGCAGCGCCTGCAACTGAGCTACCTGGTCACCGAGGTCGACTACGACGACGTCAATATGATGACCGCCGAAAAGCCCCAGTTATGGGAAAAGCTCGGCAGCAGCAACGTCAAGGCGCAGAACTTCGCGCTCGATTACAGCTATGCGCCAGACAACCCGCTGATCGACTTCAAGGCCAAGCTCTACCATGTAGATACCCGCAACGACCAATCCACCCTGGCCCGGGGTATCAGCAAGGCGTACGACGTCACCTATCAAACCAATACCTACGGCGCGCAGGCGCAGAACATCTCGACCTTTGCCCTGACGGAACTGGCCACCCTCAAGGCCAACTATGGGTTGGAGTTTTTCTACGACAAGGTCCGGCCGGACTCCAACCAGGGGGTAGAGGCGGGCTCGGCGCTGACGGCCTCGGCGGCGGAGAGCATCACGCCCAAAGGTGATCGCGCCATGGGCAGCCTGTTCGGGCGCCTGGACTTCGACTACGACGGTTGGCTGAACCTTAACGCCGGCTTGCGTTATGACCGTTATCGGCTGCGCGGCGATACCGGTTTGAACACCCGTACCTTCATCATCGGCACCACTCGCCAGATCAGTGTGCCCACCACTTATGATGTGGATCGCGAGGAGGGCCGTTTTTCGCCGACGTTTGGCTTGTCGGTCAAGCCGGGTGTGGACTGGCTGCAACTCTTCGCCACCTATGGCAAGGGTTGGCGCCCGCCGGCAGTGACCGAAACCATGGTCAGCGGCCGGCCCCACGGCGGCGGTTCGGAGTCGATTTTCCCCAACCCTTACCTGAAGCCGGAGCGGTCCACGGCGTGGGAAGTCGGCTTCAATGTGCTCAAGGAAGACCTGCTGTTTTCCGATGATCGCATGGGCATGAAGGTGTCCTACTTCAACACCCGGGTCGATGACTTTTCCTATATGGCCCTGGGCGTGCAGCCGCCGGGTTATGGCAACGTCAATATCGGCAGTGCGGCCTATGTGAACAACCTGGAGACCACGCGTTTTCGGGGGCTTGAATACCAACTCGATTACGACGCCGGTTTTGCCTACGGCCAGTTCAACTACACGCGCATGCTTGGCAGCAATCAGTTCTGCAGCAAAACCGCGTGGCTGGGTGGCGTGACCAAGACCCAGAAACGCCCGGGTAACCGTGCCCCGGTGGACGCGATGGTGCCGGACGACGCAGCCAATGCCGGCGTGGGTTGCAGCGCGATCCTCGGCTCCTCCGAACACATGCCCATGGACCGCGGCACCGCCACGCTGGGCGCGCGGTTCTTTGAGCGCAAGCTGGACGTGGGTGTGCGTGCCCGCTACAGCGCCGGCTACTACGTCAAGGGCGCCGCCGGGGTAACCACCTCGCAAACCGGCGTCTACCCCGCTGACTGGAAGCCCTACACCGTCTACGACCTGTATGGCAGCTACCGCGCCACCGACCAATTGACCCTGCGCCTGGCCATGGAGAACGTCACCGACCGCGCCTACCTGGTGCCGCTCGGGGATGTGCTGGCCTTCACCCTGGGCCGTGGGCGCACCGTGCAGGGCACCGTTGAATATCAGTTCTGACCGCTTTTGCCCAGTGACGGGCAAAACCACAGCAGGCACCGGCTTGCTGGGGAGTGACCACCCAATGACTTGGAGTTTTGCATGAGCATTTCTATTTCATACAGCACGACCTACGCCGCCAGCACCGTCGCCCAATACCTGAACGACTGGTCGGCTTACTTTGGTGATCTCAACCACCGTGAAGGTTCGGTGAAAGAGGGTGTGAACACCGGTGGTTTCAACCCGGGGCCGTTCGACGGCACCCAATATGGCGTGACAAGCAGCGTCAGCGATGCGGCGGTGGTGGCTGAAGGCAGCCTGCATTACACCCTGTTCAATCCGCCGACCCACACGCTGTGGGGTTCGCTCGACGGCCTGACCCTGGGCGATACCCTCGCCGGCGGCGCGAGCAGCGGTGGCTACACCATCGCCAACCAGGAAGTCAGCTTCACCAACCTGGGCCTGTCGAGCCTGCAATCCGAAGGCCGCGATGGCCAGGTGCATAAAATCGTGTACGGCTTGATGAGTGGCGACAGTTCGGCGCTGGCCTCGGCCATCGACACCTTGCTCAAGGGCATCGACCCAAGCCTGTCGGTCAACTCCACCTTCGATCAACTGGCCGCTGCCGGTGTGGCCCATCAGGATTCGGCTGCGTTTGCGGCTGCCGATGTGGGGCTGGTGGGTATTCAGGACGCGCCGCACGACTTCGCCTTGGCCGCCTGATGCAAAAAAGCCGATGAAAGATCGCTCTTTCATCGGCCTTGCTCAAACACCGTCGCCGCCCGAGTGCTTGCAGGCCAGGGCGGCGGCGGCTGCAAATTCTGTGGGCGCGCCGCAGGTGCTGTCAACGCACCGGGCGGGCCCTTGCTTGACTCTTCAATGGGATGCCCTTCATGACTCGGCCCGGTGCCAAGCGCGCGAATGAGATGCTGGCTGCACTCACTGCCTATAAAAGCGCCTTCTTCAACATTGGCTTGTTCTCGGCGGTGATCAACCTGCTGATGCTGGCCCCGGCGCTGTACATGTTGCAGGTGTACGACCGCGTATTGGCCTCGGGCAACCAGATGACCCTGCTGATGCTGACGCTGATGATCCTCGGCCTCTTCGGCTTGATGGGCGCGCTGGAGTGGGTGCGCAGCCAGGTGGTGATTCGCCTCGGCACGCAGATGGACATGTGCTTGAACCAGCGTGTATTCGACGCCGCCTATGAAGCCCAACTCAAGGGTGGTACCCAGGCGGCGGGCCAGGCCCTGCACGACCTGACCACCTTGCGCCAGTTCGCCACCGGCCAGGCGTTGTTCGCCTTTTTCGATGCGCCGTGGTTTCCGGTGTACCTGCTGGTGATCTTCCTGTTCCACCCCTGGCTGGGCCTGCTGGCATTGGGTGGGGCGTTGCTGCTGATCGCATTGGCCTGGGCTAATCATTATGTCAGCCAGGCACCGATGGCCCTGGCCAGCCAACTGTCGATCAGCGCCAGCCAGCAGGCCACGGCCAACCTGCGCAATGCCGACACCATTGAAGCCATGGGCATGCTCGCTACCTTGCGCGGCCGTTGGTTCAGCCAGCACCAGGCGTTTCTGGTGCAGCAGAACCTGGCCAGTGAAAATACTGCGGTGGTCACGGCCTGGTCCAAGGGCGTGCGCCTGGCTCTGCAATCACTGGTGCTGGGCTTGGGCGCATGGCTGGCGGTGCAGGGCGATATCACCCCGGGGATGATGATTGCCGGCTCGATCCTGATGGGACGTGTGCTCAGCCCCATCGACCAGTTAATCGGCGTGTGGAAACAATGGGGTTCGGCGCGCCTGGCCTATGAGCGCTTGTCGCTGATGCTGCAGGACAACCCGGCGCGGCCGGTGCGCATGAGCCTGCCCGTGCCCAAGGGCCAGGTGAGCGTGGAGCAGATCAGCGCCTGCGCGCCCGGCAGCCGACGTCCGGCGTTGGCAAACCTGGGGTTCAGCCTGCCGGCGGGGGATGTACTCGGTGTTATCGGCCCGTCGGGGTGCGGCAAGTCCACCCTGGCCAGGGTGCTGGTGGGGGCCTGGGCACCCTTGGCCGGCAAGGTGCGCCTTGATGGCGCCGACCTGGCCCTGTGGGACAAGCAACAACTCGGCCCGCATATCGGTTACCTGCCCCAGGACATCCAATTATTCGCCGGCAGCATCGCGCAGAACATCGCGCGTTTTGAAGCGGTGGAGGCCGATACCGTCCTCGCCGCCGCGCAGATGGCTGGCGTGCATGAGTTGATCCTGCAACTGCCCCTGGGCTACGACACGCAACTGGGGGAGGGCGGCGCGGGCTTGTCCGGCGGGCAAAAGCAACGGGTGGCCCTGGCGCGTGCGCTGTATGGGTTACCGGCACTGATCGTGCTGGACGAACCGAACGCCAACCTCGACGAAGTGGGCGAACAGGCGTTGTTGCAGGCCATTGCCCAGCTCAAGCAGCAGCGCCGCACCTTGATCCTGATTACCCACAAACCCAACGTGCTGAGCCTCACCGACCAGTTGCTGATCCTCAAGGACGGCCAGATGCAGGCCTTCGGCCCCACGGCGCGAGTGCTGGAGGCGCGGCAAAAAACTGCGGCAAACAAACCGGTCTCGACCATGAGCATGAGCTACCGCCTCGGTGCAGGAAAACCCGCATGAGCCAGAGCAAGCCCATTTTGCTCAGTGACCCGTCTAACGTGCTGGCGCTGGATGACAAAAAATACTCACGCCTGGGTTGGTGGCTGGTGCTCGGCGGCTTTGCCGGGTTCCTCGGCTGGGCGGCATTGGCTCCGCTGGACAAGGGCGTGGCGGTGCCGGGCAAGGTCGTGGTGTCGGGGCATCGCAAGACGGTGCAGCACCCATCGGGCGGGATCGTCGAGCGTATCCAGGTGCGTGACGGTGACCGGGTCAGCGCGGGCCAGGTGTTGTTGCGGTTGAAGCAAACCCCGTTGCGCGGGCAGATGCAGTCATTGCGCAGCCAATACCTGGCGTCGTTGGCCAGCGAAGCGCGCTTGAGTGCCGAGAGTGAAGGCTTGCAGACCATTGTGTTTAGCCCCGAGCTGCTGGCCGATCCCGACGCCGCGAACACCCTGAGCCTGCAACGCCAGCTATTCAACAGCCGTGCCCAGGCACTGGCTACCGAACAGGCGGGCCTGCGTGAAACTATCGCTGGCTTTGAAGCGCAGTTGCGCGGCACGCGGGCCTCCCAGGCAAGCAAGGTTTTGCAGCGCGCGGCGTTGAATGAGCAGCTTCAGGGGCTGCGCGAGTTGGCGCGTGAGGGTTATATCCCGCGCAATCGCCTGCTCGACAGCGAGCGGCTGTACGCGCAAATCGACGGTGCCATCGCTGAGGATTTTGGCCGTATCGGCCAGTTGCAGCGCCAGGTACTGGAACTGCGCCTGCGCATCCGTCAGTTGGGTGAAGATTTTCAGAAGGACCTGCGCAGCCAGTTGGCCGAGACCCGCACCCGCAGCGACGACTTGCGCAATCGCCTGGCCTCTGCCGAATTCGAACTGGCCAACAGCCTGGTCCGCGCACCGGCGTCCGGCGTGGTGGTGGGGCTGCAGGTGTACACCGAAGGCGGGGTGATTCAACCCGGCCAGACGCTGATGGACATCGTGCCCGAAGGCGAGCCACTGCTGGTGGAAGCACGGGTGCCGGTGCAGATGATCGACAAGGTGCACCCAGGCTTGCCGGTTGAATTGATGTTCTCGGCGTTCAACCAGTCCACTACGCCACGGGTGGCGGGCGAAGTCACCTTGGTCTCGGCCGATCGCCAGGTCGATGAGCGCACCGATGAGCCGTATTACACGCTACGGGCCCAGGTCAGCACGGCGGGCATGCAGCAACTGCACGGCGTGCAGATCCGCCCGGGCATGCCAGTGGAAACCTTCGTCAAGACCGGTGAGCGTTCGATGCTCAACTACCTGTTCAAACCCTTGCTGGATCGCACCCATATGGCCCTGGTGGAAGAATGAAGGCGTTGTTGTTCACCCTCTGTTTAAGCTGTACACCGGCGGCGCACGCCCTGGGGTTGTTGGATGTGTATGACTTGGCGCTGCGCAACGATCCAACCTTTCAAGCGGCGATTCAGGAGCGGGAGGCCGGGCAAGAAAACCGCGTGATCGGGCGGGCGGCATTGCTGCCGAACCTGTCATGGAGCTACAACAACTCGCGCAATGAGTCCGAAGTCACCCAGAGCACGGCGCTGGGTAACGTCACCAGCGACCGCAATTACCGCAGCTACGCCTCGGCCCTGACCTTGCAGCAACCGCTGCTCGATTACGAAGCCTATGCGCGTTTTCGCCAAGGCACCGCCCAGGCGTTGATGGCCGATGAGCGTTTTCGCGGCAAGAGCCAGGAGCTGGCCGTGCGGGTGCTGGGCGCCTACAGCCAGGCATTGCTGGCACAAGAGCGCATCGAATTGAGCCGTGCCCAGAAACGAGCGTTTGCCGAGCGCCTGCAACTCAATGACCGCTTGCTCAAAGGCGGTGAAGGCACGCGTACCGATGTGCTCGAAACCCAGGCGCGACTGAGCCTGGCCCAGGCCGAAGAGATCGAAGCCGTGGATGCCCAGGACAGTGCCTTGCGTGAGTTGGAAGCCATTGTTGGCCAGCCGCTGCAAATCGAAGAACTGGCGCCCCTGGCGCGCCCATTCGAGATCGCGCCGCTTGAGCCCAACCGATTCGAAACCTGGCGTGAACTGGCCATGGCCAACAACCCTGAACTCAAGTCCCAGCACCACGCGCTCGACGTGGCCTCTTATGAAGTGGAGCGCAAGCGCGCCGGGCATTTGCCCAAGGTCAGCCTGTACGCCACCAGCCGCAAGACCCATTCCGATTCAGAAAGCAGCTACAACCAGAAGTACGACACCAACAGCGTCGGCATCCAGGTCAGCCTGCCGCTGTTTGCCGGTGGCTCGGTCTCGGCCTCCACCCGTCAGGCGGCCAACCAACTGTCCCAGGCCCAATACGAGCTGGACGCGCAAACCGCTGCCACGTTGGTGGAGTTGCGCAAGCAATTCAACCTCAACACCAGCGGCGCAGCCAAGGTGCGGGCCTATGAAATGGCAGTCAGATCCGCCACGGCACTGGTCACCGCCACCCAAAAAAGCGTCAGTGGCGGCGAGCGGGTCAACCTCGACGTCCTCGACGCCGAACAACAGCTGTTCACCGCCCGGCGTGATCTGGCCAATGCCCGGCATGCCTACCTGCTGGCGCGTATTCAGTTGAAGTATTACGCGGGGTTGCTGAGCGAGCAGGACTTGCGGGCGCTGGCCGGGTATTTCCAACCCTCGGCATGAGTGGTTACAACCCGGCATTCGCCGGGTTTTTTGTGGTGACTAATCTGTGAAACAGCTTCGGGAATAGGAGCCGGTTGTCGGGTGGCAGAGGGAAATTGTTACCTGGCGGAAAATAACCTAACGGATGGGTTACGATGAGAGTAGGCGCTTATCAAAGGCTATGTCATTTCGGTGTTTATCAGGGATGAGCATTGCCCGCCCCATGTGCATGTCAGGGGCAAGGGATGGGATGCGCGGTTTCGTTTCAGTTTCCTGGATGGGGAAGTTGAGTTGTGGGACGTAGAGCCTGAACGGAGGCGGCCGCCCATAGCACTTCTGAAGGAGATACACGGGGCGATCATGCAGCGGCACTACTTGGCGCGGGCACGCAGGATCTGGTGGGAAAAACTGCAGACGGTTTGCCTGGAGAATCATTCCTGGAATTGGGACGCTGGTGAGTTGGTCCCTGGGTTGGTCATTCGACAAGGTGTCTACGTCATCGCGAGCGCCAGGCACGACGTCGTAGCGCAACGGACAATTTTGAATCTGGTAAGAGCGCCAGATTGCGTGGGGATTAATTTATGAAAATCATAAAAGCCAAAGTCACACCTTATGTACCTCTCACTGAAGGCGACGTTGACAAGGCAATCGCCCGTGGGCGCAAGTTGAAACGCCTGTACGCCAACGCCAGCAACGTACGTTATGAAAACGACTGCCTCTCCATTGGCTTCAGCGATGGCAGCCGCGTCGTGTTGCCGGTGGCTGGCCTGCCGGAGTTCGAAGGGTTTTCAGCGAAGGATTTCCAGCAGTTGGAAGTGACGTTCGGTGGCAAGGCGATTAGCTGTGAGGCGCAGGACCTGGATGTTTCGATCACAGGGTTGATCGCTACAAGCCAGCCGCTGATGGACCTGGCAACCAGCCTGGTGGCATCGCGCAATGGCCGCAAAAGCAGCGCGGCCAAATCCGCAGCGGCTCGCGCCAATGGCAAGAAGGGTGGCCGGCCACGCAAGGAAGCCCCGCAGCCCCCAGAGACAACAGACACTTGAATAAACAGTAGGAGCGAGCTTGCTCGCGAAAAACCCACAGGCACCGCGTTCATCCAGGAAGCACGCGTTATCGTTGACGTTTTTCGCGAGCAAGCTCGCGCCTACCTTGCAGGTTTATCGGCGGGTCAGCAACACACCCGATTCCATATGGTGCGTCCACGGGAACTGGTCAAACATTGCGCACTGGGTAATCCGGTGCGTGTCGTGCAGTTGCGCGATGTTCGCCGCCAGCGTCTCCGGGTTG
>Ga0308159_1004121_pt1 | contig 13635 bp, 19 predicted proteins | sample PhyCR1_FD_201040 | JGI IMG/M metagenome (GOLD analysis project Ga0308159, IMG submission 201040) | Phyllosphere microbial communities from UC Gill Tract Community Farm, Albany, California, United States - DLSLC.R1 | ecosystem: Host-associated > Plants > Phyllosphere > Unclassified | place: USA... | reverse complement strand
CAAGGTCGGGCCCATGTGATTGCCCTCGGCGGTGTGGTTGTAGACCACGTCGAGGATGACCTCGATGCCGGCGGCGTGCAGAGCCTTGACCATGGCCTTGAACTCCTGCACCTGCTGACCGTGGTCGCCCGTGGACGAGTAGGTGTTCTGCGGGGCGAGGAACGCGATGGTGTTGTAGCCCCAGTAGTTCGACAGCCCCTTCTCGATGAGGGTCGAGTCGTTGACGAACTGGTGCACCGGCATGAGCTCGATCGCCGTGATGCCGAGCTTCCTGAGGTGCTCGATGACGGCCGGGTGGGCGATGCCGGCATAGGTGCCGCGCAACTCCTCGGGGACGTCGGGGTGCAGCTGGGTGAGGCCGCGCACGTGGGCCTCGTAGATGAAGGTCTCGGCGTAGGGGATCTTGGGCTGGCGGTCGCCCGACCAGTCGAAGAACGGGTTGATGACCACGCCCTTCATCATGTGGGGGGCGGAGTCCTCGTCGTTGAACGAGTCAGGGTCGCCGAACTCGTAGCTGAAGACGGGCTGGCCCCAGTCGATCTGCCCCTCGACGGCCTTCGCGTACGGGTCGAGCAGGAGCTTCGCCGGGTTGTAGCGCTTGCCGTTCGCCGGGTCGTACTCCCCGTGCACACGGTAGCCGTAACGCTGCCCGGGTTGGATGTTGGGGAGGAACGCGTGCCAGACGAACGCGTCGACGTCGACCAGCTCGACGCGCGTCTCGGTCCCGTCCTCGTCGAACAGGCAGAGTTCGACCTTCTCCGCTTCCTCGCTGAACAGGGCGAAGTTCGTCCCATTACCGTCGTAAGTGGCCCCGAGGGGATAACTGGATCCTGGCCATACCTGCTGCACGTCGCTCACGATAGACCAGCGTCGTTTCCGCGAATGATCGCGGACACTGCCGTTGACAGGTGCCCGACCCCCGACTATGGGCGCAGGGGTCTACGCGCGCTCCGGCGGATGCCGCAGCAGGTCGATGCGTTCGTCGAGGTAACGGCCCAGCGGCATGAACCCCCCGCCGGTGCTCCAGCGGACGAGCGGCTCTTCTCCGCGCAGCGCCACGGGGGTCGACGACATTCCGACCGTGCCCGGATCGATGATCTTCCACCCGATGTGGATCGTCTCGCCCTCGGGCACGCCGCCCCGGGCCGCCGCGGCGGCGAGCTCGGCTCGGCGGCGCTGCGACTCGGCGGTGAAACCGCGTCGGACCTCCGCGCGGGAGCGCACGATGTCGCCCGTCGCGAGCACCGCGTCATCGGTCAGCAGGAGGACGCCGAGGTGCCAGGCCGTACCGCGCGGCGCGATACGAGCAGCCCGAGGGATGCCGAGGAGCCGGCGCCCCTCCTGCAGCTCACCGAGGCGCTCGCGGGGCACCCCGGACAGACGAGCGCGAGCGTCATCGAGGATGGCGGAGAGGGGGGAACCGCTCATCGATCCCCTCCGTCGTCACGCGCGGCTTCGGCTCGCTCGACGGCCGCCGCCGCGGCGCGCACGGCGTCGCGAGCGCGGGCTTGTTCGCCCCTTCGTTGCGCGAGGGTGTCGTCCGCCTCGGCGGAGTCTTTCTCGGCGCGCGCCAGATCGGCGCGAAGGCCCTCCGCACGCTCGCGGGCGCGCACCGCCCGCTCCGAGGCCGATTCCACGCGCCGATCTGCGGCGGTGCTCTCGCGCTCGGCGTCGGCCTTGGCGCGCTCCGCTTGCCGCACCGCCCGTTCCGCGGCCTTCCGCGCCCGGCGTGCGGCGAGGTCGTCGCGCGGAGCCTCGGGGGGCGGGACGGCCTCGGGAACGGAACCGGCCACCGCCTCGGCGAGCGCGCCGTCGTGCAGCTCGGCGAGGTCGACCGCCGACACCAGGCGACCCGTGAGCACGGCGGCCGCGACCGTGGCGTCGACCACTGCGGCGTTCACCGTCTTCTCGACGGCGCCCGACATCGCTGCGCTCAACGGTGTGCCCGCCTCGGCGGCGAGCTCGCCCGCCCGGCGAGCGAGAGCGGCGACCAACTGCCGGCGTTGACGACCCAGCCTGCCGAGTTCCGCGGCATCCAGATCGTCCTGCGCCTCGTGCAGGGCCCGAGAGAGCTCGACCGCCTCACCGAGCTGACCATCGCGAACGAGCAGGTTGACCGCCCACGCCGCGACGGTGGGTTTACGCACCTTCGCGATCTTCCGCCCGACGGTGCCTCCCTCGGCGGCACGTTCGTTGCGGGCGGCGGTGAACCGCGAGGGGGGCAGCGCGAGGAGTTCGGCGACGACCTCGTCGATGCGGGCGTCATCGTCGCTCATCCGTCCATTCTGTCGCTCGCGTCAGAGCGAGACCACCCCGGGGTGCGCGCCGCGGATCTCGCGATGGAGGCGCTCCATCCGTGTGTCGAGCTCGGCGGCCGTGTCGGCGGCGTTCTTGAGCTCCGCGAGCAGATCGTCGGGGACCAGGCGGTCGTACTTGTAGTAGATCTTGTGCTCGAGGCTCGCCCAGAAATCCATCGCGATCGTGCGGAACTGCACCTCGACCGGCACGTCCACCCGGCCGGTCGACAGGAACACGGGCACTTCCACGATCACGTGCAGGCTCTTGTAGCCGTTCGCCTTCGGGTGCGCGATGTAGTCCTTGACGTCGCGCACGGTGATGTCGTCCTGCCGGGTGAGCAGCTTCGAGAGCCGATAGGCGTCATCGATGAAACTGCAGGTGACGCGGATGCCGGCGATATCGGTGATCGACGCGCGAATGGAGTCGAAGTCGGTCTCGATGCCCTTTCGACGCACCTTGTCGACGAGGCTGTCGGGCGACTTCACCCGACTGGAGACGTGCTCGATCGGGTTGTAGGCGTGCATCTCCTGGAACTCTTCGCGCAGGATCGAGATCTTCGTCTCGACCTCCGCCAGCCCGAAGCGGTACTCCATGAGGAACCTCTGGAACTCGTCACGCATCGCCCTCAAGGCCGCGCTCGAGACCGTGATCTGCTGTTCGTCCAGCGGGTCCGACATGGTCTCGACGCTAGCGAAGACGATTACGAGGTCGCTGGGAGCATCACGTCCGCGGCTGCTCGGCAGCAGCCCGTGGCATGAGCTCGCCGTCGATGACGTCGATGCCGACCAAGCCGCGGAACACCTCCGGCAGGTCGTCGGGGTCGTTCCAGGCTTCGGGATGCCGAGGTGTGGGGGGAATGGTCACGGCACCCTCCTTCCGTGCGATCACTCCACGGTGCCAGGTGCGCCCGCCACGCCCGGCGGTCTTGACACCTGGCAGTGCGCCGCGTATCGCGACAGCGCCTGGCGTATCGTGGGCCGCATGGGGACCATTCACTACGGCGGAAGCGGGACGACAGTCCACATCGAGGACCGCGCCCTGGCTCACCTGAAAGTCGTCATCTCGACGAAGCTGCGTCGCGGCGAGAGCTTCACGCTCTCGTGGCGGCATCGGGACGACGAAGAGCGCGGTCGCAGCACCCTCTGGTTGCACCCGGCCATTCCGCTGCGCTTCGTCTTCGACGACAGCGAACCGACGATGCTGAGCCGCGAATGGATCGAGCGGCTGGCCGACTCGGCGAACTCGTCGGGCGGCATCATGCTCGTCCCCGAGGACATCACCCCCGCCCAGCAGACGGAGAAAAGCTAGTGCTCAGCCCTCTTCGACGAGGGCGTCTTCGCTCGGCTCGGGCGTGATCGCCAGGCCGTTGGGGCCCGACGCAGCGAGCATGAGGTCTTCGACCCAGACGCGGTTGATGCGCGGTTGACGGCTGCCGTAGAAGTGGAACTGGATCGGCACCGAGGGGTGCATCCAGAAGCTGCGGCGACCGCTGCCGTCACCGACCTCGACGTCGAACATGAACGACTCCGAGCGCCGAAGCTTGTTCATCACGACGATGCGCAGGTGCGCGAGCGTGCGGTCATCGATATCGACCGCGTTGGCAACGGTGTCGTAGATGAATCTCCCCATGGCACCGAGCCTATCCGAGGAACGCATGATCGGCCGCTTTCCGGGATGCCACGTCGGGACGCGCGAATCAACCCCCGCTGACGACCCCTCCGCGCGCGACTAACGTGCCGATGTGGGAACGCTCTACTACGGCGACATCGCGACGCCGATCGATATCGAGGATCGCACTCTGGCACACGTCAAGGTGGTCATCGCGACCAAGCTCCGACGCGGCGAGAGCTTCACGTTGTCGTGGACGCACGGCCCCGACCAAGAGGTCGGTCGCAGCACCGTCTGGCTGCACCCCTCGATCCCGCTGCGGTTCGTCTTCGACGAACCGAAGCCGGCGCTGCTCAGCCGCGCATGGATCGAGGCCTTGGCCACCTCGGCGAATTCGTCGGGAGGTCTGCTGCTGGTCGACGAACCGGAGCCGCGCGATCCCTGAATCAGTCCCGAGGAAGGTCGAGGATCTCGCGCGCGCCCTCTTCGACGGCGGTGGGCACGACCAGGGGGCGACCGGCAGAGAAGGCCTCCCACTCGCGCAGCACGATCGCCTCGACGTGAACCGGATCCTCGAGTGGGTAGTCCGCCCTCAGGCGGGCGACGACGGAGCGGAACGACGCGACCTCGACTCCGTCCACCTCGTGGACGACGTCGGCGCGGGCATACGAGGACGCAGACGCGGTGGATGCCACGTCGACGGGCTTCTCGTCCATGACCTCATGGTTTCACGCCCGGGGTGGAGCGCCTAATGCTGGTCAGGTAAGTAGGCCGACGAGCTACCCAGCACGGGCGGGTCGCGGTCAGCGCACGGATTCGGCGTCGACCGGGTGCGGATCGACCTGGTCGACGGCGTCTTGGAGCCGGCCGAGGCACGCGATCACCGCGGCGCATTCTTCGGGGCTCATGTCGACGACCGCCGCCATCATGCGCTCGTGCATCGATCCCAGGGTGGCACGCACCTCTTCGTCGCTCACCGCCGTGGCGACGATGTAGATGCTCCGGCGATCGGTGGGGTGCGGCACACGCGTGACGTGCCCGCTCTTCTCCAAGCGATCCACGATCGCGGTGGTCGACGCCGTGGAGACACCGAGGTACCGCGTGAGCTCGCTCGGCGAGACCTGGCGCTGCTGCCCCGCCGCCCTGATGAGATAGCGCAGAACGAGCAGCTCGTTCTCGCCCATCGACATCGACTCGCGCGTGCGACGCCGCATGGCGACCTCGGCGGCCCGGTAGACACGGAAAGCTTGGAGGACGTCGACCGCCCGACGGCGTCGATCCTCGTCGCTCGCGCCGTACCAGTAGCGCGACTCGGCCCCTGTCTCCACCAGGGCATCCTATGTCAGGGTTCGCGTCCAGCCCCCTGCCGGGGCCCGTCGGGGCCGGGTAGCATCTAGGTAGAACGGCTATCTACTTGATCAGCTCCCGAGACACTAGGGCATCGAGACACAGAGGAGGAGAGATGAAAGACGCGGCTTCCGCTGACGACGTGGTCAGGGCTCTCAACGACCTCACCGACTCCGGTGTCGCCTCCGAGCGCGCCGCTCTGCACTCTCTGGGCATCGGGCCCAACGACGCCAAGGTCCTGCGTTATCTGCTCCAGCGGACGCCCGACGACGAGCCCGTCACACCGCGCATGCTCGCCTCGATGCTGGGCATCTCTTCTGCGGCGACGACCGCTCTCATCGACCGTCTTGCCGAGGCGGGATGGGTCGAGCGCGAACCCTATCCCGGTGACAGGCGTTCGATCGTCGTGCGTGAGACGATCCACGCCGACTCTCCCGCCCGACGCATCCTCGCCGTGCGCAGCGCGTCGGCCGCGGCGGCGGCAGAACGGCTGGGCCCGGCCGAGCGGCGGATCGTCGCCGACTTCCTCGACGACATCGCCCGCGGAGAGAAGCAGGACATCGACGACTTGTCGGTGGCCGAAGGGGCGCCCCGCGCATCCTGACCGGCAGCAGACGCGGGACGCCCCGGAGGTCACTCGGTGGAGCGGCCGGTCTCGTTCTGCAGGCGGTCGATCTGCTCCGAGGCCTCAGCCTTGGTGAGGTCGGCGGGGATCTCTTCGCCGGCCTCGCGGGCCAGGGTGTCGAGGTAGCTGCGTTGCGGCGCGGTCATGGGCTCGTCGCCCGTCACCCAATCGGACGGATCTTTCTCGGCGGGATTGTCGCCCTCGCGGACGGCACCCAGGGTCTCTTCTTCGCGGGAGGTATCGCTCATGCAGGAAGGCTAGGCGGGGTCGCTGACACCGGGACCGGGATTGACAGGTCGCTCAGCCGGGTAAGGCATCCTGGGTGAGTGCCTGCCGACTCCCACCCCGCCGCCGTCGACGTCGAGACGTACCGCCGGGGCCGATCGCGCACGCGGGTGACCCGCGTCTCCACGGGCGCGGACACCGGGCGAGCCTTCGTGCTCATCGCCGGGATCGGCGTCGCGTCGACGTACTTCGAGTTCCTCGCGCCCCTGCTCGCCGAGAGGGGCGAGGTGTACGCCCTCGATCTTCCGGGGTTCGGCGGGGTCCCGGCATCCGGTGAATCCCCCACCGCCGCATACTTCGCCGACCAGGTCGAGGGGGTGCTCGACCACTACGGCCTCGAGAACCCCGTGCTGATCGGGCATTCGATGGGGACCCAGGTCGTCACCGAGGTCTTGGCCCGCCGCCCCGACCTCTCTCACGCGGTGCTGGTGAGCCCCGTGGTCGACGAAGCGGAGGCCACGGCGCTCGTGCAGGGCGTGCGGTTCGTCCAATCGACCGTGCGCGAGTCGATGCACATCGCCCTGCTCGCCGTGTCGGCCTACCTGCTCTGCGGGTTCCTCTACTTCTTCGAAGCGCTGCCGCACATGCTGCGCTACCGCATCTCCGACCGGATCGGCGCGGGCCGGTCGACCCTGCTGCTCATCCGTGGCGAGTTCGACCGCCCCTCGCCCCGCCGCCTGCATTCGCGTCTCGTCGCGCGCGCCCACGCGGCCCGCCGGTGGGAGATCGAAGGAGCCGCGCACTGCGTCGTCAACAGCCACGCCGTCGGGGTGGCTCGCCTCGTCCTGCGGCACATCGACGACGAACTCCTCTCGAAGGGGCGGATGCCGGCGGCCGAGGCCGCGGTTCCTCCCGCTGCGCACGCCGACGTCAGCATGGTCGTGGGGGCCATGTTCAGTCGTCTCGCGGAGTGGATCAGCGCCGCCCGACACGACGAGGACGGGGTCGAGCGTGCGAAGGCTCGCCACGCCCGCGTGCTATGGAACGCCTACCGCCCGCGTCGGTGATGCCCTAACCCGGGGAGCCGAGCGGAGCAACCCCCGCGACGGCTCGGGCGCCGACGCAGAGCATAGGACGGTGTCGACTCGCCCGCGCACTCCCCGCTCATGACCGTTCCCGCCGCTCTCGATCCCCGTCGATGGTGGTCCGACGCGATCACCGCCGACCGTCTGCTGCTCGCCGTCAAGACGGCCGCGGCCGCCGCCCTCGCCTGGTATCTCGCCCCCCTCGTGCCCCTCGCGCAGAGCGAGTACTCGTACTACGCCCCCCTCGGGGTGCTCGTGAGCATGTACCCCACCGTCGCGCGCTCGGCGTCGAGCGGCGCGCAGGCGGTGGTCGGTCTCGCGCTCGGCATCGGGCTGGGCCTCGGCAGCCTCGCCGTCGTCAGCACGGGCCTTCCCCGCATCGTCGCCGTCGCCGCCGTCATTCTCGTCGGCGTGCTTCTCGCGGGCGTGCGCGCTCTCGGCGTCGGGCGGGATTGGGTGGCTATCGCGGGACTCTTCGTGCTGCTGCTGGGGGGTGCCGACCCCGACGGCTACTCGGTGTCGTATCTAATCACGATGGCGTTCGGCGTGGTCGTGGGCGTCGTGGTGAACCTCGTCGTCGTGCCGCCCCTGCGGGTGAAGAAGGCCGACGACCGCCTCAGCGAACTCCGAGACGACCTCGGCGAGGCGCTGCGGGCGATGTCGTCATCGCTCGCAGGTGGCGCCTTCGATCCCGAGGCCGCCGACCGAGCTGCCGCCGCTCTCGAGGCCACCCTCGCCGACGTGCGCGAGGAGGTCGACCTCGCCGACGAGAGCCGCCGCTACAACCCGCGGGGGCGTCGGCTGCAGACGCCGCGCGACCTCGGCCGACGTCGGCTCGACGCCTTGACCGGCACGGCTGACGCCACCCGCGAGCTCGCCGCGGCTCTTGCGCGGCTCACCTCCGGTCCCGACGTCGAAGCCCGCCTGCCCGCCGATGCGCGTCGCGTGCTCGCCGCCGCGATCGAGACGGTCTCGCGCCTGGTCACCACTCCCCCGGAGCCCGAGGCCACTCCCGGGGAGCTGCGGGACGCGCAGACTGCTCTCACGCGTTACATCCGGAGCCTTCGTTCCCTCGACGCCCACGAGGATCAGCTGAATGCGTGGGAGGCCGCGGTGAGCCTGCGCCGCGTGATCGCGGCGTGCGGCCCGCTCTCGGACCCGGACGCCGATACCGCGGCGCGGTGACCGACCCGGCGACGCCGCGCGCGTCGGGTCACATGCGCGCGTAGCGCGCGCGGGCGAAGCAGAAGAGGCCGTAGACGACGAGCCCCGCTCCCACGAGCCAGAGCACGATCCGGCCGAACGGCAGGCTCGCCAAGGAGCGCAGCGCCGCGTCGATGCCGCCCGCTGCGTTCGGGTCGTGTGCGACGGCAGCGACGATGAAGAGGACGCCGGCGACTCCCACCGCGATGCCCTTGGCGACGTACCCCACCGTCCCGAAGGTGCGAATCCCGCGCCCCGCGGCCCCGCCGGGACTCGAGATGTTCTTCATGAAGGCCTTCGTGACTCCGCGGACGACGAACGCGCCGCCGATCACCGCCACCGTGAGACCGATGATCACCAGGAGCACGAGACCGGCGGGCGACGACATGAGCTGCGCGCTGAGGGTACGCGACTGCTGCGACGAATCGGACCGGCCGCCCATCACCACCGTGAGCGCGGTGAGGGCGATCGCCCCGTATGCCACGGCCGTTCCCGCGTACTTCGCCCGGTGCGCCCAGCGCTTCTTCGTGTCGGGGTCGCGCTCGGCGACGGCATCCGCGATCTGCCATACCGCGAGGGCGGCGAGACCGACCACGACGACCCACAGCAGCAGCATTCCCGCCGGGGCCTGGGCCACCCGCTGCACGGCACCGCTCTGGTCGGCACTGTCGCCACCGCTCCCCGTCGCGATCGAGATCGCGATCACCCCGATCAGCAGGTGCAGCAGCCCCAGCACCACGTAGCCGATGCGCGCAGCCACGCGGAACGCGGCGGAGTCCTGCGCCTTGTCGGCGGCGGAAGCAGAAGCGGAAGTCATCCGCGCACGATAGCGCTCACGAGCGCGCCCCGACCACCCGTTGCGCACGGCGCACACGCCATACCTCGATGAGCGCCCACACCAGCGTCGAGACCGCCACGCCCTCCAAGAAACCGGCGGTCACATCGGACAGCCAGTGCGCGTGCAGGTACGTGCGGCTCCACATCATCAGCGCCACCCACACCGCGCCCGCCGCCCAGATCCACCCGCGCCGCAGGATGAGGGCGAGCGTGACGGCGATCGTGGTCGCCACGGCCGTGTGGCCGGACGGGAACGACGTCGCCTGGGTCTCGGCCAGAGAATGGAGCGGACGGGCGCGAGCGATCACCGCCGCGAGGGGTGCGCCGATGAGCACGACCAGGGCGATGGACGCCGCGACGTTCAGGGCATCCCACGATCGCTTCGCCATCACGAAAACGATGGTCGTGAGGATGCCGATCACGATCATGCCGATCGTTCCCCCCACGACGGCGGGAATCCACGCGACGATCACGCCCACCGGGTTCGCGAGCGCGGCCATCGCGTCATCCCACCACCGGTCGAGCGCCAGCGGTGCTCCCCCGTCCAGGTCGACCGCCACGCGCAGCGCGACGAACAGAACCGTCGCGACGACGCCCACCACGAGGGCGACGGGCCGACGGGAATCCGCCCGCGGACGGTCGGGGAGGATCGCGGCGTCGTCGGTCGTGGCTTCCATCTCGAGATCGTCCCAGGTGAGCACGACCTCGGGGAAGGACTTGCCTCGGCGGCCTACAGCACCTTCGAGAGGAACTGGCGGGTGCGATCGCTCTTCGGGGCCGAGAACACCTGAGAGGGCGACCCCGACTCGATGATGCGCCCCGCGTCCATCACGACCACCCGATCGGCGACCTCTCGAGTGAAGCCCATCTCGTGGCTGACGATGATCATCGTCATGCCGGCGTCGGCCAGGTTGCGCATGACCGCGAGCACTTCGCCCACCATCTCGGGGTCGAGCGCCGAGGTCGGCTCGTCGAACAGCATGAGAGCCGGACGCATGGCCAGGGCCCGCGCGATCGCGACGCGCTGCTGCTGTCCGCCGGAGAGCGAGCGGGTACGGGAGTCCGCCTTGTCGGCCAGGCCCACCCGGTCGAGCAGCTCGCGGGCGTACGCCACGGCATCCTTCTTCTTCTCGCCGTTCACCTCGACCGGGGAGTACCAGACGTTCTCGAGGACGCTCATGTGGGGGAAGAGGTTGAAGTGCTGGAAGACGAAACCGATGTTGGCCCGCTGCCGCGCGAGGTCGCGGGCGCCGAGGGCCTTGCGCTTGCCGCGGGCGTCCTCGCGCTGACCGAGCAGCTCGCCGTTGATGCGGATCTCTCCGGAGTCCACGTCTTCGAGGCGGTTGAGCGTGCGCAGCATCGTGGTCTTGCCGGCCCCCGAGGGCCCGACCAGCACCACGACCTCGCCGCGCTGGACCTCGAGGTCGACGTCGTGCAGGATCTGGCGGTCGCCGAACCATTTGCTGACGCCTCGCGCGTCGACGATGCGCGGGTCCCCCGTGGGGTGGGGAGCGGTGAAGGTGTCCATATGTGATGTCCTCAGTGCACGTCGGTGGTCTGGAGGGCCAGCGGGGGAGTCGGAACGATCGGACGGCGACGGCTGCGCACCCCGAAGAGGCGCTTGAGCAACGACTCGCCCCGCGGCAGACCGGCACGGGCGTTGAGCCCGTTCTCGATCGCCGTCTGGATGAATGTCCACACCGTCGTCAGGAGCAGGTAGTACAGCGCGACCACGATGTAGACCTCGAACACCTTGAAGGTCGCCGCGCTCATCGTGCTGCCGACCTGGAACATCTCGGAGACGCCGATGATCGACAGGACCGACGTGCTCTTCATGAGGCCGTTGAACGAGTTCCCCAACGGCGGCACCATGATGCGCACCGCCTGGGGCACGATGATGGCGCGCATGGACTTCAGCGGCGTCATCCCCAGCGACAGCGCCGCCTCGTTCTGCCCCCGGTCGACCGACTCGAGGCCCGAGCGCACGATCTCGGAGATGTAGGCGCTCTCGTTGAGCATGAGTCCCACGATCGCCGCCTGGACGGCACCCTTGATCAGGATGCCGACGATGTCGGCATCCTCGAAGCGGAAGAGCCCCGCTGCGGCGAAGCCGGTGTAGATGATCACGAGCTGGACCAGCAGGGGCGTGCCGCGGATGACCCACACGTACAGGCTCGCGAACACCTGGAAGGGGATGAAGCGGCTGCGCCCCATCAGAGCGATGACTAGACCGAGCACCAGCGCTCCGATCATCGCGACGACCGAGATGAGGACGGTCAGGGCGAGACCGTTCAGAAACTGCGGGGAGGGCGTGAACAGACTCGCCCAGAAGTACGTCCAGTCGAACGTCATGGGAACTCCCGAAGGGTCGAGGGCCGCCGATGATCCCACCGGCGGCCCGGGCGGGTGGTCAGGACTGGGTGATGTCCTGCGCCTGGAGGCCCCAGGTGTCGAGGATGCCGGCGTACGTCCCGTCGGCGACGATCTTGTCGAAAGCCGCCTGCAGCTCGTCGTGCAGAGCGGCGTTGTCCTTCAGGGTGGCGGCGCCGATGTCGATCACGCCGATCTGATCGCCCACGGGCACGAACTGTCCATCGGACTGCTTCTCGTAGTAGTTGACGATCTCGGCGCTGTCGACGAAGGCGTCGAGTTGGCCCGCGATGACCTGCTGCAGGGCGTCGGCTGAGCGGTCGGTCAACGTGAGGTCGATGGCGGGCTTGCCGTCGGCCGCGCACGTCGCGGACTGCTCCTCGACGAGCGCGGCACCGGTGGCACCCGTGATGGCGATCACCTTGGTGCCGCACATCGAGTCGTCGAGTCCGGTGATGTTCTTCGGGTTGCTCTTCGAGGTGGCCACTCCGGAGCCCGATCGCAGGTAGGGGACGAAGTCCGCGACCTCTTCGCGCTCCGGCTTGATGTAGAGCGACGACATGATGACATCGCACTGACGCGCCTGCAGAGCGGGGATGAGGCCCGAGAAGGCGTACTCCTTGAACTCGGTCTTCACCCCGACCTGGTCGGCGATGGCCTTGGCGATGTCGACCTCGGTGCCGACGACGGTGCCGTCGGGCTCGGTGAAGATGTTCGGCGGGCTCGAGGAGTTCGCACAGATCGTGAGCGTGCCCGGGGTGAGCAGCTTCGCTCCCCCGTCGGTGGTCGCGCTTCCCGCGCCTCCGGAACAACCGGCGAGGGTGACGAGGGCGACGACGACGCCGGCGGTCAGGGCGGACCGGCGCAGAAGCGAGGTCGAGACGGACATGTGAACTCCTTGGTGCGGGCGGGAGGCGGCGGCGTTCGGGTGCGCGGCCTCGGGATCGATGGAGCAGGAAACTAACGGCGTGCGTCAGTTTCGTGGAGTTTGACAGTTGGTCCTACCATCTGTCAACATTCCGACCGAGGAACCCCGACCCCCGCTCAGAGGAGAGACGCGCCATGGATTGGTCCACGCTTCGCCGCGGGAAATCGCTGTCGGTACCCGACATGCTGTCGGTCGACCTCGAGCGGCTCATCCTCAACGGGGAGCTCAAGCCCGGCGAGAAGCTCCCCAGCGAGCGACACCTCGCCGACATGCTGGGCGCCTCGCGGGTCTCGATCCGCCAAGCCCTGCACGAACTCGAGGCCCGGGGCCTGATCGACCGCCGCCCCGGGCGCGGAACCGTCGTGGTGGACCCTTCCGAGGGTGTGGGATCGGCCGGTTTCGCCCTGTCGACTCTGCTGGGCTCGGAAGGCACGGGTGAGATTCAGCGGATCATGGAGCTGCGCGCCATGATCGAACCTCCCATCGCCGCCCTCGCCGCCTCGCGCGTCACGGCGCGCGACGTCGAGCAGCTGCGGGTCTACATCACCGAGATGGAGAGCGAGACCGATCTCGAGCGCTATGCGGGACTCGATCGCGCCTTCCACCAAGCGATCGCCCAGTACACGCACAATCACCTGCTGTCGCAGCTGACGGGTCTCATCGCCACCGAGATCGCCCCGAGTCGCCGCAGCACCCTGCAGACCCCCGAGAGGCGAGAGACCTCCAACGCCGGACACCGGGCGATCTTCGAGGCGATCGCCGACCGCGACAGCGAACGAGCCGAGACCGAGGCGCGCGCGCACGTCGAAACGGTGTTCGAGCAGATCCTGCGCGCCCAAGCGCAAGCCGGTACGTCCGAGGAGCGCGGGGCATGACCGGCGGGGCCGTCGCGAGCTCGCATTACGCCGCGACCGAGGCGGGCGAGCGAGCTCTACGCGCGGGAGGCAACGCGATCGACGCGGCCATCGCCGCCGCTGCCGCCCTGTGCGTGGTGTACCCCAACAACGTCGCGCTCGGCGGCGACCTCGTCGCCCTCGTGCGCGACCCGCGGGGCGTCATCCGCTTCGTCAACGCGACCGGTCGCGCCGCGCGCGCCGAGACGCGACAGG
>Ga0308159_1004117_pt1 | contig 13639 bp, 5 predicted proteins | sample PhyCR1_FD_201040 | JGI IMG/M metagenome (GOLD analysis project Ga0308159, IMG submission 201040) | Phyllosphere microbial communities from UC Gill Tract Community Farm, Albany, California, United States - DLSLC.R1 | ecosystem: Host-associated > Plants > Phyllosphere > Unclassified | place: USA... | reverse complement strand
TCCCCGAATTTTTCGAACTGAATAATAGGTTTGGGCAACTTTAACACCCTTTCTTCATTTGTAATTACTTCGGAAATCAGATTTTTACATGCTTTTAGATCGGTATCATACCCTACGCCGACATCAATCGCCATGCGCCTTCGGCCTCCCGCAAGTGTCCAGTTCATCAGATGAGAATTCAATAGATCACCATTAGGCATCACCAAATCGCCACCATCAAATGTTGTGATGATGCTGCTGCGAAAACCTATCGATTTCATGGTTCCTCCCTGTCCATCAACATCAACAATATCACCTACATTCACTGGTTTCTCAAAAGCGATAATTAATCCACTTACCAGGTTATTAACCAGTGTTTGTAACCCAAAGCCAATCCCTACACCCAGTGCGCCAATCACGATGGTAATTTTATCAAGTGGAATGCCCGCAGCGGCAAGGGCGAGAAATAATCCTATACAAAGGATGGTAAGCCTGACCAATAAAACCCAACTTCCTAATCCACGTTTTACTGACTGCTCTCCCTTACTTTCTGCAAGATGTTCGTCAGAAGTGAAGAAGGACACGACTTTTGAAGCGATCACCGAGACGGTCATAATACCTAAAAAGAGCAACAGGCCATTAATGTTAAAACTGTAGTTTCCGATACGTCGTTCGATCTCCAGAAAATCGAGCAATGGTTTGGACAACATATCGAACTGAGGAAAATTATGTCCGATTATCACCAACCACCCCACTATGAGTAAGATATATAGGATTGCTGGAGCCTTGCCACCCATCTTGCCAAAGTTGAGGTAGAATAATTTACGGTCTTGAACGGTGTAAACGTCGAAAGCCAACAGTAAGCCTTCATTGATAAACCTCACTACCCAAAGAAAAAGTATAGAAATCACAACGTTGAGAAAGCCGACTAAAAACAGTGTCTTTGACAAATTGAACCGTCCATATAGGTTTAGTATTGCAGATGCTACTTCAATGACTACCATGAGGCCGATTGAATAGGAAATCCACTTTTCTTTTAATTCTGAATATCTTTTTTGCACAAGGATCACCATACCTGCAACCGTTCCAATGATCGAAACAAAGAGCATGAACCACCGCTCTTCCCTCGAAGCTTGCAGTAGGATGTTCCCGAATGAGGAGACCATTAATAAAAGTACCATCGATAGCCAAACCTTCATCCAATAGCTGGAAATAAAATTTCTAAAAACGATAGTCAGGCAAATACAGCTCACTAACCAAATTAATAGACTGAGTATAAATGGAGGCGAGATCAGTATAAACTGAAAAAGGCTTAAAACGATCAATATCGCCGAAAATACCGGATAGTTGATTGCAAGCTGCCCATCCATCTCTTTTTTAAATAAGCCTTTATTTATATAGATTGTTTTTAGGGAACTTAAATAAAAAATGGAACAGAATATCAGCAAAAGGATGACAACAAGTCTTCCGAAATTATTGATCGCATAATATTTTAGGGTGAGGAGGTTTTTTTCTACAGAAAATCCCAGAATCTCCATGGTACTTCGAAAGCGCTTGGGGTGTTGCCAGATATCGGGTAACTCGCGATCGAAGGAACTTTGAGTCATTGTTTGTTCGTATTGTTCTACTTGTTCAATACTGTTACTGAGTTGATTAATTGTTAAGTTATAAGTATTGATCAGTTTTTGGATTTGAATGCTTCGAACCTTTAAAACAGAATCTACAGGTGCAGTTTCGTAGGCAACAGTTCCTAGAATTTTAACATAGTTGAGCACAGATGCTGAATCTTTTGGGAAGGTGAAGAGTTCAGGAACAGTGGAGAGTGAATCGAACTTATAATGAAACGAGGTTAAAGACTTTTGCCGGAGCTCCAGGCTACTCTTTATTTTGGAAGTACTTCTTAATAGTTCTCTTAAGATACGCTTTGTAGAAGCGAGATTTCTGTAAGTCTGGATTGAGCCCACACGGATAAAAACGCCATCAGATGCTGTATCATAAATACGCTGGAGGTTGCTGATGTGATTTGTGAGCGCTATGCTATCGATTGGTGTTTTTAAAAAGGCTTTAGTGTTTTGAGTATTAATTCTAATATCATTGATCACCTTAAGCTGAACAAGGGATATGTTATCTGCCTTAAAGTCTGCCTTGCTATCCTTGGCAGATTTCTCTGCAAAGGCCTGCATTTTCTCGAGGAAAGTTTTCTGTTTTACTGATATACTATCTTTTTTAGTATTTAAATTGTTAATCTCCTGACCGTAAAGATTTGATGCACAGAAAATACTTATAAACAAACAGATGTAAATCAACCAATTATCAGGCGTATCGTGGCGGGCGTGCATTCACCAATATTACTTAAAAAATAGAGTAATGCAAAGCAATAATCTAGGATTCTGATTTAACATTGTATCCTTTCTCCAATACTTATTTGTTGTTTTTTTGGTCTTACCTTATGATTTACACTAAAATGGAAAAAAATCTACTTATAATCTTCAGGCTCTTTATTAAAGTTTGCTTTCATTTATTGCAAGCTGACATCTATTTCTTACCGGTTGAAAAATAGGGAATTTTATGCCTTGTTCTAGCATCTATATACAAACAACCCGCAGCAAATTGAGTTGCTACGGGTTTGGAGAGAGAGACAAGAGAATATTATTTTGAAAACTTTTATTAAACAGATAAGATTGTAATTTAATATAAACCAAGCTCGGCGATTGCCGCATTTTGTGTTCCATCCCACGAGCTACTTGCAATTATCTTAAAAAAGCGGAATGTTTTTGCACCGCTAAATGCAAAATATTGCGTACCGGATCCGCTTGCTGCCTGTTTAAAAAATACTGACTGAAAAGTTATCCCGTCGTTACTAATTTGCAATTCGAAATCTTTAATAGCCCTTGTAGCGCCAACATCTCTTTGCGTAAGTGATAGCCCACCGGTAACCGTTTTAGCCGATCCCAAATCGATAGTAACAAAATGGGGATAAACGGCAGCATTAGACGACCACCTGGAGTGCCAGAAGGTTGAAGGAGAATTATCGATCACATCGGCCGCCTTACCCTCCGCAGCGGTCTCCTGCGAGCTAAAGCCAGCAATACTCCACCCAGTTTTTGAGAGTTCTTTTCTGGAAGAAAACTCAATTACTGGAACTCCATTTAGAAAAGTATAGGCATATATATGCTGGGTAATTGCACCGTTAGTATGTACAAATTTAACCTTTAATTCATAGGGTATTCCATTAGCTTTTTCCCAAAGTTCATTAACCGGCATTACCACTTGAAAACTATCTGTACCAATGACTGGGCTCACCCAAGTAACCGCGTTATAGTCTTTGTTGGTGCCTGTCCCTTCATTATTAACATTCGGATCATTATAGTACAAAACCTTGGCAACATTTCCGGTAGATGTGAATTTTCCTGAGCAAATGATCGCATTTTGCGCAGCAGAATAACTTGCATAAATTTTCGGTATAGTTGTAGTAACATTACCATAGTAGCTAGTGGTATTATTGTTAAATACCTCATTATTATTGAAGATGGCCGCATCAGCTGCTGCAATAAATGTCTTTGCTTTTCCAAGAGTATAATTCCCTCCGCCCATTAAAGCTGTACCTAGAGTTGTTTTTTCTGATACGGATTCCTTATCATGTGCAGCATTGAAAGCATGCCCCAATTCGTGCGCCAGACCACCAAGCCATTTCGTAAATGGATCAGTTCCTACATTAGCGATGTTAAATCCGCTGTAATCCATAGCAAAGCAATATCTTCCAGTACCATAAAACGGATTACTGTTATCTGGATCGGAACCACCACTAAATGAGGGCATTAAAATTAAGACATGTTGGCTTTGTTTTAATGTTGGATTTGCTGCATAAAAATTATTAACTTCTGTTACCCCTAACGTTCCGTTGAAATTTCCTTTTGACTGCGTACTTCTAATTACGCTTACCTGCACCAGTTGCGTAGCCGGATCTTTAATAAGACCAAAAGTTTTCGGCCCGTAACCATTTCTTTCCATTTCCTGCAAATAGAATTTTTGAACCCATGATAGTATTCCATCAAAACGCTTTTTATAATTAGGCAGCGTATCTAGATCGTTAGGAATCAGGTAAGCAACGGTTAGATTACGAGAATTAGATTGAATTGCATTTGCACTGATCTGCGTTGCATTAGCATTCACATCCACATTTTCTTCGACGACTGTATCGGCCTTTTTGCACGAAGAGATCGCCCCTAACATAAGGATGCTTAAAATTAAAAAATTTGTAATTTTCATAAAAGTGACTTAATGTGGTTAGTTTTTAATACCCAAATTCATATTTGTTGTTCAATTTTTTATCTGGTAGATCATTTCGGTTTACTAAGCACCTCTCCATATCACCTAGGGTGCAGGAGAGGGCTAGCACTCAACTTAACCAACCTTGTTTTTTAATAACGATATACGTTAATTTCTGCCAAATGTGTTGATGTTGTGGCAGGGCCAATTGCATTTTTAGCTGTAACCTTTACATATCTCCAAAATTCTGGAGCAATAGCATATGATTGTGGAGATTTATTTACGGGATCAAAGGTGAGGTTACTTCCTACTGTTGTCCAGGTAATCCCATCTTTACTTGCCTCAAGATCAAAAACAGTAAAGCCTGCATTATTATTTTGCCTAGCCACCAATTCGATTCGGGTCACAAAAATTTCACTTTTCATATCTATAGCAATCCAATGAGGAAAAACCGGTGCAGGTGATTGCCATTTTGAATGCCAATAAGTAGAAACATTTCCATCAATTACAAAATTTGCACGGCCATTTGCAGTCCCTTCTCCTACCAGTTCTTCACTGCTTGCAGTTGCAGTCCACCCAGTTTTGGTGGCTAAGATTTCCGAAAGCCTTGGAGCCAAAAGAAAAATCGTCTTATTTGCTCCAATTTTGTAGCCGTCAGCGTTTACAATACTGATTGGCAAGAGATAATCAACTTTATCATTAAACTTTTTGGAAAAATATTCAACTTTAATTCGTTCAGAATTGACCTGACCGGCCTGAATAGTTGCAGACAGCGTACTGATCTTATATGCATCTGCTGGAAACTTTTGAAATGGCGTTAAACCTTGAGCGACCCGAGAAACATTTAAGCTATCAAAAGCCTTATCGTCTACCACAAATTTAATATTGATCGGGCTTGCCGGCAATCCTAAAGCGCCAAATGCAGCACTAAACTCAAAAGATCTTGCCTGATCCTGGTATGGAAATATCAGCAGATTTTGGGTATTGCCCGTGGCTCTTGCGATATAAACATTCGCACCATCTTTTGAATCTGTTTGTGTTTGATATGCCGGTTCCGTTTTCTTGCATGCACTGAATAATGCTATTGCCGCGATGAGCATGTAGCTCATTTTTTTATAACTTCTCATTTGTTGAACGATTAGTATTAATAACCTGGAAACTGAACCAATTGCTTATTTCTATCCATTTCATCCTGACCGTAAGGATAGAAATAATATTTACGTTGCCAAACGGCACGATTGAAGGCAACTTTTCTTTGATGGAATATTGGATCCGAAAGGCTCGTTCCTCCATCTATATTCATTCCATAATATGGCCCGCCCTGTCTGAAGCCAGGTTGCTCTGTTACCTTCCATCGTCTGACGTCAAAATACCTGGAGCCATTTTCCATACACAGTTCTATACGCCGCTCTCTCCGTATCTGCGAACGAAGCTCGTTTTGATTTCCTGCAGTTAAAGCCGGTATGCCACCACGCGTCCGAACTAAATTCAGATACTTCAGAACATCAGGATTTCCAGGATCACTTTCATTTAAGGCTTCTGCGTATATTAAATATAATTCGGCCAGACGAATCATCATTCCAGGGCGTTGCAAATAAACATAAGGACTAAAGCTAAATGTTGGATGGATATTCTTTCTTGAAGTATATCCGGTTTTTGGCCAATTACGGGTTTCACCTGCTTTGCCCGAATTACCAGTGAAGAAATATTCTACACGGGCATTGTTTGTTCCGGCCTTTGCTACTGCAGGGGTAACCGAACCATTAAAAGTTACATCAACATAAAAACGAGGTTCGCGATTGGTATACATGGTATTGGTACCCGCCACGTAATAAGCGTTAGCAGTATTGGTGTAAGTATTTTCATTATAACCCATGCCACCAATTTCACTACCATCCCGCATTCTGAAATCATCAACTAGCTCTTGAACTAAGGCGAATCCATTCCATGGTGTTCCTTGGATTGAACGAGGAGCTGAACTGTATTCATAAACATTAGAACTATTGGCTACTCTCAACCATATTGCTTCAGTTCTCCAACCGTCCCAATAAAGGTTACGACAAGATAAAAATGCAGCTCTAAAAGGATCTGGATCAGAAACTTTATATAAAGCTTTACCATTGCTCTCTGCTAAATCAATGGCTACTTTGGCCGCTGCCGCTGCTTTTGTCCATCTACCCGCATCATAGGTTTGATTGAAAAGCTGCTTACCGTCCAAATTTCTGAAATCGGCCAGTTCCCTGTTGCCATTAAAAAGTGGACTCGCATGATAAAGCAAAATTTGAGCTTCAACTGAAGAGGCGATGATCTGATTGATTCTACCAGCTTTCGTCGGATCGTAATCATTGGTGCCCACAGCAAAATTATTTACTGGCAGCTTCTGTTTCGCTTCGCCGATTTCCTTCAATACAAATGCAACACTTTCATCCCAACTACTTCTCGGTATTTGATAATTATCTTCAGGCGTTCCTGATTGAAGAGGCATAATTACAACAGGCCCATATTGTCTCATTAGCAGCCAATAATAATAAGCACGTAAGAATTGTGCTTCACCTTTATATTGATTGATAATTTGTGTACCATTATTTAGCGCTAAAATTTCTTGGTTTTTATCTATATTCTCTAAAAAGATAGTGGCCAATCTTATTTTTTCGTAAAAACCAAGGGACCCAATATTGACAGATGTTGCAGCCAGGGCACCGCTATTTAACCCTGGATTTTCCCAATTACTGATATCAGATTCATCCGTTGTGATGGAAAACTGTAAGATACCACTAGTGGCCCATGGATCTGGAATGGAACCATAAAGTCCGGCAAGCCATCTTTCGGTTTGTCCCCGATTGGTAAATATTCCATCCACAGTAACCAGATTATCGGGTACAGTATCGAAAAAATTCTTTTTGCAACCCATTGGCAATAACATAGCTGCGCATAATGCCAGGATAATTAATCTATTTAATTTCATGTTCTTTATTATTGAAAATTAACGCGTAAACCGATGTTATAAGTCGTCATGTTAGGATAAGAGGCGCCACGCCCATCTCCAAGTTCAGGATCCCAAAATTTCCATCTGGAAATGGTTAAAAGGTTTGTCCCATTGGTATATAATCTTACTTTTTTTATTCCCACTTTTTCAAAAGCTTTCGGATTGAATGTATAGCCAAGTTCTGCACTCTTTAAACGAACATAGTCTGCTCTTTGAATCCACCAGGTACTAGTATAATAATTTGTTGTAGGATCTTGCGTAGTTGATAAACGAGGGTAAAAGGGTCTTTGATTAGGATTATCGGGTGTCCAGCGATCCAATACCTGGGTATACATGTTGCTATTGGTCGGCCCATTGGTAAATGGGGTAGTTGCATCACCACTTGCATAGTTAAAATCTACCTGTCCGGCACCTTGAAAAAATAGTGCAAGGTCGAAACCTTTAAAACCAGCGCCAAAATTTAAGCCATAAACCATACGTGGAACTGAACCAAAGCCAATCGCCGTTTGATCGTCGCCGTTAATTACGCCATTACCATCTAAATCTTTATAGCGGATATCTCCTACACGAACATCGCCGGCTTGATTTGGTGCATTGTCGATCTCTGCCTGTGATTGAAACAATCCCATATCGATGTATCCAAATCTTTGCCCTATTGGTTGCCCAATCCTATCGAGATAAGGATATTTCCAACGAGCATTACCGTCAAAAATGTTTTTGTTTATATTGTAGTTAAATACGCCTCTAAAACTTACAAAGTTCCTGTCTCCAAAATTCTTGGTGTAATTCAAGCTCACGTCGATTCCTTTATTATCTACCATACCAATGTTATTATATGGTAGATTAGCGAATACGAACCCGGAATTATATGGTAAAGCAGAATTGGTTACCAGAATATCCTCTCTTTTTTCCTTAAATAATTCCACAATTAGTTCCAACTCATTTTTTAAGAAATTCATTTCGAAGCCCAGATTCTGTCTGTAAGAACTCTCCCATTGAACGTTGCCTCCGATTCGGGTTTCAGCATAACCAGTGTTGCCCGATGGTGTTTCGCCAAACGAGTATCCTGCTCCGTTTCCAATAGTGGTGAGGTACAAGAACCTTAAACTTGGATCAAGTAAAGCGGCATTTCCTGACAATCCATAAGTGTATCGTAATTTGAAATGACTGATTACATCTTTCAAAGGTTCAAAGAACTTCTCGTTTGATACAATCCACCCAGCGCCTATAGACGGGAAGAAACCAAAGCGTTTGGTGGGTATAAAATTGTCAGATCCGGAATATGAAAAGTTACCTTCGATGAAGTATCGGTCATTATAACCATAAGTTGCCCTTCCAACAAAATTACGCTGTCGGTATGGAATTGCCCCTTTATAGCCAGCAGCATCTACCCTTGACTGTGCATCGCTGAAGTCAGACTGGTTGAAAAGGATTAGTCCACCTACATCACTTTTGCCAAATTTACGGGAATAGTTAATGGCACTTTCTACATAAAGCCTTCTATCTCCAAAACGGGAGATACCAAAACTTAAATCATTATTGCCTGCAGAGGTTATCTGAGTGATAAGATTTCCATTGGCGTCTCTACCTGTCGCATTATAGGTTTGCAAGGTTCTTCCACGACTGGTGGTGTTATTGGAGTTTACATCATACGCAAACATTGCAGATACATTAAGACCCTGCGTTAAAAAAGCCAGATCTTGCGTAACCTTGATGTTCGATCTTATTACATTGGTAAAAGTTGTACGCACACCTGATTGTGTTAATGCCATATAAGGACTGATTCCAGCACCAGAAAGCTGCGGAAATTGACCATTGCTATATTGAATCGGTATGGTATGTGGTGGCGTTGAGGTAGTCAAACTAAAAATTTGATTCACACCATAATTAGGTTCATTGTAATTGGTTATAAATCCGTTTACACCAAAATCCAACTTCGTAGTTTTAGTTACATTTAGATTTAGATTACTGGTAAAGTTGAAACGATCTAATTTTAAGGTAGAGTTATAAGATTGAATATCATCCGTTTTGAATAAGCCAGTTTCTCCGAAATAGCCTGCAGATAAGTAATATGTTGCATTTTCCGATCCACCACCCACATTTAGTGTTAATCTTTTATTCTGTCCGAAATCCTTGAAAATCTCATCATACCACCTCACATTAGGATATAAATCAGGATCAACCACACTTGCCGTTCTGTTAATCGCGTCTTGAGTATATAAGGGTGTCCTGCCCCTCATGGTAAGACCTTCGTTGAATATCGACATAAATGTTGGTCCATCGATAAAGTCTGGTAAAGCTGTAAACTTATTAATGGCCTGATTAAATTCAGCATTCACGCTGGGTTTGCCTGCTTTACCTTTTTTGGTGTTGATTAAAATGACACCATTGGCGCCTCTTGTACCGTAAACTGCCGTTGCTGAGGCATCCTTTAAAACGGTAAAACTTTCCACATCTTCCGGATCAATATTATTGATACTTCGGTCAGGCACTCCGTCAACAACCAGCAATGGCGTTCTCGGGCTTGATCCGAATGTTGCAATCCCGCGAATAAATATGTCAGAAGCATCACTACCAGGTGCACCTCCTCTTTGATAGGCTACCACTCCAGCTAGCCTTCCTGCGATTGCATTGGTTAAATCCCTCACAGGCAATTTGAGTTCCTCAGCTTTAATTGTTGACTGGGAACCAACCAAACTTGCTTTCTTCTGCTTACCGAAACCTACGATAGCAACCTCATTCAGATTTCCGGCTTCAGGTTCCAGAGTAACATTGATATCAACCTTATTCCTGACTGGTGTTGTGGTAACCTTATAACCCACAAATATGAATTCCAGTTCATCAGTTGGCTGCACATCTATTGAATAAAATCCTTTCTCATCGGTTACGGTTCCCTTGGTAGTGCCTTTTACTTTAACCGATACACCTGGGATTGCAACGCCTAATTCGTCCTTAACATAGCCGGAAACCTTTAAAAAGACTTTCTTATGGCTTAAATCCCTTGTAGTGTTTTCATGAAATTTTCGATGTACAGAGTGGGATTTTGCCGCATAGGTCACCCCGTGTGCGGCCATAAAGCAGCCCAGCATTAAGTAGTAAATTCTCATAGTTTGTTTTTTGTTTATTTAGATCATTTCAACCAATGGTTTGGTTACATATTTTTATATCTAGTGGTTTGAAGTTTTCGTCATGAATTTTACAGCGTCATGCCCCTATTTTACTGATTCGCATCTCTGGTTCATTTCCATTATGCATAAGTTCCATCATTCACAATCTTGCTTTGCAATAGAAAAGGTATTACCTTAACTTCATTGGCCCTATACACATCATCAAATAAATATTAGCTCAAGGTGCGTCTACAGCCTATTATTATCATCTAAGCGCTTTACATAAGTTAAGAATAAAATTAAACTTTATTTAGTATTTGTAAACACTAAATTTTAACCAGAAATAGCTAATTATTAACTGGTTGATATTTTTTCTTTGATGCTCTAATTAAAAGTAAATGCTTTAGTTTAATACTGTAATTATTATTAACAATGCCTTTCTAGCGATTAATGTGCCCGTGCGAAAGATTAAAATTGTTTCTTATTTTTAGTATGTTATAAATGGTTTATCCAGTTTGGTTCTGATACTTATTAAACAACGGTAACGCATGTTTACAAATACTAAACGAATTTAAACTGACGCAGTCGGAATTTGTTATTTATGACATTCCAATCCATTTGAAAAATTTTGTAAATATAATTATCTGTTATACAATGTATTACAGAAAATTAAAATTGACTTTGGAAATTTATAGCTAGTCTTTCTCTACTAGATGAGATAAGAGTTTTAGTGTTTTTTAAGATTACACCTTGGATTTACATGAACAATATCAGTGAGAGTAGATATTTCAGACCGTTTAATAAGTTGTGTTGAGATAGAAGATGCCCTTAAGATTATATTTCACATTGAAACTGGAAACGATCACAATCAAGCAATAGCTTATTATCCGTTTGATGCAATATAGTTTTACAACTTTTTTTAGAAGATTCTACCTGTGGAAAGGTCAACGAGTTTTGGAGAAACAGCCCGGCCAATGCCATTAAACACAACTTTGATGCCCATCACTTTTCCTATTGAAGTTTTGTAATTGGTATTTAGCACATTTTTTCCATTAATAAATATGGAAGCTTTTCTGTTCCTCACCTGAATCTTTACTTCTCCGCCATTCACGGGGTCAAATGCCAATGCACTTAAATTATCTTCGGAACCAAACACACGCATTTCGGAAAATTTATAGTCACAAAATACCGAGCAATCTTTACGAAAAAGGTTAATTACATGCTTGTCTTTTTCGCCTAGGATAATGATTGCAGTTCCTACGCACTGTGTACCCGGACGGTTCCGTTCTGAAAAAACGCTACAAGAAAACATGAAATTATCACCGCTAATGGATGACGGCTTTACATTACTATAACCAATCATAAAAGGTTTTCCAGTATCCAGGCCAGCCGAATCCAACTGTTTTTCGGAGACAAAAATATTTTTAGGATCAAGGGCTTGTAATCCGATAATTGGAAAGGCTCGGGAAGTGTCATTACCGGAATTTGCGACCCAACCCTTAGTTTGCATAAATACACTTGTGGTATCTATAGCTCTTCCATTATGATATAAAGTAGCATAAACAACTCCCGGATTTTTAAAAAATTTTGCCACCTTTTTATTGCCACTGATGGATGATCGGTTGGCCTCTTCTAGAAAATCAATTTCATATTTTTCATCTTCGTCGAAACTTTCTAAATGATTGAGCTTAAAAACTGCGGAATGAGGAACATTTCCATAGGGATTTACACAAACCAATTTTACCAACGGTTCTTTTTTATATGCATGCCAAATCACAGTTCCTATTGCTAAGATCAATAACACTGAAAATGCTAACACAAATCTTTTAACTATGTGTCTTTCTACCTTTGGCGATTCGGCCGGCAAATCTGGAGATTGTATGTTTTCCGAAATTGTTTCTCGATCCCTTGAGTGTTTATAATATATCCCTAGTTCACTCCAGTTACGATGGCCAATAAATTGTGCCAATGCATCTCGGGTAGCTTGTTGTGGGTTATAGTTTTTAGAGGTTTGTAATTTTCCAAGAACACGCCTTAAAGTATTTTCACTTAAATATATCTTGGTTTGTTTACCCAAACGACTGGATAGTGCACTATAATCAGCAGAGCGCCATTCGACAACGGGCTTACCCCCCATCTTTTTTTCAATTTCAGAAACACAATACTCTGATAGTTCATAAAAAAATTGTGTTTCGTTATTTCCAAAACCTGAATACATAGCTTATAAACGTCTGATTTGCAATAAATTATTTTGACAATAAATTTCAAATATTTTGTAATAGCCATCTTTACCCGGCGGCATCAGTTTGACTTAGATTTACATTAACTATTAATGACAGATTGCAAACATAATAAACTATCGATATTAATCGTGATGATATTTACTGATTTAAGCCATTAAACCGAACTAAAATATTTGCCGATAATTTGTAAACAAATGCAAAACAACAAAAGTCTAGGGCGGTTCATTTGATCCTACACCCCAAATAATAGAGAGAACTAAACGGAAATTTTCCAAAAAAAATATCAATATAACTATTACTACACTATGATAAGATCCACCTGTACCAAAATTTGTCTGGTATTTATTTTTCTATATGCAATATCGTTAACAAGTTCAGCCAATCCAATCGAGGAACTTGTTAAAAGAATTGCTAAGCCCTATTCCAAAAATATAAAATTTGAGCAATCTCCAGCCAATAGTGGTAAAGACTTTTTTGAGCTGGAAAGTAGAGAGGGGAAATTGATCATTAAAGGGAACAGCTATAATTCAATGGCATACGGCCTCAATCATTACCTGAAGTATTATTGCAATACCAGCGTTTCATGGTACAAAGATGATGTTATAGACCTTCCGAAAACAATGCCAATGTTAAGTGCGAAGGTGAATCAGGAAGCTAGGGTTAAAAACCGTTTTTTCCTTAATTATTGCACCTTTGGTTACACTATGCCCTGGTGGGATTGGCAAGATTGGGAACACCTGATTGACTGGATGGCCTTAAATGGCATTAATATGCCGCTTTCCATTACCGGACAGGAAGCTATCTGGTATAAGGTATGGTCTAAAATGGGTTTAAGTGATACCGAAATTCGCAGTTATTTTACTGGTCCTGCGTTCCTACCTTGGCACAGAATGTCAAATATAGATCACTGGGATGGACCACTTCCAAAGTCATGGCTGGATAATCAATTGGAATTGCAAAAAAAAATTGTAAGAAGAGAGCGTGAATTAAACATGAAACCCATTCTGCCAGCATTTGCCGGCCATGTTCCTGAAATCCTCAAATCTAAATATCCA
>Ga0308159_1004114_pt1 | contig 13643 bp, 16 predicted proteins | sample PhyCR1_FD_201040 | JGI IMG/M metagenome (GOLD analysis project Ga0308159, IMG submission 201040) | Phyllosphere microbial communities from UC Gill Tract Community Farm, Albany, California, United States - DLSLC.R1 | ecosystem: Host-associated > Plants > Phyllosphere > Unclassified | place: USA... | reverse complement strand
GAGGCGACCGATGCGGGCGGGCAGCTGCTGTCGACCAACAGCTATTGGGAAGCGGCGGACGATGCGGGCTATCGCGCGCTGACCGCCATGGGCGCGGCCCCCGTCACCGCGACCGCGACGACGCAAGCGCAAGGCGAGGAGACGCTGGCCAGCGTCACCCTGACCAATGGCGGCACCGTTCCTGCGATCGAGACCAAGCTGACCGTGATGAATGCCGACGGCAGTCAGGTGCTGCCCGCCTATTTCAGCGACAATTACGTCACCCTGATGCCCGGAGAGACCCGCGTGATCGAGATTCGCTACCCTACGGCCAAGGCGGACAAGCCGATGGTGAATGTGCGCGGCTGGAACGTCACCGCGACCGCCACGGACCTGCGCCCGTGAGCCGGGTGATCCTGACCGCGCTCGCTGCGCTGACCCTTGCCAGCCCGGCTGTCGCGCAGACCGCGGCGAAGGAAACGGATGCACAGCGCTGGACCCGCGAATGGGAGGAGCGGTTGCACAACGACTTCGCCTATCTGGCGCGCTACCGTAGTGACAATGCCAAGCTGCCTGCGCCGGTGGTGGGGCAGCCGCGCATCGTCTTCATGGGCGATTCGATCACCGAGGGCTGGGTCGGCAAGATGCCGCAATTCTTCACCCCCGGTCGGATCGGACGCGGGATCAGCGGGCAGACGACTTCGCAGATGCTGCTCCGCTTCCGGCAGGACGTGATCGACCTGCATCCGGCGGTGGTGCAGATCATGGCGGGCACCAACGACATTGCGGGCAATACCGGCCCGACGACCGACGCGCAGGTTCAGGGCAATATCATGTCGATGGTCGAGCTGGCCCAGGCCAACGGCATCCGTGTGATCCTGGCCTCGATCCCGCCCGCCGATCATTTCGAGTGGAAGCCGGGCCTGGCCACCGCACCGCGCATCGCGACGCTCAATGCCTGGTTGAAGACCTATGCCAAGCAGATCGGCGCGACCTATGCCGATTACTGGTCGGTCCTGCATGTCGGGGACGCGCTGAACCCGGCCTATGGCACCGATGGGGTGCATCCCAATGCGCAGGGCTATGCCGCCATGGCGCCGGTCGCCGATGCCGCGATCAAGCAGGCGCTTGCGAAAGCTCAGCCGCGCAGGATGCGGTAATTCAACCGCGCGGTCGCGATCGGCTTTTCGCGGTCCTCCTGCCAGGCGGTCACCTCGACATTGGCGGTCCGCTGGCCGAGGCGCAGGATGGTGCCGACCGCGCGGGTCGGATGGTCGCGACCGGTACGCAGATAATCGGTCGTGACCGTCACCGGCTTGATCCGCGTCGACCCCTCGTTCGACAGGCGGTGGGTCAGCGCGGCGATGCCCGCCACCTCCAGCAGCCCGGCGATCGCGCCGCCCTGTAACAGGCCGGGCCAGCCCATCACATGCTCGCCGAACGGCATGATCAGCTGCGGCAGCCCGTCGACCCATTCGATCGAACAGCCAAGCCATTCCGCATAGGGGGGCAGCACCATCGCCTGGCCGATGCCGGTACGGGGGGCGCTCATGCGGTCATGCCGATAAAGGTGCCCGCGACATGCGCGACCGGATCGTCGGGGTCGCCGTCATGCGCGATGCCCCGGACAAAGGCGATGCTGCGGGTCAGGCGATAACACTCCCCGCGTCCGATCACGGTGCGTTCGGGGACGGCGGGGCGGAGATAATCGACCCGCAGGTCCAGCGTCACATGCGGCTCGAAATGCCCTCGCTTCAACCAGACGGCGACGCTGGTCGCCATGTCCATCATCGCGACGATCGGTCCGGAGGCGATCACGCCGCTGGTCGGATCGCCGATCAGCCGTGCGTCGTAAGGCAGCGCCAGCTCCGCCCAGTCTTCCCCGTGCGCGCGGTACGCGATGCCCAGATGCTGGCCATGCCCGCCGCCCAGGCCACCCATCGCGACGAAGCGTTCCATGTCGAACCCCATGATGCGATGCTCTACACCAGCCATGCGCTGGCGCAAAAGGAGAGAGATATGGACGGCCGGGTGACGATCGCGGTGACGGACGGCGTGGCCGATGTGCGTCTGGCGCGCGGGGAAAAGCTGAACGCCATCGACCGCGCGATGTTCGATGCGCTGGCCGAGGCGATCGACGCGCTGTCGTCGCGGTTCGACCTGCGCGCCGTGGTTCTGTCGGGCGAGGGGGAGGGGTTCTGCTCCGGCCTCGACATGGCGGCGATGGCGGGCGGCGAGCTGGCGGGGCTGGACCTGGCGGCACGCAGCCATGGCCCGGCCAATCTGGTGCAGCAGGTCGCGTGGGGCTGGCGGACGCTGCCGGTGCCGGTGATTGCGGCGGTTCACGGCGTGGTGTTCGGCGGCGCGACCCAGATCATGGGCGGCGCGGACATCCGTCTCGCTCATCCCGCCACCCGCTTTGCGATTCGTGAGCTGCATTGGGGCATCGTCCCCGACATGGGCGGCTTCGCGCTGTGGGGCGGGGTGCGTCAGGATGTGCTTCGCGAATGGGTCTATACCGCGCGCGAATTCGATGCGGTCGAGGCACAGGCGGCGGGATTCGTCACCCGGCTGGCGGAGGATCCGCGCGGCGAGGCGCTGGCCCTGGCGCAGACGATCGCCGGGCGAAGCCCCGATGCGGTGCGGAGCGCCAAGCGGCTGTTCGCGGCAATGGGAAGCGAACCGGAGCAAATGCTGGCGATGGAGAGCGCCGAGCAGGTGGCGCTGATGCAGGGCGCGAACCACCGGGAAGCGGTGCGGGCGAATATGGAGCGGCGGCGGCCGGTGTTCACTGACGTTTGATGAGTTCACGCCATCTCCCGCCACGATGGCCCCTCTCCCGGCAGGGGGAGGGGTTGGGGAGGGGCCAAGGGCTACAAACGCCGGTCTCTGTGAAACTCCATGCCCTCCCCCATCCCAGTTTCAGGTAAACGATGCCCCGCATCGTTTAGGTCATGCTGGGGGCATGACCGACCTGAAACTCGCATGCGGGAGGGGTATGCCTGTGGCGGATGGCGTGGGCAAACAAAAAGGGGGAGCCTCCTTCGAGACTCCCCCTTCCTTCGGCTTTCGCGAAAATTATTCCGCGGTCGCCTTGATGATCTTGCCCGGATTGCGGGGCGGCTCGCCCTTGGGCAGCGCGTCGACATGCTCCATGCCGCTCTCGACCTGGCCCCAGACGGTGTACTGGCGGTCGAGGAAGCGCGCGTCGTCGAAGCAGATGAAGAACTGCGAATTGGCCGAGTTCGGATCGTTGGTCCGCGCCATCGAGCAGGTGCCGCGCACGTGCGGCTCGGCGTTGAATTCCTGCTTCAGATTGGGCTTGTCCGAACCCGACATGCCGGTGCCCGTGGGGTCGCCGCCCTGCGCCATGAAGCCGGGGATGACGCGGTGGAACACGACGCCGTCGTAAAAGCCTTCATTGGCAAGGCCGCCGATGCGCGCGACATGCTCGGGCGCCAGGTCGGGGCGCAGCGTGATCACGACATCGCCGCTCTCGAGCGTCAGGGTCAGCTTGGAAAAAGTCTCGGCCATAAGGGGTCTTCCTTGGTTGATGCCCCGCAGGTAGGCATTCCCGTGCCCGCTGGCAAATGCCGCCGTCGCAGTTTAGAGGCGTGACACAGCGTTCATGATCGATCGAGGGAGGCCGAGATCAGCGACACCGAACTCCCCGAACTCGACACCGAGACCCCGTTGCCCGAAACCCAGCTGGACGAGGACGACCGGCTGAAGCCCGAATATGTGACGGCCGTGCTCGACGCGCTGGAGGCGGGCGACGACGAGGGCGCCCGTGCGCTGGTCGAGCCGCTGCACCCCGCCGACATCGCCGACCTGTTCGAGCTGGTCGGCGACGAGGAGCGCGTCAACCTGGCGCGCGCGGTCGCGGACCTGCTGAACGGCGACGTCTTCGCCGAGATGAACGACTATGTGCGCGAGCAGCTGATCCAGGCGCTCGAACCGCATGAAGTCGCCGATATCGCTTCCGAACTCGACACCGACGACGCGGTCGCCATCATCGAGGACATGGACGAGGACGAGCAGCGCGCGGTCTTGCGCGCGCTCGACCCCGACGACCGCGCCGCGATCGAGGAGGCCTTGTCCTTCCCCGAGGAGTCCGCCGGCCGCCTGATGCAGCGCGAGCTGATCGCGGTGCCCGAACATTGGACGGTGGCCGAGACGATCCAGTTCCTGCGCGACGACGAGGAACTGACCACCGATTTCTGGGAAATCTTCGTCGTCGATCCGGGGCACCGCCCGATCGGCACCTGCCAGCTCTCCTGGATCCTGCGCGCGCCGGGGCAGATCGTGATCGGCGACGTGATGAAGCGCGAACAGACCCTGATCCCGGTCGACATGGACCAGGAAGAAGTCGCGCTGCGCTTCCAGAAATATGCGCTGATCTCGGCCGCGGTGGTCGATGGCAGCGGGCGGCTGGTCGGCATGATCACCGTCGACGATATCGTCCACATCATCCAGCAGGAGGCGGGCGAGGACGTACTGCGCCTGTCGGGCGCGGGCGAGGGCGACATCAACGAGCCGATCCTGGACAGCTACAAGAGCCGCGTCCGCTGGCTGCTCGCCAACCTGATCACCGCGATGGTCGCCTCCTCGGTGATCGCGGCGTTCGAGGGGACGATCGCGCGGATGGTGGCGCTCGCCACGCTGATGCCGATCGTCGCGGGCGTGGGCGGCAATGCGGGCACGCAGACGCTGGCGGTGACGGTGCGCGCGCTGGCGACCAACCAGCTGACCCGGTCCAACACCGCGCGTGCGATCATGCGCGAGATTCGCGTGGCGATGATGAACGGCGTGACCGTCGCGGCGGTGATCGGGGTGGGGGTGAGCCTGGTCTTCGGCAACCCGGCGCTGGGCATGGTGATCGCGGTGGCGATGATGACCAATATCCTGGTCGCGGGGCTGGCGGGCGTGCTGGTGCCGGTGACGCTCGATCGCTTCGATGCCGATCCTGCGGTCGCGTCCTCGGTGTTCGTGACGATGACGACCGATTCGATCGGATTCCTGGCGTTTCTGGGCCTGGCCACGGCGGCGGGCCTGACCGGCTAAGCTATTCCTCCCCTTACAGGGGAGGAATTAATGATCGTGATCATGCCCGTGCCCGTGCGGCACGTTGCGCAGCGCCTCCAGCACCTCGTCGGTGCGCGCGGGGTCGCCGATCGCCAGCACATGGCCCGCGCTGTCGGCGGTCAGCGGGTCGCCGTTCCAGTCGCACATCCGCCCGCCCGCGCCCTCGACCACCGGGACCAGCGCGGCGAAGTCGTGCAGCTTCAGCCCCGATTCGCACACCAGATCGATATGGCCGCTCGCCAGCAGGCCGTAATTGTAACAGTCGCCGCCATAGACCGGCCCCTGGCGCGGCGACTGGCCGCTGACCGCGGCGACCAGCGCCATGAAATGCGGCACGTCTTCGTCGTCGAACAGATGCGGGCTGGTCGTCGCGATGGTCGCGCCGTCCAGATCGCGACAGGCGCGGGTGCGCGTCGGTTGCCCGTTGAACAGGGTCGGCCGTCCCGCCACGCCCAGCCAGCGCTCGCGCGCGATCGGCTGGTCGATGATGCCCAGCACCGGCCAGCCATTGTCGACCAGCGCGATCAGCGTGCCGAAGATCGGCCGCCCGACGGTGAAGCTGCGCGTGCCGTCGATGGGATCGAGCACCCATTGGCGCCCCGTCACGCCGTCCTTGACGCCATATTCCTCGCCATGAATGCCGTCGCCCGGACGCTCCGCCTCCAGGATGCGGCGCATCGCCGCCTCCGCCTCACGATCGGCCAGCGTCACGGGCGAGCGGTCCTCCTTGATTTCCAGCCCCATTTCGGCGCGGAAATAGGGGCGGATGGCGGCTCCGGCAGCATCGGCAAGACGAAGGGCCAGCTTAATATCGTCGGCGTGTACGGACATATTAACCCGGATAGGATAGGACTGCGCGATCAGCAATGGACGCCATGATCGCGACGGGATAGGCGTTAACTATCTTAATATAAGGAATGGGGCGATGAGGGCAGTATTGGGCGTTCTCCTGGCAATGGCAGCGGTACCGGCCGCAGCGGCCCTGCGTCCCGGTGCCCCGGCCCCCGACTTCACCACGCGCGGCGCGGTGGCGGGCAAGGTCTTCACGCTGCACCTCAAGGAACAGCTGCGCCACGGCCCGGTCGTCCTGTATTTCTTCCCCGCCGCCTTCACGAGTGGATGCAGCGCCGAAGCGCGCGCCTTTGCCGAGAAGATCGACGCCTTTCGCGCGGCCGGTGCGCGCGTGATCGGCATGTCGGCCGACCCGGTCGACAAGCTCGCCGCCTTTTCCAAGGCCGAATGCGCGGGCAAGTTCCCGGTCGCCAGCGCCGGTCCCGCGATCGTCAAGGGCTATGACGTCGCGCTCGGTCGTCAGATCGAGGGTCGCGATATCACCTCGCGCACCAGCTATGTCATCGGTCGTGATGGCCGCGTCGTCTTCGTCCATGACGACATGAACCCCTCCGAGCATGTCGCCACGACGCTGGCGGCGGTACGCGAACTGCAAAATCGTCGCTGACAGGCACGTGTCATGGGGCTTTACAGGGGATGGGGCGAAACGGCGGATGCGGAGCCGCGGCGAGCCATGACGACGCCTGCCAGTTTGTATGAGCGTATCGGCAAGTTTCTGGAGGACCACCGGCTTTCCCCCGATCCGGCGCATTACGCCTTTGTCCATGCGATCCTGACCAATCCCAAAGGCAGCCTGGCGCGCGCGGTCGCGTCGCTGATCGATGGCGGCGTCCGCCTGCACCAAGACGATATCGTCCGGCTGGGTGGTCCGGTGGGGGCGTCGCGCCCCATGCCCGAACCGGATGCGGCCGAGCCGGCCGCCCGCGAATCGGCGGCCGACCGGGTCGCACCGCCCGAGGCGGAGGCGCGGTCGGACGCGCTGGCCGAGCAGACCGAGAATCAGGTCACGGCATTCATGTCGGTGATGCGCACCTTCCAGGAGGATACCTCGGCCTTCGGGGCCAATCTGGCGCGCAACGTGGCGGAGATGAACCGCGAAGAGATCGACCTGCCGACGCTGGCGACGCTGACCGGCGAGATGCTGGAGCGGATCCACGCGACCGAGCAGCGACTGGAGCAGGCGACGGCGGAGGCCGACACGCTGCGCGAGAAGCTGGCCGAGGCGCGGGCGACGGCGCGACGCGACCCGCTGACCGGGCTGGCCAACCGGTTGGCCTTTTCCGAGGCGCTGGGACAGTGTTTCCAGGTGTCGGACACTTGCCATCTGGCGCTGTGCGACGTCGACCGGTTCAAGCGGATCAACGACGATCTGGGCCACGCCACGGGCGACCGGGTGCTGCATTCGATCGGCAAGATCCTGGCCGAAGAATGCCAGGGGCATCTCGTCTGCCGTCATGGCGGCGAGGAATTCGCTATCCTGATGTCCGGCCTGACCGCCAGGCAGGCGGCGGCGCTGGTCGAACGGGCGCGCGATGCGGTGCGCAACCGCCGGATGCGCGTGCGCGAGACGGGCGAGCCGGTCGGCGAAGTCACTTTCTCCGCCGGGATCACCGCGCTGAACCCCGAGGATACGCAGGAGACGCTGTTCGCGCGGGCCGATGCGCTTTTGTATCGTGCGAAAAAGGAAGGCCGCGACCGCGCCTGCAACGACGCCTGATTTTCCGCCATCCGATGGCGGAAAATCCCGTCGGATCGTGGCGGAATTTCCCAAGGCCAGAAACGGATTTCCAGAAAACCACGGTAATCCGCCATTTTTAAAACTGGCACGCTCTCTGCAATGTCCCTGGTATCGCCGGTCGGATGGTCCAACCGGCAGATATCTCAGGGAGTTTCACCATGTTCGCTTCGTTCCAGACCCGCCAAGTTCTCGTCTCGGTCCTCGGCGCTTTCGTCTTCGCCGGTCTCGCCATCACCAGCGCCGCACCGATCTTTCCGATCGCCTGAGCGTGATCGTGCCTTACCCCTCTGGCGGCCGGGCCATGCCATTCTGACACCCGGCCGTCCTTCTTTCCCCTATCAGGCGACCGCGCCTGCACCCACCAGGCTGACCGGCGCTTCCTCCTCGCGCGAATAGGTGCCCGTCAGCACCCCGGCGGCCAGCACATGCCCCGCCATCGCCTCGACCATCGCACCCCGACCCGGCGTCTGTCCGCCGATATCGACCACGGCATCCAGCGCGAACAACTGGAAGACATAACGATGTTCGCCATGCCCGCGCGGCGGATCGGGTGGCAGCCAGCCTTCGCTAAAATAGGAATTGCGCCCGACATCGCCCCCTTCGGGCGTGCCTGCGCCATCCGCGAAGATCGCGCCCTCGGCCAGTTCGCTTGCGCGCGGCGGCAGGTTCCAGACGATGGCATGGACCAGCGGCTGCGGCGTCGGGGCGTCGGCATCCTCGACGATCAGCGCCAGCATCGCCGTGCCCTCGGGCGGGTCGTTCCAATAGAGCGGCGGGGACACGCCCTCGCCATCGGCGGTGAAGCGTTCGGGCAGCCGCGCCATATCGCCAAAGGCCGGGCTGTGCAGCGGCATCGCGGCGGGCGGTGCCAGTTCGGGCCGGACGACCGCGATCGACTCCACCCCGGCGCGCCAGCCGCTCATCGCCTTGCCCAGCCAGCTGGGCAGATGTTCGAGCATCCTTGTCTCCTCTATCGCGGCTTCACGGGAACGGCCCGCGTGCGCCAGACGGTCAACGTATCGATCGCACCCCGGCATTCGGTCATCTGCTCGGCATGGAGCAGGCGGAAACGGGTGCCGTCCCAGCCAAATTGCTGCGCATCGCCGCAATCGCCCAGCCCCCGGCCCTTGCCCCAGCTCGACAGGCGGCCGTCGCGCGACCAGTCGACATTGACCAGGATTTCGGGCTGGCCGGGTTCGGGCGTCTCACCGAAATGATAGGCGAAGTCGAAGCTGGCGGGGCTCAACCGCCCGTCGCGCCAGATCAGCGGCTTCACCAGATAATTATAGGCGCCCGCGCCGCAGGACATCAGCACCAGCGTGCTGCGCCGGTCGAGCCGGTGCGCGTCGGCGCTGAACGGGCTGCCATCGTCGATCACGCAGCGATAGCGTCGCCGCGCCTCGCCGATCGCGGTGGCAGGGATGGCGGGGGCTGCGCCGGGCGGCGGGGTGACGACCTGCACCATGGGCAGCGCGGGTGTGGCACCACGATAGCGTTTCGTGCCGCGGGCGATCAGCGCGGAGGTCGTGCCCACACGTCCCTGCCGGTCGTCCATATAGCGAAAGGCGGCCGATGCGCCCGCCAGTGCAAGGGGGTGCGTGGTCGGTGTCCGCAGCGTTGCGCGTCGGCCCGTCGCGATGGCGGCGACAAGTGCGCTGGCGGAGGCGCCCTGCCACTTGCCCTCGCCGTCACGGTCCAGCGGGGTCGAGGCGATGGTCCGGCCGTCGACCCGGACGCTCGCCGTCTTCGCCTTGCCGGTCAGGTCGCGGATACGCACCGTCACCCGGCCGTCGCCGTCGCGCGCGACGATCAGCCCGACATCCTGCAGCATCGATTCCCCGGCCGCCAGCGACGCCGCCTCGCAGGCCCGGCCATTGTCACAGGCGACGATCCAGTCGCGGAACAGCTTCGGCTTGCCCGGCCTGGGCGTGTCCGGCGTGGTCGCCGCGCTCGCCGCCGTTGCGGCCAGTGCTACGCTCACGGCAAGGCTCATGCGAATCATACCCGATCAACCCCTTTGCTGGCGATCCCGTTCCGAACCGGATAGGGCGCGTTGCAACAGGCTTTGTGGCAGAGATGCGCGCCAGAAGAACAGGCCGGAAAGCAGGCCAAAGGAACAGGAGAGTGTCGATGAAGTCAGTGGGCGTGATCGGAGCCGGTCAGATGGGCGCAGGCATTGCGCAGGTCTCGGCGGCGGCGGGCTATGCGGTAAAGCTGGCGGACGTCTCGGCCGAGCGCGCCGAGGCGGGCAAGGCGGGCATCGCCAAGGCGCTCGACCGGCTGGTGACCAAGGAAAAGACGACGCGCGAGGACGCCGACGCACTGCTCGGCCGCATCGAGCCGGTCGGCAGCCTGTCCGCCATGGCGGATTGCGAGTTGGTGATCGAGGCGGCGACCGAGCGCGAGGCCATCAAGCGGGCGATCTTCGAGGAGGTCGGCAAGGTCATGTCCGACACCGCGATCCTGGCGACCAACACCTCGTCCATCCCGATCACCCGGCTGGCGCAGGCGGCCCCCGATGCGGGCCGCTTCGTCGGGGTGCACTTCTTCAATCCGGTGCCGGTGATGGGCCTGATCGAGCTGATCCGCGGCCTCGCCACCTCGAACGAGACGGTCGCCAAGGTCGAGGCTTTTGCGCAGGAGCTGGGCAAGCGCGTGGTCCACGCCAATGACGCGCCGGGCTTCATCGTCAACCGCGTGCTGATGCCGATGATCAACGAGGCGATCTTCGCGCTGGGCGAGGGCGTGGCGACGATCCCCGATATCGATGCGGCGTGCCAGCTGGGGTTGAACCATCCGATGGGTCCGCTGACGCTCGCCGATTTCATCGGGCTGGACACCTGCCTGGAGATCACCCGCGTGCTGTTCGAGGGCACCGGCGATCCCAAGTTCCGGCCCGCGCCGCTGCTGATCAAATATGTCGAAGCGGGCTGGTATGGCCGCAAGACCAGGCGGGGCTTCTATGATTATTCGGGTGCGGAGCCGGTGCCGACGCGCTGACCCACCAAATCCTCCCCATCTCCGATGGGGAGGTGGCAGGGCGAAGCCCTGACGGAGGGGCCTCGCCGCAGGCGAGGATGCCCCACCACCCCCGCTTCGCGGCGGTCCCCCTCCCCAAGCAAGCTTGGGGAGGAATTTAGAAGGCGCCGTGCACTCGCAGGGCGAACACTTCCGCAGGCCCTCGATCGCGATTGTACCCCGGATTTTCCACATATTGCGCGTCCAGCGTCACCGCGAGCGCGCGGGTGAGCGCGACGTCGTAATAGGCCTCGGCAATCTCCTCCGCGCCAGCATCGGGCAGCTTGCCGTCGCCGACCAGCACGCCCAGCCCGCCCGCCGCCAGATAGCGGCGATGTTCGGCCGAAATCCCGTTGGCGATCAGTGCCAGCCCGACCCGGTCCTGCGCCCGGCCCCAGCCTTTGCCGTTCAGCGACCCGCCGATCTGTGCCGTCCGGTCGATATCGGTGAAGTCATAGGGCTCGATCGACCCATCACTCACCCCGACCCGCGCGAACAGGCCGAGCGTATCGGTCAGCGCCTGGTCCATATTCATATAGCCGCCGACCCGTGTCATCCGCCGCCGGGTGACGGACGGGTCAACTGCACCGCCGGTCGCGGCGGCATAGGCCAGCGCCTCGTCGAAGCGGCTGAAATTCCCCCGGTTGCGGAAAAACCCGAAGCGCACCGATCCGGGTCGTCCGGCCACCTCGTGGCGATGCTCGACCTCGGCATCGAGCTGATACTGGCCGAAGCCATGTTCCAGCCGCTCGCCATTGGGGACGGTCGACAGGTTGAACAGCCCGGTGCGTAAGCTCCAGTCGCCGCGATAGAGTTCTGCGGCGATGCCCGTGGTATAGCCCCAGGCGTCGGCCGCATAATCGAAGCTGCCGGTATCGACCGCCGACCAGTTGAGGAAATCGCCGCGCGGGTCGTGGGCGTACGGGTTGGTATCGAACACGTCGCCGACGCCGAACTTGCCGATGGTCAGCACGACCCGGTCGACGCTGCGCGATCCGCCCAGCTGGTTGGCGACGCCCGCCACCGCCTCGCGCGGGCCGCCGAGGTCGAAGGTCTGGCGGAAAAAGGCGCGTTGCAGCCGGACATAGGGTTCGCTCTTGCCGACCTTATAGGCCTCGGCGCTCGGGAAGCCCGCGACGCCCAGCGTGTTGGACAGGCCGAAACCCTGGTCGATCTCGGGATTCACCCACAGTTCGCCGCCCTTCCAGGCGCGGGCGCCGACAAAGGCGGTGACGTCGGTCGTCTCCTTCAGCTGACGCGGGGTCAGGCTGTTCGCGCCGGTATAGGGCGTGGCAAAGCCGCCGACCCCTTGTGCGACGAGCGTGGCCTGGCCGTGGATCGCGAAATCCTCCGGCTGGCTGTCCTGCGCGGACGCGGCGCGCGCGACGAGGAACAGGCCGCACAGCGCGGCCCGCGAAACGATACGGATCATGACGTTTTTCCCGGATCAGGCCGACGGGCGGCTGCGGCGCATGGCCTGGGGCCGGGTGGATGCAACGGCACGGAGCAGCCGGGCGCGCTCGCGGGGGACGCTGGCCATCACGGTGGCGAGGGAATGGGCGCGGACATGCGCGCGGAACAGGCTACGGGTCATGGCAGACCTCCTTCGGGTTCGTGTGGTCGAGCCCGGCGGAAGGTCGGCGAGGAACGGCTCCTAGCGGGCCGACATCGTCGACCCCGTCAGGCCCGTCAGACGGTCGGCAAGAACGTGGACGCGAAAGCGTCTACTGTCCTCGTCGCCGGACAAGGGACTAGATCGGGGCATTGTGATCCTATGCGTGAGTCGGCCACGTCTGCGGTCGACAGGGCGCGCCATAACGCGCTTGAAATGGGGATCAACCCCAAATTCCTCCCCGGCACGGGGAGGGGGACCAGCCGGAGGCTGGTGGAGGGGGCGGGCCGCAAAGGGAGTCCTGTGTGGAAGCCCCCCTCCGTCAGCGCCATGCGCTGCCACCTCCCCGTGCCGGGGAGGATAAACGGCGTCAGGCGATCAGCAGACCGGCCAGCGCCGCCGACATCAGATTGGCCAGGCTCCCCGCGATCAATGCGCGGATGCCCAGGCGGGCGATGGTCGGGCGCTGGTTGGGCGCGAGGCTGCCGGTCACCGCCATCTGGATCGCGATCGACGAGAAATTGGCAAAGCCGCACAGCGCGAAGGTGATGACCGCGACGGTGCGCGGCGACAGCTGTGCGGCCTGCTTGCCCAGGTCGATATAGGCGACGAACTCGTTGAGCACGATCTTCTCGCCGAAAAGGCCGCCCGCAATGCCCGCTTCTTTCCAAGGCACGTTGAGCAGCGCCATGATCGGCTGGAACACATAACCCAGCAGCGCCTGGAAGCTCAGGCCCGGAATACCGATCAGATTGCCCAGCCCGCCGAGCAGACCGTTCGCCAGCGCGACCAGCGCGACGAAGGCCAGCACCATCGCGCCGACCGCGACGGCCAGCTTCACGCCGGTCTGCGCACCCTGCGCCGCGGCCATGATGATATTGGCGGGCTTTTCCTCGTCATGCGTGGCTTCGGCCAGCGCAATCTTCTCGTCCTCGATCACGTCGCCCAACGGCAATTGGCCTGCGGGCGGCTCCATCCGGTCGGGCATGATGATCTTGGCCATCAGGATGCCGCCGGGCGCTGCCATGAAGCTGGCCGCGAGCAGATATTCGATCGAGATGCCCATCGAGGCATAGGCCGCCAGGATCGTGCCCGCCACGCCCGCCATGCCGCTGGTCATCACGGTGAACAGCTGCGCCGGGGTGAGCCCGGCCAGATAGGGGCGGATGACGAGCGGCGATTCGGACTGGCCGACGAAGACGTTCGCGGCGGCACAGAGCGACTCCACCTTCGACACGCCGATCACCTTCTCGATCGCGCCGCCCAGCCAGCGCACGACCAGCTGCATGATCCCCAGATAATAGAGGATCGAGACGAGCGCGGCGAAGAAGATGATGACCGGCAGCGCCTGGATCGCGA
>Ga0308159_1004113_pt1 | contig 13645 bp, 11 predicted proteins | sample PhyCR1_FD_201040 | JGI IMG/M metagenome (GOLD analysis project Ga0308159, IMG submission 201040) | Phyllosphere microbial communities from UC Gill Tract Community Farm, Albany, California, United States - DLSLC.R1 | ecosystem: Host-associated > Plants > Phyllosphere > Unclassified | place: USA... | reverse complement strand
GTTCATCGATGTGATGCTGGTGCTGCTGATCATCTTCATGGTGACTGCGCCGCTCATCACGCCGAGCGTGATCAACCTGCCCAGCGTCGACCGCGCCAACAAGCAGCCCGACAAGCCGCTGGAGATCGTGGTCAAGAACGACGACGTGATCGAGTTCAAGAAGGACTCGACCGGCGCCATGCCCGCGCAGCAGATCCCGATGAACCAGATCGGCCAGGCCGTGAAGGCCGCGCAGGGCGGTGACGACCAGCGGCCGGTCGTCATCAGTGCCGACAAGTCGGTGAAATACGAAACCGTCGTCGCCGCCATGAACCAGCTCAAGCGCGCAGGCATCGAGCGCGTGGGCCTGTCGGTGCAGACCACCGGCGCACGCCGCTGAGCCCGGGAGCCGCACGCACGCATGTCGCTCGTCGCCGACCGCCCCGAATTCGCCCCGCCGCCCCAGCGCGGCACGACGCGCGCCCTGGTGCTGGCGCTGATCGCGCACGCGCTGCTCATCGCTGCCCTGACCTGGGGCGTGCGCTGGAAGCGCGAGGGCGACGACGACGCGATCGAGGCCGAGATCTGGTCGTCCACGACCCAGCAGGCGGCGCAGCGCACGGCCGTGGCACCGCCGCCGTCCCCGGCTCCGGCGCCCCAGCCCGCGCCCCCACCGCCGCCGCCCCCTCCGCCACCGCCGCCCGAGGCGGTGAGGCCACCGCCCGCGCCCCCGCCGCCGAAGGACCCGGACATCGCCCTGGAGCGCGAACGCCGCCTGCGTGAGCAGCAGCAACAGCGCGAACGGGAGCAGCAGCAGCAGCGCCAGCAGGAACTCAAGCGCCAGCAGGCCGAGAAGGCCGCGCAGGAGAAGAAGGAACGCGAGGCCCGCGAGCGCGAAGAGGAGCGCAAGGAGCAGCTCGAAGCGCAGCGCAAGCAGGACCAGCAGCAGAAGCTGGCCGAGCAGCGCAAGCGCGAGGCGGCCGAGAAAGCGGCGCAGGACAAGGCCGCCCAGGAGAAGGCCGCGCAACAGAAGGCGGCCCAGCAGAAGGCCGCGGCCGCGGCGGCCGAGAAGGAGCGCCAGGCCAACATCGCCCGGATGATGGGCCAGGCCGCCGGCTCCGCCGGCGGCACGGCCGACCAGAACAGCGGGCCGCGTTCGGGCCGCGGCAATGGCAGCGGCGGCGTCTCGGCCGGCTACCTGGGTCGCGTGGCAGCGCTGATCAAGCGGAATGTGGTGTTTGATCCCACTGCCGTCAGCGGCAATCCGGCGGTGGAAATCCAGATCCAGACGTCCCCGGACGGCACGATCGTGGGCACACCGCGCATCGTGAAGTCCAGCGGCAACGCCGCATGGGATGACGCCGCCGTTCGCGCCATCCAGCGCACGGAAGTGATGCCCCGCGACAACGACGGCCGCGTGCCCACGCCGTTCCCGGTCATCGTGATGCGACCCAAGGACTTCTGAATTCCTGCACGGCGCGGGACTGCGTCGGCTGAATCGCTTCAGCCCAGCCCGGCGAAGCGATCCGTGCTGCGGATCAGCGCATCCAGAATGCCCGGCTCCGAATAGGCGTGGCCGGCGCCCTCGACGAGGTGGAAGTCGGCCTCGGGCCAGGCCTGGTGCAGTTCCCAGGCGTAGCGCAGCGGGCATGGCATGTCGTAGCGCCCGTGCACGATGGCGCCGGGGATTCCGCGCAGCCGGTGCGCTTCGCGCAGCAGCTGGCCCTCTTCGAGCCAGGCGCCATGCGTGAAGAAGTGGTTCTCGATGCGCGCGAAGGCCAATGCGAAATGCGGGTCGCGGAACGGCGCCGAGAAGGCCGCGTCGGGCAGCAGGGTGATCGTCTCGCCCTCCCAGATCGTCCAGGCCTGGGCGCACTGCAGGCGCGCCGCCTCGTCATCGCCCGTCAGGCGCCGGCGGTAGGCGGCGACCATGTCGTGCCGCTCCTCGGGCGGGATCGGCGCTTGGAAGCCTGCCCACTTGTCCGGAAACATCTCCGAGACGCCGAATTGGTAGTACCACTGCAGCTCGGCGCGCGTCACGGTGTAGATGCCGCGCAGCACCAGCGCACTCACGCGTTCGGGGTGCGCCTGCGCATAGGCCAGCGCCAGCGTCGAGCCCCAGGAGCCGCCCAAGACCAGCCAGCGCTCGACGCCAGCCAGCACCCGCAGGCGCTCGATGTCGGCCACCAGGTGCCAGGTCGTGTTGGCCTCCAGGCTCGCATGCGGCGTGGAGCGGCCGCAGCCACGCTGGTCGAACAGCAGCACGTCGTAGCGCGCAGGATCGAACAGGCCGCGCTGCGCGGGCGAAATGCCGCCGCCCGGGCCGCCGTGCAGGAACACGGCCGGCGTGCCGCCGGGCGTGCCGCAGCGCTCGTAATACAGGACATGGCCATCGCCCACGTCCAGCGTGCCGGTGGCGTAGGGCTCGACGACGGGATGGAGGGTGCGCAGCGCGTTCATGCGGCCATTGTGGCCGCAGCCCGCGAACGCTAGGCGGCGGCGCCGCGCTTGAGGCGGCTGGCCAGGCTGAAGGCACTGCTCTTGATGGAATCGCGCCACGCGTGCACGGCCACCGGCGCCGGCTGCATGCCCACGCGGCCGAGCAGCTTGCGCGCCCGGTGGTTGAAGGCCAGCGCATGGCGCCAGCGCACCGACTCGTCGGTGTTGAAGATGATCGACATCGAGATGGAGACGTCGCCGGTTCCGTTGCGCACATGGTGCCCGGCCGCGAAGGGGATGTGCAGCGCCTCGCCCGGGCTGAATTCGTACGGCTTCCCGAAGGCGTTGCGCTCGTCGGACCAGGGCAGGCGCGTGTTGGCGTAGGCCATGTAGGCCTCGGTGTGCGGCAGGCTCACCACCCGCTCGTCCCACTGCGGGAAGACCGTCACGGTCTTGCTGCCGCGGAACTGCATCAGGAATGTGGAATAGCGGTCGATGTGGAAAGGCGTCACGCTGCCCGGCGAGGCGATGAACAGGTAGAGCTGCGGGTCGACGGCATGGTCACCCACGCCCTGCGCGCGCATCACCGATTCCACGTCGGCCATCAGCTCACGGTGCAGCGGCGCGAAGGACGGATGCACCTCCGGCCCGCTGACCATGATGTACGAGTCGCTGGTGCGGATCTGCTCGATGGTGGCCTCGATGCTTTGCTCGGCCGGACGCTTGGCGAAGGTGCTCTCGAAGTCGTCGCCATTCTGGAGCTTGCGCATCGAGTACATGACGCGCTCCTTGGGCAGCGCCGGCAGCACCTGCGCGAGGTTCTCCAGGCTCAGGGCCGGGTGGCCGAGCAGCTTGTGCCGAAACTTGAACGCGTCGCGATCGAGGGACGCGAAGGCCCCTGAATTCTCGAAGCACTGCATGTGTGTGGTTCTCCATCTCGCAGCGCCGCGCCGATGCGCGGTGAAGACAGAAATGTAACTACTTTTTATTACTTCGACAATTGGTGCCTGGCTCTATTCGTACACGATCGCCGCCCTGCCCGCCTCGGCCTGCGCCATCCAGCTGGCCAGCGCCGCGTCGACAGGGAAGAAGCGTGCCGCCTCGCCCAGCTGCAGCTCGACCTGGGCACCCGAACGCGCCATGGCCAGGCGCACGCCGAGCCCCTGCTGCACCTCGCCATGCTCGGTCGTCTCCTTGCGCGGCGGGAAGTCGCGCACGATGCGCGCGATGTCCGGCAGCTTGCCGTTGACCGCCACGCGCAGGAACTTGCCGAAGCGGCAACGCGCCGCCGCCAGGTCCCACACCTGCTGCACGTTGAAGCGCGCCTCGAAGCCGCCCCGGCCCGGTTGCAGCCGGCCGCTGACGATGACCAGTTCGTCCTCCTTGAGCTGGTTGCGCGCGGCATCGAACACCGCCTCGTCGGCCACGGCCTCGATGGTGTCGGTCTTGTCGTCGAGCACGAAGATGGCCAGCCGCCCGCGGTTGCCGTTGATGACGCGCAGACCGCTCACGATGCCGGCAATCACCTGCGTCTCGCGGCTGTCGAGCAGTTCGTCGATCTGCCGCCGCGCGAACTGGCGCACCTCGCGCGCCACCTCGTCGAACAGGTGGCCCGAGAGGTAGAAGCCGATTGCGGTCTTCTCGAGCGTGAGGCGCTCCTTCACGCCCCAGGGCGTGGTCTCGACCAGGTCGGGCTCCTGCTTGCTCGATCCGTGCACGTCGTCGCCCATGTCGAACAGGCCGCCCTGGTTGGCATGGGCCTCCTGCGCGGCGGCGTACTCGAAGGCGCGGTCCAGCGAAGCGGCCAGCGCCGCGCGGTTGGGCTGCAGCGCGTCGAAGGCGCCGGCCTTGATCAGCGCCTCCACGGTGCGCTTGTTGATGCGCTGGCGGTCGACGCGGGCGCAGAAGTCGTACAGGCTCTTGAAGGGCCCGCCCTCCTCGCGCGCCTTGACGATGGCCTCGATCGCGAGCTGGCCCGTGCCCTTGACGGCGCCCAGACCATAGCGGATCACCTTGTCGCTCACCGGCTCGAAACGGTAGAAGCCGCGGTTCACGTCCGGCGGCTCGAAGCTCATGCCGAAGTTCTTGGTCGCGTCCTCGAACAGCACCTTCAGCTTGTCGGTGTTGTCCATTTCCACCGTCATGTTGGCGCAGTAGAACTCGGCCGTGTAGTGCACCTTCAGCCAGCCCGTGTGGTAGGCCAGCAGCGAGTAGGCGGCCGCGTGCGACTTGTTGAAGCCGTAGCCCGCGAACTTCTCCATCAGGTCGAAGATCTCGTCGGCCTTCTGCTGCGGGATGCCGTGCGTGGCCAGGGCACCGGCGCGGAACTTCTCGCGGTGCTCGGCCATTTCCTCGGCCTTCTTCTTGCCCATCGCGCGGCGCAGCAGGTCGGCGCCGCCCAGGCTGTAGCCGCCCAGGATCTGCGCGGTCTGCATCACCTGCTCCTGGTAGACCATGATCCCGTAGGTCTCGCTGAGCATCTCGGCCACCGCCGGGTGCGGGTACTCCACGTCTTCGCGCCCGTGCTTGCGCGCCACGAAGCTGGGGATCAGGTCCATCGGGCCCGGCCGGTACAGCGCGTTCAGCGCGATCAGGTCTTCCAGCCGCGTCGGCCGCGCGTCCTTGAGCATGCCCTGCATGCCGCGCGATTCGAACTGGAACACGGCCTCGGTCTTGCCGTCGGAGAAGAGCTTGTAGGTGGCCCGGTCGTCCAGCGGGATGTTCTCGTAGACGAAGCCTTCCTGCCCCTTGTGCCGCTTGACGATGAACTCGCGCGCGATCTCCAGGATCGTGAGCGTCGCCAGGCCCAGAAAGTCGAACTTGACGAGGCCGATGGCCTCCACGTCGTCCTTGTCGTACTGGCTCACGGCCGAGTCGCTGCCCGGCTGCTGGTAGAGCGGGCAGAAATCGGTCAGCTTGCCCGGTGCGATCAGCACGCCGCCGGCGTGCATGCCGATGTTGCGCGTCATGCCCTCGAGCTTCTGCGCCATCTCGACCAGCGACTTGACCTCTTCCTCGCGCTCGATGCGCTCGGCCAGTTGCGGCTCGGCAGCGATGGCGTACTTCTCCTTGTCCTCCTCGGAGAGGTTCGCGGGCGGGTACTGCAGCGTGACCGGCTTGCCCGGCTTGTTCGGGATCAGCTTGCTGATGCCGTCGCAAAAGCCGTAGCTCATGTCCATCACGCGCCCCACGTCGCGAATCGCGGCGCGCGCGGCCATGGTGCCGAAGGTGGCGATCTGGCTCACGGCGTTGCGGCCGTACTTGTCCTTCACGTAGTCGATGACGCGGTCGCGGTTGCCCTGGCAGAAGTCGATGTCGAAGTCGGGCATCGACACGCGCTCCGGGTTCAGGAAGCGCTCGAAGAGCAGGTTGTATTCGAGCGGGTCGAGGTCGGTGATCTTCAGCGCATAGGCCACCAGCGAGCCTGCACCCGAGCCGCGGCCGGGGCCGACCGGGCAGCCGTTGTTCTTGGCCCAGTTGATGAAGTCGCCCACGATCAGGAAGTAGCCGGGGAAACCCATCTTCAGGATGGTGCCGATCTCGAACTCCAGCCGCTCGACGTAGCGCGGACGCTGCGCATCGCGCTTGGCCGGGTCGGGGTACAGGTGCGCGAGCCGCTCCTCCAGCCCCTCGAACGAGAGCACGCGGAAGTACTTCTCGATCGGCATCGGCACGCCGTCTTCCAGCGGCGTCGGGAAGTTGGGCAGTTGCGGCTTGCCCAGCACCAGCGTGAGGTTGCAGCGCTTGGCGATCTCGACCGTGTTGGCGATGGCGCTGGGCACATCGGCAAAGAGCTGCTCCATCTCGGCCGCCGACTTGAAGTACTGCTCGCGCGTGAACTTGCGCACGCGGCGCTGGTTGCCCAGGATCTCGCCTTCGGAGATGCACACGCGCGCCTCGTGCGCCTCGAACTCGTCGGGCTGCAGGAACTGCACCGGGTGCGTCGCCACCACCGGCAGGTTCAGCCGTGCGGCCAGTTGCACCGCCGCCACCACGTGCGGCTCGTCGTCGGCACGGCCGGCACGCTGCAGCTCGATGTAGAAGCGGTGCGTGAACAGGCCCGCCAGCTGCAGCGCGATCTCGCGCGCGCGCTCGGCGTTGCCGGCCATCAGCGGCGCCCCCAGCGGACCCGCCTGCGCGCCGGCCAGGCAGATCAGCCCGCCGTTGAGTTCCTGCAGCCAGTCCCACTTCGCGATGGCCTGCGTCTGGCCGCGGCCCACGTTCTGCGTCCAGGCGCGCGCGAGGATTTCGCACAGATTGAGGTAACCCTCGAAGCTCTGCACCAGCAGCACGATGCGGCTGGGCGCGGCGTCGGCGTCCAGCCCTTCGATCATCACTTCGCAGCCCATCACGGGCTTCACGCCCTTGCCGCGCGCCTGCTTGTAGAACTTGACGCCGCCGAAAAGGTTGTTCAGGTCGGTGATGGCCAGCGCCGGCTGGCCGTCTTGGGCCGCGGCCTTGACGACCTCGTCGATGCGGGTGGTGCCGTCGACGACGGAGAACTCGGTGTGCAGGCGCAGGTGGACAAACATGGCCGCATTGTAAAAACCGGCCGGCCTTCGGTCGGGTTTCCGGCCGGCATGCCGCAGGCCGCACCTGCCTAAGATCGAGTTTTCGCCCGAACTCCCCTTCCCACATGCCGGATCCACGTTCCTTCAAGGGCAACAAGTCGGCCCTGCCGAGCAAGCCGTGCGCCGTCTGCGGCCGTCCGATGAGCTGGCGCAAGGCCTGGGCCCGCCATTGGGACGAGGTCCGCTACTGTTCAGACGCGTGCCGGCGCCGTCGCTCCGAAGCGCGGTCCGGGCCGGCGGACGGGGCATGAGCCGCACCGTCCTCGTCACCGGCGCCACCGGCTTCGTCGGCGGCCACCTGGTCGCCGCGCTGCTGGCCGACGGCCACCAGGTGATCGCGGCCACCCGCGACGCGACCCGGGCCCGACGCCGGCTCGGGCAGCAGGTGCAATGCGTGACACGCCTGGCCGACCTCGCGTCGGACAGCCGCATCGACGCCTGCGTCCAGCTCGCGGGTGCGCGCGTGCTGGGCCCGCCGTGGACCCGCGCCCGGCGCGAGACGCTGCTGCGCAGCCGTGCCGAACCCGCGGCCCAGTTGCTGGCCCTGATGCGTCGCCTGGACCGGCCACCCGCCGTGCTCGTGGTCGCTTCGGCCATCGGGTGGTATGGCCGCGTGGACAACGCCGCCGACGCCCCCTGCGACGAGAGCGAGCCCCCTCGTCCCGGGCAGTTCCAGTCCGAACTGTGCATGGCGATCGAGCGCGACGCCCGGCAGGCCGAGGCCCTGGGCGTGCGGGTGGTGTGCCTGCGCCTGGGCGTGGTGCTCGGCCACGATGGCGGCGCCTACCCGCCCCAGGCGCTGGCGGCCCGCCTGGGACTGGGCGCGGTGCTGGGAGATGGCCGCCACCCCGCGCCCTGGGTGCACGTGGACGACGTCGTCGCGCTCACGCGCCTGGCGCTCGCGCGCGAAGACATGGCGGGCCCGGTGAACGTCGTGGCACCGCACGTGCCCTCGCAGGCCGAGTTCGTGCACGCCATGGCGGCCTCGTACGGCCGCGGCGTGCACCTGCGCATGCCGGCGCCGGCCCTGCGCCTGGCCCTGGGCGAGATGGGCGACCTGCTGCTGGCCGGCCGCCACGTGGTGCCCGCTGTCGCCACCCGGGCCGGTTACGGCTTCGCCTTTCCTGCACTCGCCCCGGCCCTCGAGGACCTGGCCGCACGCACGCGCCGCCGCAGCTGACGTCCGCTCGCCCGGCTGCGCGACCGGCCGGTTTTTACAATCGCCGGGTGTCCGACATCCTCAACATCTCCGCCTACCTCTTCGTCCCGCTACACGACCGCGAGACGCTGCGGCCACGACTGCTCGAATCGGCGCGCGCACGCCGGTTGATGGGCACCGTGCTGCTCGCCGAGGAGGGCATCAACCTGTTCCTGGCGGGAGTCGCCGACGACGTGCGCGGTTTCCTCGCCGAATTGCGGGCCGACCCGCGTTTCGCGCCGCTTGAGGCGAAGGAGAGCTGGTCGGCGCAGCAGCCCTTCCGGCGCCTGCTGGTCAAGCTCAAGCGCGAGATCATCCGCATGGACCACCCGGCGATCCAGCCGGCCGCCGGCCGCGCGCCCGGCGTGGACGCGCGCACGCTCAAGCGCTGGCTCGACCAGGGCCACGACGACGCCGGCCAGCCGGTGGTGCTGCTGGACACGCGCAACGCCTTCGAAGTCGACTACGGCACCTTCGAGAACGCGATCGACTGGCGCATCACCCGATTCACGGAATTCCCGCAAGCGGTGATGGACCACCGCGCCGAGCTCGAAGGCAAAACGGTGGTGAGCTTCTGCACCGGCGGCATCCGCTGCGAGAAGGCCGCGATCTACATGCACGAGGCGGGGTTGCCGAACGTGTTGCAGCTCGATGGCGGCATCCTCAAGTATTTCGAGGAAGTGGGCGGCGCGCACTACCGCGGCGACTGTTTCGTGTTCGACGGCCGGGAAGCGCTGGCGCCGGACCTGAGCGCCCGCTCGCAGCATGCCAGCGCGCGGCGCAGCGAAGACCCGGACATCGCCATCAAGCGGTGAGTTGCATGCGCCCGTGGGGGCGGCGTGTCGGGTCGCGCCCGGCCGCGTGGGCGCGCGCCGTCGCCGTGTCAGGCCGGCGTGCTGCCGGTGTCCGGCGTCGGCGACTGCACCTGGAAGGGATGCCCCGGCAGCGGAATGAATTCGCTCTCGCCGGGGACGTGGCCCATGCGCTGCGCGGCCCAGTCCTCGCCGGCCTGCAGGATGCGCTCGCGACGGCTCGAGACGAAGTTCCAGGTGATGTAGCGCGGCCCGTCGAGCGGCTCGCCGCCGACCACGACGAGGCGCACCGCCTGCGCGGCCGTGAGCACCACCGCGCGGCCCGCGGGCAGCGCCGCCATGGTGTGCGCCGGCACGGCTTCGCCGTCGAGCTGCACATCGCCGTCGACCGCGTAGATCGCCAGCTCCGGCGCCAGCGCGGGCAACTCGAAGCGGCCGCCAGCGGGCAGTTCGATGTCCAGATACAGCGTCTGCATGACGGTCGGCACCGGCGAGCGGGCCCCGAAGGCCTCGCCCACCAGCACGCGCACCGGCACGCCCTGCACCGTCAGCGCGGGAACGTCGGCCGCAGCGGTGTGCGAGAAGCTGGGCTCGTCCTCCTCGTGCGCCTGCGGCAGCGCGCACCACAGCTGCAGGCCGTGGTTGACGTAGGTCTTGGTCTTGAGCGGCTCGGGCTTGCGCTCCGAATGGACGATGCCTCGGCCGGCGGTCATCCAGTTGACGGCACCGGGTCGGATCTCCTGCACGGTGCCCAGGCTGTCGCGGTGCATCATCGCGCCCTCGAACAGGTAGGTCACCGTCGCCAGCCCGATGTGCGGGTGCGGCCGCACGTCATGCTGGTCGCCGGGCTTCTCGGTCGCCGGGCCGAAATGGTCGAAGAACACGAAGGGCCCAACGGCACGCTTCTGGGCCGCCGGCAGCAGGCGGCGGACATGGAAGCCGCCCCCCAGGTCCTTGTCGTGCGGCTTCAGCAGCAGGGTGTCGCTCATGCGGGCTCCTTCGTGGTCGTGGGGAAGAGGCGGCAGTATCCCGCCTTTGCCGCCGATGGCTCAGCCGCGCGCGGCCGTGACTTCGGCGATGCGCGCGCCGAAGGCCTGCGCGGTGTCGAGGTCGCCCTGGGGCACCTCGGCCGCGCTCGCGTCCGACGGCGAGGTCGTCAGCAGACCGCCATAGCCGCCCACGTAGTTGGGCGCATGGCGCGTCGCCGCCTTGTCGTTGCTCGGCTTGATGCCCAGGCTGAGCCACAGGCCGCTGTGCTGCATGGCAAGCTGCCACAGATAGGTCAGCGTCGAGAACTTGTCGCCGTTCATGGTCGCGCTGTTGGTGAAGCCGGCAAAGAGCTTGTCCTTCCAGCCCTGGGCGTACCAGACCTTGGAGGAAGCATCGGCGAACTTCTTGAACTGCCAGCTCGGGCCACCCATGTAGGTGGGCGAACCGAACACGATGGTCTTCGCGCCGGCCAGCAGTTCCCAGCCGCCCTCGGGCAGGTTGCCGTCGGCGTCGATGGCCAGCACTTCGGCCTGGGCGCCCTGCGCGACGGCCTGCGCCACGCGCTGGGTGTGGCCGTAGCCGGAGTGGTAGACGATGACGATGTCGCTCACGTTGCGTGTCCTCGGGTTCGGATTACTTCTTGTCGATGCTGAAGCGGCCCGGGCCGAAGGCGAAGAAGGCAAGCAGGCCGCCGGTGATCGCGAGGTTCTTGAAGAAGTTGATCTTCTGGGCCATCAGCATTTCAGGCGGCGCGTTCCAGAAGGCGTGGCCGAGGAAGGCGGTCGCCACCGTGAAGACGGCCAGGATGATCGCCATCAGCCGGGTCTTGAAGCCCACCAGGAACAGCAGGGCCACCAGCAGTTCGCACACGATGGCCACCACCACCGCGACCTCCGGCAGCGGCACGCCGATCTTGGCGAAGTAGCCCGCAGTGCCGGCGAAGCCCATCAGCTTGTTCCATCCCGCGGGAACGAAGAGCAGCGCGATGAGGACGCGTCCGATGAGGGCCGCGCCGTCTTGCGTGGGGGTGGTGGACGAGGTGTTGGTGATGGCCATGGAAGACTCCTGTTGAAAAAGAAAAACGAGGAAGAAAAAGAACAGTCGAACACGGAAAAGGGCCGGCACCGCGTTTCGGCGGTACCGGCCCGGCGGAACTCAGGCAGCCAGGTCGAAGACCAGCACCTCGGCGTCCTTGCCGCCGGCCAGGTGCAGGGTACGCTCGTCGGCGATCATCGCTGCATCGCCGCCGCTGAGCTTCTGGCCGTTGACCTCGAGCTCGCCGCGCACCAGGTGCACATAGCTCTTGCGCTTCGGGTCCAGCGCCAGCTCGGCCGATTCGCTCCCGTCGAGCAGGCCGGCATAGAGTTTCGCATCGGCATGCACCGTCACCGAACCATCGGCACCGTCGGGCGAGGCCACCAGGCGCAGTTTGCCGCGCTTGTCGGCCGCACCGAACTTCTTCTGTTCGTAGCCGGGCGTGATGCCCCGCTGGTTCGGTTCGATCCAGATCTGCAGGAAGTGCGTGGTCGAGTCCTTCTTGTGGTTGAACTCGCTGTGCATCACGCCGCGCCCGGCACTCATGCGCTGCACCTCGCCGGGCGGGATCGACTCCACGTTGCCCATGCTGTCCTTGTGCGCCAGCTCGCCGTCGAGCACGTAGCTGATGATCTCCATGTCCTTGTGGCCGTGGGTGCCGAAGCCGGCCCCGCCCGCCACGCGGTCCTCGTTGATCACACGCAGGTTGCCCCAGCCCATGAAGTTCGGGTCGTAGTAGCCGGCGAAGGAAAAGCTGTGGAAGGACTTGAGCCAGCCGTGGTCGGCGTAGCCCCGCTCCTGGGATTTGCGGACTTGCAACATCGTTGAACTCCTTGCTTGCATCGGGGGCGGGCCTGGCCTCGCCCCTCTCGTGAGCAGCGCCGGATGCGCCGCGATGGAATGAACTTTAGGCCGCCGGCCGCGGCATGAAGGCGTGCTGCGTTGAAGACATCGTTCAATTTTTTTGAATGAAAATCCACCGATGCCGAATCCGCCCCGCGCCGCCGGCGCGCCCCCGCCGCCCAGCCCGCGCGACGTGCTCACCCCCGATGCGCTGGCCATGCTGCAGACCATCGTGCAGGCCGGCAGCTTCGCCGGCGCCGCGCGCGCACTCGACCTCGTGCCCAGCGCGCTGAGCTACCGCGTGCGCCAGATCGAGGACGCGCTCGACGTCCTGCTCTTCGACCGCAGCGCGCGCCAGGCACGCCTCACGCAGGCCGGGGCCGAGCTGCTGCGCGAAGCCGGCCGGCTGCTGGGCGAGATCGATGCGGTGGCCAACCGCGTGCGCCGCGTGGCCACCGGCTGGGAGCCGCAGTTCACCATCGCCATCGACAGCGTGATCGCGCGCGACCCGCTGTTCGACCTGGTGGGCGCCTTCTACGCCGAAGAGCCGCCGACGCGACTGAAGCTGCGCGACGAAACGCTGCTGGGCACCATCGAGGCGCTGACCCGCGGCGAGGCCGACCTGGCCATCGGCACCGTGCTCGACGCCGCCAGCCTGTCCTTCACCGCCACCGGCATCCGCAGCCGGCCGCTGGGCGAGATCCGCTTCGTTTACGCGGTGGCGCCGCACCACCCGCTGGCCCGTGCCGCCGAGCCGCTGAGCGACGCCACCATCCGCACCCACCGGGGCGTGGCGGCGGCCGACTCGGCGCGGCAGGGCCAGAGCATGAACGTCAACCTCGTGGGCGGGCAGGACATCCTAACCGTGCCGACCATGCAGGCCAAGCTGCACGCGCAGCTGCACGGGCTGGGCGGCGGCTTCCTGCCTGAGCCGATGGCGCGGCCCTATGTGGAGGCCGGCCACCTCGTCGTGCGCGCCACCGAACGCGTGCCGCCGGCCGGCGCCCTGCACTGCGCCTGGCGGGTGCGCGCCGCGGGCAGCCCGGGACTGGCACTGCAGTGGTGGCTGCAGCGCTTCGATCACGAAGGCACGCGCGAGGCACTGCTGCACCGGCACCGCGGACGCTGATCGGCGGGGCCGGCGCGGGAAGCGGTAGAGTCGGCCGGCATCCATCCCTGTCCCCGCCTCCTGCACAACAACCATGACAACTCGCCGCCCTCGCTCCTCCCGCCGCCCCGCCCCGGCCCCGCGCCGCATCGCCATCGTCGGCGCCGGACTGGCCGGACTGACGGCCGCACGCACCCTGGTGCAGGCCGGGCACGAGGTCACGGTCTTTGAGCGCGCGGCCCAGGTCGGCGGCCGCATGGCCAGCGAGGACACGCCCTTCGGCAGCTTCGACACCGGCGCGCAGTACTTCACCGTGCGCGACGCGCGCTTCCAGCAGGCGCTGGACGCCACCGGCGCGCCCTGCAAGCGCTGGAGCGCCAACGCCGTGCGCGTGCTCGACGCCCACGGCCGCGTGGCCGAAGCGGCGCTGCCCCGCCGTGAATCGCACTGGGTTGCGACGCCGCGCATGGACGCCCTCGCCACGCACTGGGCCGCGCCGCTGGGCACGCGCGTGCGCACCGGCTGCGGCGTGACCGCGATCGAACGCGACCCGCTGACCGAGCGCGGCTGGCAACTGCGCATCGCCGAAGCCGAAGGCGCGCAGTCGGTGCAACCCGGCTTCGACGCGGTGCTGCTGGCCGTCACGCCCGGTGCTGCGCGTGTATTGCTG
>Ga0308159_1004111_pt1 | contig 13656 bp, 9 predicted proteins | sample PhyCR1_FD_201040 | JGI IMG/M metagenome (GOLD analysis project Ga0308159, IMG submission 201040) | Phyllosphere microbial communities from UC Gill Tract Community Farm, Albany, California, United States - DLSLC.R1 | ecosystem: Host-associated > Plants > Phyllosphere > Unclassified | place: USA... | reverse complement strand
CACTTTTTGAAATGCCTTTACCCTTAGTGAAAGTTGCAATTTCTCCCAGTCTTTTAGTTGCCCATTTTTCAATCCCAAATTCAGTAAATCTGAGCTTTGGAATCCCTAAGTCACCTGAATTAGGAAAGAAAGTCATAATCATCTCCTTTCCGTACATTGGAGAGAAATTTATCCACTAATGAAATTTTTTTGATTGGCCGTTATCAATTCATATCTTTTAAGATTTCAAATAATTAATTTCAAATCAAAAAATTATGACAAGAAAAAAAACACTGGCAGAAATCGCTGAATTTTGGAAGAATGACAAAAAGATGTACGTAAAAAAATCAACTTTTTCGGCCTATGTATTATTGCTCGAAAACCATTTGTTGCCGGTATTTAAAGATCATTTTGAGATTGAGAATGAGGACATTCAGAAGTTTGTGTTTCAGAAATTGGATCAGGGGCTAAGCCAGAAAAGCATCAAGGATATTCTCATTGTACTGAAAATGGTGCTGAAATTCGGAGCAAAGAACAAATGGATTGAATTTACCAATTTTGATGTGCAATATCCTACAGTTAAGGAAACGCATTCCATTGACGTGTTGAGCAGGACGCATCAGAAAAAAGTAATGGGCTACATTCAGGAGCATTTTACCTTCAGGAATCTCGGTGTATACATCTGTCTCTGTTCAGGAATGCGAATTGGTGAGATCTGTGCATTGACCTGGGAAAATATTGACACTGACAACGGCATCATCAACATCCGTAAAACCATCCAGAGAATTTACGTTATCGAAGGTGAAGAACGCAGAACAGAATTGCTGATCGATACCCCTAAAACCAAGAACTCAATTCGTGAAATTCCGATCAGCAGGGATTTACTAAGAATGTTGAAACCTTTCAAAAAAATTGTCAATCCCGCTTTTTTTGTCCTGACCAACGATTCAAAGCCTACCGAACCCCGAACGTACAGGAGTTATTATAAAAACCTGATGCGGTCTCTGGAAATCCCGGATATTAAATTTCACGGCCTCCGACATAGCTTTGCTACACGATGCATTGAAAGCAAGTGCGATTACAAAACCGTCAGTGTACTTTTAGGACATTCTAATATCAGTACGACGCTGAATTTATATGTACATCCTAATCTGGAGCAGAAGAAGAAAGCAATAGATCAGATGTTTAAGGCACTGAAGTAGTTCGTTAACCTTGTCAAGGTTCGAAACCTTGACAAGGTTAATTCAATCCGGAAGCCCGTAATAAATCAAAATCAAATGTTTCGCTGTTTATTGATTTATTTCTTATTTTTGATAAAACCAAATGAATGGGAGATACCAGAATTACTTCTTTGGAGCCCGATAAGTATTATCATATATACAATCGGGGGATAAACGGGGCAACAATTTTTAAGACAGACCGCAATAAAGATTTCTTTTTGCAAAAAGTAGAACAGCTGCTACTGCCGGTGTGTGATGTGTATTGTTATTGTCTTCTTTCCAATCATTTCCATTTATTGGTCAAAATTAAACCGGAGAATGAACTGAATAGCCTTGGCAAGGTTTTGAACCTTGACAAGGCTATTAACCCTGAAAAAGGACTTCATGCAACCCGCAATATATTCTCGAAACAGTTTTCCAGAGTATTCAATTCTTATTCTCAGGCATTCAACAGGGAAAATTCCAGGCATGGAGCTCTGATAGAGTCTCCGTTTAGAAGAAAAGAAATTGTTTCTGAAGATTATATGAGAAAGGTAGCCATCTACATTCATCAGAATCCTCAGTTGCATCTGCTTACTGATGATTTTAGAAAATTTAAGTATTCATCATATCAATATATACTTAATAATGACAAAACATTTTTATCAAGTTATGAGGTTACTGAATGGTTTGATAATACAGAAAATTTTATATCTTGTCATGATAAAATTACCAATGAAATAGATTTTTAAAATTATTCCCGGAATAATTTAAACTTGTAGAGAAAGAACCATAAAAAACTATATAACCAAAAACTAATGGCAAGCCAACCCGAATATATTTTAGAGCAAAGATTAATTGATCAGCTACAGCAGCTGGGGCATAAAAAAGTAATGATGCGCAACGAGGCTGATCTTATCCGGAACCTCAAGGCCCAACTTGAAATTCATAATAAGAAAACTTTTTCTGATCAAGAATTTGAAAAGATCCTTAATCATCTTTCTAAAGGAAACGTTTTTGAAAAAGCCAAAATCCTTCGAGATAAATTTCATTTTGTAAAAGATGATGGCACATCAGAGTGGATTGAGTTTATAAGCCAGGATCATTGGTGTCAGAACCAGTTTCAGGTTACCCATCAGGTAGCTCAGGAAGGTAATTTTAAAAACAGGTATGATGTAACAATTCTTATCAATGGATTGCCTTTGGTTCAGATTGAACTTAAAAGGCGTGGTTTGGAAATGAAGGAGGCTTTTAACCAGATCAACCGTTACCATCATCAATCTTTTAATTCAGGTAGCGGACTGTTTAACTACGTTCAGCTATTTGTCATTAGTAACGGTGTCAATACAAAATATTATTCCAACAATGCAAGGCAGAATTTTAAACAGACATTTTTCTGGTCTGATGATCAGAATAACAATATCACACAGCTGGACCTGTTTGCACAAGCCTTTCTGGAACCTTGCCATGTGGCGAAAATGATCACCAAATATATTGTTCTCAATGAGACGTATAAAATATTGATGGTCTTAAGACCATATCAATATTATGCGGTTGAGAAAATTATTGATCGGGTAAGGAATACAGATCAAAATGGATTTATATGGCATACTACAGGTTCAGGTAAAACATTAACCTCATTTAAAGCAAGCCAGATTTTAAAAGAAATTCCAACAGTCGAAAAAGTCGTTTTTGTGGTGGATAGAAAAGATTTGGATTATCAGACTCAAAAGGAATTTGATGCATTTGAAAAAGGAAGTGTTGATGCTACTGAAAATACATCCCATCTGGTAAAACAGCTCTCTGATCATACCAAACTGATCGTTACGACATTGCAAAAATTAAATACAGCGATCACAAAAGAAAAGCACGGCAATAAAATCGAAAGGCTGAAAGATAAGAAAGTGGTTTTTATTTTTGATGAATGTCATCGGAGTCAGTTCGGAGATACGCACCAAAATATCAAGAAATATTTTAAGAAAGCACAGATGATAGGGTTTACCGGAACTCCGATTTCGGAAGTGAATTCTATTGGAAAGGTAGATGGTGCTCCGGCTACTACGAACCGTCTTTTTAAGGATTGTCTGCATAAATATGTAATTACGGATGCCATTAAGGACGACAATGTTCTGAAGTTTTCTGTAGAATATGTAGGCCGGTATAAAGAGAAGGAGGGAACCAATACCTATATTGATACAGAAGTTGAGGCAATAGATACGCAGGAACTGTTGGAAAGCCCTAGACGGATTGAAAAAATAGCAGATTATATCATTGCTGAATATGGAAGGAAGACACATAATAAAACTTTCAATGCGATGTTTTGTGTGAGCAGTATCAATGTTCTTCAAAAATATTATGATCTGTTTCAAAAAAGAAAAGAAGAAAGTAAGCATGATTTAAAAATTGCAACAATCTTCAGCTATGGAACGAATGAAGATTCAAAAGATGCAGACGGAATTTATGCAGAACCTGAATTAGCAATGGTTGCGGAGGCTCAGGAGCAGTATGGAAATTCTCACAGCAGGAATATTCTGGAAAAATATATCGGGCATTATAATGAAATGTTTCAGATGAATTTTACCACCAAAGACAGCCAGAGTTTTTACAATTATTATAATGATATTGCCAAACGGGTCCGCAATAAAGAAGTTGACCTGATCATTGTAGTGAATATGTTTTTAACAGGTTTCGACAGTCCACAACTTAATACTTTATTTGTTGATAAAAATCTGAAGTATCATGGATTAATTCAGGCATTTTCGCGGACCAACAGGCTTTTGGGAGAAAAGAAATCTCAGGGAAATATTGTTTGCTTCCGGAATCTTAAATCTGCTACTGACGATGCGGTAACCTTATTTTCAAATAAAAATGCTATTCAGGAGATCATTATTTTCCCTATCGAAGATTATATTGAGCTTTTTAATGCTGCTCAGGAAAAGCTAAAGGTCGTTGCTCCTGAAATCGACAGTGTAAATGCTTATCAGACAGATCAGGAAAAGTTTGAATTCATTACAGCATTCCGGGAAGTAATGCGGGTATTAAATGTTCTGAAGTCATTTGCCGATTTTAATTATAATAAGATTGAAATGTCTGAGTTTGAATTTGACGGTTATAAAAGTAAATATCTTGATATCTGGAAAGAAAGAGATAAAGCTCCTGAAAAAGGAAAAGAAAGTATTCTCGATGATGTAGATTTTGAATTGGAGCTTATTCACCGGGATGAAATTAATGTAAGCTATATTCTTTCTTTATTGGCAAATCTTACAGATTCTAATCTTACAGACAAAAAACGGGAGAATAAAAAAAAGGAGATCAGAGATATCCTATCCGGGGATGCAAAGCTGAGAAGTAAAAAGGAACTGATAGAAAAATTTATAGACGAAAATCTGCCTCATATTGCTGATGGAGATGATGTGAATGAAGAATTTGAAAAATTCTGGAACCGGGAGAAGGTAACGGCTTTTGATAAAATAGTAGACGAGGAATCTTTAAATAAAGACCGGTTCAAAGATGCCATAGACGATTTCCTCTTTTCATCTAAGACTCCGAAAATAAGCGATACATTAAAACTACTCGAAACAAAACCAAAGCTGACAGAAAGAAATAACATTGGCAGAAGAATCATCCAGAAAGTACAGGATTTTGTAGATGTTTTCATTGATGGAGTAAGTGCATAAATTTTATATGTGGAATATTGATGACTGATAAATATTGAAAATCTTTTGGAAATCAGATGAATTGAATATTCATCAATTGTGACACTCCCCAAACCCATCAAAATTCTCTATATTTGTACGAAAACACAGCAACAACAGTTATGGAAAAGCTAAGAAATCTAAGAAAACAGAGGGGATATACCCAGGATTATATGTCCAAGATCATTGCTACGGATGCTTCCAATTACAGCCGGAAGGAGAGCGGTGACGTGAGAATTTTTGATGATGAGTGGGAAAAGCTGGCTAAAGCACTGGATGTGCCGGTAGAGGAGATCAAAGAAGATAGACAAATCGGAAAAGTCAGTAATGAAAATTTTACCGTTAATGATCAGGCAAGCGCAGGAAACTATTACGAGAATTACTGCAATATTCCGAATGCTGTTATGGACAACCTTCAGGATTACATTAAACTCCTGAAAGAGCAGGTAGAATCCCTGAAAGAGGAACTGCAACAATACAAAAAATAAGCGGGCTGCTGAAACGGTCATCGCGCAACCTTATATCATACTGCTTCTCTGAGGCAGTATTTTTTTTTCAGATGTAGTTAGATTTTCGTTCGCTAATAAGCATTTAAATTCTACAATCAACCTGTATACTTCTACAAACAGTTATCGAAAGCAGTAGGTTTTTGCATCAATAACAGGTGCCTTCATGGAACACTGATCATAACATGGTGAAATTTTCTCCTCAAAATAAAAATACTACGGTATTCCGTAGTATGGGATGAAAAAAAATCGCTATTCTTGTACCAACTAAAACGCATAACCATGAGGCTTACTATTCCAGGAATAATTTCTTCCCTAAGATCTACTATATCTACGATCAATTGATAAAATACCTATACTGTCAAATTATTTGATCAATCTCTTTCAAAATCATGCAATTTGTTTGTATTCCCCGGAATGCTATATATGCATAATAAGCCTATTCAAACTAAAAACCATAAAAAATACAGCTGGAGAAATATCCAGCTTTTAGATTAAACATATCACTATGATAACAGATGAGAACGTAACAGCACAATTAAAGGAAAATAAACTGCATCCTATTCTTGTAGGCGATTTACTGAAACAGCAGGAAGGCCAACCGGTGTATAATTTTTATATCCCATCATATCAGCGCGGCTACCGGTGGGATAAAGACCAGATCACAGATTTGCTGGAAGATATCTATGATTTTATCTACATAACAAAAGGTGATAAATATTGCCTGCAGCCGATCGTAGTAAAAAAGATGAAAGATCAGAGGTATGAAGTACTGGACGGACAACAGCGTCTGACCACTATTTTTATCCTTCTGAACTGTATCAAAAAATATAACACTTTACTAAAGACCTATTCATTAGCATATCAGACAAGGCCGGACAGTGAGGACTTTTTAAAACACTTGTCTCAGGAACTGAATGATACCAACCCGGATTACTACTACATAAGCCAGGCTTATATTTTAATAGATGCCTGGCTAACCAGGCAGATTGATCATAAATCCTCAGTTCCCAGTGATCTGCAAACTGCTTTTGGTAACCGTATAGAGTTTATATGGTATGAAATCATGGAAACTACCAATGCAGTGGATGTTTTTACAAGGATCAACGTCGGAAAGATTGCCCTTACTAATTCTGAACTTGTGAAGGCCGTATTCCTGAGTAAAGACAATATGAAGGTCGGTTTCCATGAAAGAGAACCGGAAGTCATGAGCCTGATTCAGAACAGAATCGCTTTTGAATGGGATGAACTTGAGAAGAAACTTCGCAATAATAAGTTCTGGTATTTTATTCTTCAATCAGATAAAAGCTATGAAACAAGGATAGATTATATTTTGGAATTGCTTTCAGGAGACAGCGGCTCAAATATGTATGCTTCCTTCAGGTATTTTTATGATAGAATAAAAGATTCTAAACAGGATTCGGATCTGATAAAAACGCTGTCTGAAAAAAATTATTCCTTGATAGAATATGAGTGGGACAGGATAAAATTGATGATTGAAGTTTTTGATGAATGGTTTAATGACCATTACTATTATCATTTTATAGGCTTTCTCATTAGTTCACATTTCTCAGTAGCTACTCTGGTACAGGCATTTATAGCAAAACCCAAAAAAGATTTTGATGTTTTCCTGAAGGAATCCATCTGCAAATGCTTAGGGAATATAGACGTAGAAAAATTATATTACAAAGACCGTAAGTTAATCAGTTCACTACTGCTTTTAGTTAATATAGACAGTACATATTCTATACCGGATAAAAGTTCAAGATTCCCTTTTGATTCTTTTAAAGCAAAAAAATGGAGCCTGGAACATATCTATGCTCAAAACTCGGAAGATTTTAAAGAGAAAGATTATATAGCATGGCTTCGTAATAATAAGGTATCTATTGAGAAGAAAGTTAATCATGAACAAGATGCATTACTTCTCAAAGAAATTAATCATCAAATTGATTTTTATGAAGCCAACGGGGAGAAATTTGATAATATAGACTTCATCAGTATTGTTTCTGCTTCAGAAAAGCTGTACACAGATGGCTTATCCGTAATCGATGCCCATACATTACAGGCTTTGGAAGAAAATGATGAAGACGGTGGAGACAATTCAGATGAGAAAAAAGATTTTTCTTTTCTTTCGGACCGGGATTTTATCGTTAATTTGGCATTACTGGATAAAGATTCAAATTCTTACCTAAGCTATTCTCTGTTTGATGTGAAGCGTTCAAAGATCCTGGCCCGTGATAAGGAGGGAGCATATATCCCGATAGAAACCAAAAGGGTGTTCCTGAAGTATCATACCCCAAATCCGGAAAATTTTTTCTACTGGACCGTTGTAGATAAATTATCCTACCTTGAAAAAATAACTGATACACTGAATAAATTCAAATAAACTATGAGAACTACTTTATGGAACCTGCTGAGTAATGATGTAGGAAATCATTCATTAAAATATGGTATAACAATCCCCATGATTCAGAGAGATTATGCCCAGGGACGCCTTAACCCAAAATCTGTTGAGATCCGCAATCAGTTTATATCCGATATTAAAAATTCAATTATTAGGGTTAAAGAAGAAGGATCTGAACCTCTGGAACTGGACTTTGTTTATGGGTATATTCAGAATGATTTCTTTTACCCATTAGATGGACAGCAACGTTTAACAACATTATATCTTCTGCACTGGTATCTGGCTTTCAAAGATGGGATCCTGCCGAATTATGTGAAAAAACTTTCAAAATTCACCTATCAGATAAGGCAGACCTCCAATGATTTCTTCCGTAGAATTCTGGAATTGAACGTTTCTGATATTGATATTTCAGATCCTGAAAACAAAATATCAGACCATATTAAGAATCAAAGCTGGTTTCTATCCAGATGGTCCGCAGATAATACCATATTCTCCTGTCTGAATGTTATTGATTTGCTGCATGTAAAATTTTATGATTCCGGCATCAGCCTGAAACAGATTATCAATGACGATGAACCTTCTGTAGTATTTAATTTTTTAGATATTGAAGAACTGGGAATGTCTGATGATCTCTATATTAAGATGAACGCAAGAGGTGTTTCCTTAACCGGGTTTGAAAATCTTAAAGCAGAATTGAGCAAGTTGATCAAGGAAAGTAATTTTAATAATCTTCACCGCTATAGTTACGAGCACACAGAAGGTATTTCTGATTTCGATATGTATACGTATTTCATTACCAAGGTAGATACAGTATGGTCAGATTTCTTTTGGAACCTTCGAAACAAAGTGACTCATGTATTTGATGATAAACTTCTTAATTTGTTATCTTTTATTGCCATGACCAATAAAGCATTGTCTGACCCCGAATCATTTGAAATTAATAAAAACAAATTTATATCCGGCGAATACCTGCCTTCTTTTTATCAGTTTATAGAATCAGATCTGCTTACAGAATCCTCTATCATCAATTATATTGATATATTGGACTTCCTGGTAGAAAAGTATCAGGCTTATTCTGATTATAATGCTTACAGCAATCATTATTTCAGCCTATACCATATTTTGGAAGATAAAGCTTTTAATGGAAATTATACCTTGCTCGCTACAGAAAGGATAAGGCTGTATGCAATGATGAACTTCCTGCCGCTAACAAGAGATTTGGAAAACGGTGCTGAAGAATTTTTCAGAATAGAGAGGTTAATTTCCAATCTTTCTAGCGTATCCAATGTCTATAATAATTACGAAGATCTTTATACGAGTTTAAAAGGACTTGATGATATAGTGAAGAATTATTCGGGAGATATCTATGGACAATTCCTGAGTAATGAAATTTCCGGATTTTACAGGGAACAAATCACTGAAGAGCAGATAAAAATTATTTTAATAACTAGATCTGATGATTGGAAGAGCCTGATCCATGAGATAGAGTCAGACCCTTATCTTCAGGGACATATTTTAGTCCTTTTCAAATATTCTGGGATCTGGGATAATTATAAAGAGCATTTGTTTTTAGAATGGGATGACCAGGATTTTACTACGTTTCATGAAAAACTGAAATTGTATTTCTTAAAGTACAGGATGTATTTTATTCATGATGGTGTAAAGGAATATAAAAATCAGTTGTTCCGCTCTGCTATGCTGGCAATAGGGGATTATATGATTTATTCCAAAAATTTCCACTTTGTAGATAATGGTTTCAACAGGGATATCAGTTGGAAAAGATTTTTCAGGGAAAGTAACAACCCCAGATATGAAGGGTCGTCAAATGTACTTAAACAACTATTGGATGAAACAGACCCTAGCATTTCCGATACAGATAATTTAAAAAGAATTCTGAAAACTTATAAACCGTTAGTAACAGACTGGCGATCATATTTTCTGGATCATCCCGAGCTGATTTTTTATCTGTCGGGTTATGTGTATTTTGAGAAAGACTGTAATCTGATCTATCTGCTCAATGCATCAAAATATAGCGTGAAAGCAATTGAAATGAGAACATATTTATTGCAGAAAAAACTTTCGGATTTAGGAATTATTACTGTTATTGCTTACAGCCAGGAATATTCCAGGTCAATCATTACACAGATTGGTAAAAGAAAAACAAAAGTTATTTTCGATCATGATAATGAAGATCAATATATATTATTAGAAAGAGGAAAGGGCAGATCTGTTTACCATACTGAAGATGATGCCGCTAAATATATCGTTAACAATTATGGACAGTAGATAGAATTAGTACGCTTACGGTTTTCCGTAATTTTTTTCTGCGGGTTCTTTGTAGTTTCGGGACATAATAAAGAGCAGTATGGCTCTTACCCATAAATTAATAACTATGAATAAAAAATTGACTCCTGCGGATCTCTTTCTGGGAATCCTCGCGTTACTGCTGATCAGCGTCAGCTTTTATCAGACCTGGCTGGGCCTGGAACAGATCTTCGGACCTGCCTCAGTGGTGATAGCCCTGGTTTTATCGTTGCTCTTATTGTTCCTGTGCTGGATGCTCCGGGCGGCCAAACTGGATGGGCGGCCAACCGGAAGCCTGGTCGGGATCTACATCTTCATTGCTTCCTTCTGCTTTATTGCCAACTTTAATGCGCTCTATACCCGGTTTATGAAAACGGATATCTACGCCAATGAAGTACGCGATATCAATAAACAGTATGCTACACTGGAAAATGAGGTGGAATCCAAACTCAGCTATAAATATAATAAAGCGACCACCCAGAATATTGAGATCAAGAAGAAGCAGCTGATGGAGCAGATCAAAGATCCCGGGAATACAGGCATCGGCTCCCGTGCCCAGTCACTGATCCGCGATATCGAAAACCTTACGGGGCAGAAAGTAGACCTGCTTACCCCGGTAGGCAACGACTACGAGGACCTGTCTAACAGGATGGGGCAGCAGATCGACAACATCATTTCCGATCTTTCTCCGGAAGAGCGCAGCCTGAAAACGGATATCGCCAAAGCTTCCCAGAAGTGGGATGCCATCATCCAGAACCTCCTGAATTTATCCAAAAAAGAAAAAGACCAGCAATCCCAGGGAGTTATTGATGAATCCCTGACAGAGTACAACCGGCTTGGAAGCCGTGCACAGACCGTATTAGGAAGCGGAAAGATCCATTTTGAGCCTGTTGTTTCGCAGACCCAGGAAGTGGGGAAGATCGGTTTTGCATTTGAGCATGCCATCAAGCACTTCGGGATGTACCAGTTTGTGGTACTGGCCGGATGCATCCTGCTGGATTTTGTTATCGTCATTATTATTCTTCTGGTCACCAATTCGGATGGACACCGCGGAAACAGCAGCGGCAGTGTATTCAGCAATAAAAGAAGCGGTAAAACTTTAATCCCAAACCAGTAAGCTATGGAAAACAGTAATGAACAACTAAAGCCCCTTGCTTTGGAACCGGAGCATGAAACAGAATACCAGCCTTTAAGGCCACTGCTATTCGATCCCAAAGAAACCCCTCAGGATGATTTTGTGCCTGTAGCGAAAACCATATCCAATGATATCAAGAATAAGGACAGCAATTTCATTTTCTTCTTCGGGACCTCGGAATCCGGGAAGTCCGTGATCCTGTCTTCCATGCTGTATTACCTTAAATCCTATGCCGGCGTCCTGCGCCCGAAACTGGGGACACCCAATACCAAGGAGGCGAATGTCCTTCTCTCCGACTTTTTTGAAAATATCCGCCAGGGTATACTTCCCAATCGTACGACGAGGGATCATGTCACGCGCCTTGACCTGGTCTTTGAACCTAATAACAAATCAAAAAGGGTAGTACCGATAGACCTGACTTTCCTGGAAACCTCCGGGGAAAACCACAACGAGATCAGAAGGGGAGGCAATTACCACAGCAGCATCGAGTCATTCCTTAATGCCAATGTTCCTATTACCTTTATTATCGTCACCAGCTATGAATCAGCCCACCGGGAAGACAGCCTGATCAACGAGTTCCTGGACGAACTCGAACGCAAAGGCAAAAACCTGAGATCGGTGAATGCCTTACTGGTAATTTCCAAATGGGACAAATCCGGAAGGATGGATGTGGAAAGCTCTGAAGAACTGGACAACTTTATTATTGAACGGTTGCCTATGACATCACAGCGCATCAATACCTACGGTTTAACCAAAACCTATTATACGGTAGGAAGTGTGCAGAACAGTACAGGCGAAGAGCGCATCAGCCTCCTGAACCTTTCTACCGCTGAGGTATTGTCGAAATGGCTCTACAAAAGTATCGTAGGGTATGACCTCGATTATGAAGGGACTTTCTGGGAACGTTTAAAATTCAGTTTTTCAGGATCATGAATACGATGTACTTTTTCTCCGCATTCGGGACCTTCGGGAATCCCAACGGGTTCAGGCAGTCCTTTTTCCTGGGTGGAAACCCGGAAACCGTAAAAGACATCCGGACCTTTGATCTTAAAACCGATGCCATCAAGCTCTTCCCGGATACCCGCATTTACGCACTGCGCAAAGACTACAGCGGCGGCTGCAACCTGCTGTCCTATGCCCTCTATACTTTTGCCAAGGAACAGAATTCGCACCGGGGCGGGACATTCATAGGATCAGGACTGATCTTTGCCGGTAAAACCGCTTCGGAAGCTTTAACGATAGAAGTGTTAAATGAATTTCATGAAGGCCTGGAAAAAAAGAATGTCTCCGAAGAGACCATTACCATCGCCCATTCAGATCAGTTTGCCATCCATAAGCCGAAAGACTTCGATAAGATTGCCTTTAACCTGCGGGATGTGGATGATCTTAATTTCAGCAGCACTTCGGGAAATTACCTGGTAGTCTATTCGGAAACGGATGCTGCCCAGCTGCAGGTGCTTTTCAGAAAAGCGGTGGAACTTCTTCATACCTACGATACCATTTATTTTACTCAGAGCCATGAGATCGGGCAGTTTGTAAGGGATAAAGGCCTGTTTAAGATTGTCGATAAACACGGCTTTGAACAGGAGATCAGTAAGCTTCATGAAGAAAGAGCAAGGCTCGTTCAGCAATCCATTGACAGCCTGCAAGCCGAAAAGCAGCAGCTTGAGCATGACCGTAAAAGGGTAGTGGAGGATATGAATGAGCGCATCAGCCGCAATGAAAGCCGTCACCGTGAGAATGAAAAAAGTATCCGGGATTCTAAGGAGCAAGTGCGGACAGTGACGACTGAATATAATAAATACGCAGGGAAAATCGATGAACTGATCAGCGCGCTGAGGACGGAAGGCAAAATTGAAACGGTGAAAAAGCGGCACCAGGATCAGCAGAAGGCTTTTGCGGAAACGATTACCAAAAATAAAGACATCCCGTTTCTGGATTCTTTATCATCATCACCTTTTAAAAGCAGGGGAGGCCCTGTATCCCATCTTCATCCTATGGGTGCCTGGGCAACGGATGAACCCCGTGACAGGTCTTACAGAAAGAAAGAATCATCTGTTGACAGATTTAAAATTGCAACAATGGTATTGTTGCTGCTGTTAATAGGTTCCTATATCATATACTTTTTCTGCCTTGATGATGCATCAAAAATCAGCATTCCAGGCTTAACTGACTGATATGATTGTCTATATCGTAATCATGCTAATTTCGTCACTGGTGGGTGCATATTTTTAAGACTTATCTGATCCTGATTTAAGAGCGAAATTTTTTAATCTATAGTTCAGCCGGTTAACCTATAAATATGACATTAATATGAACTTTATGTTAAATAAATTTGGAAGTTGGGGTGTATAGTTTCTATCTTTGCCCCACTGAAAACGAGAGTATATCAGTAAGCGCAGAAGGGCTTTTAGATAAGCGGTATAATTTTAAG